>Ga0065704_10002527_pt1 | contig 12365 bp, 8 predicted proteins | sample SwiRhicommuniRL2_FD_59091 | JGI IMG/M metagenome (GOLD analysis project Ga0065704, IMG submission 59091) | Switchgrass rhizosphere bacterial communities from Rose Lake, Michigan, USA - RL2 v2 (version 2) | ecosystem: Host-associated > Plants > Roots > Rhizosphere > Soil | place: East Lansing, MI
GATCAGTGAACTCATTCGACCGCGAAGCGCAGCTGCCCCTGATCGTCGAACTCGAGCGTGCCGCTCGCGAGGCCGTGCTCGATGGCTCCAGCCCAATCACCGGCGAGGCGTTGGCGCATGTCGGCAGGAAGCCGAAGGATGGCGCGATCGCGTGCGAGGCGGTACGCCTCGATCCGCTGCGCGAGCTTGGCCGGCGAAATGGGCGTCCACGCGACCGGGCTCTCGGCCGCACGCGCGAGGACGAGAAAACTCGAGTTGCGTGCCTTGATGAAGGTGACCTCGAATCCGGCGGCAGCGAGCGCGCGAACCATCGCGGCCCTGTCGAACGTCTGCATGTGCAGCGGATTCAGGTGCGCAATGATGGATTTGCCTTCTTGCAGGACCTGGCGATCCTCGGGTTCGTTGTACAGATAAAGATAGCCGTTCGGATTCAGATGCGCGTGCACTTCGCGCAAGAACTCTGCCGGCCTCACCGAGTGCACGAGGATGTGGTTGCAGACGATCAGATCAAAGCGTCCTTCGAATGGAATGTGAAAGTGGTCGTAGTCGATCAACCCCTTCGCGTCGAAGCCGTACAGCTCCTTCAGAAGGAACTTCTGACTCTCCCACATCGGCATCACCGACACATCGGCGTTGTAGAGACGCCGCAGGCTTTCGGCGATGGTGCCGGCACGCGGGCGGATTTCCAGCACGCGGGCGTTCGCCGGCTTCGCGAGGTTCGCCAGCACGTCCACATGCACGCTGTTCTCGAACCGATCCTTCAGCGCACCCTCGAGATACTCCGTCGTCTTCAAACCCTGATGCTCCGACACCCACACCCCGTGCGCCGCCATCCGGCGGAGCTGCTCCTTATCCTTATCGCTCAGCGGATAGGGATTCAGCAGAGGGTTCGGAATCACGCCATCGGCGGCCGCTTTGCCGGTGACTTCGCCGAAGTGCTGCAGCAGAAAGAGAAAGCGCTGGCCATATGGCCGTCTCGCTGCGTAGACCACGCCGCAGTGGTGGCAGCAGCTGTAGTTATAGCGGGCGGACTGCTGATCCGGCGCTTTCGCCAGCATGATCAGCTTGTTCCACTCGACGACGACGGTGCGCTCGTCGTGGCCGCAGAAGGGACAGCAGTCCAGAGACAGCCATTCCTTCGCGCTCGGATCCGGATGGATTTCGCCGCCGATTACGGGCGACCAATGCGGTTCTTCAGAGCGGACGGTTATCGGAATCGAACGTCCCGAGAGCCGCTTTGGCGCCGCACTCTGACCGTTCGTGGACGCGCGCAGGTGCTGCAGCAGGCGCATCATGGCGCCGAGCTGCAGGTTGACGCGCAGCAACTCCTCGGACACGCCCACGCGCACCGAATCGACGTGGTCCTGAAGTTTGTCCAGGCGAAGGGCCTGCTTCTCGAGCCGTTCGTCTACGCGGCGAATGTCGGCCGCCACAGCCGCGCTGTTTTTTTTGGCCGATCGTGCGAGATCGCAGACGTTCGCGAGCTGCCGGTCGCCGCGGATCAAGAAGCGTGCGGCGTGCACGGGCGCGGTCAGCAACGCAGTCAGGCGATCGATCAAGCCGGACATGCATTCAGTCTAATGCATTGGATCACTGCTAATGCGCCTCATAGACCGCCCATCGGCCGCTGTCGTATCGCCGCGTGAACATCTGTGGCAAGCCATCGAGCACGGGCCGCAATATCCGGTAATACTGCGGATCCACGAGCACGTGCGTCACCGCAAGGTCCCGAACAAATGCCTGTCGCTGCTCGGGCGTCTCATGATCGTTGAAGAACGGCTGGACACCGTCCCGCTGCATCGCGTCACGGTACCGCCCGACATACGCCGGGTAGATCTCGTTCTCGTTCGGCAGCGAGTACTCGAAGCCGGAGAAAGTCACAACCTGCTGCGGCAGGAATACCGTGGGCATGAACACATTCCACCGATCGATGGCAAACACCGCATCCACCGGTAGGTGTGTTCGCACCCAATCAACGACATCCGGATCCGGCGGACACGAGACCACGTCCGCCAATGTCACCGTTCGACCGGGGTGCAATTCCGCAAGTGGGGGCGTGACGTTGTACCGCTCCACGCAGTCGATCTGCCGCAGCAGCGCTGCAGGTGTGGTGATGATTTCGTTGAAGGGTTTGACTGGAGCTGGGATCGCGGGCGAGGACGTCGGTGAAAACGTCAGGACGAACACGGGGACCGCGAACAGCGCGAATGGAACCATGCTGCGGAACACGGGCACTGCTGACAGTTGCTCGAGTGCACGCGCGGCCGTGACTGATCGCGATCCAACTGCGCCTGGCAGGACAAATCCACACATCCACAATCCCGCGGCAGCGACTATCAGCAGCAGCTGGTTCGGATAGCCGTACCAAGGTCGGACCGCCGCATTGTCAGCCTCGAACGTCGTCCGATTAATGTGAAATGTGTCACGGACTGCCGCACTCGTCACCAGCGCCTTGACGTTGTCACGCGAAGCGTCCGTCATGTCATAGACGCGGGTCTCCGGATCATCGGTGCGTTGGAGCTCGACAAGCGAAAAACGGCGCTCGAGCGCGACGCGTTCAATGTCGCTGATCCCCTCAACCCATCGAACATTGACGATGACCGGCGGTACGTGCCGTGGTGTGCCATCGGGCCAGAGCGCGACGGCCGAAAGTCCGGCGATGACAACGAACGTCGCCACGCGTGCTCGCGTCAGCGTCGCCAACGGCCCCGGTCGAGCGAGGTACAGGAGCGTCGCCGTCCATGCAAGGATGGCCGGCACAAAGAATCCAAGTTCGCTCTGATTGGCGGCAATCGGCGCCAAAGAAGCAACGACACCAATAACAGCACCGCACGTGATGACGGCCATGACCGCGGCGATTCGCGAACGTATCGTCGTCCATATCCAGACAGCGACGATGCAGAGGATCGGGCCGGCGAGCATGTGAAGAAAAGGCGTGAGATTCCGGATTGGTGTAATCAGAATCTCTGAGTACGTCAGATAGACGTATGGAATCGCAAGTGCGGGAACGTTCATGACGAGCAGGTAGGCCACGCTGCTTGCCGCAATCAGCCATACGAGTGGGCGCTGGCGGAATGCCACGACCGCGATTGGCCCGCCAAACAGGAGGAGCGGCATCACGCCATGGAACGGCGCATCAAACCACAGGACAAAGGATGGAAGCACGCGTGCAGCCGGCGAGAAGACCAGATTGCGGCCTGATGTCGCGCGAGCGATGGCGATGAGCTTGTCGCGTTGCGCATCGACAAGATCCGCGACGTGATGCACCACGCGTTCGTGCCAGGATACAAACACGACGGCGACGACGAGCGTCGTTGCGAGAAGGACGAAGGCGCGGCGGCCCATGGATCGGAACGGCGCACAGAACAGAGCCACCACAGCAAAACAGCCAAGATAGGCGAGGTACTGGACGACCTCACGGACGTGAACGACGGTAAGGGTGAACGCCAACATCAGGCTGCCGGCACACAACAGCGTTCGTTCACGCCGCTCCTCTGACACCATGAATGCGTACGACAGCGCAAGCAGCGCCGGGAGCAGGAGCGCCATCGCCACGTCCGACGCATGGCTGAATGTGGCCAACTGTCCCCAATAGCTCCCCTCGACTACTGCAAAGACGCCCGTAATCGTGAGCACAGCGGCAGTCAGGAGCGACGTGAGCGCGAGCGTCCGCGTGCCGAATACTGCGAGCGCTCCGACATAGATCATCAGAAGGGCCGCAGGACCCCAGAAGAAGCGGATCTTGTGATACACGAACAACGCATCCACTTTGCCGACGTCCGTCACCAATGCCATGAACGCATGCGTGCTCGGGAACGGATAGGTATAGACGACGTGAGGCGTCAGATAGAAGTTGTCGAGCGTCAGGCGGTCGAGGGCGGCAAGCCGCCGCACGACCGAAACGTGAACCTGATCTTCCCAGTCAAACACCGGCGAACCCTGGCTATAGAGGGACACCGCCAGGACCACCAGAACGATCAATCCCAGCACGTCGTCAAGGCCCACACTCACACGCATCGAGTCGTGCCGCCTGAACAGCAGCACGACGAACCCCATCGCCAGAGCAACCAGGAGCAGGATCGAAGCCGTTGGAATGCCGCCGTGCAGAACGATGATTCCCGTGGTCATCAGGTGCAGGAGGCCGAAGCTGAGCGCGATGCTGATGGCGAGCCACTCGAGCAGCCCGAGCGCCGCTTTCGGCCGCCAGAGAAGGGACAATAACGCTCCCGGCAGGATGGCGACCGCCATCGTCGCCGCAACGACCTTCACGGCGGCGCCAGTCGCGGTCGCATCCGACACGAACGTCAGAGACGCAGCAAGTGCGAGCAGTGCGAAAAAAAACGCGAGGATGATCACAGCCGACGGTTTGAAAGTCTACCAAAGCGATCGCGGGTATCATTCGCTGACCCGGTGACATCGCTCGCATCCCTGCGCGGCCGCGCTTTCATCGCGCTTCTGGTCTCCACGTCCGCCTGCATCATCGGTTTCTGGGTGTCGATTCCACCCACATACCTTACGAACGACGATGTGACGATCCGCAGGGCGATCGAGGGACTGACGGCACCCGGTGCGTCTCCGAGCGGATATGTGCTGATGGCACACTCCCTCCTTGGATGGGCACTCGCATGGTCGCAACATTTGACCGCAACGCACACGTGGGATCTCGTCGTAGCGAGTGTCCTGGTTTGCGCCATTGCGACAGCCCTGACGATCGCATGGTCCCTGTTCGACAGCGTCTCCGCCCGCGCGCTTTCAATGGCTGCTGCGCTCGTCGTCATTGCCCCTCTCCTGTCGGGGATGCAGTTCACGATTAGCGCAACCCTCGCTGGAACGGCCGCGACGACCGCAATCGCGATGGAGCTGCTGCTGCCGCGGCCTCGAAAATCGCTTCTGTTCGCGTCGGCCGCGCTTTTACTGTTCGGCGTTTTGGTGCGGCCGATGAGCGCCGCCGCAGGAGGGATGCTGTCGTTGGCGCTGTTGACGCCCGCTGCCATTAGCGCTCAGGAGCGACGCGCGTTCGTGGCACCCCGGCTCGCGATCGCTGCAGTGGCACTGGCCGTCCTCACCGGTGCACTGGTCTACCTGGATGATGCGATCTATCGGCTGTCTCCGGCGTGGGACGCGTATCACCAGGACAACTGGATGCTGGCCTGGTTCTTCGAATGGGGTGGAGACCTCCCGACGAGCCAGGTTGAGCCGCTGCGCGCGCAACTCGGATGGTCGCCAAACGACTGGGAGCTTCTCCGTCGCTTCTGGGGTGTCGATCCGACCATTCACTCCCATGAGCGAGTGGAAACGCTGTACCGCTCGTGGTCGGCGATGGTGCAGTGGCGTGACCGGGCAGGGTGGATGCTGGAACGAACCGCGGCGGAGTTGAAAGGGCCCACTGTCCTTCGGCTGTTTGGCGACTCCCGTCTTGCGCTCGGTGTATGCGCCATGGTGGTGCTCGCGTTCGCGAGCCGGCGCGGGCTCGCCGCTGCGCTAGGCTCGACAATCATTTTCTACGCCGCGTGCATGGCCATTGAAGTTGTGTTCAAGGAGCTTCCCGTTCGGCTCTTTGGGCCGCTTCAAGTCGGGCTCGTTTTGGCAGTGCTGATCACGAGTCGCCTTCTGAGCCGGCCTGGCGCCAGCAAGCGGTTGACGACGCTGTGCGCAGCGGCAGCCGTGGTGCTGTTGGTCCGCGAAGTGCGTGCGGTCGGGACCGAGGCGCTCGCAAATAGCCGACAGTCGAAGGAGACGGATGCGCAGGTCCTCGACGTTCTGCACCAACAGCCATCGCTGCTATTGCTCCACGCCGACTCGTTTCCATCGGAATACTGGTGGCGGCCGTTCCACACGCCGCCGGTCGCGTTGAACGCCATTCAGCTCGGCATGAACAACCACAACCCGTACGTCCAGCGGTTCATTGCCCACGCGGAACGCGAACAACTGCTTCATGCCATCTGTACGGACCCGACGATCCTGGTCGTTGCCGAAGCCGGCAGATTAGAACCCGTAACGGTTTTTCTGCGTGAGCGTTACAGCATGAACGTGGATTGGGCCGCGGTGTACCAAGGGTCGTTTCGCGTCTGGCGCTGCTCGCCGGGAAAGCCACAATGAGCGCGCGCGTGCAGCTTGTGCCGCTCGCCGACAGACATCTCGACGCTACCTTCCAATGGGTCAACGACCCCGCGATGATGCGGCTGCTCGGCCGCGCCGCCCGCGTCGAGTCCGACGAGCACCGACACTGGTTCGAGCGACTGAAACAACGAACGGATTGCCGCTACTTCAGCGTGGAAACGACAGATGCCGGGCGTCACGTGGGCAACATCTGGCTATGGGACATCAACACCGCAGACGCGAAAGCTGAGGTCCGAATCCTGTTCGGCGACGAGTCGGCACGCGGACGCGGGTACGGCAGTGAAGCCATCCGCCTGCTCGCGGATCTCGCATTCGACACGATGAGCCTCCGCCGACTCTATGCGTACGTGTTCTCGATCAACCCGCGAGCGAAACGGGCATTCGAGAAGGCAGGGTTCAGGTCCGAAGGCACTCTTCGGCAGGACCGTCGTGTTGCGGACGAATACGTGGACGTGCACCTACTTGGCCAGCTCGCGTCCGATCGCGGAGGACGGTAACGCCGTTTCGACGATGACGCGGCCTGGTACGGAGAGCCACGCAATCACGATCATCAGTACGAGTTCAGTCGTAATACCCACAACGAACAAGGTTGCGCGGACCACGGGCAAGTACTCGATGGTGACGCGCCGCTCGCCCGCCGGTATTTCGAGGCCGACGAACTGCTCGGCGGCGCGCACGACCTGGGCCGATCCCTCGGTGACGCGCCAGTAGGGCTGATACCACTGCGTGACCAGGAGATGCCGGGGACGATCGGACGGCGCAAACGTCAGCGTCAGGCCATCGCGATGCCGATCGACCGTGATCGCCTCCGGTTCACGCTCGATGCCCGCCCGCTCGAAGTCCACACACAGGAATCGATCGTGCCCGCAGTCCGGCACGCGTGGCATGGGCGTCGGCGGAAATTCTCTGATGAAAAACGCTTCTGGCCATGGATTCGGGTTCTCGAAGATGCGCACGCCTCCGACTGTTCGAACCAGATGCAGGCGTTCAGACACGACGTCATCCGGCATTGCTAGCACGTATCGCACGCCGAGAAAGTTCAACGTCGACGGGTTCGTGACGGTCGTCGAGGTCGGCGGCGAGATCCCGATGAACGCGTAGCGCATTGGGGCGATCGGATCCAGCGTGATTCCGTGAGCCTCTGCGTAAAGTGACGGCACCCCGGCGTCCTGAAGCTGATTTGGTGCAAGTCCCTCGCGGGTCAGCATGAACCTGCGGGTGAGGTCGTAGGTTTGCGGGGCGAATGCGACGCGTCCCGAGTTGTTCCTATGCAAGGCAGCGACGGCGGCGGTGATGCCGTAGTTCTCCTTCACGCGCTGGCTGCGCGCGCGCAGATCGGGGTCGATCCACGCGCGCGTCATCGCCATCCAATGTGGCAAAAAGGCAGCGCTCAGCGCCACGATCTGCATCGCCATCACCGCATATGCAATCCGGGCACGGCGATTCGTACTGCGTGATTGATCGATCGCGCACGCGCCGAGGACGATGCCAAACAGATTGATGCCAGAACGATAGCCCCACCGGTGTGTCATCAGATTGAAGAGCCATGATTCCGGCATCCACAAGAGCACGAGACTGACGATCAAGGCCACCTTGAATGGACGCAGCTCTGCACGCGTCAGGCTGAAGAAACCGATCAGCGCCGCGATGGTGAACGGACCCCCAAAAAAGATGGTCCGCCAGGACGTCTCGACGCCTGGTTTGGCCAGCGGTGCGATCAGCGCCGAGGAAGCGTAGGTGAGAAGGGTCGGTTCCTCATGGTTGTCTCGGCCGACGCCAATCGGCGTGAGACGGTATTGCTCCGCTAGGTGATACACGTGCGCGGCGCAGATCAACACGCCGACCAGCGCGGCAAGCGACAGCCAGTGCCATCGCGACAGCGTGACCCGTGGCTGGACGAGGAAGAAAACAGCCGTCGCGGCCAGCACCGCAAACGGGAAAAACATGCTGAGCGTAAACCCGGCAACGCCTCCGAGCACCAGAGCCCACTTCGTTGCGTATCGTTTGTCTTGTGTGTTCAGCAACGCGTATCCCGCATAGATCAGGATCGGCAGCGACGCTTCAGGAATCGCCGCCGTCGACCAATCATCGAGATACGTCGGCTGAACGATCGAGGAGCAGAACAGAAACGTCAGTCCGGCGAGGACGGCGACTGGTTCGGCCGACGCGAGTCGCCGCACGAGCACTACCACGAAGAGCGCTCCGATGAGCGCCTGACAGGCGGCCGCAACGCGCAGTACCGTGCCGCAATCGGCGACGCGACAAAGAGGCGACAGCGGATGCGTGATGAAGTGAAAGCGGAACGGCTGTGGAACGCCGAGCGCCGAATCCATGTTCCAGAAGGGCCACGCCCCTTCCGCCACCGAATCGACAACCATCTTTGTGGTCACGACGCCGGTGTAATAGTCCTCGACGTCGTTCGGTCCGACCGCGATAAACGGGAGCGCGAAGAACAGCCAGGCGCCGAACAGAACCAGGATCGACGCCGCGCGAACGCGCTTCATCCGCTCAGTGGAGCTCGCGGTTCCCTGTCTTGGTGATGATGGGAATCTCGCGCATCCACAGCTGCTTTTGCCACCATGGACGGTTGGCGATGTACCAGTCGATGGTGCGCTGCAGTCCGGCCTCGAAGCCAACCTGCGGCGCCCAGCCCAGCAGCCGTTGAGCCTTGGCGGTATCCGCCGTATGCCTGAACACCTGGCCAGGCCGATCGCCGACATACGTCATCGGCAGATCCTGCCTGTTCATCATGCGAACCACGTGGGTGGCGAGCTCCGTCAGCGAGAGACTCCTCTCGGTTCCGAGATTGATCACCTCGCCAATGACCTTCGAACGGTCGCAGTGCATCAGGCAATCGACGGCGCGGCACGTGTCGTCCACATACGTAAAGTCGCGTGCTGCGGAGCCGTCGCCGTGGATGCGAATGGGCTCGCCAAGCAAACAACTGGTGATGAAACGCGGGATCACCTTCTCGAGATGCTGCCGCGGGCCGAACTGATTAAATGGCCGCACGATGACGGCGGGCACGTTATAGGTGGCGAAATACGAGTAGACGAGTCGATCGGCGCCGGCCTTCGCGCTCGCATACGGGCTCATCGGCATCAGCGGCTGCTCTTCGTCCATCTTCGCCGCGCGTGCCGTGCCATACACCTCGGAGGTCGAAATGTGGATGAAGCGATCGATGTGTTTGACGTGCTTCAGCACCGAGTTCGAGACAACCTGCGTCCCCAGCACGTCGGTCTCGAAGAAGTGGTAGTTGTCGTAAATCGAGCGCGTGACGTGCGTCTCGGCCGCGAAGTGGACGACGACGTCCGACTGCTCGACGAGCGAATCGACAAGCGATGCATTGCGCACGTCGCCGTGCCAGAACTGAATCCGCGAGTTGGCGCCGTCGTGACCGCCGAACGGCGGCAGGTTGTCGAGGCTGCCGGCGTACGTCAGGAGATCCAGGACGAGAACGCGGTAGTTCGGATACGCGTTGTGCAGGTAATGCACGAAGTTGCTGCCAATGAAACCCGCTCCGCCGGTAACAAGGATCGTACGCGCGTCTTCCGTTCTGGTCATATGGGATTGGCTGCCGGCCGTCGCAGCAGTTCACTCTACCCTACGTGCGACGCTCCTTCCAACACTGCACGCGACTCGTCGCCGCAATTGAGGAGCAGATCGATCGTCGACATGTACGGAACGAACTCGCCGTGCAGCTGTGGATAGACGGGATGCGTGAAGTCCTGCCACTCAACCGCGATCCCGTTGCTCTCGAACAGCCCCACCTCCAGATACTCGCGCGCGGCACTGCCGGACAAGTAGCGGGTTGCACCGAAATGGCGACAGATGTTCACGAGCCGTTCAGTCTGCCCGCCGCCGATCCCGAGCGCTGACGCGCGCTCGACGCGTGGGCGCACGCCGAGCCACCCCGCCAGCAAACCAGCCACGGCAAGATTCAGATCGACAATTCGGTCCCACGGTCCCGTCAACACTTGTTCAAGATCGGGCACGTACTGCTTTGCGAATCGAGCGGAAGCATACGCCTGACGGATGCTGGCGACATGCTTCTTCGCCCAGCTTGTTCTCGCGTCGATAGCGACATCGAGAATGCGTGGTCTGCTCAAGCCGCTATGCCGCACCGGAACGGTGAGCCACAACGGTCCGTGCTGCGTCTTGATGCGGTTACGGTTCCGCCATCCGTGCGTGTCGTACTGCACGTCATCGTAATAGACGAACACATCGGCACGACGCATCTGATCGAAGAAACCGAGCCATGGCAGGTAGCCGGGCTGCAGGACTACGACCGTCATGTCTGCGCGACAGCAGGAAGAATGCGTCCCCGTTTTCGGTCAGGGCGACGGCCGAGAACGATCCAGCGAAGCCACCACGTCAGAATGTCGCGGATCGCATTGATGATGGCGCGTGGCTTCGTTCCGGTTCCACGGCCGCGCACGCGTTTGAGGAACGGCACCTCCACCTCGCGGAATGTGGCACCGCGCCACCAGGTCTTCAGCAGGCACTCCGCGTTGGTAAACGAGCTTTCGGTTTCGAGCGTCACGCCCTGAATCAGCACGCGCGGATAGACGGTGACATTCTGGAAATCCCCGAACGGCAGCCGGAACAGCAAGCGAATCAACCAGTAATTGACGATCGACACGACGCCCTTGTACGGGGTGTCGGACCTGCGATTGATGCCGCTCGCCGTCGCAGTGCCAACCCGTACACCCTGCAGGACGTCCACCTCGTTCAACTGCGGCAGCGCCGCCGCCAAACCGCGGATGTCGTAGGCCCAGTCAACGGTCTGCCAGAACAGATAGTCCTGCGTCGCAAGCGAAATCGCACGTCGAGTGTTGTAGCCGGAGCCGCGGTTCCGCTCGTTCTGATACGCCTTCAGCCACGGTCGTGTGCGCTGCGCATCGGTGATCAGGCTCCACGTCCGATCGGTGCTGCCGTCGTCGATCAGAATCAATTCGTACCGGTCGGTCAGCGCGCTCAGGAACGCACCGGCACGATCGATGTAGCCGCCGATGTTCTCCTCTTCGTTCAACGCCCAGCCAAGCATCGTCAGGCTGAACGGTACGCGCGGTGTGCCAGGTGGAACATCCGGGGAGGTCATGAGGTCAGGCAAGATACAGCTCGTACCACTCCTGGAAAATGGCGAGTACCAGAACGCGGTTCACCGCGACGTAATCGGCCCCAGGTTCACGCAATCGGTCGACCAGCCGCTGCACCTGTTCGGAATCGAACAGACCATGGAGCCGCAGGCGTTCGGGACTGAGCGTCTCGCGCACCCACGGCTGCAGGTGTCCGAGCAGCCACGCGGTAATCGGCATCAGGAACCCCTCTTTCGGCCGCCGAATCATCTCTTCCGGAAAATATCGCAACGCCGCTTTCTTCAGCAGATGCTTCGTCTCGCCATTGCAGATCTTGAGGCGGCCCGGCAGCGACGCCACGAATTCAACCACGTCGGTGTCGAGAAACGGGCTGCGCACTTCGAGCGCGTGCGCCATTGATAACCGGTCCACGAATGTGAGCACTTGATCCGGGAAGATGCCGCCGAATTCAGCTTCGAGGATTCGGTTCAGCGGGTCGTGGGCGGTCAGGTGGTCGAAGGCGCGCCGCAGGTGTAAAGCGGTCGACGTATCCGCAAGCGCGTCACGAATCGCCGGCGCGTACAGCTCACGCTTCTCTTCTTCGGACAGCACCAGGAGCTTTGCGCGCCAATGCCAGTCAGCCTCGTCGCCGTCCTGCGCCTTCGCAAACGCCATTCGATGCGAAAGATAACTGCCGAACAGTTCGTCGGCGCCGTCGCCGGAGACGGCGACCTTGACGTGACGCGCCATCGCTTCCGCCAGGAAGTAGGTGGAGACGACGCCTGCGAACGGCTCGTCGAACGCCTTGAGAATCCTGCGAATGGCGGACGGGTAGTCGGAGCAGGTAATGGTTTCCTCGCGGTGATCCGTCCCGAATCGCTCCGCGGTCCACCGGGCCCAGCGTCTGTCCTGCTCCTTCCCATGCGTGGTGGAGCTGTCTTCGTAAGTCAGCGTGAACGTCTTGATACGGGAGCCTGCAGTCTCGGCCGCAAGCGCGGTGACGAGCGACGAATCGATTCCGCCGCTGAGGAAAAACCCGACGGGCACGTCGGAGACGAGCCGCCGCGCAACCGCCGGCTTCAGGCGCGCAATCAGCTCGTCGACGACTTCCTCCGCGTCGCCAATCGGCTCGTCGCGGGGAGCGAACGATAGTTGCCAGTAGCGCTC
>Ga0065704_10071231_pt1 | contig 12360 bp, 10 predicted proteins | sample SwiRhicommuniRL2_FD_59091 | JGI IMG/M metagenome (GOLD analysis project Ga0065704, IMG submission 59091) | Switchgrass rhizosphere bacterial communities from Rose Lake, Michigan, USA - RL2 v2 (version 2) | ecosystem: Host-associated > Plants > Roots > Rhizosphere > Soil | place: East Lansing, MI
ATAGATCAATGGGTTTTTACCCGCGGCAGTGGATTCTATTTTATCTTCTGAGTAGGGAAGTTCATTTAAGCGCCCACGTGTAAGCGCTGCTTCATTAGAGAGTTTCATGAAAGTAACGGGGTCTGCCACATCAATGTTCTTAGTAGGTGCGGTGAAGGAGTTCTCAACACGCAAGGTCACTTTGGCGGGTCCCTGTTTACCTCTTTTAGTAGTTACCAGGATAACACCATTCGCACCACGTGCACCATATAATGCTGTGGAGGTAGCATCCTTCATGATAGAGAAGCTTTCAATATCATCCGGACGTAAACGAGCGAGGTCATCGGTAGTTAATTCCACACCATCTATCAGTATCAGGGGATCTTGTTTGTACCCGAATGTAGTAACACCACGGATAAAGAAATCCGCATTGTCCGCACCGGGTTCACCACTACGCTGAAAAGCAATCAAACCCGCAGCGCGTCCTGCAAGGGCTGTGGTGAGGTTACTGGAAGGAACTTTGAGGTCTTCCACATTGATGGAGGTTACAGAACCTACCACTTCTTTTTTCTTTTGTGTACCATATGCTACTACCACTGTTTCATTGAGGTTGTTAGTAGATGGTTTCATCACGATGTTGATGGTGCTGCGGCCATTAGTTGGGATTTCCTGTTCCTGGAAACCTATCATACGTACAATGATCACAGCATTGTCCGGTACAACAAGGATATACCGGCCGTTGATATCTGTGGTGGTACCCACAGAAGTTTTGTTTTTTACCATCAGGGTAACACCTGGGAGTGCTGTACCGCTACTGTCAGTTACAAGACCTTTGATCTCATGATCGGCCACAACTGTAACAGTTGGTTTGGGAGATTCCGCTGTTGCATATTGCACCCGCAGGAGCAACAGGAACAGGGAACTCAGGAGGAGTAGATTTTTTAACATGGAATTGGAATTTTTTGGATTTGATAAAAGCGCACAGCCTTCAGGGGCAGTGCTTAAAAGAGCGGGTCAGATAATAAATGCCGCAGGTAATACCAGCGGGACTTCCGCGCGGGCGCCTCATCATCGTTCTCCCTTTCATAGCTGTGGTAGCGCTACTCATAGACGTTGGAATTTTTTGTTAGTTCACTAATAGACAAGATGATTTCCTCTGCTGCAAACGTTTGCAGAATTAGTCCTGAAATCGCGCAGAACTTTTAAAGTGCTTACTGTAGATCGTTATCTCGCATAAGGATTATCAATATGTCAATTCTGGTCTGTGGAATTACTCATCTGCTGTTTTGATATTCGTGGTATAGGCAGACTTTTCGAAAACGGTTGATAAATACTTCTTCTTAGTTTGGTTGAATAATAGGTACCAATATTGCAAACGATTGCATCTAATGTAACGTGACCTTAAAAATAGGAGGGAACTTGTGATTAATATAATATCAAATTATCATTATATGGTATTATATTAATCCAGATAGGTGTTGTTTTTATTATAACGATGTAAATTTATCTAGCAGAGGGAGAACGGACCTATAAATCTATAGCAAACGATTGCATTTTCCTAATAGATTGATTCTATTTGGCTTATAATTATATTTATATGGTTATTCTATAATACTTTCTATCTTGTGAAGATATTATCTCCAACTATATGACCACTTTTGAAGAACAACTCAACAACCTTTTTCCGGCAGATTCCGCTATCCCCGAGGAATTCAGGCTGCCGGCAGAGGTCCATCAGCGGGAATATCTCTCAGATGGCGTTATGAAAACATGGACTGGCGAGGTGCACACTGTACTATCCCCCATTTGTATTAAAACTGAAAAAGGCCTTGAACGAAAGGTGATCGGTTCCTATCCGTTATGCGGCGAAGAAGAAGCAAAAGCTTCTTTGGATGCAGCCATCCTTGCTTATAGGGACGGGCGTGGGGAATGGCCCACCATGTCTGTTTCCGAAAGGATTGCCTGTGTGGAAAAATTCACCGGGAAAATGATTGCTAAAAAGCAGGAAGTAGTGCAACTGATCATGTGGGAGATCGGTAAATCCCTGGCAGATTCCATTAAAGAGTTTGACAGAACGGTAGAGTATATCAACGCTACTATCGATGCGCTGAAGGACCTGGACCGTAAATCTTCCCGTTTCCAGATAGAGCAGGGAATCATTGGCCAGGTACGTCGTTCCCCCCTTGGTGTTGTACTCTGCATGGGGCCTTTCAACTATCCGCTGAATGAAACTTTCACTACCCTGATCCCTGCACTGATCATGGGAAATACCTTATTGTTCAAACCTCCCAAGCATGGTACTTTAGTACATTACCCCTTGCTGGAAGCTTTCAGGGATTGTTTCCCCAAAGGTGTAGTGAATACCATCTATGGCCGCGGTAATGTGATCATTGCACCATTAATGGAATCGGGCAAGATCAATGTATTAACGCTGATAGGTTCCAGTAAAGTAGCCAACCAGCTGAAAAAGATGCATCCTAAGGTAAACCGTCTTCGTGCTATCCTTGGTTTGGATGCAAAGAATGCAGCCATTATTACGGAAAAGGCTGATATTGATCTGGCAGTAAAAGAATGTGTGCTGGGTTCTTTATCTTTTAACGGGCAACGCTGTACTGCTATTAAGATGATCTATGTTCATAAGAATGTAGCGGATGCATTCCTGGAAAAACTGACGGCAGCCATCGGAAAATTGAAATTTGGCATGCCATGGGAGAAGGACGTGTTCCTGACGCCCCTGCCAGAACCTCATAAACCGGGCTATTTACAGAGTTGTGTAGCGGATGCAGTTGCTCATGGTGCCAGGGTGATGAACCCTCATGGAGGGGCTGCAAATGCTTCTTTTGTGTATCCTGCGGTAGTATATCCTGTGAATGAGAAAATGAAATTATACAGGGAGGAACAATTTGGACCAGTGATCCCGGTGATCCCGTTCGAAAATATTGACACACCTATCGATTATTTAATTGAATCCGATCACGGACAACAGGTGAGTATTTTCACAAATGATGCTACAGAACTTTCCATTCTGATCGATCCTTTGATCAACCAGGTGAGCCGTGTAAACATCAATTGCCAGTGTCAGCGCGGGCCTGATATCTTCCCCTTCACCGGAAGAAAAGATTCTGCCGAAGCAACGCTTTCTGTTTCCGACGCTTTAAGAGCATTTTCCATTCGCTCAATGGTGGCCACAAAACAAACAGAAGAGAACAAAGCACTCATAAATGAGATCGTAAGCGGGCAATCCTCAAATTTTCTTTCTACAAAGTACATATTTTAATAAACTGTAAAGACGCTGTCCTGCTAAGATTTAGCAGGACAGCGTTTCACTTTTTATACAATTCTTCATTTTTACACATTAGTGTGATGGAAAATTGCAAACAGAAAGTTAAATTTGGGTTAATTACTTTCCTTACCAATTTATCAACCTAAAACAAACAGTAAGATCGAGAAAATTTCTACTCCATGTAAAGCCGCCTCATTCGGGGCGGTTTTCTTTTGGGGTGCTAAAGAAATTAAAGGAGAACGACTTCAGTTTTGCCGGTGGAACGCCGTACATCTTCTTAAAGGCTGTTGAAAAATGATTCGGCGAACTATAGCCTAAATGATCTGCTACTTCATTCACATTCATCTTTCCTTCTGCCAGTATCTGGCGGGCTGTTTTCATTCTCATTTCCTGCACATAACCAAAAACAGTGTGTCCAAACAATTGTTTGAATCCTTTTTTCAGTTTAAACTCATTCAATCCAAACCTTTTGCAAAGCAGGCCCAGGCTTAACGATGGTTCAAGGTAGTGCTCCAGCAGGAACGATTTTACCTGTTGCAAACGTTTAATGTCTACCGGGGAAATACTTCTGGTGGCCGGAATAGCCTTCACATGAAATTGCAGTAATGCCTGAAGTGGGTCCCACAGGTCTGCATACTGATCTTCTATTACATCAGATAAATTGGTTTGCTCTTTTACCATGAATGAAACGTGGTCTGAAAAGAACGCATGGTTTGCGATGGCGTGGAGCGCATCGGCTGGCATTTTTGGGGTCATAACTCTAAATCCGTTTTACGTATATGTTTATCCGTTTCTCGTACTATCCACCGGAGTTGAGTGGAATAACTTTGATGCAACAAAAATAATCATAAACATGTTGCGGAAAATACTGAAATGGATAACTGGCGGGATTGGTGTATTGGTGGCGTTGATCCTTATATTTTATTTCTTAATGTATATGGTAGTAAGTAACAAGAGGGACAAAACTTACAACGTAGAAGTACGGATGTTTGATATTCCTTCTGATTCAGCCTCCATAGCGGAAGGAGCGCATATATACGCTACAAAAGGCTGTGCAGACTGCCATGGAGAGGATCTCTCCGGAAAAACTTTCCTCGAAGATGGGATGGTTGGTACCATCAGAGCGGCCAATCTTACTTTCGGAAAGGGAGGAAGGCCGGCAAATTATACTGACCGTGACTGGATCCTGGCACTGCGCCATGGTGTAAAAACAGACGGTAAACCCCTTGTAATAATGCCTTCATATGAATATTGTAAACTGGCGGACCATGATCTGGCGAACCTTATTGCTTATTGCAAATCTGTGCCTGCAGTGGATGCTGAACCGGCGCTCATTAAGCTTGGCCCGTTGGGCACTGTATTGTCGGGTTTGGATAAACTTCCGCTGATACCGGCAGAACAGATAGATCATAAGGCACAGTATCCTCAGAAGATAGAAAGATCTGTATCTGTTGAATATGGAAAATATCTTACCCTGTCCTGCACGGGTTGTCATAAAGCCAATCTTAAAGGAGGAGATAACATTGTTCCCGGCGGTACGCCAGTGCGCGATATCACAGCCAGTGGCAATATTGGTAAATGGTCGCTTGATCAGTTTATGATGGCATTGCGCACAGGCGCTACTCCGGATGGCCGCCAGTTGAATAATGCAGATATGCCCTGGCAAATGACAAAGAATTATACGGACGAAGAATTGCAGGCCCTTTACCTATATCTCAAAACACTTTAAGATGTCCCTGCCCCGAACGATCAGCAACCCGGTCATTGGAGATAAGGTCACTTTCCTGGAAACCACGGAAGAAACAGGAGGATCTCATGTTACTGTAATGGTGGAACTTGCGCCGGGCGGAAAGAATGGTCTGCATTTTCATACTACTTACAAAGAGAAGTTTGAAGTGATGGAGGGTGAGCTGGGATTGCGGATCGGAAAAGGATTTCTTTTCCTTTCTAGGGGTGGTATGGCAGAAGTGCCGTTATATGAGCGTCACCTGTTTTTCAATCCAAGCGGTAAGCGCCCGGTTACTTTTAAAGTAACAATTACGCCGGCCAGGCAATTTGAAGCCTGCCTGCGCGTTGCTTATGGACTGGCAACAGATGGGAAAGTACGTAAGGGCGGTATTCCGCTTAAACTAACACATCTGGCCATACTCATGGAAATGGGGGAAACCTATCTGACTTTTCTGCCTTATTGGTTACAGGTCAGATTGTTTCGTTACCTTGGCAGGATTGCAAGAAAAAGAGGTGTTTTAAAAGAGTTGGAACCGTATTATAAATCATAGAGACGCAAGGGATGCGCCTCTACTTAAATGTGATCTTACAATGTTATTTCTTTTCGTTGCCTTTATCAGAAATGCCGCAAATTTTGTTTTTTGCTTTTTTCACGATATTATTCGCTTTCTCAGTCCAGGAAGTCTTCGTCAGCTGTGGGTTTAGGAGCAGTGCCACCAAAGCCTGCGAACCAAACATCCACATTGCCGGCAATAGCTGCCGGTAATTTACTTTTCACGAAATCTTTAACGGTATCAATGGCTTTAACGGCCTGTTCGTCTGTAAGGCCAGCTCTGTCTTTGAGGTTCTGTATAAGCTCTTGCATGGGTAAAAAAAGTTGATGGTTGTTAAAGAATGGATACTGCCGTAACAAGTTACGAAAAACAATGTATCTCATCTTCAACAACCATCAAAGGTTATAGTAAGTTTACGCTACTTTCAGTGTCACCAGTGTGCTCTTCTCCAGTTTTTCTTCGGCGTAGGCACGGGTGAGTTCAAAGGATTTTTCATCCGTAGACGGCAGATGGAACATTGCATCAGCCAGCAATACTTCACAGATAGACCTTAGTCCGCGGGCACCCAGTTTATATTCCAGGGCTTTATCTACAATATACTCAACAGCATCATCTGCAATCTTCAGCTCTATTCCTTCTACCGAAAAGAGTTTCTTGTATTGTTTCACCAGGGCATTACGCGGTTTGGTGAGGATGTCTTTCAGTGCATCTTTATCCAGTGTGTTCAGATAAGTAACTACCGGTAAACGGCCCAACAGCTCAGGGATCAATCCAAATTGTTTCAGGTCCTGTGAATTTACATAGCGGAGGATGTGTTTGCGTGCATCTTCTTCTTTGTCTTTATTCACGGTGAAACCGATAGAATGCGTCTGGATTCTGCGGCTGATGATACGGTCCACACCATCAAATGCGCCTCCGCATATGAAGAGGATATTTTGCGTGTTAACCTTAATGAGTTTTTGTTCAGGGTGTTTACGGCCGCCTTGTGGTGGAACCAGTACTTCGGTACCTTCCAGCAGTTTCAGTAAACCTTGTTGTACACCTTCGCCGCTTACATCACGGGTGATGGAAGGGTTATCGCTTTTACGGGCGATCTTGTCTATTTCATCGATATAAACAATTCCTCTTTCGGCAGCTTCCACATCATAGTTACAAACCTGCAGGAGGCGGGTGAGGATGCTTTCCACGTCTTCTCCCACATAACCTGCTTCCGTGAAAACGGTAGCATCTACAATGGTGAAAGGAACATTCAGCAATTTAGCGATGGATTTTGCCAGGAGGGTTTTACCGGTACCGGTTTCGCCCACCATGATCAGGTTGCTTTTTTCGATTTCCACATCATCTTCCAGTACCTGCTGATTCAATCTTTTGTAGTGGTTATAAACAGCTACTGCGAGGATCCTTTTCGCATCGTCCTGCCCGATTACGTATTCATCCAGGAATTTCTTGATCTCCACAGGTTTGGACACTTTAGGAACAAACAGAGAGGAGCTGGTTTTTTTGGCGTCGCCGGAAGGCGCAAATTCCTGCTCAATGATCTCCTGCGCATTAGCCACACAATTTTCACAAATGTGTCCCTCAGCACCAGCTATCAGTATCCTTACTTCGTCTTTGTTACGATTGCAGAACGAACAGCGTATTTTGGATTCTTTCATTTAATATTTTTTAATATAACATTCAGCTTCCCGTCAGGGGGATACAAAATTACACTTTTTCGCGGTTAACAGGCAGCCCGGCGGATTGAAATTAACATACCTTTTGGTATTATATTAACAGTATACCTGGAGCAAGGTGAAAGCAACCTGAAGACAAGGAGAAGACAAGGTGAAGCCTATGTGAAGAAGGGTTAAGATAGTATCAGAACTACGGGAAGATATACCCGAAGTTACAAAAAAGAAGCCGTTTCAGTTAAGAGGATATATTCAAAATTAAAAAAGAAACCGTCCCTGTAATTTGAGACGGTTTCTTCAGGATTATTGAGGAGTATTTCCTTCTGCTGCTTTTTTCCTTGGATTCTTTTCGAGTACGTCATCAATGATACCGTATTCTTTAGCTTCATCAGCTGTCATCCAATAGTCACGATCGGAGTCTTTTTCCACCTTTTTGATAGGTTGACCACAGTGGCCGGCGATGATCTCGTTCAGCTCTTTTTTCAGCTTTACGAATTCGCGGGCTGTGATTTCGATATCAGAAGTTTGACCTTCTGCACCGCCATGAGGCTGGTGGATCATTACGCGTGCATGTTTCAGCGCGGTACGTTTTCCTTTAGAACCGGCTACGAGCAATACTGCTCCGAAAGAAGCCGCCATACCTGTACAGATAGTAGCGATATCCGGAGAGATGATCTGCATTGTATCGTAGATACCGAGGCCAGCGTATACGCTACCTCCGGGACTGTTAATGTACATTTGAATGTCGCGGTTGCGATCAGCTGATTCCAGGAATAATAACTGGGCAGTGATAACATTCGCCACATAATCATTTACGGGATCTCCTAAAAAGATGATCCGGTCAGCCATGAGACGGGAAAATACGTCCATCTGCGTAACATTCAGCTGACGCTCCTCAATGATATAAGGGGTCAGGGAATTGATCTGGTGACTTTTAGCGTAACTATCTACCACCAGGCTACTGATACCGCGGTGCTGGATGGCATATTTCCTGAATTCGTTGTTAATGTTCATGATGGTGATGTTTATGAGGTAATTTTACAAATTCGTCAGCGGTTATTTCCTCTTCTTTCACTTTCACCTTTGTTTCTGCCCAATCAAACAGCTTTTGAGTGATCATTTCGCGGTATGTTTGATCAACATATTTTTCGTCCTGCAGCAGGCGGTCCAGGTAGCTATCCAGCCATTCTGCCTGTTCGCCGCCAATACCATAGTAACCCATGATCTTGGTACGTGCGTTTTCTTTCAGTTCTTCGAAAGAAACTTCCAGGGAATTATCACGGATCAGTTTATCGCTGATCAGCGTCCAGCGGAGCTGATGGTCGAAATTAGGGTATTCGTGCTCGGCTTCCTCTGCTGTTTTAGGCTTTTCACCACCTTTTTGCAGCCAGCGTTTGAGGAAATCTTTAGGAAGCTCGATAGGAGTTTCGTGCACCAAAGTTTCAAACAGTTCATTATGGAGGTGGTTGGTAGCTTCCTGTTTCCAGTATTTACCGATCTCTTCCTTCAGTTTGTCTTTGAATGCTTCTTCTGTTGTAATGTCCTGGCCGGGATAAACTTCTTTGAAGAATTCTTCATTCAGTTCTCTTTTTTCGATCAGTCCTACTTTGGTAATAGTTAATTGGAAGTATTTCTTGGCGGCATCTTTTTCATTAGCCAGCCCAAGGTCCTTTTGAATAAACTCTATACGTTCTTTATCGAAAGCTTTACCCAGCTGGATATTGAGGGTATCGCCTGCTTTTTTGCCCTGGAGTTTATCCTGTACATCTTTGGAGAAGTATTTCACCAGCAGGGAGTTCTCTTTCTTTTCAGCGCCTTCAGCTACATTGCCTTTAGCATCGCTTTCCAGGAATTCCAGGGTGAGTACGTTATCTTCAGAAGTGATTGTTTCAGGTTCAGACATTTTGCCACCTTTCAGTTGGAGGCGTTCCAGTTCCTGTGCTACTATTTCATCCGTAACCTTTACATTATAACGGGTGAGCGTGGTTTTATCAAGAAGCGGGTTAGCATCGAAAGACGGTTTAAGACCAATCTCGAAGTTAAAGTCGTATGCCTCAGGTTGAGCGTAGTTGAAGTTTTTGGCTTCTGCATCCAAAGAAAGGGGTTGAGCGAAGATCTCCAGTTTTTCTGTTTGGAGGTAACCCATCAGTTCCTTTTCAACGGTTTTCAGTACTTCGTCCTGGAACAGGGCCGCGCCGCTCATTTTTTTGATCATGCCCGCAGGAACCTGGCCTTTACGGAAACCCGGAATATTAGCTGTTTTAGAAAAGTGCTTTACGGCTTTCTCGAAATTGGGAAGGTAGTCTTCCTGGCTCACTTTCACAGTGATCTTATCATTTAATAAACCAATGTTCTCTCTGGTTACGGTTGCCATTTGTTTTTTGTTAATATATTAAAACACAGAATATAAAGCTATTTCAGGGCTTGAAGCACATGTCTACGAAGATTGTGCCATGCGCCTTTGGAGAGGGAGTCCCTGCCTTTTTAGCAGTTAGGATGAAGCGTTGGCAGTCAATCTTCACTTTGAGCTGTCAACGCTCCGGGCAAAATGTTAGTGCGGGTGATAGGACTCGAACCTACATACCGTGAGGCACCAGATCCTAAGTCTGGCGTGTCTACCAATTTCACCACACCCGCAAATTCAAAAAGCCTTTATTTTAAAGGACTGCAAAGGTATCGTTTTTTGGGAATTATAAAAATATTTGGGCCATAGGTGGCCAATTTCCCCTCTTCCAATACTGCTGCTGATTTCGTAATTTTGATATTAGCATGGAAACTGTGACCGTTCAAAAATATAATCTCGACGAAGAACAGGAAAAAAAAGAGATCGTCCGGCATTACCGGGCCCTGTTACGAGCACTCAAACCCCGTTTGAAGAAAGGGGACCGTGAACTTGTACGTACCGCTTTTGAAATGGCGGCGGATGCCCATAAAGATATGCGCCGTAAATCAGGCGAACCCTATATTCTGCATCCCCTGGCTGTTGCACAGATCACTGTGGAGGAAATAGGCCTGGGGGTACGTTCCGCTATCTGCGCATTATTGCACGATACGGTAGAAGATACAGAAGTGACGCTGGAAGACGTGGAAAGGGAATTTGGTACTGAAATAGCTCATATTGTTAACGGGCTTACCAAAATATCTACTGTTATTGACTCCAATACCAGTACCACACAGGCAGAGAACTTCAAAAAGATATTGCTGACCCTGGCAGACGACCCAAGGGTGATCCTCATTAAACTGGCAGACCGGCTGCATAATATGCGCACGTTGGATAGCATGAGCCGGGAAAAACAGTTGAAGATAGCCTCCGAGACCGTATTCGTATATGCCCCCCTGGCACATCGCCTGGGCCTGTATATTATTAAGAGTGAGCTGGAAGACCTGGCCATGAAGTATACGGAGCAGGATAAATACCGGGAAATTGCCCGCCGGCTCAAGGAAACCAAGCGGGAGAGGACGCGTTATATTAATGAGTTCATCAAACCTATTAAAGAGGTATTACAGGAAGAAGGATTCGATTTTGAAATATACGGACGCCCCAAGAGCATCCATTCCATCTGGAATAAGATCAAGACCAAAGGCGTTCAGTTTGAAGAGGTGTACGACCTCTTTGCCATTCGTATTATCCTGGATTCCGCCGTGGAAAAGGAAAAGGCGGATTGCTGGAAAGTGTATTCCATCATTACGGACTTCTATCATCCCAGCCCTGAACGTACCAGGGACTGGCTCAGTAATCCCAAAAGCAATGGATATGAGGCACTGCACGTAACTGTGATGGGGCCTAATGGTAAATGGGTGGAAGTGCAGATCAGGAGCAAGCGGATGAATGATTATGCGGAAAAAGGGGTAGCTGCCCACTGGCGTTATAAGGAAGGGAACCAAACGGTGCAGGAATCCAAGTTTGAGCAGTGGTTCACCCAGATCAGGGAGATCCTGAACAGCCCGGATTCCAACACCCTGGACTTTCTGGCGGATTTCAAAAGCAACCTGTTCACAGAGGAGATCTATGTTTATACACCCAAAGGAGACCTTAAAATATTGCCGGTAGGCTCTACCGCACTGGATTTCGCGTATTCTATCCATAGTGCGGTGGGGAACAAGTGTATCGGAGCCAAGGTGAACTACAAACTCGTACCCTTAAGCCATAAGCTGCGCAGTGGGGACCAGGTGGAGATCATCACTTCCAATAAACAGAAGCCCTCAGATGACTGGCTCAACTTTGTTCTCACGGCCAAAGCCAAAAGCAAGATCAAGGACGCGCTGAAGGAAGAGAAGCGTAAAGTGGCCATGGATGGGAAAGAACTGCTGGAGCGCAAGCTGGACCATATGAAGGCCTCTGCCAGCCAGTACAACATCAATGAGCTGGTTCAATTCTATAAACAACCCTCACCGCTGGACCTCTATTACCAGATAGCGGTACGTAATATCGATCTGAAAGAACTCAAGCAGTTCAATGTGCTGGGAGATAAGCTGGAACCGCCTAAACCGGTGAAACTGCCGGAAGTGGTGATAGAAGAACATCATCAGAAGCAGCCTTCCAAGAAAGATGCGGAACTCATCATATTCGGGGAAAGCTCGGATAAAATTGCCTACAAGCTGGCTAACTGCTGCAGGCCTATACCCGGAGATGATGTATTTGGCTTTATCACTGCCAGTGAAGGATTGAAGATCCATCGCACCAATTGCCCCAATGCCGCACAGTTGCTGGCCCATTATGGTCACCGGGTAGTGAAAACGAAGTGGGTGAAGAACCGGGAAATATCCTTCCTTACAGGCTTACGCATAGTAGGGATGGACGATGTGGGCGTGATCCACAAGATCACTAATATCATTTCCGGCGAACTAAAGATCAACATTGCGGGGCTTACCATTGAATCCAAAGAAGGATTATTTGAAGGTTTGATCAAAGTTTTTGTGCATGATAAGGATGAACTGGAAGAATTAGTAGACCGCTTAAAGGGCCTTGATGGCATCCAGAGCATTAACCGGTTGGAAGATTAAGGATTATTTCTACAACTATTCATTCAATCGCCTTATTTTTGCGACTCTTTTAAACCATAAATTACAATTCAACAATGGTAGATGTACTGCTGGGGCTGCAATGGGGCGATGAAGGCAAAGGTAAGATCGTAGATTACTTTGC
>Ga0065704_10071232_pt1 | contig 12358 bp, 8 predicted proteins | sample SwiRhicommuniRL2_FD_59091 | JGI IMG/M metagenome (GOLD analysis project Ga0065704, IMG submission 59091) | Switchgrass rhizosphere bacterial communities from Rose Lake, Michigan, USA - RL2 v2 (version 2) | ecosystem: Host-associated > Plants > Roots > Rhizosphere > Soil | place: East Lansing, MI
TTCCACTCCGGTGGGGTCGATTGGGGGCAAAGACTTTTGCCACTCTTGCAAACCAGCGGGGGTGTTCTCGCCACCGGTAGCAATTCCTCGTCTTACCTGGTTGCGGCCGATGTGCTAATAACCGATCACAGCTCAGTCGGATTCGAATATTTGTTACTCGATCGTCCGCTTATCCGCATCCACCTGCCAGAACTTCTGAAACAAACCGATATCGAGCCAGTCTATGTTCAACTAATGGCAGACGCCTCCAGCAGAGTAGTCAGCATCGATCAGTTGATCTCGGCTGTGGAGGAAAGCTTCGAGGATCCCCACAGGCAGTCGGAGTCCAGAAAAGCCGTGGCTCGCGAAATGTTTTATGAACCGGGCGGGGCAACGGGGCGCGCCATTTCCGAAATGTACGACGTCATCGAAATCAGTGGTCCCGAAGAAGCAGAGGAAAGAACTTGAGTTCCCTCAGTACAAAAATAAAGAAGCTCAAGGGCCTTAGGATGGATGAGATCAGTGTGCGTGTCGCGCAACAGGTCGCCATACTTTCCGAAAGAAGCGGCTGGTCAAGAAAAGTAAATCTCCCAAGCGACGAACAGTTGCTCAGTCTGCTCGGCCCCGATTCATCTGAGACTTCGTATTTAACCTGCATAACCGATCTTGTCGAACACCTGCGCCTGAGAAATGAGCCGCGCTTCTTTGCGTCTTTTGATTCGAAAGAGCAAACGCTGTTGGAGTTCCGCCGTCGCTGGCCGGGGAAGGAACAAGAGGTCATTGAAGCTGCGAACCGCGTTTCAGCAGGTGTGTTCCGTGTTTTGGGTTTACAAGAACTCAACCTCGGCAAGAATATCGATTGGCATCTCGAACCCATGTCGGGGAAACGCACTCCTCTTTGTCACTGGAGTCAGCTTAACTATCTCGATGCGACGATTGCCGGAGATAAAAAAATTACCTGGGAGCTTAACCGTCATCAGTATTTCGTCACTCTCGGGCGCGCATACTGGTTGACCGATGATGAGCGTTATGCCGAAGTTTTCGTATCGCATGTCACTTCCTGGATAGAGCAGAACCCCCCGAAGCTCGGGATCAACTGGGCCAGCAGCCTCGAGATCGCATTTCGGTCGATATCGTGGCTTTGGGCGCTTCGGTTCTTCGAAAATTCGCCGTCAATCGATCCGGCCCTGCTGGTGCGTATGTTGAAGGTCTTGTATCTGAACGCTTCACACCTTGAAACCTATCTTTCGACGTACTTCAGCCCAAACACTCACCTAACAGGCGAAGCGCTCGGTCTTTTTTATATCGGATTGTTGCTGCCTGAATTTAGAGACGCGAAACGGTGGCGCGAGTTGGGTCTCAAGATTCTTACCTCTCAGCTTCCTCGACACGTGAAGCCCGACGGCGTTTATTTTGAGCAATCCAGTTACTACCACCGATACACGACCGACTTCTATATCCACCTGGTGATCCTGCTCCGTGTTAACGCTTTGGCGCTACCGCACGACCTGGAGCCCAAGCTCCAAATGTTGCTGGACCATCTCATGTATATAACGCGCCCGGACGGTACTAGTCCATTCTTTGGCGACGACGATGGGGGCCGGCTTGTAATGCTGGACGATCGGCCCGCGAACGACTTTCGTTCGTTACAATCAACCGGAGCGGTGCTATTGAATAGACCGGAGTATAAATTCGTCGCTGGTGCAGCAGCCGAAGAGACGCTTTGGTTGCTCGGGCCTGCGGGGTTGCGCACTTTTGATCTGATGCCGGCCCAGAAACCCGCCAAAGAGTCCGTAGAGTTTTCAGAGGGTGGGTACTACGTCATGCGTGATGACTGGTCAGCTACGGCGAATTATCTTCTTTTCGACTGCGGACCCCACGGCGTGGCAAACTGCGGTCACGCTCATGCAGATGCACTATCAATCGAACTAGCAGCACAGGGGCGAACACTGCTCGTTGATCCCGGCACCTTTACCTATACAGGCGGTAAGGAAATGCGTGATTGGTTTCGCAGTTCAGTCGCTCACAACACTCTCACAGTTGATCGCAAGTCCTCTTCAATTTCGGCAGATACTTTTTCATGGAAGACCGCAACGCCGTGCGAACGCACAGCCTGGATCGACCATAAGCGATTCACTTACGTTTCCGGTACCCATGGTGGCTACGAGCATCTAGCGAAACCCGGCAGGCACACTCGCTCCATACTGTTTCTCAAGCATGATTATTGGTTGTTGCAAGATCGGGTGGAGATAAGCGGAAGGCATCAAATAGATCAGTGGTTTCATTTCGACTCCGACGCCTCACCTAACATTCTACAGATCATGAGTTTTGCCGATGGTGGGTGTTGGACACAGGAAGAGGGCTGGGTTTCACACTGTTATGGGGAAAGAGTACCCGCCCCTGTCTTAGTTTTTTCGGCTTCCGCTGAAAACTACTTTGAAATTACAACGTTTCTTGTCCCTCGGCCGTTGATGGGAACTGCCAGAGCGGAGGTGGAACAGATAGACGTGACCGACGGTCGCGGCTTTGAAGTGCGCCACGGGAGTTCCCGCGATCTAGTAATAATTCGTGATGAGCGCCGCCTTGGGCTTGCCCGAACTTCTTCGGTGGTTTCAGACTTTGAATGCGCCTGGATGAGGTTTGTGGACGATCGCGCAGCTCCAGAAGAAATGCTTTTGCTTGGAGGGCGGGCGCTGGAGTTTGGAGGACAGAAAATTGTAGAGTCGTCCGAACGGGTTGAGTACTCGTGGTTGCGGAAAGATTCAAAACAAGGAACATATGTGCGGAATTAACGGAATCGCGTTTTCAAACCAGGCAGGGCGTCATGTTGACCCAACGGTGCTGAAACGCATGCGCGATGTAATTACTCACCGCGGTCCGGACGATGAAGGGATTTTCATCGACGAGAAAATCGGCCTGGGCCACAGGCGGCTCAGTATCGTTGACGTCGCTGCCGGCCACCAGCCGATGACCAATGAAGATGGCTCGTTGCATATCACCTACAATGGTGAAATCTACAATCACGCCGACTACCGGGAGACGTTAATCGCTCGAGGCCACGCTTACAGAACCCACTGCGACACCGAAACGATACTCCACCTTTACGCCGACTACGGTAGTAACTGTGTCGACTACCTGCGCGGGATGTTTGCCTTCGCGATTTGGGATCGGAAAAAGCGTGAGCTGTTCATTGCCCGCGATCGTTTGGGAGTCAAGCCGCTTTACTACGTTCTCACTCAGGATGGTTCCCTTTATTTTGCCTCTGAGATTAAGGCTCTGCTCGAAGCGCGGGCCGTCAGGCCTGAACTAAATTTTTCCGCTTTTTCCGATTATCTCGCAAATCACGCCACCTCCGGCGAGGACACGTTGTTTGTAGACGTGAAGCGTTTACTGCCTGGTCACGCGCTTACGTGGCGCGACGGTGAGATCAAAATCAAGAAATATTGGGACGTCAGTTTTAAGAAGAGCGCGCAAGACGGCCATCCTGATCAGGACTACATCACTGAGTGGAGCGAGTTGTTCCGAAAGTCAGTGGAGCTTCGACTAATGGCGGACGTCCCTCTCGGAATGTTTCTGTCCGGCGGAATCGATTCGTCGGCGATAGCGGCGGTGATGAGCACCCTGGTTGACGAACCAATCAAGACTTTCTCTGTGGCCTTTGCTGAACGTGAAGCGAACGAACTCGAATATGCCCGAATCGTTGCTCGCGCCTTCAAGACAGATCATCACGAAGTAGTCATTAGTCCTGAACAGTTTTTCAGGGCGCTGCCAGAGTTGATCTGGCATGAGGATGAGCCCCTCGCTCATCCCTCGAGCGTTGCGCTTTATTTTGTTTCCCGGCTGGCTTCCGAGCATGTGAAAGTCGTTTTGACGGGCGAAGGCAGTGACGAATTAATGGCAGGATATGCTCGCTACCGTAAAACCATACTGAATTTGGCGCTAGGCGAACGCTATCATCGGATGATTCCGACTGGCGTTAGAGATTTAGTGCGCAAGCAGCTTGCGGGCATGACTGGCTCGAAGCTGCGTTTAAAATTGGGGCGGACTTTCTTAAATTTATCGCCTGATATCGAAAGCATCTACTTTGACAACTTTGCTGTATTTTCCCGGACAGACCAGGCCCAGTTATTAACAGACGAAACAGTCCACCGCATTGGCGGGATTGATCCGTACGCCGGCGTCCGCGAGTTGCTGAAGCATACCGACGCCCAGTCGCCACTGGATCGATTGCTCTATGCCGACATCAAGACCTATTTACACGAATTGCTGATGAAGCAGGACCAGATGAGCATGGCCGCTTCTGTCGAAAGCCGAGTGCCTTTTCTCGATCACAAGCTGGTTGAGTTTACTTCAAGCCTTCCGGAGAGACTGAAGCTGCATCGCTGGACCACAAAATACGTGTTGCGTCAAAGCATGAAAGGTATTTTGCCTTCAACCATAATCCAGAGACCGAAGATGGGCTTTCCAGTCCCGATAGGGTCGTGGTTTCGCGGCGCCTACGCCTCAGTATTAGATCAATACCTGCTAAGCTCTCGCGCAACTGAGCGGCGTATTTTCAATACCGATTTTGTGCGTGCGCTTGTGGAACAGCATCAACGGCGTGAGGCGAACCACTCTGAAAGACTATGGTCCCTGGTTAATCTTGAAATGTGGCTGCGGCGATTTATCGATGGAGAAGAAATTTCCGGTGCCGGGGAAAGCGCGGATGAGAGTATGCTCGTGGCCGCGAGAAGGTAGAGATCATGGGTATTATCGGAGGACGAGTAGCATACCATTTGCTTCGCCAGATTAGCTCGGATGGACAGACGGGTTATTGCGACGGCAGCGCATACGTTGGGGTCAGCAAGCTCGAAACGTTACTGGGCAAGCGGATCTGGGAAGATACTAAAGACAAAGTTGTGATCGACTTTGGTTGTGGCGATGGCGCTGATGCAATCGAAGTAGCCAGGCGCGGGGCCAGGCGAGTTATAGGCATCGATATTCGACCGCGCGCTTTGGAGAGCGCCCGGAAAGTGGCTGTTTCGCGTGGTGTAGCGGAGCGTTGCACCTTCACGACCGAAACCGATGAGAAAGCCGACATCATATTATCAATTGACGCTTTCGAACATTTTGACGACCCGGCCCGGATATTGCGGATAATGCGCGGACTGATAAAGGATGGGGGCTGCGTGCTGGCTGCATTTGGACCAACCTGGTATCACCCGTTAGGCGGTCATCTTTTTTCCGTCTTTCCCTGGGCGCACCTTCTGTTCACCGAAGAGTCGTTAATACGCTGGCGTTCCGATTTTAAAACAGACGGAGCTACGCGTTTTTGCGAAGCGGAAGGCGGACTCAATCAAATGACCATACGACGTTTCCAAACAATCGTGGCTGAGAGTGATTTTAAGTTGGAAGAGTTTGATGCGGTTCCGATAAAAAAAATGCGCCGCTTTGCAAACCCGTTTACGAGAGAGTTCACGACCGCGATCGTGCGATGCAAACTCGTTCCACGCTGAAGTTAATCCTGAAAATTCTGTAATCCTGTCTAAACCCATTGCGCATCCTCTGGTTAAAAACTGAATTACTTCACCCTGTTGATAAGGGCGGAAAGATCCGCACTTACAACATGTTGAAGGAACTGAAAAATGAGCATCACGTCACATACCTCACGCTTGATGATGGGTCTGCTAGTGCAGAAGAGCGTAAAAGATCGACGGAGTATTGCCACGATCTAATTTGCATCCCACATCGTCGCCGGGAAAAGTTTACACCAGGGTTTTACTTTGAATTGTTGTTGAACCTGGTAGAGTCACGTCCCTACGCGATAAAGAAATACAAATCGGCGGCGATGATGCGCGAGATTGTTGAGCTTGAACGTAGAAGCGGTTTCGATTTTATAGTCTGTGATTTTCTGGCGCCGGCCGTGAACGTTCCTCGCAACCTGGCAAGTCCGACCATTCTCTTTCAGCATAATGTGGAGGCTATGATCTGGAAGCGACACTATCAGATACAAACTAATCTGATCAAGAAAGCTTACCTCTACAATCAGTGGCAAAAAATGCGCAGATTCGAGCAGCAAATGTGCCGCGATTTTGATTGCGTAATCGGAGTGTCGGCAGAGGATCGGGAGCAGATGAAACGGGACTATGGGGCGCAAACTGTTTTCGACGTTCCGACTGGAGTTGACACTGACTACTTTCAACCACGTGGTGTCCAGCCTTCAGCTCACAGCATAGTCTTCACTGGTTCAATGGATTGGCTGCCGAATGAAGACGCGATCAAATACTTCATGCGAGAGATCATGCCTTTAATAAAGGAAAAGGTGCCTGATGCTGCCCTGACAGTAGTCGGTAGAAATCCACCGCCGGCATTGATTGAATTAAGCAAAGAAGATCCTTCGCTGATAATCACGGGACGCGTCGAAGATGTCAGACCTTACATCGAAGAGTCTGCCGCTTACGTTGTGCCCTTGCGTATCGGGGGCGGAACGCGGCTCAAGATCTTCGAGGCGATGGCCATGGAAAGGGCGGTGGTCTCAACTACGATCGGAGCGGAAGGTCTACCAGTTAACAATGGTATAGATTTACTTGTGGCTGATGAACCCGCTGCATTTGCCAATGCAGTCATCACCCTGCTAACCAATAGTTCATATGCACGTCAGCTTGGCCAAAGGGCAGCTTCGATTGTCAGACAAAACCACGGCTGGCGTCAGGTTACCGAGAGTTTTGTTTCCATTTGCACGAAGAACGGCCAACCAGAAAACCGTCCACAGATTACACAGAAATCGCTGGAATCTGTAGTTTAGTCCTGAGGAAGAAAAACGTTGATGAGAATAAGTATTTTTGGCATTGGTTACGTCGGTTGCGTTTCTGCCGCCTGTTTTGCTCGGGCTGGGCATGATGTCATTGGCGTCGACGTCAATCCTACCAAGGTTAACCTCATCAACAGTGGCAGTAGTCCAATTGTCGAGCCAGAAATAAATGAACTCATTCGCGACGTGGTTAAAGGGGGTAAATTAAGCGCTACGACCGACCCGTCACAAGCAATTAACGCTTCTGATATTTCACTGGTTTGTGTCGGTACTCCGAGCAAACAGAATGGAAGTCTGGACCTCAGCCATGTGCGACGTGTTTGTGAGGAGATCGGATCAGCCCTCGCTGAAAAGAGCGAACGTCACACGGTTGTGATTCGCAGCACGATGCTTCCGGGGAGCATCGAGAGTGTTGTTCAGCCGGCGATGGAGAAGACCTCGCGAAAGAAGGCAGGAAAAGATTTTGGTCTTTGCGTGAATCCGGAATTTCTAAGGGAAGGTACGTCCATAAAAGATTTCAACGCTCCGCCGTTCACATTGATTGGCACAGACGATGAACAAACCGCAAAGATCGTCGGCCGCCTCTACTCAGATATTGATGCGCCGATTTTTACAACCTCGATGAAAACAGCTGAAATGGTGAAATATGTTTCCAATTGCTTTCATGCCCTGAAGGTAAGCTTCGCTAACGAAATTGGAAACGTCTGCAAAGCACTCCAGCTCGACAGTCACGAGGTTATGAATATTTTTTGCGCGGATTCCAAGCTCAACCTTTCTTCGTATTACCTAAAACCTGGCTTTGCGTTTGGCGGCTCTTGCTTACCAAAAGACCTCCGTGCCCTCACGTACAAGGCGAAAGATCTTGACGTTGAAGTGCCAGTTTTGTCAGCCATCAGCATCTCCAATCGCCTTCAGGTGCAGAAGGCACTTGACATGGTTCTGCAGACCGGTAACAAACGAGTTGGGGTGTTGGGTTTCAGCTTCAAGGCCGGCACAGACGACTTGCGCGAATCACCAATGGTAACTTTGATTGAGACGCTGCTAGGTAAGGGACTGGAGCTCGTTATCTACGATCGTGACGTTTCCTTAGCGCGGCTTGTGGGATCAAATAGGGAATATATCGAACAAGAGATCCCTCACATTGCCAAGTTGATGCAGAGTTCTATCGATGATGTTTTAGGCGCTGCAAATACGATTGTGATAGGAAACAAGTCCGAGGAGTTTCGACAGATTGAATTACGCTTGCGCAAGGATCAAATTGTAATAGATCTGGTCCGTCTCTTCGATAGAACGTCCGGGCAAGACTATCAGGGAATCTGCTGGTGATCAGCTGTCGCCGCAGTATCATCAAGGGCCTGCTTAGCTGCATGTTGATCTGGCCCCTGGTCGCCTGGATTGGGGCAAGGCTTTTAATTACGGAAGCTCCACTAGAAACAGCAGACGTCATTGTCGTGTTAGGAGGTTCGGCTAGCTATCAGGAACGAGCGCGAAAGGCGGCCCAGCTCCTCTTGGAAGGGCGATCTAAGCGAATCTTAATTACTAACGATAATGCGCGTGGGCCATGGTCGAGCAGTGAGCAACGGAACCCATTCTTTTACGAACGTTCGTCAGAAGAAATAAGAGGCGCTGGAGTACCGGCCAACAGTATCGATGTATTGATGACGCCGGTCGCGAATACATACGAGGAGGCAGTTTTTGTTAGGAAATACGCCGAAGAGCAAGGCCTGCGCTCAATCTTAATTGTCACGTCCGCTTACCATTCCCGCCGAGCATTGTGGGTATTCTCGCGAGTGTTTCGAAATACCGATATTGAGATTGGGTTAATTAGTGAGACTCCTGGAAACGAGTCCCCGACAGCTGCAACATGGTGGCTTACTGCCCGCGGCTGGAGATCCGTGCCCACGGAATATGTGAAGATGGTTTACTACGTGATTAAATATAGATGATGGTCAGCCGGACTGATATGGGTTCCGCCCTACCAGCTCTCTGGCCAAGCGCTGACAGGCCGCACCCAGTGAAAGGCACTTAAACATGGATTTGAACGCTGCAGAAATCGCGCGGGGCGAGAGATTTCAGTTCGGTCAGAATTGGTCACAATTCTTACCCATCATAAACGAAGAGCGCATTCAGCAAGCAACAACATCTCTTAAGGATATGTTGGAAGTCGAATCTCTCAAGGGAAAGAGCTTCCTGGACATTGGATCGGGAAGTGGGCTGTTCAGTCTAGCGGCGCGCCAGCTCGGGGCTCGCGTTCACTCCTTTGATTTCGATCCAAAGTCTGTTTTTTGCACCGCGCAGTTGAAAAAGAATTACTTTCGGGAGGACGAGTCGTGGAAGATCGACGAAGGTTCGGTACTCGATAGTGAGTACATGAAGTCTCTTGGGCAATTCGACGTTGTTTACTCCTGGGGAGTATTGCATCACACCGGCGACCTATGGCTCGCTCTGGAGAACGCGCAAGAGCGGGTGTCGCCAGGGGGAAGATTTTTCATTGCGTTGTACAACGACACGGGAAGTCAGAGCGCCCGTTGGTATTGGATAAAGAAGACATATAACGGCTTGCCAGGCATTTTGAGGACGCCATTCGCTATTTTGGTCACCATCCCCGGCGAAGTAAAGTTGATGGCTTCGTCTCTGCTTACTCTCAATTTACGCCGGTACACTGATTCGTGGACCACCTACCGGCGTAACAGAGGGATGACCAAGTGGCGCGATATTATCGACTGGGTTGGTGGATATCCTTACGAGGTCTCAAAGCCGGATGACGTTTTTGATTTTTGCCGCGCTCGCGGCTTCGTCCTGAGTAAGCTGAAGTGCGGGAATGTGGGCCTTGGTTGTAATGAATTTGTATTCCTAAAGAGTACGCGGAATGAGCCTTAGCATCGCGATGATCAAATCTGTATCCAAGCCTTTTTTAGTGCTAAGTGTTTTGGTAATTGGGGGCACGCTCGCCATAGTACTTGCTCTGAGGCAACCCACAGGTAGATTTTCTGAAAGCTGGGAAGGCGGTCGGCGAACCATTACTGTCGGGCGCAGGGACAGTCTTCAGTCGGCGATCAATGCGGCTCAGTATGGGGATACGATCATATTAGAAGCTGGAGCTACCTACACGGGTAGCTTCGTGCTGCCGCTGAAGAGCGGTACGGGCGAGATCGTCATCCAGAGTTCACGCGTGAGCGAGTTGCCAGAAGGCGCGCGTGTAAACCCTTCGCAATCCGCGTTGTTTGCAAGAATTCAGTCAGCGACTCCCACTGAGCCGGTAGTGAAGACAGTGGCAGGGGCACATCACTACCGTTTTGCGGGCATCGAGTTCTCCACCAGCACTGCCAGTGTCGTGGTCTATGATCTGATTCGGTTTGGTGAAAGTCGCCATACGCAAACCACCCTCAGTTCGGTACCGCATCATCTGGTAATCGATCGCTGTTATATTCACGGCTTTGACACGCAGGACGTGCAGCGCGGGGTGAGCCTAAACAGCGCAGAGAGCACGGTCAGCAACTCCTACATCTCGAAGATTCATGGGGTCGGTTACGACACCCAAGCGATAGCCGGGTGGAATGGACCGGGACCCTATCACATAATCAACAATTACCTGGAAGGAGCCGGAGAGAACATCATGTTCGGTGGTGCGGATCCGGGAATTGCCAACCTGGTGCCGTCGGATATAGAGATCCGGCGCAACTATGTCTTCAAACCAAAGAGTTGGAAGGTTGGAGACCCCAGCTATGCGGGCACACACTGGACGGTAAAGAACCTGCTGGAGCTTAAGAACGCCAGAAACGTAATCATCGACGGTAATGTGTTTGAGAACTGCTGGACGGATGGACAAACGGGCATTCCCATTCTGTTTACGGTGCGGAATCAGGAAGGGACAGCGCCATGGTCCATTTTGGAGGACATTAAGTTCACCAACAATGTCGTGAAGGGAGCGGACGGCGCGCTGAATCTGTTGGGCAGCGACAATGAGAAACCGTCGCAACGATCGAGTGGCCTACTAATTGGCAACAACCTGTTCACCGACATCAAAGGTCCGTTTCTAACTCTTAATGGTTACAATAATGTTAGCCTGCTGCACAACACTCATTTCCAAACCGGCAACATAATGGTGCTTTACGGCACACCAGTTCAGCAACTTGTGTATCGCGACAACTTAACAATTAGAGGTGCCAGCGGCTACGGTGTTTTCGGTGACTCTTTGGGCGAGGGTGTTGTGGCTTTAGGAAAGTTCGCACCAGATGTCGTTTTTAAGAATAACGTTTTAGCACTTGCTCAGGGCTCACTTTATCCAAAGGATAATTACTTTCCTGCGTCCATTGAGCGCGTGGGATTTTCGAATTTCAACAGCGGTGATTACCGCCTCACCCGTGCCAGCGCTTATAACAAAGCCTCCTCTGATGGGCAGCCTGTGGGATGCGACTGGGCGAAACTAAACTTCGGTGCCAAGACTTCGGAATGACAACTGTAAAAGCTAACTCAAAACGCCCTTTGCGAGTTGGGCTGCTACTGGATTCATTCACTCAACCCACCTGGGTTTTCAAAATTATCAATGATATTCGCTCATCTGAATTTGCTGAGATCTGTCTCGTTGTAAAAAACGAAGCACCGATCAATCAGGCCCAGGGCCGTCTGCGAAACTATTGGCGGAATAGAAAGTACTTACTCTTTGCCCTATACAACCGGCTCGATTCGGGCGCCCAACTTGGTGACGCAGACGCGTTTGAAGAGCTGGATCTTCACGAATTGCTTGCGGATTGTCCTGTATTAGGTGTGATGCCGATTATGAAAAACTTTTCTGATTGGTTTCCCGCAGAGGCCGTCGAAGAGGTCCGCGGTTATGAACTCGACGTCGCCATTTCGTTTGGCTTCAGAATTCTAAGAGGCGAATCGTTAAGTATAGCGCGCAACGGTGTCTGGTCATACCATCACGGTGACAATCTGGTGAACCGTGGTGGGCCAGCAGGATTTTGGGAAGTTATGGATGAATCTTCGATTAGCGGCTCAGTTCTACAAGTGCTGTCCGAAGACTTGGACAATGGTGAAGTGCTCCATCGGACCTGGTTGCGCACGAGCGATCGATTCTCAGTGCGAGTTAACAAAAATAGTCTGTACTGGAGATCCTCCAGTTTCGTAATCAGGAAGTTGAAGGAACTGTACGACGGAAAACTTGCGCGTGAGCAAAATGTATTTCGCCCCTACTACAATCGCTTGCACAAGATGCCGACAAACTCAGAGATCTTACCCAAGCTCTGTCGACTTTCATTGAATTATGCCGCCAGCAAGCTGCAGTACGCATTTTTCTTTGACCAGTGGACACTCGCCTATAGATTCAGGACGCGCTCTACCGATCCGAACAACAGTTTTTACAGATTCAATCATTTGCTGCCGCCCAAAGATAAATTCTGGGCCGACCCGTTCCCGGTAAAGTTTGAAGGAAGGTACTTCGTCTTTTTTGAAGAATATATTTATGAGCAAGAAAAAGCGCACATTTCAGTTATGGAATTAAGTAACTCTGGTCCAAGCGATCCAATGCCGGTGTTGAATCGCGAATATCATTTGTCATACCCTTTTGTTTTTTATTGGAAAGATCGT
>Ga0065704_10071233_pt1 | contig 12352 bp, 9 predicted proteins | sample SwiRhicommuniRL2_FD_59091 | JGI IMG/M metagenome (GOLD analysis project Ga0065704, IMG submission 59091) | Switchgrass rhizosphere bacterial communities from Rose Lake, Michigan, USA - RL2 v2 (version 2) | ecosystem: Host-associated > Plants > Roots > Rhizosphere > Soil | place: East Lansing, MI
GCGGGACCACGCCGGAGGCGCCGCCGCCGGTCGAGCGTACGGAGGTGTCGGTCCAGCCGTTCTACGGACCCCTGCGGGCGCGCGACCTGACGCCGTTCGGCTACCTGCGGCTCGACATGCGCCCGGCCTATTCGGGCGCGATCGCGCCGGGCGGGTGGGCGATCGAATCGGAGTTCGGCTACCAGAACACCTGGGCACTGAGCGGCCCGGTCGAGAAGTACCTGCAGGCGCGCCCGGAGCGTCGCGGCCTCACGGCTGCGGACGTCGCCGCGATCCGCGCCTTGCCCGGCGAGAACTACCTGGTCGACCTCGAACTCGGCGAACTCGACGTCACGCTGCACCGGCGTGTGACGCCGCACTGGGGCGCCTTCCTGATCGTCAGTGCCGCGGCCTACGGTGGCGGGGCGCTCGACGGCGCGATCGAGCAGTTCCACTCGGCATTCGGCATGACGGACAAGGGCCGTCGCGGCCTCGCACGCGACCAGATGAACGTCGTGATGGACCTGGATTCGCTGCAGTACGCGTCGCTCGACGGTCGTGCGCGCAATGGCCTGCTCGACCCGACCCTCGGCGTGCGTTACACCGGGGTGACGCTGCCGGCGCCGTGGTCCTTCGCGCTGGAGGCGGCCGTCAAGGTGCCGGTGGCGGGGCAGCGTGACTTCCTGTCGACCGGTCGCCTGGACACCGGCCTGCAGGCGTCCGTCATGCGACGCGGCGATCGACACGCGTTCTACGGCTCGATCGCAGTGGTCGACTACGCCGGCTCCGACGGCGACGCGCAACCGGACGCGCGCATCGTGCCGACCGTGGTGGTGGGCTTCGAGTCGCACCTGACGGCACGCGTGCACTCGATCGTGCAGCTGTATGCGAGCCCCAGCATTTACGACGGCGACGACACGGGCCTATCCGCGCTGACGTCGAACAAGTACCAGTTGAGCCTCGGCATGCGGTACCACCGCGGCTCGCACCTGCTCACGTTCGCGCTGACCGAGAACCTCGCGAACATGAACAACACGCCCGACGTCGGCTTGCAGCTCGGCTGGGGGTACCGGCCGCAAGGGCACTGAGGCATCGACTGTCGCGGCAGTGAAGGACGGGCAGTGCAAGCGGGAGGCCGGTTGCGACCGGCCCCCCGTGCGATCGATTGCGCGCAGCTTCCGCTGCAGACGCGCGCTTACGCGGCGGCCTTGCCTTGGCCCGCGAGCTGGCGGATCACGTACTGCAGGATGCCGCCGTGCTGGAAGTACTCGCGCTCCTTCGGCGTGTCGATGCGCACGCGCGCCTCGAACTGCACCGGCGTGCCGGTGGCCGGCGTCGCGACGACCGTCACGACCTTCGCGGCACCGCCGTTCAGGCCGATGATCTCGAAGCTCTCCTTGCCGGTGAGCCCGAGCGACGCGGCATTCTGGCCTTCCTTGAACTGCAGCGGCAGCACGCCCATGCCGATCAGGTTGGAGCGGTGGATGCGCTCGAAGCTCTCGGCGATGACGGCCTTGACGCCCAGCAGCATCGTGCCCTTGGCGGCCCAGTCACGCGACGAGCCGGTGCCGTACTCCTTGCCGGCGATCACGATCAGCGGCGTGCCCTCGGCCTTGTACTTCATGGCCGCGTCGTAGATCGACATCTGCTCGCCCGTGGGGATGTGCAGCGATACGCCGCCCTCGGTGCCGGGCAGCAGCAGGTTGCGCAGACGGATGTTCGCGAACGTGCCGCGCATCATCACTTCGTGGTTGCCGCGACGCGCGCCGTACTGGTTGAAGTCCGCGGGCTGCACGCCCTGCGCCATCAGGTACTTGGCGGCCGGGCTGGCCTTGGCGATGTTGCCGGCCGGCGAGATGTGGTCGGTCGTGACCGAATCGCCGAGCACGGCGAGTGCACGTGCGCCGCGGATGTCGCCGACGGGCGCCGGGCTCATCGTCATCTCGTGGAAATACGGCGGGTTGCGGACGTAGGTCGAGGTCGCCTGCCACTGGTAGACCTCGTCCTTCGGCACTTCGATCGCCTGCCAGTGCTCGTCACCAGTGAAGACGCTCGAATAGCTCTTCTTGAACATCGCCGAGTCGACGGCCGCGCCGACCGTCGTCGCCACTTCGTGCGCCGAGGGCCAGATTTCCTTGAGGCACACCGGCTGGCCGTCGGCGTCGACGCCGATCGGGTCTTTGTCGAGGTCGATGTCCATCGTGCCGGCGAGCGCGTAGGCGACCACGAGCGGCGGCGAGGCGAGGAAGTTCATCTTCACTTCCGCGTGCACACGGCCTTCGAAGTTGCGGTTCCCGGACAGCACCGAGGTCGCGATGATGTCGCCCGAACGCACGCCGTCGGAAATCTCGGGGCGCAGCGGGCCCGAGTTGCCGATGCAGGTCGTGCAGCCGTAGCCCACGACGTAGAAGCCGACCGCCTCGAGGTCGGCGAGCAGGCCGGCCTTCTGCAGGTAGTCGGTGACGACGCGCGAGCCCGGCGCGAGGCTGGTCTTGACCCATGGCTTCGCGACGAGGCCGCGCTTGCGCGCGTTGCGGGCGAGCAGGCCGGCGGCCATGAGCACGTTCGGGTTCGAGGTGTTGGTACAGCTCGTGATCGCCGCGATCAGCACCGCGCCGTCGGTCAGCTCGAACGACTTGCCGCCGGAGACGACCGCCGCCTTGCCCGTCGCGGTCGGGTTCTTGCTCGCGCGCTCGGCCGACATCGAAGCGAGGTGCTTGCGATAGGTCGCCTGCGAGGTGCGGAGCGGCACGCGGTCCTGCGGGCGCTTGGGGCCGGCCAGGCTCGGCTCGACCGTCGCGAGGTCGAGTTCGAGCACGTCGGTGTACTCGGCTTCACGCATGCCGTTGGTGCGCCAGAGACCCTGCGCCTTGGCGTAGGCCTCGACCAGCGCGACCTGGTCGGCCGGTCGACCCGTGAGCTCGAGGTAACGGATGGTCTCGTCGTCGATCGGGAAGATCGCGACCGTGCTGCCGAACTCCGGCGACATGTTCGCGATCGTCGCGCGGTCGGCGAGCGGCAACTGCGACAGGCCGTCGCCGAAGAACTCGACGAACTTGTCGACCACGCCCTTCATGCGCAGCATTTCGGTGACGGTCAGCACGAGGTCGGTCGCGGTCGTCCCGGCGGGCAGGGCGCCCTTGAGGCGGAAGCCGATGACCTGCGGGATCAGCATCGTCACGGGCTGGCCGAGCATCGCGGCCTCGGCCTCGATGCCGCCGACGCCCCAGCCGAGCACGCCGAGGCCGTTGACCATCGTCGTGTGCGAGTCGGTGCCGACCAGCGTGTCGGGGAAGGCGCGCTTCACGCCGTCCTTGTCCTCGGCGAAGACGACGCGGGCGAGGTGCTCGACGTTGACCTGGTGCACGATGCCCGTGCTGGGCGGCACCACGCTGAAATTGCGGAACGCCGTCTGGCCCCAGCGCAGGAACGAGTAACGCTCGCCGTTGCGCGCGAACTCGATCGTCGTGTTCTTGCTTGCCGCGTCCGCCGCGCCGTATTCGTCGACCTGCACGGAGTGGTCGATAACGAGTTCGGCCGGGGCGAGCGGGTTGATTTCCTGCGGGTCGCCGCCGAGGCGCACCATCGCTTCGCGCATCGCGGCGAGGTCGACGATGGCGGGCACGCCCGTGAAGTCCTGCATGATCACGCGCGCCGGCGTGAAAGCGATTTCGTAGCTCGGCGTCGCCTTGGCTTCCCACTTGAGCAGCGCCTCGATGTCCTCGCGCGTGACGTTGACGCCGTCCTCGAAGCGCAGGAGGTTCTCGAGCAGGATCTTGAGCGAGAACGGCAGGCGGCCGAGGTCCGCACCCTGGAGTGCCGCGAGGTTGTACACCTCGTACGACTGGTTGCCGACCGCAAGTGACGTCCGCGTCTTGAAACTGTCTCTCATGAAACCTCCGGGGCGGGCAGGAAAGCGCGACCAAACCGCCGGATTATAGACTCGAAACAGCCGCCGATTCGACCGGGTGCGCGGTCCTTGACGTGGCGGCGATCACGGCGCCGCCGAGGCAGACCTCGCCGTCGTAGAACACGGCGGACTGGCCCGGCGTCACCGCGCGTTGCGCCGTCACGGTGCGTACCACGCAGCGCCCGTCTCCGAGCACCCGCACGTCGCACGGCTGGTCCGCCTGCCGGTAGCGGGTCTTGACGGTGCAGCGGAAGCTTGCATCGACCTCGACCGGCGCGTGGCCCGCGACCCACAGCGCCGGCTCGGTCACGATTTCGTCGCTGAGCAGGAGGGGGTGGTCGTGCTGCTGCACGACGACGAGCGTGTTGCGGTCGAGCAGCTTCCGCGCGACGTACCAGGGCTTTTCCGCGGCGCCACGCACGCCGCCGACGTCTAGGCCCTGGCGCTGCCCGAGCGTGTAGTACATCAGGCCGCGGTGCGTGCCGAGCGTTCGGCCTTCGGGCGTCTCGATCGGGCCGGGGTGGGCCGGCAAGTAGGTCTGCAGGAATTCGGCGAACGGCCGCTCGCCGATGAAGCAGATGCCGGTGCTGTCGCGCTTGTCGTGCACCGGCAAAGCCTGCTCGTGTGCAATGCGTCGCACCTCGTGCTTGGGCAGTGCGCCGATCGGGAACAGCGTGCGCGCGAGCATCGCGCCCGGCACCGTGTGCAGGAAGTAGGTCTGGTCCTTGTTCGCGTCGACGGCACGCAACAGCCGGCCGCCCTCGGTGCGCGCGTAGTGACCCGTCGCGAAGTATTCCGCACCGAGCCGCATCGCGTGTTCGAAGCAGACGCCGAACTTGATTTCGCGATTGCAGGCGACGTCGGGATTTGGCGTCCGCCCGGCCTTCAGTTCGTCGAGGAAGTGCGCGAACACGCGATCGCGGTATTCGGCGGCGAACGTCACTGCGTGCAACGGGATGCCGAGTTCGTCGCAGACCTTGCGCGCGTCCTGGAGGTCGGCGGCGGCCGTGCAGTAGCCGTCCTCGTCCTCGTCCCAGTTGCGCATGAAGAGACCGTGCACGTCGTAGCCCGCCCGTTGCAGCAGCACGGCGGAGACGGCGGAATCGACGCCACCGGAGATGGCGAGAACGACGCGGGGAGCAGGCATTGCGGAAGTGTAGAGCGGCCGGAGGCGAGGGGTTAGTGGCCAGCGGTTAGCGGTTGGTGAAGAAGAGTTCAGAGTTCAGAGTCTAGAGTTTAGTCGGAACCGGAAGGCTGCCTGCGGCAGCCTGAGCGCAGCGCGCCTCCGACTGAACTCTGAACTCTAGACTCTTGGCGCTAACCGCTAACCGCTAACCGCTAACCGCTAACCGCTAACCGCTAGCCACTGGCCGCCAGCCCCGCGTCCCGGCTCCGCATCAGGTGCGTGACCAGTTCGAGCGGGTAGCGCGTGCCGGTGAGGTAATCGTCGACACAACGCAGCACCAGCGGGCTGCGATGCTTGGGTTGCGCGGCGAGCAGCTGGTCGCGGTCGAGCCAGCGCGTGCGCAGGATGCCGTGATCGAGCGGGCGGCTGGGGTCGTGACCCTCGAGCCGGCCGGTGAAGGCGACGCGAAGGAACGTGCGGGCGAGGTGTTCGGGCTGCCAGACGTACAAGCCCACGATTGATTCGGGCACGAACGTCCAGCCGGTTTCCTCGAGGGTCTCGCGCGCCACGGCGGTGAAAAAGGACTCGCCGTTCTCGAGGTGGCCGGCCGGCTGGTTCAGCACGACGCGGCCGCCCGCGCGCTCCTCGACGAACAGGAACTTGCCGTCCTGCTCGACGACGGCCGCCACGGTGACATCGGGCTTCCAGGGCATGGCGGGGATTATAGCGGCGGTGGCCACGGCGCCACGCGTACGGTCGGGCAAGGCTGCGGGTCGATCGCGGTGCAGTCTGACGGGGCTGTCGGGCCGCGACGTCAGAAATCGACCGCGGTGGCGCGCATTTCGGGCTGGATCAGGCTGCCGGCCCAGACTTCGTTGAAATACGCGAGGTAGCGCTTGACGATCGTGGCGTCGTCGAAGTCGACGATGCCTTCCCACTTGGCCTCGTTCTGGCGGTAGGCGATCGCCTTGTCGTCGGCGATGATGAACGAGCAGGGGTTGTTGCGGTATTCGGGCGCGACGTTACGCAGGTCGATGTAGCTCGTCAGCCGGCGCGCCATCATCATGAACCGGTTGCCTTCGCGCGTGACGCGGCCCGGGTTCGAGATCAGCACGCGCAGCCGGGCGTGGCTGCGGGCGAGCACGAGCCGCTTGACGGGCTCGAGGAACAGGTCGTGGTCGTAGATCAGGGGCTCGAGGTCGGTGGTGTAGATCGACAGCGAACGACGCGCGCGCGTGGCGATCTCGGCGACCGCACCCCGATACTCATCGAGGTTCGCCAGGATGCTGCGCGTGCCTGTCGTCTCCGGCCGAAATTCCATCTCGCTTCTCGACCGCCCGGCGCATGCGCTGGTGCGGTATGCCAACCTCGTCGAACTCCGGACCGTCGGTCCGGAAACCCAGCCGCTCGTAAAACCCGCGGGCACTGGTCTGTGCGTTCAGGTAGACCTCCTGGAAACCCCGCTCGGCGGCGAGGTCCATGAGGCGATGCATGATCGCCACACCGGCTCCGGTGCCGCGGTACTGCGGCAGTACGGCGACGCGGCCAATTTTACCGGTGGGTTCCAGCCGTCCTGTGCCAACCGGGTCACGGTTTGTCGAAGCGGAGCCAGCATAGCAGAGCGCATGGGTCACGACCGGGTCGAGGTCGTCCCATTCCTCGCGCTCGTCGATGCGCTGTTCCTCGATGAAAACAGCCCTGCGGACGCGCTGGATCGCCGCGACGTCGCGCATCCAGTCGGTCAGCTCGACGGTGTAGGGCAGGGCCGTGGCAGGCGTCTCAGGCACGCTCGAGGTCCGGTTTATGTCAAAGCGGGCGCATGACTGTCAGACGTCCCGCGCGAGCTTGGCCGCCAGACCGAGGTACGTGGCCGGGGTGAGCTGCTTGAGTCGTTGCTTCTCGGTATCGGGGATCGCGAGCCCGTCGACGAAGCGGGCGACCGCTTCGGCATCGATGCGGCGGCCGCGCGTGAGCGCCTTCAACTGTTCGTAGGCCTCCGGCACCGCGTAGCGACGCATGACGGTCTGGATGGGCTCGGCGAGCAGTTCCCAGTTGCGGCCGAGGTCGTCGGCCAGGCGCTCGCGGTCCAGCTCGAGCCGGGCGAGGCCGCGCGAGACGGACTGGATCGCGACGTCCGCGTGCGCGAGTGCTACGCCGATGTTCCGCTGCACCGTCGAGTCGGTCAGGTCGCGTTGCCAGCGCGAGATCGGCAGCTTCTCGGACAGGAAGCGCAGCAGCGCATTGGCGAGGCCGAAGTTGCCCTCGGCATTCTCGAAGTCGATCGGGTTGACCTTGTGCGGCATCGTCGAGGAGCCCACTTCGCCCGCGACGACTTTCTGCTTGAAATAGCCGAGCGAGACGTAACCCCAGAAGTCGCGGCACAGGTCGAGCAGGATCGAGTTGCAGCGCGCGAGGGCGTCGAAATACTCCGCGTCCCAGTCGTGCGGCTCGATCTGCGTCGTGTACGGGTTCCATTCGAGCCCGAGCGACTCGACCAGGCGCTTGCCGAGCCGCGGCCAGTCGACGTCCGGGTAGGCCGCGAGGTGCGCGTTGTAATTGCCGACGGCGCCGTTGATCTTGCCGCGGATCGGCACGGCCTCGAACGCGTTGCGCGCCTGGCGCAGGCGGTGCACGAACACCGCGACTTCCTTGCCGAGCGTGGTCGGCGTCGCCGGCTGGCCGTGCGTGCGCGACATCATCGCGTCGTCGGCGTGCGCGTGGGCCATCGAGCGCAGGGCGCCGAGCAGCGAGTCGAGGTGCGGCAACAGCACCTTGGCCCGCGCGTCGCGGCACATCAGTGCGTACGACAGGTTGTTGATGTCCTCGCTCGTGCAGGCGAAGTGCACGAACTCGATGCGTGACTGCCAGGCCTCGTGCGCGGAGAGCTTCGACTTGATCAGGTACTCGACGGCCTTGACGTCGTGATTGGTCTCGCGCTCGTACGCCTTGACCGCGGCCGCATCGGCCGCCTCGAACCCGTCGGCGACCTGCTGTGCGACGGCAAGGTCGGCCGGCTTCAGGCCGCGCATTTCGGGAATGTTGCGTTCGCCGGCCAGTGCGTGCAGCCATGCGATCTCGACCCGGACCCGCGCCTTGATGAGGCCCTGTTCGCTGAAGACTTCACGCAAGTCGGCGCACCGCGCGGCATAGCGTCCGTCGACGGGCGAAAGCGCGGTCAGGGGGGTGAGACTCATGCGGAAATCCGGGAGATGTTACGATCCACAATGATACCGCAGGGCCCGGTCTCGACGCCCGTACGGTTCCCGGAGCGCGACATGACCGACACCGACTACCGCGTCGAACGCGACAGCATGGGCGAGACCCGCGTGCCGGCGCAGGCGCTGTGGGGCGCCCAGACGCAGCGCGCGGTGCAGAATTTCCCGATCAGCGGGCTGGTCATGCCACGCGGCTTTGTGCGCGCGCTCGGACTGGTCAAGTGGGCCGCGGCCGGCGCCAACCTCGAACTCGGCGACATCGACAAGGTGCGGGCGTTCGCGATCCAGCGCGCGGCACTCGAAGTGGCCGAAGGCCGTCACGACGCGCACTTCCCGGTCGACGTGTTCCAGACCGGGTCGGGCACCAGCACGAACATGAACGCGAACGAGGTCATCGCACGACTCGCGACTCAGTACGCGGGCGGCCCGGCCGTCCCCGTGCACGCGAACGACCACGTCAATCGCGGCCAGAGCAGCAACGACGTCATCCCGACCACGATCCACCTGAGTGCCGCACTGGCGTTGTCGCAGACGCTGTTGCCGGCGCTCAAGGAGCTGATCGACACGATCGCGCGCAAGTCCGCGGACGTGGGCGAGCAGGTCAAGACCGGGCGCACGCACCTGATGGACGCGATGCCCGTGACGCTGGGCCAGGAAATGGGTGCGTGGCGCACGCAGCTCGAGGACGCGGTGGCTCGGTTGCAGGGCTGCCGTCCGCGTCTGCACGCGCTCGCACAGGGCGGGACGGCGGTGGGAACCGGCATCAACGTCGACCCGCGTTTTGCGGAGAAGGTCGCGACGCTGCTGTCGCGGCAGACCGGGCTCGACCTGCGCCCGGCGCGCGACTTCTTCGCCGCACTGGCGGCACAGGACACCGCCGTCGAACTGTCCGGTCACCTGCGCACGCTCGCGGTCGCGCTGATGAAGATCGCGAACGACTTGCGCTGGATGAACAGCGGGCCGCTCGCGGGCCTGGCCGAGGTCACGCTGCCGGCGCTGCAGCCGGGGAGCAGCATCATGCCGGGCAAGGTGAACCCGGTCGTGCCGGAGGCCGTCGCGATGGTGGCGGCCCAGGTCATGGGCAACGACGTGACGGTCGGCATCGCCGGCCAGTCCGGCAATTTCCAGCTCAACGTGATGCTGCCGGTGATCGCGTACAACCTGTTGCAGAGCATCGAACTGCTGGCCGGCGCGGCGCGCACGCTCGCGCGCAGTTCGATCGCGGGGTTCGGCGTGAACGGACGGCAACTGTCGCTCGCCCTGAGTCGCAACCCCATGCTCGTGACGGCGCTCAACCCGGTGATCGGTTACGACAAGGCCGCCGCGATCGCCAAGAAGGCGTACGCCGAAGGCCGGCCGATCATCGAAGTGGCCGACGAAATGACCGACCTCGGGCTCGAGCGGTTGCAGAAGCTGCTCGATCCCGTGCACCTGACGCGCGGCGGCGAGCACGGCAAGCCGGGCGCGGGAGAATGAACGCGTGACGGTGGGTGACACCCCGGCGCGCGTGCCGACGCTGCGCGACCGGATCGAAGCACTGTTGCGCGGCAGTGAGCCGGGCGTCGAACCCGAGATTCCGTGGGTCGCCAGCCTGACGCCGGAACAGGTGGCTTCGATCCGCCAGGCCGTGCCGCACTCGCTCGCGCGCGCCGCCGTGCTCGTGCCGCTGATCGAACGGCCGGAAGGCCTGCACGTGTTGCTGACGCTGCGGGCCTCGCACCTGAAGAATCATGCCGGGCAGGTGAGCTTCCCGGGCGGCCGGCTGGAGCCGGGCGACGCCGGCCCGTGGGAGGCCGCGCTGCGCGAGGCGCAGGAAGAAATCGGCCTCGAGCCCCGCTTCGTTTCGCGTGTCGGGTACCTGCGCGACCACATCGTGATCACGGGTTTCCGCGTCACGCCGGTGGTGGGCTTCGTGCAGCCGGGGTTCACGTTGCGGCTCGACACCAAGGAAGTCGAGGACGTGTTCGAGGTGCCGCTCGACTTCGTGCTCGACCCGGTCAACCACCTGCCGCGCGACCGCCAGTTCGCGGGCTTCACCGTGCCGACCTACGAGATTCCGTACCAGGGTCGACACATCTGGGGTGCGACGGCGAGCATGTTGCTGACCCTGTCTGCGCTCGTACAGGGGAGCGTGCCTTGAATTCACTCGACCGCCTGTTGCAGATCATGACGCGGCTGCGCGACCCGCAGCACGGCTGCCCGTGGGATCGCGAGCAGGACTGGGCGACGATCGCGCCGCACACGATCGAGGAAGCGTACGAGCTCGCCGATGCGATCGCGCGGGCCGACCCCGACGCCGTGCGCGACGAACTCGGTGACGTGCTGTTCCAGGTCGTGTTCCAGGCGCGCATCGCGCAGGAACGCGGCCTGTTCGACTTCGAGGCCGTCGCGCGCACGATCGCCGACAAGCTCGAGCGCCGTCACCCGCACGTCTTCGGCGATGCGCACATCGAATCCGCTGCCGCACAGACGCAGGCGTGGGAGGAACACAAGCGTGCCGAACGCGCGGCCAAGGGGCAGGGCACGGGCGCGCTCGACGGCGTCACGCTCGGCCTGCCCGCGCTGACGCGTGCCGCCAAGCTCGGCTCGCGTGCGGCCAAGGTCGGGTTCGACTGGCAGGACGCATCGGCCGTGCTCGACAAGGTCGACGAGGAAGTGGCCGAACTGCGGCACGAACTGGCCGTCGGCGCGGTCGACAAGGCACGCGAGGAGCTGGGCGACCTGCTGTTCGCATTGACGCAGGCCGCACGGCAGCTCGGCATCGATCCCGAGGGTGCGTTGCGCGACGCGAACGCCAAGTTCGAGCGGCGCTTCCGTCACGTCGAGGCGTCGCTGGCCAAGGACGGGCTCGTCGCGAGCGACGTCGACATGGATCGCCTCGAGGCGCTCTGGGGCGTCGCCAAGCGCGAGATCGGCTGAGCATGAGCACACCCGTCCACGACGTCGCCGCCAGGCTGGCGGCCCTGCGCGAGCTCATCACGCAATGCGCGTTGCGCGACCGGCGTCGCCTGCAGTCCACGCTGGACCGCTTGGCCCGCCGACCGTCAGCGGTCGACGGCCGTGAGCTCGCGCGGCTCGAAGCGCAGGTGCTGGGGTCGGCGGCGCTGCTGGAGACGCGTCGCGCCTCGGTGCCGCCGATCCGCTACGACGAGACGTTGCCGGTGCATGCGCGACGCGAGGACATCGCGCGCGCGATCCGCGACCACCAGGTCGTGATCGTCAGCGGCGCCACGGGCAGCGGCAAGAGCACGCAGTTGCCGAAGATCTGTCTCGAGCTCGGCCGCGGCATCGACGGCCTGATCGGCCACACGCAGCCGCGGCGCATTGCGGCGCAGGCGCTCGCCAACCGCATCAGCGCCGAACTCGGCTCGTCGACCGGCGACTTGGTGGGCTACCAGGTGCGCTTCGTCGACCGCACGAGCCCGCGCACGCTGGTCAAGCTCATGACCGACGGCCTGCTGCTGCGCGAGCTCGAGAGCGACCCGCTGCTGCTGCGCTACGACACGCTGATCATCGACGAGGCGCACGAGCGCAACCTCAACGTCGACTTCCTGCTGGGCGTCTGCAAGCGGATCCTGCCGCGACGGCCGGACCTGCGGCTGATCGTCACCTCGGCGACGATCGAGACACAGCGGTTCTCGGAGTATTTCGACGGCGCACCGGTCATCGACGTCGAAGGCCGCACGTACCCGGTCGAGGTGCGCTACCGCCCGCTCGCCGAGGAAGACGAGGCGGCGCCACCGTTGCCCGAGGCGATCCGCGACGCGCTGGCGGAGCTCACGCAGGACTCGCGCGGCATCCGCGGCGACGCACTCGTGTTCCTGCCGGGCGAGAAGCAGATCCTCGAGACGCGTGACCTGCTCATGCGCAGTCGCGTCGACTGGGACGTGCTGCCGCTGTACGGGCGGCTCGCCGGGCCCGACCAGGACAAGGTGTTCGCGAGTCACCAGGGACGTCGCGTCGTGCTGGCCACGAACGTCGCCGAGACGTCGCTGACCATCCCGGGCGTGCGCTTCGTGATCGACGCCGGCCTCGCGCGCGTGAGCCGCTACAGCCCGCGCGCGAAATTCCAGCGCCTGCCGATCGAACCGGTGTCGCAGGCGAGTGCCGACCAGCGCCGGG
>Ga0065704_10001255_pt1 | contig 12344 bp, 13 predicted proteins | sample SwiRhicommuniRL2_FD_59091 | JGI IMG/M metagenome (GOLD analysis project Ga0065704, IMG submission 59091) | Switchgrass rhizosphere bacterial communities from Rose Lake, Michigan, USA - RL2 v2 (version 2) | ecosystem: Host-associated > Plants > Roots > Rhizosphere > Soil | place: East Lansing, MI
GCGATCGGTGGACGGAAACCGGGTGATAAATGATTGTTTCTAGCGGGATCAATGTATCTTTTTGCAGCGCGGCAGGCAAACTAACCCGGCCATGGACGAAGCCGCTTCCGGACTGCACGCCGCCATCCTCGCCGCGGGCCCCGCGACCCGATTCGGCGAGGTCAAGCAGTTGCTGCGTCTGCGGGGCGAACCGGTGCTCTACGAACTCGCCGCGAACGCGGCCTTCGTCGCCGGCCAGTCGGTCACGGTCGTCATCGGCGCGCATGCGCGGGTGGTCGCGCCGGCGTTGCGCCAGCGCGCGATCTCGCTCGCGCTCAATCGCGGCTGGGAGGAAGGCATCGCGAGTTCGATCCGGACCGCCGTGCATTCGGCGCCGCCCGCCTCCACTGCCTTGCTGTTGCTGCAAGCGGACCAGGTGGCCGTCACGGCGGACGACCTGCGGCGCCTGCACGCGAGCTGGCGTCGCCATCCGGTGCTGATCGCGGCCGCGTTGTACGACGGGTCCCCGGGCCTGCCGGCGATCTTTCCGCGCTGGGCGTACACCGACCTGCTGACGCTGCGCGGCGATCGCGACCCGCGCCTGGTGCTGAGACGCAACATCGATCGCGTCGTGCGCGTGCCGATGGCCAACGCCGCAGTCGACCTCGACACACCCGGCGATCTCTTACGACTCGATGCTGCCCTTGCCGCAGGCGCGCCCGGTCCGGTGTAGCTATTATGTCAATCGTGGCGAACGCGCCTTTGAGAGACATGTCGAGCTTTTGCACACGTGCCGCCGGACGATCGAGGCCGCGGGACTATGCTCGCCCCGCAGCCTAGCTTTTCTGGAGTCGAGCGCATGCGTGGCCTACATCGAACGCTTTCCCTCGCCGGTGGTGTCGCCGCCCTCCTGTTCGTCGGTGCGGCCCAGGCCGGCGCCGTGTCCGAGCAGTTTCGCAGCGGCGCCTTCGGCCTGTCGTGGAACGCCAGCCGCACGGCGATCCAGGCCAAGTACCCGGGCGGAAAATGGGACAAGGACGAGGCCGGCATCGACCGCTATTGCGCCGCGAGTCGCCAGCCGCTGCTCGGCCTGCCGCCGCAGCACCAGACGCGCGAACTCTGCTTCCTGATCGGCGACGACCAGACGATGGCCAGCGCCACCGCGCGCATGGACGCAACGTTGCCCTCGCTGCTGGCCGTCGTGAACCGGTCGCGCACGCGCTTCGGCGACTTCGACGCGGTCAAGCGCGACGAGGGTTCCGTCCAGTCGCGGTTCACCTACATGATGTGGACCAAGGACGCGCCGATCATCGTCGTGGTGGGCAGCACCAACGACGTCGATGGACGCCCCGAAACCGTCGCGTTCACGGTCGCCGACCAGGCGACGCTGTTCACCGGTGGCGCCGCCCGCGTCTCCAACCGGCCCGCCGGCACCTAGAAACGCTCGATTCGATCGCCGCCCTCTTCGGACTCAGCCGGAGAGGGTCGGCGTCAGCGACGACACTTCCGTCGCTTCGCTCGCCACGCACGGCGCTGCGGCCGTCGCGGCCATCCCAGGCGCCGCTTGCCGACGCTGTTCCAGCCATTCCGTGAGCGGCCTCCAGCTGTCCAGGTCTTCCTGCAGCAGCGCGCCCTTCATTTCGTGCAGGCCCATGCCGCACTCGGCGGAACGCACGTACGCCTGCGAGTCGCGCAACACGGCCGCCACGGGAATGCGCAGGCTCTCGAGAAAACGCATCAGCGACGCGAACGCCTTGGTGTAGCGCCGCGCCCGGTTGGCGACGATCAACAGCCGGCGTTCGGAACGATGCACGCGACCGGCCAGCAGCAGGTCCGCGATGCAGCGCGAGGCGGCGTGGATGTCGATCTCCGACGGCATGACGGGCACCACGATCGCGTGCGCGTCCTGGGTCATTTCCGGCAACTGCAGCGCCGTGACCGCGGCGGGCGTGTCGACGACGAGCTGTTCCGTCCCCGGCGGCGTCCGCAGCGCAAATGACCGCGTGATGCCGAGCTTCTTTTCGTAGGCGGCGATGCCGTGGATCGGCGGCAGCTCGGCGGGCCGCAGCTTGAGCCAGCGCATGCTCGACCCCTGCGGGTCGTGGTCCATGAGCGCGACGCGGCGCCCCTTCCACGCGTACCAGGCCGCCAGGTTCGTCGCGATCGTCGACTTGCCCGAGCCACCCTTGGGGTTCAGGACGACGATCTTCTGCAGCGCCGGCGGCTGGGGCGAATCCATGGCTACCGTAGTCCGATTCCTGCAGCGGACCGTAACCGACAGCCCGCGGCCTCGCAAGCGACGCCTTGGAAACCTGCGACTGGCTAACGCTCCGACCGCAGCTTGGCGGCGATGAAATCGGCGTGCCGCACGTGCAGCAGGTCCGCGACGCGCCGGATCAGGTGCTCCTCGTACTTGTGCACCGTCTCGTCGGCCCGTGCGACGCGCCAAAGGGCCTCGAGCAGTCGAACCTTGCCGGCGTCGTCGTAGACGCGATTGATCTGCGACGTGAACTGGTAGAGGTCGTGCGAGCGGTCGATCTGGCGTTCGGCCTCCGTCACCAGTTCGCGGCTCGCCTCCGCGTCGAGCCCGAGCAGCCGCGCGACCGAGTCGACGACCTGCTGGCGTTCGCCGGGCGCGACGTCGTAGTCGGCCCGCAACACTTCGACCAGCAGTGCCGCCACCGCGAGGTTCAGGCCGCCTTCGGCCGCCGCATCGTCCATCGCCGCGGGACCGCGGCGCGTGATCCAGTCCATCAGGCTCATCGGGGTTTCGATCGTCGCTCAGGCGCAGGGAGGCGCCGAATGCTGCCATCCCGCAGCCCGCAAGCCAACCCGGACCGCCCGCGCGATCGCCTGCCGCGCCCGGCCGGTGGCGTCCGCCGAAGCTTTGCTGCAACCTTTCGGAGCCAGGGACGGTCCGATCCCATCGGTGCCGGTGGGCGCCGTCCAATGACAACGACGCACGAGGAAAACTGCATGGACACGAGAAAACTGACGATCGCCGCTGCCGTGGGCAGCCTGCTCGCGATGGGTGCCGCGCAGGCCAACCACCACGAGAACATGGGCGAGGCCAAGGGCGACAAGGTCAAGTGTTACGGCGTGGCGAAGGCCGGCAAGAACGACTGCTCCACCGCTGCCCACGGCTGCGCGGGTGCCGCGAAGACCGACAACGACCCGACCGAGTATCGGTTCCTGCCCGCCGCCGAGTGCGAAAAGATGGGCGGCAAGACCGACCCGGGCAAGAAGACGACGTGAGCGAGCGATGACGGGCACTGCGGCCGCAATGCCGTTCGCCCCACGGCCGATCCCGGCGCGAGCCGGGGTCGGCTTGCGCGCGCAACACCACGCCGAGTTCGTGCGCGAGTTGCCGCCGGCCGCGTGGCTCGAGGCGCACACCGAGAACCACTTCCACGACGGCGGCCCGGCCGTGCGCGTGCTCGAGCGCCTCGCCGAGGTTTACCCGCTCAGCCTGCACGGCGTCGGCCTGGGCCTCGGCTCGGCGGACCCGATCGACCGCGAGCACCTGCGACGCGTGCGCGACGCCGTGAATCGCTACAGCCCGGCGCTCGTGAGCGAGCACGCCTGCTGGACCCACGTCGACGGCGAGCATTTCAACGACCTGCTGCCGCTGCCTTACACCGAAGAAGCCGTCGAACACCTCGCCGCGCGCGTTCGCCACGTGCAGGATTTCCTNGGCCGCCAGATCCTGCTCGAGAACCTGAGCGTCTACGCCGCGTTTGCGGTCACGCAACTGAGCGAAGGCGAATTCCTCGCAGCCGTCGTCGAGCGCAGTGGCTGCGGCCTGCTGCTCGACGTCAACAATGCGTACGTCAACGCCCGCAACGTCGGGCTCGACGTCGCGCGCCTGTTCGCCGAGTTGCCAGCCGTCGCCGTGCAGGAGATCCACCTTGCCGGCCACACGCGCCGACGCATTGGCGCGCAGGAACTGCTGATCGACGATCACGCCTCGGCGGTCGGCGACGAAGTGTGGGCGTTGTATGCCGAGGCCCTGCGGCGCTTCGGCCCGGTGCCGACGCTGATCGAGTGGGACAACGACATCCCCGCGCTCGACGTGCTGCTGGCGGAGGCACGCAAAGCCGATGTACTGCTGCGCGAGGTGTGCGCCGATGCCGCCTGACCGCGACGAGGCCACGTTGCTCGCGTGGCAACGCCGCTTCGCCGCCGCGCTGCACGAGCCCGGTCGCGGCGGCCTCGACCCTACGTCGTCACTCGTCGCCACGCAGCGCGAGGAGGCTCACGTGCGGTTCGGCGTCTACCGCAACAACTCGCGGCAAGCCCGGCGAGGGGCGCTCGCCCTCACCTACCCCGTGCTCCAGCGCCGCGTCGGCGACGATTACTTCCGGCAGCTCGCGCACGAGTACCGGCTGGCGCATCCCTCGCACAGCGGCGACCTGCACGATGGCGGCGCAGCGTTCCCCGCGTGGCTGCAGGCACGACTTGCCGGCACCGACTACGCCTGGCTCGCCGACCTGGCGCGGCTGGAATGGGCCGTCGAGGAAGCCGGCGCCGCCGCCGCGCTGGCACCGGTGCCGCTGACGACACTCGCGACCGTTCCGGCCACGGCGCTCGATGACACGACCTTGCAGTTCCAGCCGTCGCTGCGACTGGTGTCTTCGGCGTTCCCGGTGTGGTCGGTGTGGCAGGCGAACCAGGACGGGGCGCCGGCCGCGCCGCTCGACGAACGAAGGGCGGAACACTGCGCCTGCGCCTGCACGGCGGACCGCGTCGTCGTTTATCGTCTCGCGGCCGCCGACTACGCCGTGCTCGAGGCGCTGTCGCGAGGCGCGACTTTCGCTGCCGCCCTTGACGCCGCCCGCTCCGACGCGGCCGGGCTTGCAAGAGTGCTCGACTGGGCCTTCGCCGAAGGCCTGGTCGTCGCGGTCAATCCATCCGCTCGGGCTTGACGCTCAGCAGCCGTCCGTCGTCGTCGATCTCGCAACTGAGCTGGATCGGCTGGCAGCACACCTGACAGTCCTCGACGTAGCTGCACGAGCCGGCCGAGAGGTCGACCTGGGTCTCGTAGCGCTCCCAGCAGTACGGGCACGACAGCGACACGAACTCGACCGCGAGACGCGAAGAGCGTGCCGGCCCGTCGGGTTCGTACACGGGCTCGAGACCGTAGAGCTCGTCGATCACGGCCGCATCCGTGACCGAGACGCGGCGCTTGAGGTCGTCGAGCACGGACGGCGGCCGGCGCGGCTTCATGGCGTCGTCACCACGCGGTCGAGCGAGCGTTGCGCGATGGCGTGGTAGCCCGGTCGCGCCTGGGCGTAGACACGACGCGCGAACGACGCACCCTGCGATGTCTTCATGAGGTCCACGTACAACGGCCTGATCAGCTTCAGGCGTCCGATGTCCACGAGATAGCGCTCGAGCGCGGGCTCGATGCCTGCAAAGCCGCTGGCGAGCGCGAGCCGGTACCAGGCGTGGGCCACCTCGGCATTGCGCGAGGCGGTCAGCCCGAACCGCGCGTCGAGTTCGCCCAGCCGTTCCTTCGACTGCGGTCGCGTGACGTGGTTCAGGAAGTGCAGCCACTCCTGCACCGTCCAGCGCGCCGTGTCGAGGTCGGCCGTCGACAGGCTGCCTTGTTCCCAGCTCACGCGCTGCCGGTCGACACGGTCGAACGCGTCGGACGTCACGACCAGCGCGTCGTCCGGCAACCCCGGCTCGTCGATCCACTTGCGCAGGAAGTCGGCGTCGATGCGGCCCGGATGCTGCGCGAGCAGCAGCTCCTGCAACTCGGCGACGAACTGCGGCGTCGTGACGCTCGTGAACGCGTGGCGATCGAACCAGCCTTGCAGGAAAGCGTCGAGTTCGGCGCGGCCGATGCGACGCTCGAGCTGGTACAGGAACAGCGAGCCTTTTTCGTACGCGACGCTCGAGCCGTCCTCCTCCACGTGCCGGCTCAGGTCCGGCGCGAGCGCGCCACGCCACGCGTCGTCGGGCCCGAGGACCGCGAGGGCTTCGCGCAGGTCCTGCAGGCCGACGCCCCATTCCATGCGCGCGCGTTCATCGCCGTAGACGGCTTCCATGATGCGGCGCTCGAAGTACGTCGTGAACCCTTCGTTGAGCCAGCCGTCGCGCCAGGTCGCGTTGGTCACGAGGTTGCCCGACCAGCTGTGCGCGAGCTCGTGCGCCAGCACGCCGACCAGCGACTTGTCGCCGGCGACGACCGTCGGCGTCATGAACGTGAGCCGCGGATTCTCCATGCCGCCGAACGGGAACGACGGCGGCAGCACCAGCACGTCGTACCGGCCCCAGCGATAAGGCCCGTACAACGCCTCCGTCTTGCGCAACATCGCGTCGGCATCGCCGAACTCCCGGGCCGAGGCCTCCAGCATCGCCGGCTCGGCCCAGACGCCGGTACGCGGCCCGGTCGCCTTGAAGTCGAGGTCGCCGACCGCGAGCGCGAGCAGGTACGACGGGATCGGCTGCGGCATCCGGAAGCGGAATTCGGTCGCGCCGCGACGGTTCGAAGGGTCGCTCTCGGCCGCCATCACCGCGACGAGCCCGCGCGGGACGCGCAGGGTCGCCGAATACGTCGAACGCACACGCGGCGTGTCCTGCAACGGCACGAACGAACGCGCGTGCAGCGACTGCGCCTGGCTGTACATGAACGGGAGCTGCTTGCCACGCGTCTGCGCCGGCGCCAGCCACTGCAATCCCGACGCCTCGGACGACGAGGCGTACTCGATGCGCACGCGGCGTGCCTCGGCCGGCATCGCGATCCGCAATGCGCTGCCGAGCACTTCGTGGCGGGGATCGAGCCGGAACGTCGTGCGCGAGAACCGGTCGCTGCCCGCGGGTGCCGTGGCGACCTTGCGGATCGCGAGGTCGCGCGTGTCGAGCACCAGCACGTCGCTCGCGTTGCCGTCCGACGGCCGTTCCAGCTCGAGCGTGACGGTCCCGCGCAGCCGGTGCGCCGCGAAGTCGACGTCGAGGTCGAGGTCGTAGTGCCGCGTGACGAAGGCCTCCGTGTCCGCGTAGCTGTGCAGGTCGGGCCAGTTTCGCGCGTTCGTGGCCATGGGCCGCGACGCGGGCGGCGCTGCCGTCGTCGACTCGGGTGGCCGTGCATCGGTGCTCCGTGCGGGTGCCGCGACACCGAGCAGCAACAGCGCCGCGAGTGACACAGTCGACATCAGTGCAGGAAAAGTCTGCAGGCGGAAGGCGCGGCGCGCGCCGGCGTGGGAAAGATCAGACGAAGGCATTCGGCGTGTTCTCTGCTGTTCACGATCGCAACGTTGCGGCTAGCATCCAAGCATACGGCCCTGCGCGCGGGGCCGCGACCCATTGCAAGGGACTGCACGGGTGCGTATGGACACCAAGGTCTGGGACGTGATCGTCGTCGGTGGCGGCCCCGCGGGGCTCAGCGCCGCACTGGTGCTGGGGCGTTGTCGACGCAGCGTGCTGGTCTGCGATGCGGGCCAGTACCGCAACCGGCACTCACACGCGATGCACGGGTTCCTGAGCCGCGACGGCACGGCGCCCAACGAATTCCTGCGCCGCGCGCGCAAGGACCTCGAGCCCTACACGTCGGTCGAACTGCGCTCGTGCACGGTGGCCAGTGTCGAACCGGTCGAGCGGCGCTTTCGCGTCACGCTCGCCGACGCCGGCGGCGCGCTGCTGTGCCGGAAGTTGCTGCTCGCGACGGGCGTGGTCGACGAACTGCCCCGAGTCGCGCGCATCGAGGAATTCTACGGGCGCACGGTGCACCACTGCCCCTATTGCGACGGCTGGGAGGCGCGCAACCAGCCGATCGCCGTCTATGGTCGACGCAATCGTGCGTTCGAGATGTCGCGCGCAATGACGGCGTGGAGCGACGACATCGTGCTCTGCACCGACGGCGCCTCGGGCCTGCAGGTGGAGCAGAAACGACAACTGGCGCGCAACGGCGTCCGCCTGATCGAGGACCGCATCGACCACCTCGACGGCCACGACGGACGACTCGACGCGATCGTGTTCACGAACGGGCGTCGGCTGCCGCGCAGGCGGCTGTTCTTCGACCTGCCCTCGCACGCGCAAGCGTCGTTGCCGCGACAGCTCGGTTGTCGCCTGAGACGCGACGGCAGCGTGCACTGCGCCAGTTACGAGGCCACCGACGTGCCCGGAGTGTTCGTCGCCGGCAATGTCGCGGGCGACGTGCAACTGGTGATCTTCGCCGCCGCGGAAGGCGCCAAGGCCGCGTTCGGCATCAATCGTTCGTTGACACGCGAGGATTTCGAACTCAACGCGACCGGTCGACGCGTGGTCGAGCATCCCGCGCCCGTCGCGGACGACTGACGTCGCCGATTGCGAACGCGTCGCCAGCACCGCCGTCAACTCGACCGGGTACGCCTGTCGAATGCAGCGTCACGACGCAAATTGCATCTCGTCACACGGCCCGCTCCGGTTGCAATTCAGGCGCTCGCAGTTCTCAATCGCGCTCGTTGTCATTCGAGCAGACGGACGAGGGAATGGAGGCGACGGCCAAGCCAGGCGAACAGGACCACGGCAGTTTTGCGAACGAGTCCGACAACCGTCCCACGTCCGACGAGGAACTCGGACGGGTCGAAGGTCGCCTCATGGCGGAGATCGCTTCGGGCGCCCCGCTGCCAGACGTCCTCGAGGCAATCGCGCGCGAACTCGAGGCGCTCGTCCCGGGTCTGTCGGTTTCGTTGCTGCTGCTCGACCCCGAACGCCACAGCCTGATCCACGGCGCAGGCCCGAGCCTCCACGACGGCTTTCGTCGCGCGATCGACGAGTTGCCGTACGAAGCCGCGAGCGACGCGGGCCGTGCCGACGCGCGACAGGCCGGCGAAGCGACGCAGGCAGACCTCGGCCATGCACGAGGCGGAGGCGCGATCTGTCGTCTCGCACGCGAGCACGGCCTGCAGGCCTGCTGGACGATCCCGCTCAGTGAAGGCAACGTCGAGGCGGTCGGCACGATCGCATTCTTCGGCATCGACGCCTGGGAGCCCGGGCCGTACGAACACCACGTCGTCGCGGTCGCCAGGCATGCGGCCTGGATCGCGATCCGTCGCGACCGCAAGGAACAGCGCCTGCGCAAGCTCTCCGCCGCCGTCGAGCAGAGCGGCGACAGCATCCTGATCATGGACCTCGACGGTCGCATCGAGTACGCGAACGACACCTATGTCCGCGTGAGCGGTTACGCGCGCGAGGAGTTGATCGGGACGCGGCCGTCGCTGCTGCAGCCCGGCCAGTTGTCGCAGTCCATGCTGCGCGAGGCGAAGGACACCCTGCTCCGCGGCGACTCCTGGCGCGGCGAGGTGGCGAACCGGCGCAAGGACGGACGCGTTTACTACGAGAACTGCCGCATCACCCCGTTGCGCCAGCCCGATGGCCGCATCACGCACTACCTGGCGGTCAACTCCGACATCACGGACTACAAGCGCGTATCCGCCGAACTCAACCTGCACAAGCATCACCTCGAGGACCTCGTCGAGAAGCGCACGGCCGAACTCGAGCTCGCCAAGGTCCAGGCGGAGGCGGCGAACCAGGCGAAGGGCACCTTCCTCGCCAACATGAGCCATGAAATCCGCACGCCGATGAACTCGATCCTCGGGCTCACCTACATCCTGCGGCAGAGCACGCAGGATCCCGAGCAGCAGGCGCTGCTCGCGCGGCTCTATGATTCCGCACAGCACCTGATGCACGTCATCAACGGCATCCTCGACCTCTCGAAGATCGATGCCGGCAAGATCGCGATCGAGACTTCGGAGCTGTCCGTGCCGACCGTCGTGCACAACGTCGCGGACCTGCTGATGCACGAGGCGTCCGGCAAGGGCCTGAGCCTCGAGGTCGACCTCGCCGGCGTCGACGGCGTGCTGCAAGGCGACCCGACGCGCCTGTCGCAGGCCCTGCTCAACTACGCGACCAACGCGATCAAGTTCACCGAGAGCGGCCGTGTCGTGCTCCGCGCACGGGCCAAAGTCGATGACGGCAAGTCCGTCGTCGTTCGCTTCGAAGTGCAGGACACGGGCCCGGGCATTCCCGCCGAGCGCCTTGGCAAGCTCTTCAACGCATTCGAGCAGGGTGACGCCTCCACGACGCGACGCCACGGCGGCACGGGCCTGGGCCTCGCGATCACTCGCGGCCTCGCCCAGCTGATGGGCGGCGACGCGGGCGTCGACAGCGTAGAGGGCCAGGGCAGCACGTTCTGGTTCACGGCGCGGCTTCGCCGCGTCGCGGCCTCGGTCACCGCCCTCACGGCACTGCAGGAGCTGCGCCAGTCGGGCCGTCGCAGCGTGGGCGCGCAGGACGCAACTTCATTCGAGGGACGCGTGTTGCTGGCCGAGGACAACCCGACCAACCAGTTCGTGTTGCTGAAGCTGCTGCGCGACCTTGGTGTGCACGTCGACCTCGCCGAAAACGGACGTGACGCGGTCGATCGACTGGCCGAGCGGTCCTACGACCTGGTGCTGATGGACCTGCAAATGCCGGAAATGGACGGCCTCACCGCGACGCGCGAGATCCGGCGCCTGCCGGCCCGTGCCGACACACCCGTCGTCGCACTGACCGCGAACGCTTTCACCGAGGACCGCGAGCGCTGTCTCCAGGCCGGCATGAACGGCTTCCTGCCGAAGCCGATCGACCCGGCGCTGCTGCGCGAGGCGCTCGAGCGCTGGCTTCGCTAACATCGGCGCCATGACCACCGACTTTTCCGCCGTGCTGGCCGCGATCGAGCGCGCCGGCCCCGATTCGCTGCGGGCCAGCGTGCCGGCCGACTGGCTGCAGGGACGCACCGTGTTCGGCGGCATGCAGATGGCACTGGCCGCGCGCGCGATGCGACTTTCCATGCCGGACGACATCCGTGCCCTGCCCTTGCGGTCGGCGCAGATGACGTTCGTCGGGCCGGTCGCCGGCAACGAGCCGATCGAGCTGCGGGCGGCGCTGCTGCGACGGGGCAAGTCGACGGTGCACGCGCGCTGCGACCTCGTCCAGGCCGGTGCCGTGGGCGCCAGCGCCGTCGCGGTCTTCGGCGTCTCGCGACCGTCGCGGTTCGTGCGCGAGCTGCCGCCGCCCGCGCCGGACAAGGGGCCGGACGACACGTCGCTGCCGTCGCTCGACAAAGGGTTCGCACCTGCTTTCACGCGGCACTTCGAGGCGCGCTGGGCCTACGGCAACGTGCCGTTTTCGGGATTTCCGGAACCCCGATCGCTGATCTACGGGCGACTGCGCGATCGCGAGTGCGGAGCCGAGGACGCACTGCTGGCGCTCGCGGACCTGATCCCGACGCCGGTGCTGTCGATGCTGCACGAACCGGCGCCCGCGAGTTCGTTGAGCTGGATGATCGAGGTGCTGCGCGACCCGGCGCAGCTCGACCTGCACGGCTGGTGCCTGATCGACACGCACGTGCGCGCGGGCACCGACGGCTACCTGAGCCAGACGTCGGTGCTGCACGGCCCCGACGGCCACGCCTATGCGGTGAGCCACCAGACCGTGGGCGTGTTCGGCTGAGCGAGCCGTCGGCTCAGGACCGACGCGTGCGCCGCCAGTACGGCACGTAGTCCCGCGGGTCGGGTGTGGCGATGTAGCAGACCGGAGAGGACGGCGCCTGCGGGTCGGCCACGGGTGTCTCCCCGGCCGTGAGCGGCCGCCAGCAGGCCGCGCGCGACTGCCCGGTCGCCGCCGTCGCGGCGTCGAGCGGAAGCCGGGCAAGCGCCTGGCGCTGGGCCTGGCGCAGGCTCTGCCCGGTGTTTGCACCGTAGGTCAGGTCCGGATGCACGAGCTGCTCGAAATCGTCGACCCAACCGCAGACGGGGCAGACGGCCCCGCTGCCGACGGCCGCGGCATGCACGCGAAAGCCACAGGCCGCGCACGGATGAAGTTCCAGCTCGGACATCGCACGAGTATGCCGCCGCGACCGTGGAACGTAGTAGAAATACGTCCTTGTGGCCGCGGGGTCGGGCTTTTCCAATGATCGACCCGCCTGCGGCACGCGCGGTCCCCGACGACCACGCAGGAGACGACCCGGCATGAGCACGACCCGACGTGAATTCCTGCGACAGTCCGTCGCCGCGACCGCCCTGGCCGTCGTGCCGCAATGGCGCGCATGGTCGGCCGCGGACGGCGCGGACGTGATCGTCGTCGGTGCGGGCCTGTCCGGTCTCATGGCGGCGTTCGAACTGGAACGCGCGGGTTGCCGGGTCATCGTGCTCGAGGCGCGCGACCGCGTCGGCGGCAAGATCCTCACGTTCTCCGGCACGCAGGGTGCGCCCGAGGCCGGCGGCAACATCATTTACGGCGACTACCGGCGGCTGCTCGAGATCGCCAACGCGCTCGGCGTCGTGCTCGACGACCAGGTGCCGCGGCTCGCCCGCCACGTCGGCTACACGCTCGTGCTC
>Ga0065704_10071238_pt1 | contig 12317 bp, 7 predicted proteins | sample SwiRhicommuniRL2_FD_59091 | JGI IMG/M metagenome (GOLD analysis project Ga0065704, IMG submission 59091) | Switchgrass rhizosphere bacterial communities from Rose Lake, Michigan, USA - RL2 v2 (version 2) | ecosystem: Host-associated > Plants > Roots > Rhizosphere > Soil | place: East Lansing, MI
AAAAAATCAATGGTAAAACTCATATCACAACTAAAATTAACTATCTGGATCCCGAAGGCGCACCCATTTCAGGCAAGGTGGTAAGATATAAAGTAATTTCAGAATACAACACCATAACCAGCAAATCCATTAAAACAGATGAACAAGGTGATGCAGAAATTTTACTGGTAAGCGATGAACATATTTTAGCAAAGAAAGCATACATCGAAACCAATTTAAGGCTTAGTACAAATAATCAAATCACTAAAATGATACCCTTAAATGTGGAACATGCAGATACAGATGTCCAGTTTTTTCCTGAAGGAGGAAACCTAATTAATGGCATCACTTCAAGAATTGGATTTAAGGCGATAGGTATTAATGGAGCAGGTGTTAAAATAAGTGGAAAAATAATAGATGAGGCAGGAAAAGAGGTAGCTGGTTTTTCAAGCACCTATGCAGGAATGGGTAGTTTTGAATTACAACCACAATCAGCTAAAACTTATAAGGCGCTGGTAGTATTTCCCGACAAATCCGAACAAACAATTAATTTCCCTGTTGCCACAAACAATAACTTTGTACTTTCTGTGGCTCAGCCTGCAGATGATTTTGTTACAATTACCGTAAAAACTCCTCCTTCCAGTAATCCACCGCCATCAGAATTAAAGTTGTTAGTTCAATCAGGTGGAGAGCAGATTTTTTCCTCGTCCGTAACTGCTAATCAGTTAAATTCAGACATAAAAGTAAAGCGAGATCTTTTTCCGGCGGGGATTGCTACCGTTACACTTTATGAAAAAGCGGACTCGCCACTAAGTGAAAGGGTCTTTTTTATAAAAAAAACAGATCCCATTAAGCTTCAAGTTACCTCCGATAAGACTATTTATAAGAACAGATCGCTGGTGCAAATGGAGGTAGCCCCGCTAAATGCTGTCGGTAAATTGGTAAACGGCAGTTTTTCTGTCTCAGTAGTAAGTGAATCCGTTGTGCCTGATCAGGGCGATAAAGAAAGTACTATCCTTTCCAACCTGTTACTTTCTTCGGATTTAAAGGGCTACATTGAAAATCCTAACTATTATTTCAGTACTAATGGAAGCGAAATTGACAGGCAATTAGATAACTTAATGCTAACTCAAGGCTACAGAAAGTTTGTACTAAATGATTTCTATGAGCCGTTACCCCCAAAATATGCAGCAGAGAGGGTTGGTATAGATGTAACCGGTACAGTAAAAACACTTGGGAATAAGCCTGTTCCAGGATCGAGAGTTACCCTGATTGCATTAAACTCCGGTATTATGGAAGATACCCGTACTGACCAAAATGGAAGATTTAAGGTAGAAGGAATGATGATTAATGAAGGAGTTAGGTTTAATGTTCAGGCCCGAAGCCCAAAAGGTGGGAACAGGGTAGAGGTTTCTATTGATCAACCGGTTTTCCCCGAAATTGGAATCAACAGAAACGGGCCCGATTTAAATGACCATCAAAACCAAATCAGCCAGATTCAAATTGACCCTTTAGCATTTAAAGAAGACCGCTCTACGCGATTGAAGGAAATTATTATCCGGGCAAAAAAACTAGAGAGCATAAAATATACATCTCAAGGACCAAACCAAATTCCTGAAGGACATGCAGATCAAACCTTTGTATTAACCAATCCTGAAAGTTGCCCTAGCCTTGGAATTTGTTTGCAGGGGAAACTTCATGGTGTGGTATTTATGAAACTGGAAGATAAAAATGTTATGAATTTCCCTCATTGCAGACAGCTAGACCTTACTAATAATACGCAGGCGCTAGTAGCAATGGATGTTTATCTAGACGGCCGCAAAATAATAGATACCGTACAAATGGCAGAAATTTTTGATGGCAATGATATTGATCCATCAAACATTGGTAAAATTGAAGTTGTGAGAACAAATTTCGCTTTAATCAATAGCTTAGTTAAAGACCCAAAAAAAGGAAACAAATCGGCCTTGTTAATTATTACTAAACGACATGATAAAAGAGAACAGGTATATACTCCTAATATCGCCAAATTTATCCCACAGGGATTTAGCAGATCACGCGAGTTTTATTCGCCTAAATATGAGGTGGTAACTAACAAACATAAATCCGATTTCAGGTCTGCCATATATTGGAATCCAGAGCTTCGTGCCAATAAAGATGAGTCCATGAAATTCAATTTTTATACCTCAGATGCGAAAGGTAATTACCGTATAACTGTAGAAGGTATAGATGAGGAGGGAAATATTGGCAGGCAGGTGTTTAAATTCAAAGTTGAATAATTTAGCATATGAAAGTAGGATTTGTTTTAAGTCTGTTGTTCTTAATTCCATCTTTTTTATATGGCCAGTATCCTGTTTTTGGTGATGAAAAAAGGCCAAAGGGAAATATCACTTCGTTTATAGAAAGTTGTTACGATACCTCTCAGGGAATGAACGTGTTGGTAAGTAAAAATAAATTCAACTACGATCACAATGGAGTATTAACAGAGAGAATAGTTTATGACACTATTGATAGTACTAAGATCTATCAAAAGGTATCTTACATTTATGAAGATGGTGAACTTTTTGAGGAGGTAGGAGAGACCTACAAAATAAGATATGCGTACGACGATAATGGAAAGAAGCTAGCCGAAAAATATACTTCGGCAAATATAAATTATCTTAAACGGTACGATTATAATACCAATGGTCAGGTGGTAAAATTGGTTAGTTACAGTTCTAAAGGTAAATTGCTGTATTCTGAATCATTTAAATACGATGATCAAAAAGCATTGATAAAATTTGCCCATACTGTACCAGATTCTTCTGATAAAAGCTTTCTGGCAATTTATACTCCAGATGCTAAAGGGAAGCGCATGAGTGAGCGGGTGTACGCAGCTACCGATTACATACTTTATACAAGTAAATTCAAATACGACTCCCAAGATCAGTTAATTGAGGAGATGCGTTACAACTATAGCGGTACTTATATCTTTAAAAAGACATTTAAATATGTTTATGATAAAGTAGGCAACTGGACCTCCCTGATCCACAAAAACAAAACGAGCTCTTATCTTACCATAAGGCAAATTCAGTATAATTAGTTTGCCTAACTATAAAAAAGGATGTTGTGCAGTATTTTGCACAACATCCCTAACATCGAACCCTAAAGCACTATTTGACCAACATACACGCTGTCAGAAATTCTTTGCCTGTCGTCAGAAATAAATGCTATATAAGTCTCAATAACAGTATCCTTTACAAACTGACCCCAGTCTTTTTTCCGGACATGTACTTCCATTGTGTCAGTACCTTCGGTTCTTCGTGCTCCACTCAGCACGTACTTTGCCATATTGTTAGCAGGCTTGTAAGCCAGCATCATTACCTGATCCCTGTTTAACCTGTAATCGGAATTAGGAACAACGTCCCATTTAAAGGTTAAAACATCACCTTCAAATTCAACTGTAGGATTTTCTGGGGGAGGTAAAGTCCCCTTGCTGACCAGCACTTTTGGGTAATCAAGCTTTAGATCAGGATACTTGCCGGTAATCGCTCTTTTGATGTTATAGGAAGCGGCCCCATTTTGAGCAATTTTAGTTGTTCCTGCAACATCCTGCTTAAAGCTGACATTTGTAAAGTCATTAATTACGGAAATAAACGAATTCACAATTTTGAACCGTAAGTTCACTTCTTTCTGTGCTTCAGATCTTGATTTGTTTTTTTTACGTTTTTTTTTAGGTTTGGTTCTGATAACTGGTTGTCCTCGTCTAATGTAGCCTACCAGATTTGCTAATTTTCCAATAATTGGGCCTAATATCCCAGATTTTAATCGTGCCATGGTCTATGGTTTTTAACAGGAACACCATTGTTCCATATCTTTATATATAAATCGTCATAATTTGGTGTCGCAATTATTTCGATCATTATTTGCTTTAACATTGCTATTCTATGGCTTGAGCAAAAGAATAGCAAAAGGATATCAAAACAAAAGCAAAAGAATAGCAAAAGAAATGGCAGTAAAAACACTACCCAAAAGTTAATTCTGCTGCTACTTATTTACCGCTTTTGTAAGTGCTTTTGATCCTTTAAGCGGAATGTAGGGATAATAAAATATGCCGGGACGTTTTATTCGTTTTTATGCACTTTATGCGTTTTATGCGTTTTTTATAACTTAGATATGACTTTTCTCTATTAGATGCATCCCAATAGCCCCAAATAAAAAAGCTCTAGCTATTCGTTAATGGCTAAGATTTACTTTAGATGGTGGCAGATATCAGTTAAGTAAGCGTGAGCAATTTCTCTGTATAATCAACCAAAAACAAGGGGATATTAATCAAACCTTCATCCTTCTTCAGGTTCCTTAGAGAATATCTTACCCGTACTGATGGCTCGTAAAGCCCATTATAAACAGAAAGACTTTTACTACGTACATTCTCATCCGATTTCACCTCAATAGGGATAATTTCATTTTTTACCTGAATAATAAAGTCAACCTCTGCCTGGTTACCCGAAGTCCAGTAACGCGGTTGCACCTCAAAATTTTTGACGAGGTGCTGCAGCACATAATTTTCGGTTAGCGCGCCCTTAAATTCTGTAAATAACCGATTACCCTCCCTAACAGCTATTGGATCAAGCAATGAAAGCCGGCGTAGCAAGCCGACATCAATCAAATAAAGCTTAAATGCCGAAAGGTCATCATAAGCAGAAACAGGTAAACCAGGTTTAGTAATTTTAAATACCCTATGTACCAAACCTGCATGCGAAAGCCAAAGTAAAGCATCTTCGTATTCTCTTGACCGGGCACCAGTTCTTACACTTTGATACAAAAATTTTTTATTATCCCGTGCAAGCTGCGAAGGGATGGACGACCATAAGTGATTAATTTTAGGCACATCCTTACTTTCTGCATATTTTGAAAAGTCAAGGGCATATGCATTTACTATATTTTGCAACACCTGCTGTGTTTTTTCTATATCCTGCTGCTCCAGTAAAGTGACAACCGCTTCTGGCATTCCTCCACAAATAAAAAATTTCTTCAACTTATCTACTAAGGGATTAAAAAAGATATCAGGTATGGGTTCAAGTTTATCTATACTTTCGATGTATGCAAATAGATTAGGATCATCGGCAGATAAGAATTCAGAAAAACTGATGGGGTTCACCTGCAAAAAATCAACTTTTCCCACTGGAAATGAATTTCCCTTTGACATAGCCACACCCAATAATGATCCTGCACTGGCCACTGCATATTCGGGAGCATTTTCATAAAAATACTTTAGGGTATTCAAAGCTTCATTACATTCCTGTATCTCATCAAATATGATGAGTGTTTTTTGCGGCTCTATTGGCAAACCATGCACTAGTGATAAATTCTGCACAATGCGCTGGATATCCTTAGTGTTTTCAAAAAACTGCTTTAGATTTGGCTGTTCCTCAAAATTGAAATAAGCAACATTGTCAAACTCGGTAGCACCAAAATGTTTCAACAACCACGTTTTCCCAACCTGCCTTGCACCTTGAAGCATAAGAGGCTTGCGGTTCGAGTCTATTTTCCAGGCAGATAATTTCTTCTGTACAGTTCTTTTAATTTGCATAATCACAAGTTAAGTGCCAATTGTGTGATTTTTATCACATAATTGGCATTAAACTATGTAAATCTATATAAACTTCTCCGATATAACAACAACATAACAAATAAAAAAGCCCCAGATTTCTCTGAGGCCTTTTAAAAATAGCTGATAACTATTTCCAGCCACCACCAAGTTCCTGATAGATATTGGTAACCGCATTGAGCTGGTTCTTTTTTGTTTCTATAAGTTCCAGTTTAGATTCTAAAGCATCTCTCTGAGTCATTAACACTTCCAGATAATCTGCTCTAGCCGATTTAAATAAATCGTTAGAGATATCAATAGATTTGTTTAATGCATCTACCTGATCAGATTTTAAATGATAACTTTTTTCCAGGTTATCTATGTTCGATAATTGAGTGGAAACTTCTAAGTATCCATTTAAAATGGTTCGCTCATAATTATACATGGCCTGAAGCTGACGCAGATTTGCGTTTTTAAATTCTGCCTTAATTCCGTTTCTATTAATTAGCGGGCCGGCAAGGTCTCCTGCAAGGGAGTATAGCATAGATTCGGGTGATTTTACCAGGTATGATGGGTTAAATGCCTGAAAACCGAATGCCGCAGAAATATCCAGCGAAGGATAGAATTCCGCTTTTGCCACTTTTACATCCAATTTTGCAGCAGCAAGTTCCAGTTCGGCCTGTTTAATATCAGGTCTGTTTGCCAACAGTTGCGATGGGATACCTGTGCGGACTGTTGCAGGTAGCAGATTTAAAAAGTTGCCCTTGTCTCTTGGAATTTCCTGAGGGAAGCGGCCGAGTAAAAAATTGATCTTATTCTCACCTTCTTTGATCTTTTGGGCAATATCAAACTCCATGCTTTGCGAATTCAGTACCTCAGCTTTAAATTTCTGAACAGCTAACTCGGTTACCCTTGTTGCTTGTTTTTGGATTTTTACAATTTCAAGGGCATCCTTTTGAAGCTGGATATTTTGTTTAACAATTTCCAGCTGATTATCTAAAGCCAATAATTCATAGTAAGAGTTTGCCACCTCAGCAATTAAATTGGTAAGTACAAAGTTTTTACCCTCTACGGTAGATAAATACCTGCTGATGGCGGCTTTCTTTGAGTTTCGCAGTTTCTTCCAGATGTCTACTTCCCAGTTTGCATATACTGCTGCGGTATAATCCATCAATGGATCTGGAGTTTCTTTCCCGGGGGCAATTTCTGTTGAAGCATCACCGGCACCCTGGCTGGTGTATCTTCCTACCTTTTCAACTCCCAGGCCAAGCTTTGCACCTACAGTAGGTAAAAGGGCCCCCTGTTTGAACTTGATGTCGTTCTTAGCTATTTCAACTTCCTGTAGTGTTATCATTAACTCCTGATTGCGCTTAAGAGCAGTATCAATCAGGTTCACCAGGTTTGGGTCTTTAAAAAAACCTTTCCACTCCAGAGCGGCCATATTGGTGGTGTCGCTGCTGTTGCTGTACGATTCTGGGACTGATTTATTTTCAGCAGGCTGAACGAATGTAGGTACTTTACAGCTTGCAATGGCCAGGGCAATACCCAACAGGCCAATGCATTTATATATCTTGTGCTTATACATTATGATCAATTTCTTCTGTTAACGGATTTTCGTTTTCATTTTTAACAAGAATGTGCTTTTCTGATATTTTGCCGAATATGTAGTATAATCCCGGGATAATAAGCACCCCGAAAATAGTTCCAAATAACATGCCTCCGGCAGCAGCAGTACCTATTGTTCTGTTACCAATTTTACCGGGTCCATTGGCCATAACCAATGGGATTAATCCGGCAATAAATGCAAATGAGGTCATTAAAATAGGGCGGAACCTTACTTTAGATCCTTCCAGAGCTGCTTTTAGAACAGAGGCGCCTTCACGGTGTTTCTGAGCGGCAAACTCTACAATAAGCACGGCGTTTTTACCAAGTAAACCTATTAGCATTACCATAGCTACCTGGGCATAAATGTTATTTTCGAGACCTAACAGCTTTAATAACAGGAATGCGCCAAAAATACCGGCAGGTAATGAAAGGATTACCGTTAGCGGTAGTATAAAACTTTCGTACTGGGCGGCAAGGATCAGGTATACGAATCCAAGACAGATCAGGAAGATATAAATAGCCTCGTTTCCGCGTGATACCTCGTCTTTAGAGATACCGGCCCAGTCTATCCCAAATCCTCTTGGCAGGGTTTTTTGAGCCACTTCATTAATGGCATTAATTGCTGCACCGCTACTGTAACCAGGTGCAGAGGAACCGCTGATCTCTGATGCATTGTACATGTTGTGCCGTGTAATTTCGGATAAGCCATATACTTTTTCCATCTTCATAAAGGCCGAGAATGGAACCATCTCATCGTGGTCGTTTTTCACATACAATTTCAGGATGTCTTCTGGCAATGCCCTATATTCGGGTAAAGCCTGTACCATAACCTTATACTGGCGGTCGTACTTAATGAAATTGGTTTCGTAATTACTTCCTACCAGAGTAGAAAGTGTGTTCATGGCGTTTTCAATAGTGATGCCTTTTTGCTGGGCGATGTCATTGTCAACACGTAGCATGTATTGCGGGAAACTGGCACTGTAAAATGTAAATACAGACGACAGTTCCGGACGTTTACTTAGTTCTTTTACAAAGTCCTTGCTCACCGTTTCCATTTTCTTGAAATCGCCTGAACCGGCTTTATCCAGCAAACGTAACTCGAAACCACCTGCCGCCCCATATCCCGGAACTGCGGGAGGCTGGAAGAATTCGATAGTGGCACCCTGGATGTCCTTCGACTTTTCTTCAAGGTCAGTCATGATCTCCTGAACTGAATGTTTTCGATCTTCCCAGCTTTTTAGGTTAATCAGACAGGTTCCGGAGTTAGAACCGGTTCCTTCGGTAAGGATCTCATAACCAGCCAAAGAAGAAACCGACTGTACTCCGTCAATTTTCTCGGCAATTTTCTGTAGTCTTTCTGCTACCTCGTTGGTTCTTTCTAAAGATGAGCCCGGAGGAGTCTGGATAATTGCATAAAACATCCCCTGATCTTCGTTTGGAATAAATCCAGAAGGCAGGGTGTTGTTAATGAAATAAGTTCCTGCGCAAAAAGCGATCAGCATCATAAAGGTAACCATCCTACGGTTCACTATAGCACCGAGTATTTTCTGGTACTTGTCTGATAGCTTGTTGAATCCATTGTTAAAACCACGCAGAAACCTATCAACAACGGTTTGCTTTTTAGGTTTTCCATGGTTGTTCTTTAAAATCATTGCACAAAGTGCAGGAGTAAGGGTTAATGCCACTATACCGGATAATATGATAGCGGTAGCCATGGTGATGGAGAACTGCCGATAAAATATACCGACGGGTCCGGACATAAATGCCACTGGAATAAATACCGCGGCCATTAAAAAGGTGATGGCTATAATTGCTCCGCTGATTTCGTGGATGGCTTTTTTGGTGGCTTTTAGGGGCGAGAGATGTTCCTCTTCCATCTTAGTGTGTACGGCCTCAATTACCACAATGGCATCATCTACAACTACCCCAATGGCCAGTACAAGGGCAAACAGGGTAATTAAATTCAGGGTGATTCCAAAGAACTGCATAAACACAAATGTCCCGATCAGTGATACGGGTACTGCGATTGCGGGGATGAGGGTTGAGCGCCAATCGCCAAGGAACAGGAATACAACTAATCCAACTAGTATAAAGGCTTCTACCAAAGTGTGTATTACTTTGTCGATAGAGGCATCAAGGAATTTTGAAACGTCGTAACTGATCTCATAGTCCATTCCTTTAGGAAATGAGCTCTTTTTGATCTCATCCATTTTCGCCTTAATATCTTTAATAACCTGACTGGCATTACTTCCGTACGACTGCTTTACTGTAATTGCAGCAGATGGTTTGCCATTCAGATTTGAATAGATATCGTACATTGAACTTCCGAACTCTATGTTTGCTATATCTTTAAGTCGGAGGATTTCACCATTTTGACTTGATTTTATAATGATATTCTCATATCCCTCTTTAGTAGTAAATCGTCCCGGATATTTCAATACATACTCAAAGGTCTGTGATCTTTTACCTGAACTTTCGCCGGTTTTTCCAGGCGAGGCTTCGAGACTCTGTTGATTCAATGCTTCCAATACTTCATCTGCAGAGATTTTGTGGGCCAGCATACGGTCTGGTTTCAGCCAGATCCGCATTGCATACTCCCGGTTTCCAAGGATATCTGCAACACCAACACCATCAACCCTTTTTAATTCCGACAGTACGTTGATGTCAGCGAAATTGAACAGGAATTTTTGATCCATTTTAGGATCGGTACTAAAAAGGTTGATGTACATGAGCATGTTAGATTCCTCACGGGTAATCTTTACACCTTCGCGCACAACTAGTGGCGGAAGCTTATTTACAACTGAAGCTACCCTGTTCTGGATATTTACAGAAGCCTGATTGGGGTCTGTTCCAAGGTTAAACACCACTTGTATACTTGCCTCGCCATCGTTACCTGCATCAGATGCCATGTATTTCATTCCCGGTACACCATTAATGGCTCTTTCGAGCGGAATAATTACCGATTTTATCATTAGCTCACCGTTTGCTCCCGGATATTCTGCGGTGATATTCACCTTTGGAGGGGAAATGGAAGGGAATTGTGTTACCGGTAGATGGGTCATGGCCAAAACACCAAGGAACACAATGATGAGCGATATTACTATCGAGAGGACCGGCCTCTGTATAAATTTATTAAACATCAATTTTCTTGTTTAAGGAGTGAACCACTATTCTGCTTTTAATCTTAAATGAGAAATGACTTCTGCAGGCGAGGTGTACTCAGCTTTGATTTTGTCGTCATCTTTTACCTTCTGAACACCCTCAAGGAGGATCTTATCATTTTCTGAAAGGTTATTACCCACTACGTACAGGTCTGGCATTTCGCCGGCTATGGTAATGTTTCTTGACTTTACCACACCGTTCTTATCCACAACAAAAACATAGGTCTTGTCCTGAATTTCATACGTTGCCTTTTGGGGGATAACGAGTGCATTTTTAAGTGGAACAAGCATTCGTATTTTACCGGTTTCGCCGTTTTTAAGGAGACGATCTGGGTTAGGGAATTTTGCGCGGAAAGCTATACTGCCGGTTTCGTTGTTAAATTCACTTTCAATGGTCTCTACCGTTCCTTTGTATTTTAACAGTTCGTTATTTGCTAAAAGCAAACTCACTTTATTGTCTGCACGGCCTTTTATATTTGTTTGATAATCGAGATACTCGGGTTCTGAAACGTTAAAGTAGGCAAACATCTGGCTATTGTCTGACAGGCTGGTTAGCAATTGTCCTTCGTCTATAAGGCTACCCTGTTTAGATGGTATACGATCTATTGTGCCGTCAAATGGTGCCCTTATCTCTGTTGCTGCAAGGTGGAATTTTGCCATTGAGGTTTCGGCTTTTGCCTGGTCTAGCTTTGCCTGGGCCATTGCCAATTCATTTTTTGAAACTACATTTTTATCAGACAGGGTTTTGGTATTTTGTACCTCAAGCTCAGCGGCCCTGGCTTCGGCCTGTGCCTTTAATAATTCTGCCTCGTATACTTTGGGCATGATTTTGAATAAAAGCTGGCCCGCTTTTACAGATTGGCCCTCATCTACATAAATGGTTTGCAGATAGCCTTTTTCGAGTGCACGGATTTCTATATTTCTTATTGATTTTACCTGCGAAACATATTCTTTGGTAAATGAGGTATCGATTTTTAAAGGGGTTGTTACCGCATATTTACTGGTTTCTTCCTTTTCTTCTTTTTTTTCAGATGTACAGCTGGTATGGCACAATATGGCACATAAGCCCATGAACATTGCAATTCTCTTCATTTGGTGTTAATTGTTTGTTAAATGATTTGGGAGTCAGGAAATCAGATATTTCCTGGAATGAGAAAAAGCATCAGTTATCGGGTTTAAAAAACCAGAATGATTATGCGCAAAGAAAGACACAGATGATTATTTATATGCCTGATAACTGAAGCATATGTTTTATCATATTTTTAAAACTCTTTGCAGGATGTACTTGTAAGAGGAAATATAGGATAAATGCTTGCAAAATGGCAAGCGGTTTTTTGGGCGATAGTTTGAACAAATTAAAATTGATGCATAGGTAAGCGCCATTACATATTTGGCAGGCACTACCGATTTTCTTATAGATACAAAGTCATCATCTTCATCTTCAACACTGATGAATTCTTCTTTTTTTTCTCCAGGAATGCTGTTCCTAAGGTTTACCTGTTTCGATTTTTCAAATTTCTGAATGGTTGAAGAACTGATTTTGCTGTGATGAGTTTCTGAATAAACAGAATGTGATCCCCCCAAAAGAAGGAAAAACAAAGATAGGAAGAACACAACAACCGCTTTCATATTCGGCCACAAAAATAATATTAGCAGTGAAAGTTAATGTAGCCTGAATCTCTTTTGTCTGTCAGATTTTTGTCAATAATTCTTGCCCTTTTCAGGTTAACTGTGATTTTCAGCACTTCAAAAATCAAAACCCACCATTCAATAATTGAAATATGTAACAAATATATTTTCGGATTAAATTGGTATTATAAATAACGCAGTTATGATTAACACAAATTTGTACTACACTCAAACTGAGGCATGCAGTATTTTGAGAATCTCTCTAAAAAAATTTAAAAGTATTGTTAAAAATAATAGACTCCCTGTTTACAGAAGTGATGAAACCTCAAACACTTATGTGAAAAAAACAGATTTTCTTAATGCAATACTGAATG
>Ga0065704_10001189_pt1 | contig 12316 bp, 8 predicted proteins | sample SwiRhicommuniRL2_FD_59091 | JGI IMG/M metagenome (GOLD analysis project Ga0065704, IMG submission 59091) | Switchgrass rhizosphere bacterial communities from Rose Lake, Michigan, USA - RL2 v2 (version 2) | ecosystem: Host-associated > Plants > Roots > Rhizosphere > Soil | place: East Lansing, MI
GATACTTCTCTTCTGAACACTTGTCTTTTTGACCACGGATTGGTCATGACCGCTTCGGCAATTGGAGATAATTTGGTTAAAAAATCTTTCCTGCATACGTTATCCAAATTAAACAGAAATTTTTTAGTACAGCGAGGCTTGGCGCCTAGAGAACTGCTTCAAAGTTCAAAACTAATGTCAGAATATATTTGCCAGCTTATTTTGAGAGAAAATCGTTCGGTTTGGATTGCCCAGCGCGAAGGAAGAACAAAAGATGGCAATGACGCTACACATCCGGGCGTCTTAAAAATGCTTTCGATGGGTTCTGAAGAAGAAAATCTGATGGACTATTTCAAAAAATTAAAGATTGTTCCCGTATCGATTTCATACGAGTATGATCCGACGGATGCGCTAAAAATGCCGCAACTGATGGCTGAAGCAAATGATGAGGTGTATATAAAAGAAAAGAATGAAGATTTCATGACGCTTTTGAGCGGAATCATGGGCCAGAAAAAAAGAATCCATATCCATGTTGGAGATGTTCTAGAAGAAGAACTGGATGAAATTGCTTCTAAATTCGATAACTCAAACAAACAAATACAAGCATTAGCGCAGGTAATAGATGATTCTATTTTGACAAGCTACAAACTTTGGCCGACGAATTATATTGCTTACGATTTGATCAATAATACAAACAAATATTCCCACCTCTATACTGAAAAAGAAAAATCGCTTTTTGAAAGAAGATTAGAAATAAGAATTGACGAAAATAATCCAGTAGAACTGCAAGGATTTTTGGCCATGTATGCCAATCCAGTAGTCAATAAATCAAAATACGAGAATGCTGTCTAAAGCAAAAATACTTTTAATCTACACGGGTGGTACCATCGGTATGATGAAGGATTTTGAGACAGGTGCCTTGAAAGCTTTCAACTTTAGCAAATTACTGCAAAGAATCCCAGAACTGAAACAATTGGACTGTGAAATAGAAACGATTTCTTTTGATACTCCGATAGATTCTTCGAACATGAATCCCCAAAAATGGATCCAGATTGCATCCATCATTGAAGAAAACTATGCGTCTTTTGACGGATTTGTAGTGCTTCACGGTTCTGATACGATGTCGTATTCTGCTTCGGCACTAAGCTTCATGCTTGAAAATCTTGCTAAGCCGGTTGTTTTTACAGGCTCGCAATTGCCGATTGGAGATTTGAGAACTGATGCAAAAGAGAATCTGATTACGGCTATACAAATTGCTTCATTACAGCACAAGAATAAGCCTGTTATTAATGAAGTCTGCCTTTATTTCGAATACAAATTATACAGAGGAAATCGTACCACAAAAATTAATGCAGAACATTTTAATGCATTTTTGTCGCCAAATTATTCTCCATTGGCAGAATCAGGCGTTCATCTAAAAGTAAATAACGATTTGTTGTTACCAAAATCAGGAAGCAAGAAATTCCAAGTGCATAAGGAATTGGATGATAATGTAGCCGTCGTAAAAATGTTTCCTGGAATCAGCGAAAATGTATTGGCCGCCATCTTTAATATTCCAAACCTAAAGGGAATTGTCTTAGAAACGTATGGCGCCGGAAATGCTCCAACAGACGAATGGTTTATTTCCTTATTAAAAAAAGCCATCAAAAACGGACTGCATGTTATCAATGTGACTCAATGTACGGCCGGAAGTGTTAGTATGGGACACTATGAAACCAGTACATCGCTGAAAAAAATAGGCGTGATTTCTGGGAAAGACATTACAACGGAATCCGCTATCACTAAGCTGATGTATCTTATTGGGCAGAAAGTTTCTCCAAATGTTTTCAAGACTATTTATGAAACGGCTTTGAGAGGTGAATTGACCTAAATTTTTAAGCTATAAATTTTCTTTAGTCGGAATTTTTGCAGTTCTTTGCAACCGCAAATAAATAGAGAGGTGTCCGAGTGGTTGAAGGAGCAAGCCTGGAAAGCTTGTATATGGGTAACTGTATCGTGGGTTCGAATCCCATCCTCTCTGCAAAAAGACAACTTTTTTAGGTTGTCTTTTTTTATTACTTTTATTAGCATAACTTTCTACTTATGAAAAAGTACTTCAGTATTCTTATATGCATCATTTCTCTACATGCTCATGCCCAAGATCCTGTGAAGGATAAGCAGATTAAGGAAGCACAAGAGAAAGAAGAGCAAGAACGCATCAAGGAAGTGTTGAGTAATGAAAAAGCGACCGAAACACGCGAGTTAGAAGAAGTAAGAAGAAAAAAAGATTCGGTACAAAGTACCGTAACTGTTGTCGATTCTTTGTATAGAGAAGACCAGTTTTATATAGGCCTGACGTATGATCTATTGCAGAAAAGGCCAGATGGTGTCAGCCAAAACTCTTTCTCATCCGGATTTCATATCGGTTTTTTAAGAGATATTCCGCTTAACAAGCGACGAAATGTTGCTATCGCAATTGGCTTGGGATATTCTATGAATGATTATAGGCAGAATATCAAGATTACAGAAGTTGACGGAAAACCTTTTTATGAGGTGGTCAATGAAAGTGAAGTGAATTTCGACAAAAATAAATTCGCCTTGCATTATGTAGATATTCCATTTGAATTTAGATGGAGGACTTCGACCATACAAAGCCATCGTTTTTGGAGAGTATATACCGGTTTTAAACTGAGCTATTTGTTGCTAAACAAATCGAAATATGTTGAAGGGAATGAAAAAATCAGGATTTTTGGCAATGACGATTTCAATAAGCTGCAATATGGAGCCTACATTTCTTTTGGCTACAATACATGGAATTTCCATGCCTATTACGGACTCAATTCGTTATTCAAATCTGATGCAAAAATTGATGGCAAGTCAATTGACATGAATACCGTAAATATCGGACTGATGTTTTATATTCTATAGCCAGAAATAGAGAAGCCCTATCTGCGGTAAAATTCCTGATAAGAAACCTACAATCAATTCTTTAGTATTATGTGCTTTCATAGATAGTCTTGATGTGGCTACAATTCCTGTAAGCAACAAACAAAAAGCAACGAGATAGATGTGGTTTGTTTGCGTATGAAGGCTAAATCCAATTGCGAAAACCGTCAGCGAACTTATTCCGATCATGTGGATGCTGGCCTTCAAGTTGATAAAAGTAAATAAGAAGGCTAGAATCGTACTCACTAAAGCGCCAAAGAAAAAGTAATACAATTCAGGAATCAGTTCAATTCGAATACTTTCCGTAATCAAAATATAAAGCAATATGGCATTTGCTGCTAAAGGAATTTTTCGCTGCGAAATCTCCGAAAGCATAAAAGAATTCGCCCTGCCCAAAGTCATCAAGAAATAAAATATCGAAATCGGAATCAAGATCGTCAAGATAATGACTTGTATTGTCACTAANAAAAGTTCTTGATACGTATGATANCGGTCTGTCAAGAAAAAATACAGCAGAACCGCATAGACCGAGATAAACATCGGGTGGAAAATATAGGAGAATATAGAAAGGATTTTTTTCACTACCTATATTTTCTTCCTCATTCTCGCCACAGGAATATCAAGCTGCTCTCTATATTTTGCGATTGTCCTTCTAGCAATCGGATAGCCTTTTTCTTTTAATATTTCAGCCAATTGGTCGTCTGGAAGCGGCTTTTGCTTGTCTTCTTCCTCAATTACATTCTGCAATATTTTCTTGATTTCTAGCGTAGAAACGTCTTCGCCTTGATCATTTTTCATGGCTTCCGAAAAGAATTCCTTGATTAATTTTGTGCCGTAAGGTGTTTCGACATATTTGCTATTTGCTACACGAGAAACCGTTGAAATATCCAAGCCGATCATGTCTGCAATGTCTTTTAAGATCATTGGCTTCAGCTTGGTTTCATCGCCATCCAAGAAATATTCTTGCTGGTAATGCATGATAGCATTCATGGTTACGAACAACGTTTCCTGGCGCTGGCGGATGGCATCAATGAACCATTTGGCAGAATCTAGCTTTTGCTTGATGAACTGTACCGCTTCTTTCTGTTGGTTTGACTTATCACGAGAGGCTTTGTACGTCTGCATCATTTCTTGATAATCTTTAGAAATGTGAAGCTCCGGAGCATTTCGTCCGTTCAAGGTGAGTTCTAATTCGCCGTCGACAATTCTGATGGTAAAATCAGGAACGACGTGCTCAATCATTTTATTGTTTCCGGTAAAAGCACCGCCTGGTTTTGGATTCAGCTTTTCAATTTCGTCAATAGCTTTTTTAAGCTGGTCTTGAGAGATGCCGTATTTCTGTAGCAGCTTATCGTAATGCTTTTTAGTAAAAGCCTCAAACTGATTCTCTATAACATCAATGGCCAAGTCGACAGATTCTGTCGGTGTTTTATGTTTTAGCTGTAGCAAAAGACATTCCTGCAAATCACGTGCACCTACTCCGGAAGGCTCTAATTCATGGATGATATGCAGTATTCGTTCTACATTTTTTTCATCCGTGTAAATGCCTTGTGTAAATGCCATGTCATCTACAATATCCGGAACGCTTCTTCGGATGTAACCCATATCATCAATGCTTCCCACTAGAAATTCTGCAATTTCACGTTCTTCGTCATTTAAGATAAAAGTATTCAGCTGATTGATCAGGTCTTGATGGAAACTTACCGGCGCAGCAAAAGGCATGCTTCGGTCTTCGTCGTCATCACTATAATTATTTGCCTGAAGTTTATAATCCGGCGTTTCGTCGTTGCTTAAATATTCGTCGATGTTGATGTCTTCGGCATCGATTCTGTCGTTTTCGAATTCATCGTAATCATCATATTCTTCGGTCTCGAATTCGTCTTTTTCGTATTCATCCTCTTCTTTTCCAGCTTCCAATGCTGGATTTTCGACCATTTCTTCTTTTAATCGTTGTTCAAAAGCTTGCGTAGGCAATTGGATTAGCTTCATCAGCTGGATTTGCTGTGGAGATAATTTCTGTGATAATTTAAGTTGTAAAAACTGCTTGAGCATCTATTGAGTTATTTGGTATTTATAGTTCAAATTTAATCATTTTCAACTAAAAATGGCACACGTTAAGATAAACTTGTGCCATTTTTGATATGATTTATATAGTGTCTTGATTCCTAAAACTCGGCATTTCCAGGAGTTCTTGGAAACGGAATTACGTCTCTGATATTGGTCATTCCAGTGACGAACAATACCAATCTTTCAAAACCAAGGCCAAAACCGCTATGAACGGCAGAACCGAAACGTCTTGTATCCAAATACCATTTAAGTTCTTCTGTATCAATACTCAGAGCTTTCATTTTTTTGACTAGCACATCATAACGTTCCTCTCTTTGCGAACCGCCTACGATTTCTCCAATTCCAGGAAAAAGGATGTCCATGGCACGAACTGTTTTTCCGTCTTCATTCAAACGCATATAAAAAGCCTTGATATTTGCAGGATAATCAAATAAGATTACTGGACATTTAAAGTGTTTTTCTACCAAGTAACGCTCATGTTCTGATTGCAAATCGGCACCCCATTCGTCAATGATATAGTTGAATTTCTTATTTTTATTTGGTTTCGAATTTTTCAAAATATCAATCGCTTCTGTATAAGAAACACGTTTGAAATTATTCTGCAATACAAAACGTAATTTTTCAAGCAAATTCATTTCGCTTCTTTCGGCTTGAGGCTTTTGTTTTTCTTCATCAAATAAGCGTTGGTCCAAAAATCTTAAATCGTCTTCGGATTTATCTAAAGCATATTTAATTACATATTGAATGAAATCTTCCGCCAAATCCATATTGTCATCTAAATCATTGAAAGCAACTTCTGGTTCGATCATCCAAAATTCTGCCAAATGGCGTGAAGTATTTGAGTTTTCAGCTCTGAAAGTCGGTCCGAAAGTATAAATCTGGCCCAAAGCCATTGCAAAAGTTTCTCCTTCCAATTGTCCAGAAACTGTCAAGTTAGTTTCCTTTCCGAAGAAATCTTTTGAAAAATCAACATTTTTTTCCTTTTTGATTGAAAATAGGTTATAAAAAGAAAGAGAAAGCGCAGGGTATTTCTTTATACTATGAATTGGTGTAATTCTTTCGCCTTTCTCGTTGCTTAATTTCCATCCATTTTCAGCACAAATCTTTCTAATTTCAATTAAAAGACTTTTTTTGGTCATGCCGTTAAAACCACCCTTGTTGAATCTCCGATGAAGACTTTCGAAAAATTTAGGGAATGATGTTTCGCCCAATGCATCACTATCGCTTTTATATTTTTTGACGAAATTTTCCAAAGCATCAGGTTTGAAAAAAATTAATTTTTCAAATGGATTGCTTTGAGAAGATAAGGATTTAGCTATAATCCTACTAACAGCCTCAAATTCTGAAGTTTTATTACTTAGAAGATAACTTATAATGTTATTGTAATATTTTCTAGCAATATCATCAAATTTGGAATAGTCTATGTCATAATCGTTTAGATCCTTGTCAATGGGTGGATTACTTGCAGATAATGTTGTTACTCTAAACATTTCTCCAGCACCTTCTGCATCAGAACCAGTAATGATTGGCGTGTTTACATACACAAAACCTTTCTCTTGAAAATATTGGTGAACCGCAAAAGCAAGCACCGAACGAACCCTCATGATGGCTCCAAAAGCATTTGTTCTTACACGCAAATGCGCATTCTCACGCAAGAATTCAAGCGAGTGCTTTTTCGGCTGCATCGGGAATTTTTCTGGATCAGAATCACCCAAGATTTCCAAACTGCTTACCTGAATTTCATATTTCTGTCCGGCACCTTTGCTTTCTGTCAAAGCACCTTTCAGGGCCACGGCTGCACCAGTCGTGATTCGCTTCAAGGTATCTGCAGGAGTATTTTCAAAATCAACCACACATTGGATATTATTAATAGTCGAGCCGTCATTTAAAGCAATAAATTGATTATTCCTAAATGTTCTAACCCATCCTTTTACATAAACTTCCTGCATTGTCTGAGCGCTGTTCAATAGCTCTTTAACTTTTGTGTGTTTCATTTTTAATTGTTATAAAATATTCTTGAATTGTTCTTCTGTGAGACAAAAAGAGGTCTTTTCGCAAAACAGAACGCAAAGATAGTAAAAAATTCAGTCCACAGATTTTAGATTTCAGATGCTAAACGCAATGGCAACATAAGTAGAGAGGGTGTTTCATTTTTTTATCTAATTTTACAAAAAAAATAAAATGAAAACCAATGTCCTGATCTCGAACACGCTTTATGTTATTGGGATTATCTTCATCATAATTCTTATCACTGTAGCTGTCGTACTGCTGTACAAATTAAAGAAGGCAAAAGCTCAAAAGCAAGAATTCGAAGAGAAATACAATTCGCTCGAATTGAAGGTCAACGGTTTGAAATTAGAAACGCTCGAATCAAAATTAAATCCGCATCTTTTTAAAAACATATTGAATTCGATACAATCGCATGCTTACCAGACTTATCATGCGCTTGATAAATTAGCGAATGTGCTCGATTATATCTTATATGAAAGCCAAAAGAAATTTGTGTCTCCTAGAGAGGAAATCGAATTTGCCTTAAACCTGATTGAAATCAACAAGATTAAAGTCAGCCCGCTTTTTGGATTGAAAGTAAAAACCAAAATCAAGGAAGATGAGTTGCTATACGAACAGCCGATTTTAGCGCCGATGGTTTCTATTGATTTGATAGAAAATGCTTTTAAGCATGCAGATCTAAAAAGTCCGGATGCTTTTATTTCCATTGTTTTTGAATTTAAGGATAGCTGTTTTTATCTCACGGTTTCGAATAAGATTTCCGATCATAAGACCTTGAAAAAAGACAATAGCGGTTTGGGTTCTAATACGTTAGACCAGCGATTGAAAATAATTTACAATAATAATTACAAGCTCGATAAATTTATCGAAGATGATGTTTATATTGCTCACCTAAAAATAAACTTACTTGAATACAAAGCTCAAATGCTTGCTGCTGGACGATGAATTGCCAGGATTGACGTATCTCAAAATGCTTTGCGAGCAGATTCCTGAACTGGATGTCGTGAAGGCATTTGACAATCCTGAAAAATTGCTTGCCGAAATGTCAAGCCTTGATTTCGACCTCTGTATTACGGATATTGAAATGCCAGGGATAGACGGGCTTAGTGTGGCCAATCTCTTAAAAGACAAAATGGTAATTTTTACGACAGCCTATAAAGAATATGCTGCGGATGCTTTTGATATTGAAGCGGTCGATTATATTACAAAACCTGTAAAAAAAGAACGTCTGCAGAAAGCGGTTGCCAAAGCGTTGGAAAAGATGAACAAGAAATCATCCAACAAAAAGTTTACGCAACTGAATACAGACAAAGGAAAAGCCTTGCTGTTTTTCGACCAGATTATTTACATACAACCTTCTGAAACCGACAGCCGCGATAAGGAAGTTTTGATGAAAGATGGAAATATAATTCTGCTCAAAAACATAACTTTTGCCAAATTGCTCTCGCAGTTGCCGAAAGCCGATTTTTGCAGGATCAACAAAAAAGAAATTATAGCAATGAAAGCTGTGAAATTCTTTGCCCATGATGAAATCACGACAACTATCCTAGATAAGAACGGGAAAAGTCTTGTCTTGTTTTTGAGTGATATTTACCGTTCGGATTTTCTTTGCAAAGTCAATATTTAAGTTTCGTTACAAATTTTTTCCTTCTTATTACAATTGCCCTAAACTATTTTACAAAATCAAATTGTAAGAAATTTTCAATGCAGATATTTGTGCCTACAAACGACTTACCCAATGCAAAAACACAAAAACTCTATTTTCTATGTTGTCCTAATAGTTGTTTTCTCTGGTATCATTTATTGGTTCTTAGACCAAGGAAAACACCTGCAACATGGAAAAACAATAATCGAAAAAACTTCTGACAAATCGCAATGGGCAGAATTTGTTGATTCGATGCAGCATAGCTTGCAACATCCTTTGGCCATTTTACTAGCCCAAATCTTGACGATTATTTTAGTGGCACGTTTTTTTGGATGGATTTGCAGGAAAATCGGGCAGCCTTCGGTTGTCGGAGAAATTATTGCCGGAATTGTGCTCGGACCTTCTTTATTAGGATTGTATTTTCCAGAATTCAAAGAAACTCTTTTTCCAGCAGCGTCTCTTGGGAATTTACAATTCTTGAGCCAAATCGGATTAATCCTTTTCATGTTTGTTATCGGAATGGAACTGGATCTGAAAGTCTTGCGAAATAAAGCCCATGAAGCAGTGGTTATAAGCCATGCTAGTATCATTTTTCCTTTTACATTAGGAATCGGATTGGCTTATTTTATGTATGATACTTTCGCTCCTGAAGGCGTAGCTTTTTTATCTTTTGCTCTTTTTTGCGGTATCGCGATGAGCATCACGGCTTTCCCGGTTTTGGCGAGAATCGTGCAAGAACGAGGCATACACAAGACAAAATTAGGGAGCATCGTTATTACTTGTGCAGCTGCTGATGATATTACGGCTTGGTGTATTTTAGCGGCGGTAATTGCTATCGTAAAAGCAGGATCTTTTGTAAGTTCCTTATACATTATTGTTTTGGCTGTGACGTATGTTTTCTTGATGATTATGATCGTAAAGCCTTTCTTAAAAAGAGTTGGCGATTTATATTCTTCTCGAAAAACATTAAGCAAGCCGGTTGTTGCTATTTTCTTTCTAACGTTGATCATTTCTTCGTATGTGACAGAAGTCATCGGAATCCATGCTTTATTTGGAGCTTTTATGGCAGGCGTAATTATGCCAGAAAGTGCCAAGTTTAGAAGTATTTTCATTGAGAAAGTAGAAGATATTGCTCTGATTGTATTGCTGCCATTGTTTTTTGTATTCACGGGCTTAAGAACCGAAATCGGACTTTTGGACGATCCGTATCTGTGGAAAATCACGGCTTTAATTATTGCAGTAGCAGTAGTTGGAAAGTTCTTGGGAAGTACGTTGGCGGCAAAATTTGTCGGGCAGAATTGGAGAGACAGTCTTTATATCGGAGCCCTAATGAATACTCGTGGCTTGATGGAATTAATAGTGTTGAATATTGGATATGAATTGGGCGTGCTTTCTCCGATGATCTTCACGATGATGGTCATCATGGCTTTAGTGACGACATTTATGACTGGGCCTGCTTTGGATCTGATTAATTTTATTTTCAAGACTAAAAACTCGATTATTCCTGAAACCATCAGCAGTAAGATAAAATACAAGATATTGCTTTCTTTCGCTATTCCAGATAGGGGAATTGCCTTGCTGAAAGTAGCCAATAGCTTGGTGCGAAAACAAAACGGGAATGCCATTGTAACAGCCATGCATTTGTCGTCAAGTAACGAATTGCACGGATTTGACGCGAGTCATTATGAACAAGAGGTCTTCAAGCCAATCGTCAATGAAGCTGAAAATCTCGACCAAAAAATTATCACGCTTTTCAAAGCTTCGGTAGATATCGATTCAGACATTACTGAAATCGCAAATCAAGGCGAATTTGACTTGCTGTTAATCGGATTGGGACAGTCTATTTTTGAAGGCACCTTGCTGGGAAGAGTTCTAGGATATACGACTCGAATTATAAATCCCGATAGGCTGATTGATAAATTTACTGGAAAGGAAGGTTTGTTTGAAAATTCTCCTTTCGATGAAAGGACGCGTCATATCGTTGCTTACAGCAAAATGCCGGTAGGTATTTTAGTAGATAAAAACCTAGAAGAAATCGACCAGGTCTTTATGCCGCTGTTTTGTGCTGAAGATCGATTCCTGATTGAATATGCCCAAAAGTTAATCCATAACAATGGTTGTCAAGTTACCATCTTGGATCCTACGGGAGAAATAAAAAACAATTCAGAAATCAAGGAAAGCATCCGTTCTATCGAGCAGATTGCTCCAAATCATATTGCCATGTCAGGCGAGAAAACGATGAAAAAAGAATTTCTTGAAAGACAAGACCTGATGATTATCAGCCTTGAAAGCTGGAAGAAATTGGTTGATTCACAGAGCGTTTGGTTAAATAATACGCCTTCTGTGTTAATTATTAAACCATAAATTTTAAAAGTCCTACTTTTGTATCGGATTAAATACTTATAAAGATTACGTTGTTATTAATTCTAAAAACCTGCCCAGCTAAAACTTGGCAGGTTTTATATTATTTATAAGAAGTTTATGAAACAGCGCCTTAAAAACCTAAATTTAGGATAAAGGTTAATTTGATAGAAAGATTGTCTTCAAATTTGGCCAATTGATTCGGGCCATAACGGTAAAATCCAGACAATCCGAAGGCTTTGTAGATTTGATTCAGCTCGATTCCCGATTCGAAATAGCCATCTCTTAAGGTTTTGTAATTAAGTCCGATATGCTGTTCTGGCTTTTCCATATCGCCCCAAGCCATTCTCGAAACCAAAACTAGAGAAGGTTTGATTCCTTTGAAAACGGTGACTCTTTTAAAGCCGTGTTTGAATTGGAACATCACATATTTGCTAGAGAAAAATTCGTTGAAATACATCGTCTCAAAACTGTTCTTTCCTGCAATCGTGATTCGTTCAATTAATTTTTCCTTCGTAAGGCTGTTCGGAGAGGTATTGTAAAGATGTGAAATAGGTACATCGCCTATCGCATAACCAGCTTCCATTAAAAGTGCTGTCCTTTGTCCGTTTAGATAGCGTTTTTCATATTCTGCTCTCAAATCTATTTTGGAGAAAGTAAAATCATTTTCAAAAACCTTTGGCAATGATTGCGTGAATTGGAATGTGAATTTCGGATAGCGTTTTTCTATTTCTAGCTTTCCCGTAGGCGTCTGCATATAATCGCTAAAAGGATTCCATTGCAGCGAAACCATTGCAGTTGTCATGTCGTAGTTAGTATACGATTTTCCGTCTACAGTATACAAGTAGTCAAATTTAGGCTCAATCCTGCTATGCGTAAGCTGCCAAATGCTTTCCGTTTTAGGAAGAATTTTTGTCTCAATATAACCTCGCCACGTTTTGTGGTTATAGAAAGTACTTAAGTTGATCGGACGAGGATCATAAATTTTAAAAACCCTCTTGTCGATGGCAAAAGAGGTACTCGCAATCTCTCGCACATCATCCGTATAGCCTCCTCCAATCCATGAATTTGAAAAGATACCCACGCGAACCGCTCCGCCAATGCTGTATTTGAAATCGCCATCCTTGGTTCCGTAAGCCGTATAACCGTCTAGGCGGTACTTATTTGAAAATCGCTCGTTCGTAATACCTCCCAAGCCAACTCTGAAGCCTTCGTAGTTGTTATAGCTTAAAAGATAACGCAGATCCATATCCACTGGCCCAATAGGAACGTATCCATTTAATATTTTTCGACCGAAGCGAAGTTTTTTCTCCAAACGTTCTTTTTGGG
>Ga0065704_10071239_pt1 | contig 12316 bp, 9 predicted proteins | sample SwiRhicommuniRL2_FD_59091 | JGI IMG/M metagenome (GOLD analysis project Ga0065704, IMG submission 59091) | Switchgrass rhizosphere bacterial communities from Rose Lake, Michigan, USA - RL2 v2 (version 2) | ecosystem: Host-associated > Plants > Roots > Rhizosphere > Soil | place: East Lansing, MI
CGCTACCGGCTCACGGACCCCCTTGGTCGCATTGTGCGCCGCCGCCATCTGGATAGGCGTCCTTTGCTGGAATCGTCGTTCGCTTGCCTTGTTCAGTCTCCTGATCATTGGCGGCGGCGTCACAGGCGTATTGTTTTACGAGATGATCTTCGCCCGCGGGGACTCGTACCGCTTCGAGATCTGGCAGATCATCTTGCAGGCGATAGCCGAGCATCCCTGGATCGGTCACGGCTACGGCGCCGACCTGGAGGTGGATCCAGGCATCGGCTACATGCTGGCGGAGCCTCATAACTTTGCCCTCGGCGTCCTGTACTACGTCGGGATTATTGGCTTTGTTCCATGGATCTTTTTCCAGGCCTGGAGCTTGCTGAGCAGCTGGCGTTATCGGGTCCAGCCCTTGTTGGTGGTCGCTTCCACCTGGCTGGTATACGGCATGGCAGCGGGGCTGACTGAAGGTGGCGGCATTCTTTCCCGGCCGAAGGAGCATTGGTTCCTGCTGTGGATCCCCCTGGCCCTGATCGCCGCCTTGAGCATCAATTATCGCGCCAGGCGCTTGCTGGTCACGCCTGTGCAACGGCTGACACCGCAAGCCCTGGACAGCCTTGCCTCAGGCGCCCAAGTGATCGAATCCGACGGTCTGGGACCAAAAGTCCTGCGCCTGGAGGGGGGAGATTTTCTCAAGCTGTTTCGCGCACGCCGCTGGTACACCTCGGGCGGCTTCAATCCTTATTCCGAGCGCTTTGCGGTGCACAGCCAACAATTGCAAAACCTGGGAATACCGAGCCCGACAATCCGCCACGTGTACCATCTGAACGACGGCAGCAGCGCGGTGCACTACGTTCCCCTCCCAGGGATAACCTTGCGCCAGGCGCTGCAAGATACTTCTACGCCCGCGCAGCGCCACGCCCTGGTCGAAGGCTTTGGTAAGTTCATGGCGCAACTGCACGAGCGAGGTGTTTACTTTCGCTCACTGCATCTGGGCAATGTGCTGGTGCTGGAAAACGGTGAATTCGGCCTGATCGATGTCGCCGACCTGCATCTCTATCCGTCGTCCCTCAGGATCGCGCTTCGCCAGCGCAATCTGCGCCACATGCAGCGTTATAAGGAAGATTACGGCTGGCTTTTCGAACAACATCTTGAGGCGCTGCTTGACGGTTACGCCAAGGTTGCCTCAAAACCGGCCGTCGATAACCTGCAAAAGCGTATTTTGTCGGGAAGCAACCCAGCCCGGGCATGATGCCCCCTCGAATCCCAGACTTTTAGCGCAGGCCGCTCTTCGATACCGAATGTAGCGGCCTGGATTTTTCCGCCAAAGGTGGTCGGGCTTCAGTGTTTTTCCAGCGGGCAGAAAAACAGCCGACCCAAGCCCCGCCAGGTTTTTTTATTCCAGGCCCTGAAGGGAATCTGCGCCAATAATTCACGGGCGAACGTGTGGTCGCGGTTGGACGTTTTCAGGAACATGGAATTGAGAAACTTATAGCGTACCTGGTCATAAAGCGGATGATCGCTGAACAAGGCATAGGTGCGCAGAATACTGTCGGTCATGAACCGATGGTTCTTGTAGGAGTTGGTTGCGTGCTTGCGATAGCGCGCCATCAAGACGCTCAGGCCATCGATAAAATAACCGGCCCGGGTCACTTTCAGCTCGATCAACAGGTCTTCCAGGCGAATCTGCGGATCGAACCCACCTACCTTCTCCAGCGCCTCGCGACGAATCATCAGGGTCGGTGCCGGCGGGTAGGGTTTGCGCTCCATGAACATGTCTTCGAAATCCAGTCGCCGGAAGGGTACCTCGCGGTTCTGACGACTCTCGGGAAAAAGATTCCCGTCGGCATCGATCAGTTCGATATTACCCGCACAGATACCGACCTCGGGCTTGCCGTCCATGTAGGCCACCTGAACGGCAATCCGCTCGGGCAGCATAATGTCGTCGGAACCAAACGGCACAATCAAGCTGCCACTGCAGCGGGCGACTGCTTCGTTAAGCGTATTGGTCAGCCCCTGGTTCTGCTGGACCCGAAAGTCGAAGCCATGCACCGCCTGCAAGCGCTGGATACGTTCGACACTGTCATCAGTGGAGCCATCATCGATGACCAGCAGCTCTATGTTCGGATAGGTCTGCCCCAGGACACTGAGGATGCATTCCTCAATGTATCGGCCATGGTTATAAGACGCGATGATCACGCTTACAACAGGTTGCGCGGCACTCATGACTGCTCCTTTTTGGCTTCATTCAGGCCGGTCTCGATCAGCTCAAGGTATTGCCGACGGAATACTTCGATATCGTGCTGCTCGACAAGGTATCGATAGGCTCGCTCGCCACAGGCCTTGAGCTCGGAGTCCGAAAGCCCCAGGTAGGTGTCGAGTGCCGTTATCAGGCTCGGCACATCGGCGGGCGTTACCGCCAGGCCTCCGGCCCCCTCAATCAATGGCAACATGGCCGGTACGTCCGAAGCGATCACCGGCAGATGTCCACTCATGCCTTCCAGCAGCGCCAGGCCCAAGCCTTCGGCCAGGGAGGGCATGGTCCAGATATCGAATGCCCTCACGTATTGCAGAGCGTTCTCCTTGAAGCCCAACAGGTGGGCGCGATCCCTCAGCCCCAACTGATCGATCTGCGCCGCCAGCCGGGACTCTTCCCGTCCGGCGCCAATGATCGCCAGTTGGGCCGTAGGGTATTTGTCCTTGAGCGCGGCAAAGGCTTGCAGCAGGTATGTGTGCCCCTTGACCGGAACCAACCGACCCAAGGCACCAATCAGCCTCACCGAAGGGCTGATACCCAACAGTTCACGGGCGCGCTCTCGCGGGTGCTGCAAGGCTTCAGCCTGTTGGATATCAATGGCGTTGGTGATGGCGTAGGTATTGGAATCGGTAAAACCGCAACGACAGTCCAGCAGATACTGCTTGACGGCCGGCGACACGCCGACAAACCGCCAGTGGCGATCCACCAGCCGCTGCGTCTGGCGGCGACGATAAAACCGGTCATATTCCCCGAACCCGTGGGAAATGCCGATGCACAGCGGGATTTTCAGCCATCGATTGAGCTGCAACATCATGTTGACGGGCTTGAAACGATTGCACACGACAACATCGAATTTTTCCCGGCGACAGAACTGGTACAACTGCCACATCGCTCGAAGGCGCATTCCCTTGAGCGCCTTGTCGGAAAACTCGAAATAAACCGAACGGTCTGCCCGACTGACGGCTTCGCCAGGCCCCGGGCGACCACGCAAAAAAGCCGCTGTCACCTCGTAGCGCTCACTGGGCAGGGCCTTGACGATCTGTTCCGCAAGATCGGCGAAATCATGCTGCTTAACGTTGTAATCCGGCTGCAGCTGCAGCACCTTCAACCGCTGACTCATAATTCTCCTTGGTGCAAACCCGCCGCATCAATCATCCAGGCAGGCGATGTCGCCAGCCGTTGTATCCCGGCAGGATCTGGCTCGGGCAGGGCCGACCACTCGTTGCGCTTCCAGCAGACGAAATGAAAATAAGGGAAAAGGCGGTCCCCATCCCGATCATTCGTCAGACGACCATTACGCCAGTACCAGCGAAGGGGGAAATTCTCCGAACCGTCATGCCACTTTATGCAACCACCCGGCGTGCTGAACGCTTCTGTGAACTCACTGCGTCGACGCCATGGATTGAATTTACCCACCAGGGTAAACAGCGGCTCGGGAAAATTCTTGCGCCACAGGAAAATACGGCTGAACGCCCCTTCGTCCAACGCGTGGTGCCGATCATCGGTAAAACGTTCTTTCCAGTGTTTGATCAGCTTGAACACTTCACGCGCACGGGCGCTGTTGCGTATCAAGCACAAATGGCCAGCGACACGTCGCTCATGGGTGGAAAACACGTCATGGCTGGCCAGGCGTTCAGCGGTGAAATACTGCCGAAGATCACCGTACACCAGGTCGATATCGCCAAAAGCCCAAAAGTCATAGCCGTCGAGACGATCGACATGAATGTACCCGAGGGCAGGCTTGATATCACACAGCTTGTAGGGCTGTTTCGGCCTGAATTCGATCTCCAATCGCCGGGAAACCAGCTGGCAATACGCCTCGAACGTGGTGCTTTCGACCGTCACGTTCGGTGGAAGATTTTCCGGAACACCGCAGTCACTGAACAACAGCCAATCAATATCAGCATTACGCCGGCAACTTTCGAGAAACAATGGCATCCAGAACGGCCAGCGTCCGAAATACGGAATGATAAAAAGAATACGCGGGCATGGATTGATCACAGCAAGCTCACATTCACCAAGGACGAAGGACGCTGGAGGTGGTTATGCGTCATTTATGTGTTACCTGTGCTTCGCAGGTGTCAGCAGCCAGAGGAGCTCGTGACGCCTGACCGCTTTGCGGAAAAAATCGTTCTCGCCATAAACAGACCCCACTCTACGGGTCAGGACATACTGTATCCACCGCCTCAACCGGCGCTTCAAAGGCGCAGGCGGTTGCAGGTCATGCATCATTCCCAAGGCCATGGCCTTGTCCCGCTGGGCTGCCAATGACAAAGGCAAGCTCAGGGGTTGCATCAACTGACCTGGATCGAAGACCGGCGGCAATGCCACGCCTTCTCCGGTATTGCCCATGGGCCAACGATCGTTGTCGTGCAAGTGATTGGCGTAGCCCAACAGCGTGGTCGGCTGCCATTCCAGGCCTTCGAGGGCTTGCAGGACGGCATGATGGGCGCAGAGATGGTCGGGGTGCGGATCAAGGGTCGGATGCGGCAACACAATGACCTCCGGGCGCGCCTTGAGCAGCAGTTCGCGCAGGTCCGCCAACAGGTTGTCCCAGGTCGGCGCGCCGTCGGCATCGCCGGGCAGGAGGAACGGGTTCAACTGACGGAACAGCCGGGTATCGCTCAGGTCAGCCTCGCGAGAACCTTGGGGTTGGCTCGGCGCCGCTTGCATGGCGGCCAGTTGCAGGCAGAAGTAACCCAACTGCACACAGTGCGCTTCAGGCACTCCCGCCCAACGCGGTACGGCAATGCTGTCCCAGGCGCGCAAACGGCCCTTGAGCCGCGCAGCTTCAACGCGGTCCAAGCCCATCTGTCGATAATGTTCGGCTTCGATTTCACCGGCGGTCAGCGTGACGATCCAGGCTTCGTCAGCCTGGCTGTACAAGCCGTAGGCGGCCAGCTCCGCATCGTCGGCATGGGGAGCGATGACCATCACCCGCTGGCGCTGCACTTGCGGCGACGTGAAGGACCATAGCGTCGGCTCGCCCAGCAAACGGCAATGGCGCCCGCGCAGGCGCAGCTCACCTCGGGACAACGCCGGGCCCTGCTCGCTGAGATTGAGATAGCGCAGGCCGTTGACCCCGCGCTCGAAAGTTTGCAGGTCCCTTTCACCGCCCAACATTTCGACAACCGGGTCGATGAAGCACCCCAGCCAGGTGCTCTTGACCCGCAACGCGAGAATCAACGTCGCGCCATCGTCCAGAATCACGCCTTCGTCCAGCCGCAGCCGCCCGGCATTGAGGTGCACCTTGGGTTGCTGGGTGAACGGCGGGAAGCTGTACTGGTAATCATCCCTGGGCGAATAGAACAGATGATCGGCGAACCACGCCTCATGGGCGATCCAGCCCAGCACCGCCAACACCAGGGGCAACCACCAGGCCACTGCCACCCCCAGCAAGACCAGTGCGATGAGGGCGAGCAGCAGCCCCGCGCGCTTGTTGCGACGGTGGCGCTTGAGCAACTGTTGCTTGCGACTGATCGGTGGATTCATACGGTAAACACCGGCACGGGGTTGCACCAACGGTCCTTGTACTCCCGGTCCGCCCGACCGAACGAAAAACGTAACGGTTTGCCGGCGGCACGGGCATGTTCCCAGGCGCTCTGGGTGTTGAGGAAGCTCAACACGCTACCGGGGCTGAATTCGCGAGTCTGTGGGTCGACACCACCGTTGATGTACTCGACGCTGATCCACTCGGGCGCTTCGACGCGATACACCAATTGGATGGCAATCGGCGCATCGTTGAGGAAGATCACCGAACCGATCAGCCATTCGCGCAGCAACTCGATCACCTCGCCCATGCGCTCGGCACCGGTGGCCGCAAAGCCCCAGCGACGCAGGAACAGGTCGCAGTAGATCGAAGCCAGCTCGGCACTGGAAAACTCGTCGACCGGCCGCACCACCCCGCCCGCCTCTTCCAGCAAGCGCAGCTCACGGCGCTGGTTGTAGCGAAACTTCTTGGACAGCTCTTCCGGCGTGCGGGCCATGGCCAATTGTTCCTGCTGCAACTTCAAGCCACTGAAACGCCCCTCGTTGAGGGCCGACAGGTAACGTCCACGATGACGCAACGGTGCTTGCGCATCGGGCGCCGCCGGCAGGATCAGCTCGGCATTACCCAGATCGAACAAGCCCTTCTTGCCGCTGCGCTTGAGCACGTCCTTGGACAACGCCAGGTCGCGGCCCCAGGTCGGTATGGCCGCCTTGAGTTCACCGTTCTGCTCGAACGCCAGATAACGCACGGGAATCCCGGCCAGGGCCGCCAGGCGCTCGACCACCAGGGGATGGGTGGCCACACTGCCGCCAAAACGCTGCCAGGCCTGGGCATAAATCGACGCGTCTACGGCTGTCCAGCCGCGCTCACGCCAGCCTTGGAATCGATTGAACATTCAGGCCCTCGGCGCCAGTTCGTTGACTTGGGGCAAACGCCAGAATGCCTCGCGTACGGCGCGATCAGAGAAGCGCTCGCGCAAGCGGTCGAGCATCAGCTCGGCGCATTGGCGACGCTGCAGATCGTCCATGGCCGCCAGGTGTTGCAGCCCCTGAGCCATGTGCTCGGCGTCACCGAGCGGAAACAGGATGCCGACGCCTTCGACCACTTCCTTGGCACCACCGCAAGCAGTAGCCAGCAACGGTACACCGGCGGCCATGGCTTCGAGCAGCACCATGCCAAACGGCTCATGGTCGGAACTCAGGGCGAACACATCGAACGCGCGGAAATAACGACGCGCCTCGGGCACCTGGCCGAGCAACAGCACGCGGTCGGCGATGCCTAGCTTCAGCGCCAACGCCCGCAGCTCCGGCTCCCGACGCCCCTCACCGAGAATCGCCAACTGGCTGTTGGCCGGCAGATATGCCAACGCCGTAGCAAAACCACGCAACAAGGTGGCCTGGTCCTTGTCCGGGTGCAGGCGGCCGACATTGCCGACAATCCAGGCATGTGCGTCCAGCCCCAGGGTGTGCCGCGCCTCCTCCCGAGAAACCAGGCTGGCCTGCGTGACATCGAGGTCGATGCGGTTGTAGAGAGTCTGGATCCGGGCCGCCGGCCATTTCGGCAGGCAGCGGCGCATGTCGTCACGCACCGCATCGGAAACCCCGAGCAGGCTCAGGCGTTTACGAAAAACATGGGCGAACAGCCGGCGGGTACGCCGCTTGTAGTCACCGAAGGCATGATGAACGCCGATCACCGGCAGGCGAGTGCCGAGCAGGGCGATGTAGATCGGCTTGAAGCGATGGGCAATGCAGAAACTGAAATTGCGCGAGGCGGCAATCTTGCGCAGGTCGCTGATGGCGCCCAGCTTCAGGCCACGAATGGCGCTGGAGCGGTACTCCATGAACAGCACCTCGTCCGAGGCACAAGCGGCGGCAACTTGCGCGTCCGCCGCCCCGGTGAGAAACACCGTGGTCACGCGATAGCCAGTGCCCGCGAACAGGCTGGCGTACTGACGGGCGCAGTCCAGGAACGGCCCGTCATAACCGTGGCAGAACTGCAGCACATGTCGCTCAGCCGAGCGTGTCATAAGCGTCCACGCCGTCTTTGACCACCAGGATGTCTTCCATGATCAAGTATTGCAGATCGGAACCGAAGAACATGTTCAGCGCATCGGTCGGCGAGCAGATCATCGGTTCGCCACGACGGTTGAGCGAGGTGTTCAGCGACACGCCGTTGCCGGTCAGCACTTCCAGGGCCTTCATCATGTCGTAGTAGCGCGGGTTGTATTCGCGCTTGAGCACCTGGGCCCGGGAAGTACCGTCTTCATGGACGACTTCCGGCACGCGTGTTTTCCATTCTTCGGCCACTTCGAAGGTGAAGGTCATGAATGGCGCCGGGTGGTCGACCTTGATCATCTGCGGCGCAACGGTGTCGAGCATCGACGGGCAGAAAGGCCTCCAGCGTTCGCGGAACTTGATCTGTTCGTTGATCCGATCTGCCACGCCGCTGGCGCTTGGGCAACCGATGATCGAACGACCGCCCAAGGCTCGCGGGCCAAACTCCATGCGCCCCTGGAACCAGGCCACCGGGTTGCCGTCGACCATGATCTTGGCGATGCGCTCAGGGGTGTTGTCGATCTTGCGCCACGCAGGCTTGCTCGGATGACGGGCGCACGCAGCGATCACGTCTTCGTTGCTGTAGGCCGGGCCGAGGTAGACGTGCTCCATCTTCTCTACTGGCACGCCACGGGCGTGGGACACATAAGCCGCCGCACCCACGGCAGTACCGGCGTCGCCGGAAGCCGGTTGCACGAACAGCTCCTTGACGTCGTCACGGGCGATGATTTTCTGGTTCAACTTGACGTTCAACGCACAGCCGCCGGCGAAGGCCAGCTTGCCGGTTTCCTTGAGCACGTCGCCCAGGTAATGATCGATCATTTGCAGCGCGAGCTTCTCGAACAGCGCTTGCATGCTCGCCGCGTAGTGAATGTACGGCTCATCGGCGATGTCGCCTTCACGTTTCGGGCCGAGCCATTCGATCAGCTTCGGCGAGAAGTAGAAACCCTTGCCCTTCTCTTTATAGCGACGCAGGCCGATCACGTTGGCGTAGTCGGTGTTGATCACCAGTTCGCCATTTTCAAAAGAGGCCAGGCGCGAGAAATCGTACTTGGTGGCATCGCCGTAGGGCGCCATGCCCATGACCTTGAACTCACCATCGAGCATTTCAAAGCCCAGGAACTCGGTGATCGCGCCGTACAGGCCGCCCAGGGAGTCCGGGTCGAAGAACTCCTTGATCTTGTGGATCTTGCCGTTTTCGCCATAACCAAAGAAGGTCGTGGCGTATTCGCCCTTGCCGTCGATGCCCAGGATTGCGGTTTTCTCCTGGAAGCCCGAGCAGTGGTAGGCGCTGGAGGCGTGGGCCAGGTGATGCTCGACCGGCTCGATCTTGATCTTTTTCGGATCGAAGCCCAGTTGCTCCAGGCACCAGACGATCTTGCGGCGATAGCGCTTGTAGCGACGGTTGCCCATCAGGATCGCGTCGAGGGCCCGGTCCGGGGCATACCAGTAGCGCTTGGCGTAGTGCCAGCGCGCCTCGCCGAACAGGCTGATCGGGGCGAAGGGGATCGCCACCACATCGACGTCGGAAGGCTTGATGCCGGCCTGCTCCAGGCAGAACTTCGCCGACTCGTAAGGCATGCGGTTCTTTGCATGTTTATCGCGTACGAAGCGCTCTTCCTCGGCCGCCGCGATCAGCTTGCCGTCAATGTACAGCGCTGCGGAAGGATCATGGCTAAGGGCGCCGGACAGGCCAAGAATCGTCAATGCCACAGGGGTCTAGCCTCTTATGTCTGCATACGGGCGACAAGCGCCTCGAAAAATTGATGTGCCGCGTATCTGGGGCACGGGGCAGCTAAAGGGCGGGATTATAGCTTAAAAGCGCCCTTAAACCTCTAGCAGTGAGTGGGAGCTTGTTGAGCACTGTCGCTCGGGCACTCATTGACGCTCACGGCGCTAAAGATTTTTAACCTTGAACACATCGACCGGTCGTGTTTTGTGGGCACGTAAACGCTTGTACACACTTTCGACAACGAGCGATGCCTGCCCCCATGCAGTATCTGAACATCCGCAAAAGACAAATAAAAGACAGCCTATACGGCCATATGATCCATTCCGACAGCTAGCGCTGGGCACACAAAAAAACAGAGCCCAACGGAATAATCAATAACTCTGTATAACTCAAGCAACTGCTTGTCGCCACTGTCAACTTTGACAGTGGCGAGCCCTTTGAAAACCAATGCAATTGAACGCGATCTTGTATTAGCCACAACAGGTGATGGGGGGGAGTAATGTCATCACGAGGCGCCGCAGACGGCAGCTCGGCGATTAGTTTTGAAGTGCAAGATCATGGGGACGGAACAGTAAAAATTAAAGCGGGATACTATAATTTGTGGGTGCAACTTACCGCCTATGACGTTAAAAACGCTCAATGGGACCTAACAGTCCTTACCAAAGATTGACTCAGCGCGACGCAGGGAACGGGTATTATTCTTTTACTGTAGATTTTTTATTTTCATGGAGTAGAAGACTCCTACATTTTTTGAAATACATTGAAGTACCTTGCGACGGTCTTTTTTTGGATGGAATGGGGTGGGGTGGGGTGTATATCCGTTTCTTCGGTAACGGCTGCTTACGGCTCCGCTCTTACAGCGGGTCACTTTTGGAAGAGCCGGGGGACAGGCCCACCAAAAGCGCTTTGCCCCACCACTCGGCGCCTCGCCTAGGCTCGGCATGCCCGCGTTCGGCCATCGCGGTTAACGGGGCGCCGAGATCAACGTCCACCGCGAGGCGGCCTAACGGCCGACCTGGCTCTCCTGGTCGTACACCTGTCAGATCTGAGGGAGCAAAGCTTGCTCGCGAGGCGGCCTGTCAGCCGACCTGGTCCTCCCAGATGAACCCAATCCCAGTGTGGGAGCTTGCTCGCGAAGGCGGCAGTGCATTTCACACCTGAATCCGCCCCCGCTTCTCGACCTGAAGGTCTATGCAGTCCGTGGCGAGGATGCATCGGCGACCTCAAGTGAACAGCTGGGTCTTCACTTGTGGTTCATAGGGTGGACGAGGCGCTATCGACTGTTTTGGGCACCCGCTGATCAATCACCCGATACAGCGCACTGTCCTGTGGCCAATTGCGCATGAACCGCGCGCGATCCCGGGCGTAGGCCTGGGCGAAGCTGGCGTGGGTGCGGTGTTGGCACATCGAGTCGAGGTCGATCAGCGCCCAGCGGTCGTGCTGCCAGAACAGGTTGTGGCCCTTGAAGTCGCCGTGGCTGATACGTTCACGGATGAGGTCGGCGAACAAGCGATCCAGCGCCAGCAATTCCGCCTCGGGGGCGTCACCGTTTTGCACGTAAGGGCCGAAGCGCTCGATGATGTCCGGCCCCGCCAGGTATTCGGTTACCAGGTAAGCGCCGCGGCGCAGCCACAGGAAACGCTTTTCCAGCAGCGCCAGGGGCTTGGGCGTAGCGATGCCGAGAAAGGCCAGGCGATGGCCTTCGCGCCAGGAATGCCAGGCGCGACTCGGGCGCCAGAAGCGCTTGAGCCAATGGGCGAAGTTCTTGATGTTGTAGCGCTTGATCACCAAGGTGCGACCGTTCGCCTCGACTTTGCCAACACTGGCCGCGCCGCCGGTCTTGTACAGGTGGCCCTGGTCGAGCAATGCATCGGCCTGCTCCAGCACCGGTATCATGGCCGCTTCTTCATCACGGCGGATCGCCCGCAGGCCAAAGGCCCCGCGCTGCACGCTGAACAGGCTGCAGTCGCGCCCGACTTTCGCGAGGAAATCCTTCAGGCGCCAGGCTTGCACTTTGTCGATCTGTTTTTGCAGCGCTTCCATGGGCAGCGCGTGTTCGGCGTTGCCCAGCAGGTAATGCACCAACAGCTCTTCATTGAACGGCTGGAGGGCTTTGGGAAGCTGGGCGAAAAACACCCCAAGGTTCTCCAATACTTTCTGCCGCGACAGCGGCTGCCCTGGGGTTTCAGCGCGGATGCCGGCGCCGTCGATCAAATAGAGCTTGCCGTCGTGACGCAGCAGATTGTCCAGGTGCAAGTCTTCCTGCCACAGGCCTTTGCTGTGCAATTGCGCGATAGCGCCCAGGGCTTCGGCCAGCACCGCCGTCTGTTCGTCGGCCAGCAATGGCAGGTGTTCGACCTGTTTCCAGGCATCCCCCAGGCTCTCGGCGTCTTCGAGCAATTCGAACAACAACCAGCCGCCTTCACCCTCTTTCAGTCCATCGGCCAGCAACAACGGCGTGGTCAGCCCCTGCTCTGCCAGCAGGCGAACGCCTTGCAGTTCCCGCTGGAAATGCCGGGCGGCCTTGTTGCCCACCAATAACTTGGCCAATACCGGCCGGCCACGCCAGACGCCCGCGCCGACGTAACGCTGCCCCGGCAACACCCGTAACAGCGAAAGCAGTTGCAACTTCGCCGGGCCGGCGGCATCGGCCAGTTCCAGGCTCATGGGCAGGCTGGGGCTGCGGCCGGCATTCTTCAATTCGGACAGATGCATCAACGGGCTTCCTTATGGCTGCGCCGAGCGTTCAGACGGGTCATCCAGCGGTCGACCAGCCCACTGTCGAGCGGCTGGGCCAG
>Ga0065704_10001888_pt1 | contig 12305 bp, 8 predicted proteins | sample SwiRhicommuniRL2_FD_59091 | JGI IMG/M metagenome (GOLD analysis project Ga0065704, IMG submission 59091) | Switchgrass rhizosphere bacterial communities from Rose Lake, Michigan, USA - RL2 v2 (version 2) | ecosystem: Host-associated > Plants > Roots > Rhizosphere > Soil | place: East Lansing, MI
TGTTGGATTGCTGCTGTTTCTTTCTGCAATTTCCTATGCTCAAAATAAGATTGAAAAGACGACCTACATTTCAAATTCCTATGGACAGGATATCAAGCTGAACCTGCATGAAAACAATCAGTACGAGCTTGTTGTTTTTTATGGAAATTATGAAATTAAGAACGATACACTACACCTAAATAACAATCATTCTGAAGGATCTGATTTTTCAGTCGCATTTTCGTCTGATTCCAATCCGAGCTTAGGAAAAGTAAAAGTAAATCTTAAAGGTGTTGCTTCTTATTATTCAGGACTACATATTGGAACCCAGACAGGTAATTCTGAGCCTACATACAAAAGCATTTCGGATTTGGGGGGTGAGATGAATTTTGACGAAACCGAACTGAATTTCGAAATTAACAAATCAGACTATTTTTATTTGGCTAAAGAAGATTATAATGGCGAAACCACATTGTATAAATATGCCTTGCCAAGAGGTACAAATAAAATAGAAATTGAATACAATGCTAACTACTTAGGACAAATAAAACTTCAAGGCTATCTTAATGAAAAAAACGAATTGGTTGTTTCCGAAAAAAACAAAAAGAGCCCGATAACTTTTGTTCCAGAAAGCAGGAAGCCAAAAGCTGTAGAATCGCAAGTAAAGCCTTTGGAGACTAAAAAAGAAACCAGCTGGACCTATCCAGGGAAAGCTGACTTATATGGTCTTGCTGCTGACACTACAGCAATGGTAGCATCAGATTTTAAATTGGTAGTGCAAGACAATCTGCAAAAAGCACTAGAAGCTACTAAGAAAACTCCTCAAAAATTTTTGGTAGTCTCTTATGAACCTGATGATAAAAACGCGAAAACGGCATTCGACGCGTTTATCCAGAACCAGCAATATGCTATAGGAGGCTATTCCTATGAATACAATGCCGATTACGACAAATACAATTATTACCTAGCTACTGCAAAAGACAAATCTTGGGCGTCTAAAAATAAGATTACCGATAATCCATCGACAATTATTATGGATGCCGACGGAACTATCTTAGGGCAGATAAAAGGAAGTCTTTCTAAAAACGAGTCCCTTTTTAGTGTGTATTACAGCTCGATCGGCGACCAGCTGAAATTAGTCAAAGCTAAGATCGACCTAAATAAGGCTTTGAATTCAAAGAAGACCAAAGATTCCGAAATCGTAAAAAAAATGGTGCCGCTTTCAGAAAATAATTCAGGATGGGCTATTAGTCCGCCAATGGTAACAACAGCTGTAGCCGTTCCTGCTGAAAAAGTAGTTGAAGAAGAAGTTCCGGTTGAAGTAGCTGAAGTAGCAGTCGATACCGTTGCCGCTTATCCAGCCTATTATGACCAAAACGAAGCCGTTTATACAAAAGTAGATTTTGACAAAAAGAAACTGCTTGCTGCTTGGAGCAGGATAGTCGACAGCCATTCAAAAGATGCAGCGCCCGACATGGATTTTGTAAAAGTTGCCTTAGCAGAAATTCAAAATAGCGGATTTTATTATAGCCTATTTAATGAAGGAAGACCACTTGACGAGACCAATTTCAAGGCGATTGACTATCTTTTGAAACATTATGATGCTATCCTGCAGGAACAAAAATCAGCTTCTGGCCAAGGAGAAATGGTTGATTATTATGGCGACTATGCTCCAACAATAGAAACGCAACTTCCGACAGCTATTTCCAACGGTATCTCGCAACTTTCGGAGAAAACGACCGATGAATATCAAAAAAGGATGATAGCTGTTTATAAAAAAGTAGTAGAAAAAAAATCAGATGATTATAACGCAACTATCGAGTACCTAAGAGTACTTCAGGGTTTTGCAGAATCTACGAATAAAGAGAGTCAGTTTATAGAAGAATATGATGCCTTCTATAAAAAGACCTTTAAAGGACGCCAAAACGAAATCGAAATTTTAGATGAAATGTACAGCATTCCAGGAAAAGGATACCAGACCTATAACGATTGGAGCAGTTTTAAAAACTCTTTCTCAAATGCCTCTAACGAAGCTGCTTGGTTCGTGGTTCAAAAGGCTAAAAACCCAGAGTCGATCAAAAAAGCAATCCAATGGTCGGAATCTAGCTTGAGAATTGAAAAAAACAATCCGTATTATCTAGACACTTTAGCGCAGCTTTATTACAAAAATGGCGAAAAGCAAAAAGCAATCGCTACACAAGAACAAGCCTTGAAATTCTCTCAAGATATGGGAGATGAGACTAAAGCAGATTTAGAATCCGTCTTAGAGAAAATGAAAAACGGAACTTACTAAAATAAAAAACCATCCAATAACGGATGGTTTTTTTATGTCTAAAACAGCAGGATTTATAATCCGAAAGCTGTTTTTACTTTATCAACGAAATCTAATTTCTCCCAAGTAAACAATTCAACAGTAACTGTTTTCTCTTCGCCATTTGGCGTTTTGAAAGTTTTGGTTACCGTTTCAGGTTTTCTTCCCATGTGGCCGTAAGCCGCAGTTTCACTATAAATTGGGTTTCTTAGTTTTAATCTTTGCTCGATAAAATAAGGTCTCATATCGAAAAGCTCTTCTACTTTTTTAGCAATCTCTCCATCCGTAAGATTTACTTTAGAAGTACCGTACGTATTGATATAGATTCCCATTGGTTTTGCAACACCAATCGCATACGAAACCTGAACCAAAATTTCTTCAGCAACACCAGCTGCAACTAGATTTTTGGCAATGTGACGAGTAGCGTAAGCTGCACTTCGGTCTACCTTGCTTGGGTCTTTTCCAGAAAAAGCACCACCACCATGAGCTCCTTTTCCACCATATGTATCAACAATAATTTTTCTTCCAGTTAATCCTGTATCGCCATGCGGGCCTCCGATTACGAATTTTCCAGTAGGATTGATATGGTATTGAATTTTATCGTTAAACAAATGCGCATACTGCGGATTATTTTTGATAATTCTTGGAATCAAGATTTCAACCAAATCTTTTTTTATTTTTGCAAGCATTTTCGCTTCTTCATCAAAATCATCATGCTGTGTAGAAATTACGATAGCATCAATCCTTACAGGTTTGTTGTTGTCGTCATATTCTAATGTTACTTGTGATTTTGCATCTGGGCGAAGGTATTTGATCTCGTTGTTCTCACGACGCAAAACCGCTAATTCTTGCAATAATTTATGAGAAAGATTCAACGCCAAAGGCATAAAATCTTCAGTTTCATTAGTTGCATAACCGAACATCATTCCTTGGTCACCAGCACCTTGATCTTCTTTACTAGCTCTGTCTACACCTTGGTTAATGTCTTGCGATTGTTCGTGAATAGCAGATAAGACACCACACGAATTAGCCTCGAACATATATTCGCTTTTGGTATAGCCAATTTTTTTAATGACATCGCGTGCAATTTGCTGAACGTCTAGATATGTTTTTGATTTAACTTCTCCCGCCAGAATTACCTGTCCAGTTGTAACCAAAGTTTCACAAGCAACTTTTGAATCGGCGTCAAAAGCCAAAAAGTTATCGATTAATGCATCTGAAATTTGATCCGCAATTTTATCTGGATGTCCTTCACTCACAGACTCTGACGTAAATAAATAAGCCATATTTTTAAATTTTTAGGAATAGGAAAATTGCAGAGAAGGCTAAAGGAGAGTTTTCTGCTTTAGCATTTTTATGATACTGTATTTGTTCAGTATCAGAGGTTGCAATCAGTACAAATTTTTCCTCTTCTCGATTTTGACTGCAAATGTATGAAAGCATATTTAATTGACAAAGGAGTTATGTCAGAAAGGAAGAAAGTGAGAAGACAGATTTTTTTTATTAATTTTTAAAATGTGTTAATGAAATTGATTATATTTGAGTTATGATGATTGAATTTAAATTATGTATAACGTTTTAATTAAAAAATTATGAAAAAAACTTTACTTTCTTTGTTTTTATTGGCTTCAACACTAAGCCAAGCTCAAAACCTGTTTACTGAAAATTTTGATACCTACGCCAATTTGGCGACAGCTGGATGGACTTCTACAAATCAGAGTACACCTGCCGGAGCCTCAACTTGGGCTCAAGGAGGCGGAACGGCCTTCGCTACTGGCGCATATAATGGTGCTGCAACTTCCTTCACTTTATGTAATTTTAATAGCACAACTGGTGGCACAGGTACAATTAGTAACTGGTTGATAACTCCTGTGGTTAGCTTGCAGAATGGCGATGTAGTGACATTTTACAGTAGAGCAGGCGGAACAGGCGTTGGTACAGTTTACGCTGACCGTTTGGAATTAAGACTTAGTACAAATGGTGCAGCTACAGTAAATCCAACAGGCGGATCTGCAGGCCTTGGCGACTTTACTACCTTGGCGTTAACAATTAACCCTACTCTAACACCGACAGGTTACCCTTTCACTTGGACACAATATTCTTATACTGTATCTGGCTTAACAGGAGTTGTGCCATGTAAATTGGCGTTTAGATATTTTGTTACAAATGGTGGTCCTGATGGCGCAAATTCAAATATCATTGGAGTCGATGCTTTATCTATTGATAGAGCTTTGAGTACAGATGATTTCTTTGCTAATAATTTTTCTGTATATCCAAATCCATCAACTGGTTTGGTAAACTTGGCTAGCAAAAACAATACGGCAATCAATACGATCCAAATCACAGATTTAAACGGACGTGTTGTGAGAAATATCAATACTAACGGCATTTCAGAAACTCAAATCAATATATCAGACCTGACTGCTGGAATGTACTTTTTAAATGTCCAAACCGATTCGGGTTCAGGGACTACAAAAATTATAAGAAGCTAAATTATAGCAGTTTTATAGTTTTATAAAAATCAAACCCACTTCCTTTAGGAGTGGGTTTTTTAGTTGAAGCAAGAGCCTGTTTTTCGTGATGCTTTATAGAAATTATTTTTTTCAGTTTGAATTTATAAAACTCTATATAGAACTCTATTAATTCGAAACTAAAAGAACTTTTCCATACAGAACTTCCGCATGCCTTTGTAAATTGCGAGCTACTATGAAACACTCTTGCTTCGTGTAGTGAATCGTTTTCAGGTTGTTTTTATAAAAAGTAAGCTTAATCAGTTGTTTTCGGATGTTATAAAAATCCAACCAAGTGATGGTTTGAATAAGTGGTTTATTCCGTTTATGATTTAAAGTTAAATCTACCTGTATATAGGTATTTTTTATTTGTAAAATTGTTAAATGGAGTATTTTATTACAAAACAAATTAAAAAGCATTTATATTTGCCGGCGTATTAACTTTTTAATTTATTATGAAAAAAACTTTACTTTCTCTTTTTATGCTGACAGCTTTGTCTGCAGCAAATGCACAAAATGTTTTCTCTTATGGTTTTGATGGTACTACAGAATCATTAGATGCAGCAGGTTGGATAAGAACGAATCAGAGTACTCCAGCTACGACAACTTTATGGACAAATGCTGATTATGAAGGACCACTTGAAGACCCAATCTTTGGAAGTGATTCTCCAGTTGGACATGCAGGAGGTACAAATTCATTTGCACTTGTTAACTTTACAAGTACAGGAACTATAAATCCAGTAACAGGAGCTGCTTCTGGATCTGGAAACATCAGCAACTGGTTAATAACTCCGGTTATAACAGTACAAAATGGTGATATAGTAAGTTTCTACACAAGAAAAGGAACAGATGGAACGGAAGATTATCCGGATAGATTAGAGCTTAGAATGAGTTCTGCAACTACACATACAACACCTACTGGAGGAGCTACAAATGTAGGTTCATTTACAACTGTTGGTGTTACAGTTAACCCAACTTTAGTAGCTGGATTTGTTTATCCAAAAACATGGACACAGTATACTTTCACAGTAAGTGGTTTAGCAGCTCCAACTGCAGTTAAATTTGCATTCAGATATTTCGTAAATAATGGAGGTGCTGCAGGTGCAAATTCTGATATTATCGGAATTGATACTTTTTCTGTTGACAGAACATTAAGTACAAACGATTTCTTTGCTGCTAATTTTGCTGTTTATCCAAATCCATCAAACGGCTTGGTAAACTTGGCTAGCAAAAATAATATGGCAATCAATGCTATTCAAATTACAGATTTGAACGGACGTGTAGTTAGAAATATTAATACAAATGGTGTTTCTGAAACTCAAATCAACATTTCTGATTTGACTACAGGATTGTATTTCTTAAACGTTCAAACTGATTCTGGATCAGGAACAACAAAAATCGTAAAAAACTAATTACTAGTAGTTTATATTTTAAAAACCCGCTTTGTGAACAGCGGGTTTTTTTATGTAGAAAAATAAAATAAATGTTAAAGTTTATTTTTTTGTATTGCTAATTGAAAAATAGTTCTCAAGTTTGCATCATCAAAAAGAAATAAAAATGAAAACTATTATTTGTCATATGTACTGTAAGATGTGGAAAAATTCCGCAGAGCGTACTATTGCCAAATTTTAAGTTTCTTAAAATATAAAGCAAAAAAACCTCTGCATTTCGCAGAGGTTTTTTTTTGGAACAAAACAAAATTTATAAAAGATACGATTGAAATTCTTATTAACTAACTCAAATAAATTTCAATCCTCCTCCTCGAATTTTTGAGGAGGAACAAAAAATAAAAAAGATGAACACGACAATGATGATTTGCTGTAAAAAACATATGTGGATTTATTGCCACCTCAAACTCCATTGCCAAAAGCGAACGACTTAATCTCTGTTTATATTCAAGTGTAAAGTCCTTTTGGTAAGCCAGCCAAAAGGACTTTTTTTTTATCAAATATTATCAATCTCAATAAAAAAAATTATGAAAGCAATAAATGTTTTAGGATACTCCAGAAATAACGAACAATTCGTTGTAAAGACACAGAATTCTGATGTAAGAATCAGCAACAATAAAAAATTTCCAGAACTCGAAGGACCTAGTCCGTTTGAATATATCCTTGCCGGTTTTGCAGGATGTGTCAATGCGGTTAGCCAAAAAGTAGCCGAAGAATTGGGCATAAACCTAAAATCGCTACAGGTAGAAATCACGGGAACCATAAGCCAAGAAGAAAGGGTCGGTTTCAGCAAAATTGAAATCGTACTGAAACCAACGACTGATGCTTCGCTGCAAGTGCTCCAAAAATGGTTAAAATTAGTACAGCAAAAAAGTCCGGTTTATGACAACTTAGTCAATACAACTCCGGTCGAATTAATTTTGTACAAAGAATATAATTATGCCGCATAAAGCATAAATCACAAAATTGTTTAGTTTGTTTTATTTGTTTGTTTGTTGAAAAGGCTGCTTTTGATTGCCAGTCAAAAGCAGCTCTTTTTAAACCTAAAGCCTCAAAATCATGTCAGTTAAAAAAATAAATATTATTCTTTTCGGAATAGAAACCGTCGGAAGTTCTTTGATAAACCAAATACTTGCCAGCCAAAAAGCACCTTTGGAAAACAGAAAATTTGAATTAAGATTGCCGATAATAACTAATTCTACAGTAGCTTTTTTTGAAAAACCAACTGTAAAAAATGCTTGGGAAGCCAATTTTATTCAGTTTGCAATTCCCTTTAAGGTAGAAGATATCATCAGTTTTGTTCGAGAAAATGGACTTGAAAATCTTATCGCTGTCGATACTACTGAAACCGACGATTTGCTTCCTGAATATTTCGAATTATTGCAAAACGACTTCGATGTTATCAGTACGAATCCAGTCATAGAAAAGCTTCCTTCGGATTTTAATGCATCCATAAATGCTAGCCTGAAGAAATTCGGAAAAGATTTTTTCTTCATAAATCCAATAAAAAAAGAAGCTGTTTCTGAAACGCTACTTAAGAAAATCATCCAAATTGCAGAAAAACAAGATTTGAAGTTAGCAGTATAATTTCCTTTCGGCTATTGCAAAAACCAAACATATTGCATTACTTTGCAGTGTTCATACAAATATTGACAGTTATCACGAAAGGCAGAGGGATTAGACCCGGTGAAGCCTTAGCAACCCTTTAAACTTTAAAGAAGGTGCTACATTCTACCACGAAAGTGGATAGATAACACACAGAAAAACCTCGGTTTTCTCTCCCTTTTCCTGACAACATATTGATATTTAATTTTTAAGAAGCAAATGGCTTTGGTTTTTCAATGCTCCATTTCCTGCTTTCTGAAAAATAATGAACTTTTGGATTCAACAGAATCGTTGCATAACCATTAGTATCGAAAAAATGTCAGACATACACAAAGCTATTAAAGAAAGAATTCTCGTTCTCGACGGAGCAATGGGAACCATGCTTCAGCGCTACAATTTCTCTGAAGAAGATTTTCGTGGCGAAAGATTTAAAGATTTTCCACATCCCCTGAAAGGCAATAATGATTTATTGTCATTGACCCAGCCCCAAGCCATTCGCGATGTACACCGTCAGTATTTTGAAGCAGGCGCCGATATTGTCGAAACCAATACGTTTTCAGGAACTACAATTGGCATGGCCGATTATCATCTCGAAGATCTCGTCTATGAATTAAACTACGAATCGGCAAAACTAGCTCGCGAAGTAGCCGATGAGTTTACTAAAAAAGACCCAAGCAAGCCTCGTTTTGTTGCAGGCTCTATTGGTCCGACCAACAGGACAGCCAGTATGTCACCCGATGTCAACGACCCAGGGTATAGAGCCGTTACTTTCGACGATTTGAGAATTGCCTACAAACAACAAGTCGAAGCATTGATTGACGGAGGCTCAGACATCTTGTTGGTAGAAACGATCTTTGATACTCTAAATGCCAAAGCCGCCTTGTTTGCCATCGAAGAAGTCAAAGAAGAAAGAAATCTTGATATCCCGATTATGGTTTCTGGAACAATTACAGATGCTTCTGGAAGGACACTTTCAGGCCAAACAGTCGAAGCCTTTCTGATTTCAATCTCACATATTCCTTTATTAAGCGTCGGATTTAATTGTGCTTTGGGTGCGGATCAATTGAAGCCTTACTTGCAGAGATTGTCGCACAATACGTCGTTTAATATTTCAGCCCATCCCAATGCAGGATTGCCGAATGCTTTTGGACAATACGACCAGACTCCAGAAGAAATGCAGGCTTTGATTCGGGAATATCTCCAAGATAATCTTATCAATATAATAGGAGGATGCTGCGGCACCAACCCAGAGCACATTCGCCTGATTGCAGAAGCCGCAAAAGAATATGCACCAAGAATTGTAGAACCAGTTTAAAAAGCTACAGCTAAAGAAAAACAGAAAATGGCAGATGTTGATTGTAAGAAACACCTAAAATTATCAGGCCTTGAGCCTTTAATCATAACTCCCGAAAGTATTTTCGTGAACGTGGGCGAACGCACAAACGTTACTGGTTCTCGAAAATTCTTACGTTTAATAAAAGAAGAAAAGTACGAAGAAGCTTTAGATATTGCCAGAGCCCAAGTAGAAGGCGGTGCCCAAATCATCGATATCAATATGGATGAAGGAATGCTTGATGGTGTTCATGCCATGACGACTTTCCTGAACCTGATTGCTGCAGAACCCGATATTTCTCGAGTTCCTGTGATGATTGATAGTTCCAAATGGGAAATCATCGAAGCAGGCTTGAAAGTTGCACAAGGAAAAAGCGTCGTCAATTCGATCAGTCTAAAAGAAGGCGAAGACAATTTTATCCGTCAGGCAAAATTGATAAAAAAATATGGCGCGGCGGCAATCATAATGGCTTTTGATGAAGTCGGTCAAGCCGATACTTACCAGAGAAGGATTGAAATCTGCAAGCGTTCCTACGATGTTTTAGTAGACCAAGTCGGTTTTCCAGCAGAAGATATCATTTTCGATCCTAATATTTTTCCAGTGGCGACAGGCATGGAAGAACACCGCCAAAACGCTGTGGATTTTTTCCGAGCTACAAAATGGATCAAAGAAAATCTTTCGTATGCAAGTGTCAGTGGAGGCGTGAGTAATGTTTCTTTTTCTTTCCGAGGAAATGACCGTGTTCGCGAAGCCATGCATTCTGCCTTTTTATACCATGCCGTAAATAACGGAATGACCATGGGAATCGTAAACCCAGAAATGCTGGAAATTTACGACCAGATACCAAAAGATTTATTAGAGCATGTCGAAGATGTCTTGCTTGACAGAAGAGATGATGCAACGGAAAGGCTTTTATCTTTTGCCGAAAACATAAAAGGCGATACCAAAGAAGTAACAGAAAAACAAGCCCAAGAATGGCGCTCGCTTCCAATTCAGGAGAGGCTTACGCATGCTTTAGTGAGAGGGATTGATGAATTTATTGAGGCCGATATCGAAGAAGCAAGACAGCTTGCGGCAAAACCGATCGAGGTCATTGAAATCAATTTGATGGCCGGAATGAATGTCGTTGGAGATTTATTCGGAAGCGGAAAAATGTTCCTGCCCCAAGTAGTCAAATCGGCAAGGGTTATGAAAAAAGCAGTTGCGTATCTGCTACCTTATATAGAAGCTGAAAAAGACGGAACTTCAAGTTCTGCTGGAAAAGTACTGATGGCAACAGTTAAGGGCGACGTCCATGATATTGGAAAAAATATCGTAGCGGTTGTTCTGGGATGTAATAATTATGAAATTATCGACCTTGGTGTCATGGTGCCGCCAGAAAAAATCATCCAGACTGCCATTGAAGAAAAAGTAGATATTATTGGTCTAAGCGGCTTGATTACGCCTTCCTTGGATGAAATGGTCTATTTGGCAAAACAGATGGACAAATTAAATATCAATATTCCAATCATGATTGGTGGAGCGACAACTTCGCGCGCGCATACAGCCGTGAAAATTGCTCCTGAATACAGAGAAACCGTCGTCCATGTAAACGATGCATCGCGAGCGGTTACGGTTGCTGGAAATCTGATTAATAAAAATACCAACCAAGAATATTTCAAAAGCCTTCGTTCAGAATATGACGAATTGCGTGAAGGCTATCTGAACAGAAGCCGCGATAAAAATTTCCTTGATATTGAAGAAGCCAGAAAAAATAAATTAAAACTGGATTGGGACAATTTCTCTCCAACTAAACCTAATTTTATTGGGGCAAAAACCATTGAAATAAAGCTGGACGAATTAGTTGATTATATCGACTGGACGCCTTTTTTTAGGACATGGGATTTGCATGGGAAATATCCAAATATTTTGACCGATGAGATAGTAGGGGAACAAGCTACTATTTTATTTTCCGATGCTCAAAAAATGCTAAAGCAGATGTTGTCAGAAAGCTGGCTCGAAGCAAAAGGAATCTATGGGATTTTTCCAGCGAACCAAATTAATGACGACGATATCGAATTATTTGATGAAAATGGAAAACACTTGCAAACTTTCTTGACCCTAAGACAGCAATCGGCAAAAACAAAAGGAGCTCCAAACATTGCATTAGCCGATTTTATTGCACCAAAGGATTCTGGAAAGACTGATTATATGGGCGCTTTTTGCGTAACGACAGGTTTTGGGGTAGATGAAAAAGCAACTGAATTTGAGAAAAATCTCGATGATTATAATTCGATTATGGTTAAAGCTTTAGGAGATCGTTTTGCCGAGGCTTTTGCGGAATATTTGCACGAGAAAATCAGAAAAGAAATATGGGGCTACGCTTCTGATGAGGTTTTAAGCAATGAAGAATTGATCAAGGAAAGCTACAAAGGAATACGTCCTGCGCCTGGATATCCAGCTTGTCCTGACCATTTAGAAAAACCTACGATTTGGAAATTATTAAATGTTGAAGAAAAGATAGGCGTAACCTTGACCGAAAGTATGGCCATGTGGCCGGCTTCTTCGGTTTCTGGATATTATTTTGGAAATCCGGAGAGCAAGTATTTCGGTCTTGGAAAAATCAAGAAAGACCAAGTCGAAGATTATGCCAAACGCCGAAACGTTTCGTATGAATATGCCGAAAAATGGCTTAACCCAAATATTGCAGATTAAAGAAATTTTGGATGTGATTTAGGATTTTAGATTTTAGCTCACCTAAATCAAAAATCCTAAATCCTAAATTATAAATTGATGAAAGTAACCGAACATATAGAAAAAGCGAACGGAAAATCTTTATTTTCCTTTGAAATATTGCCTCCATTAAAAGGCCAAAATATCCAATCTATTTTTGACAGTATTGATCCTTTGATGGAATTCAATCCGCCGTTTATTGATGTGACCTACCATCGTGAAGAATACGAATACAAAGAACTGCCTAGCGGTTTGTTAGAGAAAAAGATTGTCAAAAAACGCCCTGGAACGGTTGGTATTTGTTCGGCAATTCAAAACAAATACCAAGTTGATGCGATTCCGCATATTCTTTGTGGTGGTTTTACGAAAGAAGACACCGAAAACTTCTTGATTGATTTGGATTTTCT
>Ga0065704_10002454_pt1 | contig 12300 bp, 8 predicted proteins | sample SwiRhicommuniRL2_FD_59091 | JGI IMG/M metagenome (GOLD analysis project Ga0065704, IMG submission 59091) | Switchgrass rhizosphere bacterial communities from Rose Lake, Michigan, USA - RL2 v2 (version 2) | ecosystem: Host-associated > Plants > Roots > Rhizosphere > Soil | place: East Lansing, MI
CCATGATTTTCAGATCGAACAGCACTTCATCGCACTGCTTCGCCAGGGGTAAAAGGCGGGAAAGCGGCGCATCGCCTGCGGTTTCAATGGCGGTATGAACTCCCCACCGACGCAGCCGTTGCAATAGCTGAGTGGCAAAGGGGGCTTGCATTAACACCTCACCGCCGGAGAGCGTTACCCCTCCGCCGGAGGAGCGAAAGAAGACCTCATCTTTCATCACCTCGCGTTCAAGTTCTTCAAGCGTAACATCGCGACCAATGTGCTCAAACGCACCGGAAGGACATTCGGCAACATCTCGCAAACAGGGCGCGCAGTGCAGACATTTGCTCTCCCTGCGCACGGTTTCGATCTTTGGCGAGATGGATTCCGGATTCGCGCACCACGGGCAGGAGTGGGGGCAGCCTTTGAAAAAGACCACCGTGCGGATGCCCTGCCCGTCATTCAGGGAGTAGCGCTGGATGTTAAAAATACGCGCCTGGTCAGCGCGTGTTTCTATCACTTCACAGCTGATGCGCGGTGCGGCGGATAATGTCATCCTGAATCTCCTTCGACAGCTCAACAAAGAAGGCGCTGTACCCAGCGACGCGGACCACCAGCCCTGCGAAATCCTGCGGGCGTTGTTGCGCTTCGCGAAGCGTATCCGCATTCACCACGTTGAACTGAACATGCTGTAATTTCAGCTGGGTGAATGCACGCAGGAAATCGGCCAGTTTTTGTAACCCGGCGTCACCTTCGAGGGTGGCTGGCGTGAATTTCACATTCAGCAGCGTGCCATTAGAGAGCAGATAGTTATCCAGCTTGCTCACGGATTTCAGCACCGCCGTCGGGCCCTGCATGTCCTGGCCGAGCATCGGCGACAGCCCGCCGTCCGCCAGCTGCTCACCGGCAAAACGCCCATCCGGCGTGGCTCCAACGACAGCACCGAGCGGCACGTGGGCTGAGACGGTATAAGATCCCGGCGTGAATTGCCCCCCGCGCGGATTACGATACTTTTCGACCTCTTTGCAGTAGTGGCGCAGGAGTTCAGCGCTGATATTGTCGACCTCGTCGATATCATTGCCGTATTTTTCGAAGCGATGGATAAGCCGCGCACGGACCTTTTCCCCCTCGGGCGTCGCGAAGTTCGCTTTGAGTACCGCCAGCAGTTCATCAAAACTTAAGCGCTGCTGCTCAAACACCAGCCCTTTTAAGGCATGAAGCGAATCACTCAGATTGGCGATCCCAATACCCTGTACGCCGGAGAAGTTATACCGTGCCCCGCCTTCGGTGATGTCCTTGCCGTTATCAAGACAGTCGCTGATAAAGGAAGAAAGCAGCGGAACCGGTGCCCAGTCGCGATGGCCAATGTCGCAGATATTGCTGCCTTCGACCATTAACGCAATGTAGTGGTTAATTTTGGTGCGGATATGTTCCAGCAATTCGTCATAACTCAGCGCCGTATTGCCTTCGTTCTCCTGCATCGCAATTTCCATGACCTTCAGCAGGTTAAACATGGCGATATCGTGCAGACCATAGGTTTTACCCGGAATCGATAACTCAACGCAGCCGACAACCGCGTAATCGCGCGCATCTTCCAGCGACACCCCGCGATTCAGGAAAGCGGGCACCACCACCTCGTCATTGAAAATCTGCGGAATACCGGTGCCCAGACGAATAGTTTCCGCCGTTTTGAGCAGGAACGGCCTGTCGATAAACTCATTGACGCGAACGCCTAGGTTCGGCTGCGGTAACTGGATACTCTGATAGGCATCGAGGCAGAGGAATGAGAGCACGTTTACCGCGCTGCGGCCATTTTCCGTCAGACCGCCCAGCAACGCGGTGTAGCCCGTCGGGAATCCGGCAAAATAGCGGGCGCTGCTGGTCGAGCGCAACAGCACTATGTCGTTGCATTTCACCCACAGAGATTCTAATAACTCTTTGAGGAACGCCGCGTCTTCGCCCTGGCTCAGCGAGGCCTGATAAAACGGCAGCATGTACTGATCGAAGCGGCCGATAGAGAGCGAACTGGCGTTAGATTCATACTGCAAAATGACGTTCATGTACCAGAACAGCTGACACGCCTGCCAGAAGCTTTTTGGCTTGTATTGGGCATTGTGGCGCGAGTTTTCAGCGATGGCCAACAGCTCCTGCCGACGCGGTTCGTCATAGCGTTCAGCCATCTCTTCCGCCAGCGCCGCGTAGCGCAGGATATGGCGTTGCGAGGCTTCAAGCAGCAGTAGCGCGGCCTGGTAAAATGCATTCTGCGGCTCGCGCTGACAGTGCTCGTTCATCTCAGCCACCAGTGCACCCAGCCCGTTGTTCAACAGACGCGGGTAATCAATGATGATGTGCCCCTGGCCTTTATCCGTCTGGTTAACGCTGAAAATCTGCGTGCTCACCGCCGCTTTGACCTCTTCCGTCATCTGGCTATTGATGAAGTCCTTCATCGACCGCTTTTCCCAGTACGGATAAAGCACGTCGCGGTAGAGGCGTTTGTCTTCTTCGCTGATATTAAAGCGATCCTGCGGGCGAGTGGAGAACTGCTCCAGCTCTTTCAGCAGCCAGTACGGGTCCATTTCGGGCGACATAATCCCGGCGCGCGGTTTCACCGTGCGGTTACCGGCAATCAGTTCATCATCACGAATCGCGATCTCAACGTGGTCGAGAATATACGCCGTCGCTTTCGCTCGACGCAGAATGACCGGTTCGCCTTCCGTCTGCTGATGGCTTTCGGTGTAGAGCAGCGCACGTTCAAGCGATATTTCACGCGGGCTGGCGAACAATGCGTCTTTCAGGCGCTGAATACGATTCGTCATGATTAAACTCCAGTAACTGAAAACAAGCCCGCCCCGAAGGGCGGGAAGAGGTCAGGCGGTTTGCGCCAGGTGGGCATCAATTTTGTTCATGATGGCTTCTGCGCGTTTGACCGCATCACTGATGTTGACGCGCACAATGGTTTTTCCGGCAAAGCGCTCTTCTAACTTAATGCCGATATCTTTGGTCAGGATGACCATATCCGCTGCGGCAACGTCTTCAGCCGTCAGTTCGTTTTCGAGGCCGATAGACCCCTGGGTTTCGACTTTGACTTCCCAGCCTTTAGCTTTAGCGGCGCTTTCCAGCGCTTCGGCGGCCATGTAGGTGTGGGCAACGCCAGACGGACACGCGGTGACTGCAATAATTCGGGCCATGTTTTCTTCCTCACTCAGTTAATTTCGAAATCCAGATCCAGATCGTCTTCTTTCTCTTCGACCTGTTTCGCGTTCTTACGCGCAATGCTTTTCAGTACGTTGACGCTGACCGCCGTGACCACGGCCCCCACGGCAACGGCCGCGATATACCCGAGCTTGCCTTCCACTACGGGCAGCACAATCAGACCACCCCACCCGGCATAACATTGCGCGCCAAATACGGCTGCTGTGACTGCACCGCAGGCTGAGCCAAGCATGATGGAAGGAATGACGCGCAGCGGATCGGCAGCGGCAAAAGGTATTGCCCCTTCCGTCACACCCACACAGCCCATGACCAGCGCGGCTTTACCCGCTTCGCGCTCTTCTGCGTTGAAATTCTTGCGGTTGATAAGCGTCGCCAGTCCCAGCCCTAATGGCGGTACGCAGATCCCAACCGCTGCGATAGCCACCACGGTATAAACCCCCTGCGCCACGCAAATCAGCATGAACGCGTAGGCCACCTTGTTGATAGGGCCGCCCATGTCGAAGGCCAGCATGAGCCCCATGATGACGGCAAGTACCACGATGCTGCCCTGCTGCATGCCTTGCAGCCACTGCGTTAATCCGGTGGTGAGTGCGCCGACAGGCTCACCGAGGCCCCACATCATGATGCCGGCGGTGATAAAGGTGCCGATGATAGGGATGATGAAAATCGGCATGACCGAGCGAAGCACTTTCGGCACTGGCAGTTTCTTCAGGTAGAAGACGACGATACCGCCGAGGATCCCGGCGATGATGGCGCCAAAGAACCCTGCGCCGAAGCTGTTACCGACCCATGCTGCGATAGCGCAGGGTGCGAGCGCCGCGCGTTCGGCAATGGAATAACCGATATAGGCCGCCAGGAAAGGCACCATCAGCGTTAAGCCCGCCACGCCAAGATCGAACAGTTTTTTCAGATTGGGATCGGTGGCCGCGTCCGGAACGGCGCCTTTGCCATAGAGCATGACCGAAACGGCCAGCAAAATACCGCCTGCGACGACGAAGGGGATCATGTGCGACACCCCTGTCATCAGATGCTGCCGCGTGTTCTTGAGAATATGCATCAACTCTTTCATGTGTCGCTCCCGGGCTTTCGCTCGCCTATATCCATAAAGATGTTGTGGCAACAATAGGCAATCGGAAAGCGGGCTGACAGTGGACAAAAAGGGCATTTGCTGGATTTTTGTAATACAGAAAGAAAAATGCGATCCGCCTCGAAATTTCCACCCTCCTTCAAAAAGCGCAAAAACAGTGAACCTGTGAGTCAAATCTCACTTTTCGCCGGACATTACATTTGTCCAGCGTTTGGCAGTTTTGTCACATGGCGCGTCTCACTGTCGCGCTCGTATGCTTTCCACTAATAGTGATTTTGGTTTTCAGGAGTGTGCGTATGACCCAGGTTGTGGATTTTGTCTGTGATTTGCCCAATGGCGTACATGCACGCCCGGCAAGTCATGTTGAAACGCTGTGCAATACTTTTACCTCGCAGATTGAGTGGCACAATCTGCGCAGCGATCGGAAAGGCGATGCCAAAAGCGCGCTCGCCCTGATCGGCACCGATACTCTGACGGGTGATGCCTGTCGCCTGGTGATTACCGGTGCAGATGAACAGCATGCCTACCAGCGCCTGGCGCAGTGGCTAAAAGAGGAGTTTCCTCACTGTGACGCCCCGCTCGCCGCCACGATTAGCACCGATCTCGACCCGTTACCGGAATCCCTGACTCGCCTCAACCCGACGCTCTTTCGCGCCCTGCCCGTATGCAGCGGCAGCGATCACGGCGTGCTTACACTGCTGACTTCGCTGGATCTCAACGCGTTAACGTCACTCCCTGACGCCCGAGGCGCGGAGGAAGAACAATCTTCACTGGATAAAGGTCTGACGCTGCTGGTGAAAAGCATTGAGCTGCGCGCGCTGGATAGCGACAGCACCGCAAGCGCCATTCTGGAAGCCCATCGCTCNCTGGCGACGGANACCTCACTGCGTCAGCATCTTCTGNCAGGCGTCAATCAGGGGCTAAGTTGNGCGCAGGCGGTTATCGCCACGGCAAATCATTTCTGCGCTGAGTTTTCGCGCTCCAGCAGCAGTTATTTACAGGAGCGCGTACTGGACGTACGCGATGTCTGCTATCAACTCTTACAGCAGATTTACGGCGAGGAGCGCTTCCCGGCACCGGGTCAGCTGACGCAACCGTCCGTCTGTCTGGCAGACGACCTCACGCCGGGCCAGTTCCTGGAGCTGGATAAAACCCTACTGAAAGGCCTGCTGCTGAAAAGCGGCGGCACCACTTCCCACACTGTGATTCTGGCGCGTTCGTTTAACATCCCAACGCTGGTGGGCGTCGACAGCGATAGCCTGCTGTCATGGCGCGATCAATCGGTGTTTATTGACGGCAATGCCGGTGCCATCGTGGTGAATGCCAGCGAGGCGGTTGCCCGTTATTACCAGCAAGAAAAGGCCGTGCAGGAGCAGCTTCGCGAACAACAGAGCGTCTGGCTCGATCGCGAAGCGAGAACCGCGGATGGTTTGCGCATTGAAATTGCCGCCAACATTGCCCATTCGGCAGAAGCGCAGGCCGCCTTTGGCAATGGCGCTGAGGGAGTTGGCCTGTTCCGCACCGAAATGCTGTACATGGATCGCGCCTGCGCGCCCTGTGAAAACGAGCTGTACAACATTTTTTGTCAGGCTCTGGAAAGTGCAAACGGGCGGAGCATCATTGTGCGCACCATGGATATCGGCGGTGATAAACCCGTTGAGTATCTTAATATCCCGGCGGAGAACAACCCGTTCCTCGGCTATCGCGCCGTCCGTATTTACGAAGAATATTCCGCGCTGTTTACCACTCAGCTCAGGGCGATCCTTCGCGCGTCTGCGCATGGCAGCCTGAAGATCATGATCCCGATGATCTCCTCGATGGAAGAGATCCTGTGGGTGAAGGAAAAACTTGCTGAAGCCAAACAGCAGCTACGTGCCGAACATATTCCGTTTGAGGAGAAAATCCCCCTCGGCATCATGCTGGAAGTGCCGTCAGTGATGTTCATCATCGACCAGTGCTGCGAAGAGATTGATTTCTTTAGCATTGGCAGTAATGACCTGACGCAGTACCTGCTGGCGGTCGACAGGGATAACGCCAAAGTGACCCGCCATTACAACAGCCTGAATCCGGCATTTCTGCGGGCGCTCGATTTCGCCGTGCAGGCCGTGCATCGTCAGGGGAAATGGATTGGTCTTTGCGGTGAACTCGGGGCAAAAGGCTCTGTGCTGCCGCTGCTGGTCGGGCTGGGGCTGGATGAACTTAGCATGGGCTCGCCGTCGATTCCGGCGACCAAAGCGCGTCTGGCACAGCTGGACAGCCGCGCGTGTCGTCAGTTACTCAATCAGGCGATGGCATGCCGCACGTCCCTTGAAGTAGAGCATCTGTTAGCCCAGTTCCGTATGAATCAGCAGGACACCCCGCTGGTCACGCCGCGCTGTATTTCTCTTGATAACGACTGGATCAGCAAAGAAGAGGTCATGAAGGGCATGACCGACAAGCTACTGCTGGCCGGACGTTGCCGCTATCCGCGCAAACTTGAAGCCGATTTATGGGCGCGGGAAGCCGTTTTCTCGACCGGTCTTGGTTTCAGCTTTGCCATTCCGCACAGCAAATCTGAGCACATTGAGCAATCCACCATCAGCGTCGCGCGCCTGAAAGCCCCCGTCCAGTGGGGCGATGAAGAGGCGCAGTTCATCATTATGCTGACCCTCAACAAACACGCAGCGGGCGATCAGCACATGCGTATTTTCTCGCGTCTGGCGCGCCGCATCATGCACGAAGATTTCCGCAACGCGCTGGTTAATGCCAGCTCCGAAGAGGCAATCGCGGTCCTCCTGCAACGTGAATTAGAACTGTAAACAGAGGAAGAGTCATGGAACTGTATCTTGATACCGCCAACGTGGCGGAAGTTGAACGTCTGGCCCGTATTTTTCCGATTGCTGGCGTGACCACCAATCCCAGCATTGTCGCCGCCAGCCGCGAGTCTCTNTGGGANGTGCTGCCGCGCCTGCAAAAAGCCATCGGGCAGGAGGGCACCCTGTTTGCACAAACGATGGGCCGTGATGCCGAAACCATGGTGGCCGAAGCCAAACGTCTGAGCAACGTACTGCCGGATATCGTGGTCAAAATCCCTGTAACCGCGGAAGGGCTAGTCGCAATCAAAGCGTTGAAAAAAGAAGGCATTACGACTCTCGGCACCGCCGTTTACAGCGCGGCGCAGGGTTTATTGGCCGCGCTGGCGGGAGCGAAATATGTCGCGCCATACGTTAACCGCGTCGATGCCCAGGGCGGCGACGGGATTCGCATGGTGCAGGAGCTGCAGTCCCTGCTGGAACTGCATGTCCCCGACAGCAAAGTGCTAGCCGCCAGCTTCAAAACGCCGCGTCAGGCTCTCGACTGCCTGCTCGCCGGATGTGAGGCAATCACACTTCCTTTAGATGTAGCGCAACAAATGCTCGGCACGCCAGCGGTAGAGTCAGCAATAGAGAAGTTCGAGCACGACTGGAAAAACGCGTTTGGTAACCTCAATCTCTAAAGGAGAAACGTTATGGACCGTATCATTCAATCACCGGGAAAATACATTCAGGGCGCGGATGTTCTCACCCGCCTTGGTGACTACCTGAAACCGCTGGCCGCGCGCTGGCTGGTTGTCGGTGATAAATTCGTTCTCGGCTTTGCCGAAGAGACGCTGCGTCAAAGCTTCAAAAATGCTGAACTGCATGTCGAAATCGCCCCGTTTGGCGGCGAATGCTCCCAGACGGAAATTGATCGTCTGCGCAAGCTGGCAAAAAGCGCCGATTGCCAGGCCGTTTTAGGTATTGGCGGCGGGAAGACGCTGGATACGGCCAAAGCGCTCGCCCACTTTATGGATGTGCCGGTTGCTATCGCGCCGACCATTGCCTCAACGGATGCACCGTGCAGCGCCCTTTCAGTCATCTACACCGACAGCGGCGAGTTCGATCGTTACCTGATGCTGCCGCACAACCCGAACATGGTTATCGTCGACACCAAAGTCGTGGCCGGTGCGCCTGCCCGCCTGTTAGCGGCAGGGATCGGCGATGCGCTGGCAACCTGGTTCGAAGCACGCGCCTGCTCCCGCAGCGGCGCCACCACTATGGCGGGCGGGAAATGTACCCAGGCCGCATTGGCTCTGGCCGAGCTGTGCTACAACACGCTTATTCAGGAAGGCGAAAAAGCGATGCTCGCCGCCGAACAGCATGTCGTGACCCCCGCCCTTGAGCGCGTGATCGAAGCCAACACCTATCTGAGCGGCGTGGGCTTTGAGAGCGGCGGATTAGCCGCTGCACATGCGATCCACAACGGTCTGACGGCCATCCCTGATGCGCACCACTATTACCACGGTGAAAAAGTCGCGTTTGGCACCCTCACCCAGCTGGTGCTGGAAAATGCCCCGGTTGAGGAGATCGAAACGGTGGCCGCGCTGTGCCATAGCGTCGGATTGCCGATCACGCTGGCGCAGCTGGATATCAAAGAGGATATTCCGGGCAAAATGCGTCTGGTGGCAGAAGCGTCATGCGCAGAAGGCGAGACGATTCACAATATGCCTGGCGGTGTAACGCCGGATCAGGTGTACGCAGCACTGCTGGTTGCCGATCAGTACGGGCAGCGTTTTCTGCATGAGTGGGAATAATTCCAGTCGCCGGATGGCACTGCGCTAACCCGGCCTACTAACTGCTTAGGGGCACACAAGCGCAGCCACCGCAGAATAAAAAAATCCCCGCCAGAGCGGGGATTTTCATCTTTATAGAATTACAGCAGGTCGAAACGGTCCAGATTCATCACTTTCACCCAGGCGGCGACAAAGTCCTTCACGAANTTCTCACCGGCATCCTGGCTGGCATACACTTCTGCCAGTGCACGCAGAACCGCGTTNGAACCGAACACCAGATCGGCACGCGTTGCGGTGTATTTCACCTCTCCGCTTTGACGATCGCTGCCAGCNAACAGCTCATTTGAGTCATCGGTGGCTTTCCATTGNGTGTTCATATCCAGCAGATTGACGAAGAAATCGTTGCTGAGCACNCCNACNCGATCGGTGAAGACACCGTTCTGACTGCCGTCAAAGTTGGCCCCCAGAACACGCATCCCACCCACCAGCGCAGTCATTTCTGGCGCAGTGAGCGTCAGCTGTTGGGCTTTGTCGATCAGCAGAGATTCTGTCGTCGCACTGTCCTGCTGAGCGCGATAGTTACGGAAACCATCGGCAACCGGCTTGAGCAGCTCAAACATTTCGATATCCGTCTGATCCTGACGCGCATCCACACGGCCCGGCGTGAACGGTACGGTGATGTAAACCCCTGCCGCTTTCGCAGCCTGTTCAACACCCACCACACCGGCCAGCACGATGATGTCGGCCAGCGACGCTTTATGAGCAGACTTATAGATGCCCTCCAGGGTTGGCAACGCGCGTGCTGCAGCGGCGTTAACATCCCAGTCGCGTTGCGGTGCCAGCGCCAGACGCGCCCCGTTGGCACCCCCGCGTTTATCGCCACCACGGAAGGTGGAGGCCGACGCCCAGGCAACCGACACCAGTTCGCTAACGGACAGCCCGGAAGCTGCAATTTCTGCTTTCAGGCTTTCAATGTCCGCAGCCGTTGGCTGGAAGAATGCCTGCGGCAGCGGGTCCTGCCAGATCAGATCTTCTTTCGGGACTTCCGGACCGATGTACCGCGCTTTTGGCCCCATATCACGGTGCGTCAGTTTGAACCACGCGCGGGCAAAGGCTTCGTTGAACGCCTGCGGATCGTTGAGGAAACGACGAGAAATCTTCTCGAATTCCGGGTCCATACGCAGGGTCAGGTCGGTGACCAGCATGGTTGGCTTACGTTTTTTCGACGGGTCGAACGGATCAGGAATCATCTCTGGTGCGTCGACAGCTTCGAATTGAATTGCGCCTGCCGGACTGCGCGTCTGCACCCATTCGAATTTGAACAGGTTCTCGAAGAAGTAGTTGCTCCACTGAGTTGGAGTTTGCGTCCAGACCACTTCCAGACCGGAAGTGATAGCGTCTGCGCCCACACCGCTGCCGTGGGTGCTCGCCCAGCCTAAACCTTGGGCTTCAATCGGTGCGGCTTCTGGATCAACGCCAACATGCGTCGCTTCTGCGGCGCCGTGGGTTTTACCCAGCGTGTGACCGCCCGCGATCAGGGCCACGGTCTCTTCGTCGTTCATACCCATGTTGCCGAAGGTGGCACGAATAGCCGCCGCCGCAGACAGCGGTTCACCGCTGGCATTTGGCCCTTCCGGGTTGACGTAAATCAGCCCCATTTCAGTCGCGGCTAACGGACGTTTCGCCAGCGCTTCCGGATCACGATGAGCCAGCCAGGTTTTTTCATCACCCCAGTTCACATCCAGATCCGGTTCCCAGACATCTTCACGCCCCGCGCCAAAACCAAAGGTACGGAAGCCGGAGTTTTCCAGCGCCACGTTACCGGCCAGGATAAACAGGTCGGCCCAGGAGATTTTCTGTCCGTATTTTTGCTTAATCGGCCATAACAGACGGCGCGCTTTATCAAGGCTGACGTTGTCCGGCCAGGAGTTTAAAGGTGCAAAACGCTGTTGACCGCGCCCTGCACCGCCGCGACCGTCAACGGAACGGTAGGTGCCTGCGCCATGCCATGCCATACGAATAAACAGGCCCGCGTAGCTGCCCCAGTCGGCAGGCCACCACGGTTGAGAATCGGTCAGAAGGGCTTTGAGATCGCCTTTGAGGGCGGAGTAATCAAGTTTGCTGAATTCTTTGCGGTAGTCGAAGTCTTCACCCAGCGGGTTAGAACGGTTGGAATGTTGATTCAAAAGATCGACGCGAAGTTGCTTGGGCCACCAGTCGCGGCTGTTCGTGCCAGCGCCCGCGCTTTGGTCAGGCCCGCCTTTATGAAAAGGGCACTGTCCGGTTGATAACGTGTTATGGGTATCGTCTGTGCTCATCTCTCATGCTCCCTCTACAGTATTTAGCTTAAAGATATACACCTCTGCTTAGAAGGTATAGTTGAGATAACGCACGGATTCGATAGTTATTTCCGTTTAATTGACCCTAGAAATTATCTGCCTATTGTGTGCAGGGGCGGTGGCGTTGATATGACGGGGAAAGCGGAGGGAGAAGAAAACAAAAAACCCTCCGAAGAGGGTTTGTCGATTACAGGCCTGGGCGAACGCCGAGAGTGTGACAGATGGCGTAACTCATTTCGGCGCGATTCAGGGTGTAGAAATGGAAGTCCTTGACCCCTTCACGGCTTAAAATCTTCACCATGTCCATCGCGATATTGGCACCGACCAGCTTGCGGGTTCCGGCATCATCGTCCAGCCCTTCGTACATTTTTGACATCCACAGCGGGATGCGCACGTTGGTCATGTCGGCGAATTTCTTCGCCTGCTTGAAGTTGGATACCGGCAGAATGCCTGGAATGATCTCAACATCAATGCCCGCCGTGATGCAGCGGTCGCGGAAACGCAGGTAACTTTCCACGTCGAAGAAGAACTGTGTGATCGCACGGTTTGCACCGGCATCCACTTTGCGTTTCAGGTTGAGCAGATCGGCCTGCGCGCTTTTCGCTTCCGGATGCACTTCCGGATACGCCGCCACAGAGATATCAAAATCACCGACCTCTTTCAGTAACGCCACCAGGTCGGTTGCGTACATGTCCGGTTTACCGCTGCCCGGTGGCAGGTCGCCGCGCAGGGCGACGATATGGCGAATGCCGTTGTCCCAGTAGTCCTGGGCGATAGTGCGCAGTTCTTCACGGGTCGCGTCGATACAGGTCAGATGCGGTGCTGCTTCCAGACCGGTGCGATCCTTAATGCCTTTAATAATGCTGTGCGTACGGTCGCGCTCACCGGAGTTGGCACCGTAAGTCACAGAGACGAACTTCGGTTTCAGGCTGCTCAGGCGATCGATAGAGCTCCACAGGGTTTGCTCCATTTCACTGGTGCGCGGCGGAAAGAATTCAAAAGAGACGTTAATCTGGCCCTGCACTTCAGCCAGGCTCTGATTCAGGGCTTCCCGCTGGTTGGCGTGAAAAAAGCTCATACCTTACCTCATCAATCGCGTGATAATTATTGCT
>Ga0065704_10002228_pt1 | contig 12287 bp, 12 predicted proteins | sample SwiRhicommuniRL2_FD_59091 | JGI IMG/M metagenome (GOLD analysis project Ga0065704, IMG submission 59091) | Switchgrass rhizosphere bacterial communities from Rose Lake, Michigan, USA - RL2 v2 (version 2) | ecosystem: Host-associated > Plants > Roots > Rhizosphere > Soil | place: East Lansing, MI
GGGGTGTGGACGGTTTCGGCGCCCTCCCCTGCCCAGCCCCGGTCGCGGGTGAGGACGATGTGGCGGCGGCCGGGCAGCAGGCCGGGCAGGCTGTCGAAGGTCTTGCGGCCCATGACCATCGGCTTGCCCTGGGTGAGCGCCTTGAAATGCCGGAGGTCGGCGGGCAGCCGCCATGGCAGGCCGCCATCCCGGCCGATCACGCCATTGTCGGCGCGAGCGAGGATGAGGACGATTTCCGGCGCTTCGTTCACAGCGTCAGGCGTGTGATATGGCCCATCTTGCGGCCGGGGCGGGCTTCATGCTTGCCATAGAGGTGCAGATGGGTCGCCGGGTCGGACAGGAGCTGCTGCCAGTCATTGGCCTGTTCGCCGATAAGGTTGTGCATTTCCACCCGTGCCGCAGCCAGCCCGGTGTCGCCCAGCGGCAGGCCGCAGATGGCGCGGACGTGGTTTTCGAACTGGCTGGTGATCGCGCCTTCGATGGTCCAGTGGCCGCTATTGTGGACGCGGGGGGCCATTTCGTTGAAGACCGGGCCGTCGGCGCTGGCGAAGAACTCCAGCGTCAGGACGCCGACATGATCGAGCGCGTCGGCGACCTTCGACGCGAGGGCGCGGGCATCCGGCAATTGGCCTTCGATCAGCGGGCCTGCGGGGACGGTGGAGGTGTCGAGGATGCCGTCCTTGTGCACATTGGCCGCGCTGTCCCAGAAGCGGATGCCGCCATCGGCACCGCGCACGAGGATGACGGAATATTCCTGCGCGAAGGTGACGAACCCTTCGAGAATGGCGCTCTGACGGCCTATGGCGTTCCATGCGCCGACGGCGTCGCCGGGGTCGGACAGGCGCGCCTGCCCCTTGCCATCATAGCCCATGCGGTTGGTCTTGAGGATCGCCCTGCTGCCGATCTGGTCCAGCGCTTCTTCCAGATCGTCGAGGCTTTCGACCGGCGCGAAGGGAGCCGTCAGGCCGCCCAGATCGTTGACGAAGCGTTTTTCGGCGAGGCGGTCCTGCGCGACGCGCAGCGCCTGCGCGCCGGGGCGGACGAGGCCGTGGGTGGCGAGGGTTTCGACCGCCGAAGGATCGATATTCTCAAATTCGTAAGTGACGACGTCCACGCTGTCGGCGAAGGCGCCGAGTGCGGCGGCATCCTCATAGGCGCCCTGCGTCCATCGCGGGGACACGTCGGCGGCGGGGCCGCTCGATTCCGGGGCATAGATATGGGTGCGGTAGCCGAGCTGCGCGGCGGCGATGGCGATCATGCGGCCCAGCTGGCCGCCGCCGAGTATGCCGATGGTGGAGCCGGGCGGGATGGTGGTCATCTTATTCGGGGGTTTCCGCTACGTCGTTGGTCTGCTTTTCGCGCCACTTTTCGAGGCGGTCGGCCAGCGCTTCATCGGTGGTTGCGAGGATGGAGGCGGCGAACAGTGCGGCGTTGATCGCGCCGGGCTTGCCGATGGCGAGCGTGCCGACAGGGATGCCGCCGGGCATCTGGACGATGGAGAGCAGGCTGTCCATGCCCTTCAGCGCCTTGGATTCGACCGGCACGCCAAGGACCGGCAGGCGCGTCATCGATGCGGCCATGCCGGGCAGATGCGCCGCGCCGCCCGCGCCCGCGATGATGACCTTCAGGCCGCGTCCGACGGCGCCGGTGGCGTAATCGTAGAGGCGCTGGGGGGTGCGGTGGGCGGAGACGACCTTGCATTCATGGGCGACGCCGAGGGCTTCGAGGGTTTCCGATGCGTGGCGCATCGTTTCCCAGTCGGATCGGCTCCCCATGATGATGCCGACTTTTACGGCTTCGCTTGGCGCGGTCATTTCGCTTGGCACTTCCCTAGCGTGTGCGGAAAGCAAAGCCCCTTAGCGGCAGGACCGCCAAGGGGCAATGCGGGATTTTCAGGGTCGATCGGTCAGGAGTGGAATCAGCGTTCCGACAGGTAATAACGCTCCTTCGCGGTCAGATCGTCATTGAGGTCATAGACGATGGGCTGGCCGGTGGGGATTTCCAGTTCGGTGATCTCGTTGTCGGGNATGTTCGACAGATGCTTCACCAGCGCGCGCAGCGANTTGCCATGGGCGGAGATGACGACGCGCTTGCCCGCCTTCAGGTCNGGGGCGATGCGTTCTTCCCAATAGGGCAGCACGCGGGCGATGGTGTCCTTCAGCGATTCCGTCGACGGGATCGGGATGCCGGCGTAGCGGCGGTCCTGCGACAGGTCGAATTCGCTGCCAGCCTCCAGCACCGGCGGGGGAACGTCGAAGCTGCGGCGCCAGATCTTGACCTGATCGTCGCCATGCTTGGCCGCGGTCTCCGCCTTGTTGAGGCCGGTCAGGCCGCCATAATGGCGTTCGTTGAGGCGCCAGTCCTTTTCGACCGGCAGCCACAGTCGGCCCATTTCCTCCAGCACGATGTTAAGCGTCTTGATCGCGCGGCTCTGGACCGAGGTGTAGCATTGGTCGAAGTCCAGCCCCTTGTCGCGCAGCAGACGGCCAGCGGCGCGCGCCTCCTCCACGCCCTTTTCGGTCACGTCCACGTCCCACCAGCCGGTGAAGCGATTTTCCAGATTCCAGGTGGATTGACCGTGGCGGATGAGGACGAGCGTGGGCATGAAGCATGTCTCCTGATTTATTGGCGACTCCCATAACGCGGGAAATCGGCGGCGCAAGCTTGCGCTGTCCCGCCCTGCCCCCACATTGCAGTCGATCCGTCGATGGGTTAGCCCATCTGGCACCACAGGGAAGGAACCGGCAGCTTGGCATTTGTGAAGGGCATGTGGCGCATCTTGGTCGCCATCAAGGACGGGCTGGTGCTGCTGTTGCTGCTGGGGTTCTTCGGCCTGCTTTATGCCGCCCTGTCATGGTCGCCCAAGCCCGCGCGGAGCGTGAGCAGCGGCGCCTTGCTGCTGAAACTGGACGGGAGCATCGTGGAGCAGCCGGCCGAGGTCAATCCGATGGCGCTGCTGAGCGGTTCGGGCGACCGGACACGCGAATATGGGCTGGCCGACATCGTCGCCGCGCTGGATGCGGCGAAGGACGACGCGAAGGTCAAGGCCGTGGTGCTGAATCTGGACGGCTTCGTCGGCGGCGGTCAGGTGGCGCTGGCGCGGGTCGGCAAGGCGCTGGACGCGGTGCGCGCCGCGAAGAAGCCGGTGCTGACCTTTGCGACCATCTATAGCGACGACGGCTATCAACTGGCCGCCCATGCGAGCGAAAGCTGGGTCAATCCGCTGGGCGGCGTGGCGATCATGGGGCGTGGCGGATCGGGGCTTTATTACAAGGGGCTGATCGACAGGCTGGGAGTCAACACCCATGTCTATCGCGTCGGCACCTACAAGAGTTTTGTCGAGCCGTTCACGCGGACGGGCCAGTCGCCCGAAGCCAGGGAAGCCAATCAGGCGCTCGCCAATGCCCTGTGGGAATATTGGCAGCAGGAGGTCACCAAGGCGCGGCCCAGGGCGAAGCTGGCCACCTATGTCGCCGATCCGGCGGCGGCAGCGGAAGGGGCTGGCGGTAACCTGGCCAAGGCTGCGCTGAATGCTGGGCTCGTCGACCGGCTGGGTGATGAAGCGGCCTTTGGTGCGCGGGTGGCGCAGCTTGCGGGCGAGGCACCGGATGAAAGCGCGGCGGCCTTTGCGACGATCGACCTTAAAAATTACATGAAGGCGCATAAGCCCGCCGATGGCGGCAATATCGGCGTGCTGACCATTGCGGGCGATATTGTCGATGGCGAGGCCGGGCCGGGCACGGCGGCGGGCGACACCATATCGAAGCTGCTGCGCAAGGCGCTGGCCGAGAAGGATTTGAAGGCGCTGGTGGTGCGGGTGGATTCGCCGGGTGGATCGGTGATGGCGTCGGAAAAAATCCGCAGCGCGATACTGGAAGCCAAGGCCGACGGACTGCCGATCGTGGTGTCGATGGGCAATGTCGCGGCGAGCGGCGGATACTGGGTATCGACGCCCGCCAGCGTGATATTCGCCGAACCGGATACGATCACCGGCTCCATCGGGGTGTTCGGGATTTTGCCGAGCTTTGAGGGGACGCTGGCAAAAATCGGCGTGACCACCGACGGGGTGAAGACCACGCCGCTGTCCGGCCAGCCCGATGTCATGGCGGGAACATCGCCCGAATTCGACCGCATCATGCAGTTGGGGATCGAGGATGTCTATGGCCGCTTCATAGGCCTTGTGGCGCAGGCGCGGCGCAAGACCCCGGCCCAGATCGACGCCATTGCGCAGGGCCGTGTATGGGACGGCGGCACGGCGCGGCAGATCGGGCTGGTGGACCGCTTCGGCGGGTTGGAGGATGCGATTGCCGAGGCGGCAAAGCTGGCAAAGATCGATCCGGGCAAGGCCAAGCCCTATCGGATCGCGAAGGAACCGGACAAATTTGCCGAGTTCATCCAGTCGATGATGGAACGGGAAGATGGCGAAGATGTCGGTGCGCCCAATGGCAGCGACATGCTGGCGCGGCAGGCGGCGGTGCAACGGCGCTGGGCCTTGCAGGCGCTGTCCGATGTGCGGGCTCTGGTGAGTGGCGCGGGTGTGCGGGCGGATTGCCTGGAATGCCGGGGCTTTGGCGCGCCCAGGGTGGCGGAGGCTGGCGAGGAGCGCGGGTTGGTGGCATTGCTGATGGGGCTCTGGCGGTAGAAGACCGAGCCAGCCCCCGCTTCACTCAGGGCGCCGTATCCGCATACCCTTGGTTCGGCTGGTCAGGTGGAACTTGCGGCACAGAGCGCAGCGATAGGGGCGCAGCACGATATTCGCGCGATGGATCACCGTCCACGCATCCTCCTCCGTGTCGTAGCGCGCCTTTTTGAGGCAAATGCCGAGTTTGGTGCGCAGCGTCTTTACCTGTCCGCGTCATAATGCGGCAGCGACAGGCCCTTCCAGATCGCGACGGCGCGCAGCGAAAAGCCCAGCGCCACCGCGATCAGCGCAGCGACGGGCATATCCAGCCCGATCCAGCGCAGCGCCACGAACAGCCCCGACGCCAGCGCGGCCGCCGTCACATAAAGTTCGGGGCGCAACAGGATGGAGGGTTCGCCCGCCAGCAGATCGCGCATGATGCCGCCGACGCAGCCGGTCACGACGCCCATCATCGCAGCGACCAGCGGCGGGATGCCGAAGCTCATCGCCTTGGCCGCGCCATAGACGGCGAAGGCCGCCAGCCCGCAGGCGTCGAGCCAGTCGAGCGCGTGATCGCTCCAGAAACGGCGGGGCGAGCACCAGACGATCACCGCCGCCATCATGCAGGTGATCGCAGGCACCTGATCATGGACCCAGAAGACCGGCGCGCCGATCAACAGGTCGCGCACGGTGCCGCCCCCTACCCCGGTCACCAGCGCGAAAAAGGCGAATGTGACCAGTGTCTGGCGCAGCCGCGCGGCGGCCAGCGCGCCCGATGCCGCGAACAGGAAAGTCCCCAGCGTCGCCAATGCCTCCAGCACGGGTCCGATCTGGTGCAGGGCGATGTCAGCTTGCAGCATGGCAATCCGGTGCGCAGGGGCGAACCGCCACCCGACAGGATGACGGCTCAGCCGGTCATTTCGCCAGTTCAGCCTCGATCGCGGCGACCAGCGCGGCGTCGTCGGGAGCCGTGGTGGGGGCGAATCGGGCCGCGACGCTGCCGTCCTTCGCGATCAGGAATTTCTCGAAATTCCACAGGACTTCGGGTTCCGGGTTGGGGGTCATGCCATAGCCTTGCAGCTTTTCGCGGAAGGCTGCGCCATCGCCCTGCGCGACCGGCTGGGCGCTGGTCAGCGCGGCATAGAGCGGGTGCTTTTCCGGGCCGGTGACGACGATCTTTTCGAACATCGGGAAATCGACGCCGAAATTGGTGGTGCAGAAGGTCGCGATCTCTTCGTTGCTGCCCGGTTCCTGCGCGCCGAAATCATTGGCGGGAAAGCCAGCGACGACAAGACCCTTGTCCTGATAGTCGGCGTAGAGCTTTTCCAGGCCTTCATATTGCGGGGTCAGGCCGCATTTGGAGGCGACGTTGACGGCCAACACCACCTTGCCCGCATAGTCGGCGAGGCTGGCGTCGGCGCCCTTGATGGTTTTGAGCGGAATCTGCTGAATATCGGTCATTAGGCTTCTCCTTCGAAAATCACGCGGACTCTGCCGCTATATGGCGGCGCCGAACAGCCTGCCCGCGCCTGCGGTGACCAGCATCGCCAGCACACCCCAGAACATCACGCGGACGACGGATGGCGTGATGCGACCGCCGCCCAGCCGCGCGCCGACCACGCCCAATATGGCGAGGCAGAGGAGCGCGGTGACGGCGACGGACAGGATCGCATCCGCGGGTATGAAAGCGGCGGCGAGAACCGGAAAGATGGCGCCACTGGCGAAGGTCGCGGCGGACGTGAGCGCAGCCTGCACCGGACGCGCCGTGCTGATATGGGAAATGCCCAGTTCGTCGCGGGCGTGGGCGCCCAGCGCGTCAGCCTCCATCAACTGTGTCGCGACCTGTCCGGCCAGGTCGGCGGTCAGGCCGCGATCGACATAAATGTCGCGCAATTCCACCCATTCGGCATGGGGTTGCTGGGTCAGCGCCGTCTTTTCCTTGAGGAGATCGGCGCGTTCCGTGTCCGACTGGGCGCTGACGGAAACATATTCGCCCGCCGCCATCGACATCGCGCCCGCCACCAGCGCGGCGACGCCCGACAGCAGGATGGCGTCGCGGGACGCGCCCGACGCGGCGATGCCGGTCAGCAGGCTGGCGGTCGATACGATGCCGTCATTGGCGCCCAGCACGGCGGCGCGCAGCCAGCCGACGCGATTGACATAATGGACNGCGTGATGCGGTTGAGACACGGGTTGATCCATGCGCTGTTCCCCTGATGCGCCGTGGCTATCAGATGAAGGGTCANGTGCCTAGACCCTCGGCCTTTTCTGCCAGTTCCAGCCAGCGTTCTTCGGCCGCATCCTTCTCGGCGCGGGCCTTTTCGATGGCTTTGGTAAGGGCGTCGAATTTTTTCGGGTCGCGGCTGTAGAGGCTGGGGTCGGCCAAGGCTTCCTCGTCGCGGGCGATGGCGGCCTCTATCTCCTCGATCCGCTTGGGGATCAGGTCGAAGTCGCGCTGGTCCTTGTAGGTCAGCTTGGTCGCGGCAGTTTTGGGCGGCGGGGGCGTGGCGCTTTTCTTCTCGGCCCTGGGCGCGCTTTTGGGCTGCCGCTTGGCGACCCAGTCGGCATAGCCGCCGACGATCACGTCGATCGTGCCCGATCCGTCGAGGCCCAGCGTGACCGTGACCGTGCGGTCGAGGAAGTCGCGGTCGTGGCTGACGATCAGGACGGTGCCTTCATAGTCGGCGATGACTTCCTGAAGCAGGTCGAGCGTTTCGAGGTCGAGATCGTTGGTCGGTTCGTCCAGCACCAGCAGGTTCGATTCTCGGGCGAATTCGCGGGCGAACAGCAGGCGGGAGCGTTCGCCGCCCGACAGGCTGCCGACTTTCGCCTCGGCCAGCGAGGGGTCGAAGAGAAATTCCTTGAGATAGCCATGGACATGCTTCCGCACGCCGCGCACGTCGATCCAGTCGCCGCCTTCGGCAAGAATGTCGCGGACGCGCTTTTCCGGCTGCATCAGGCTGCGCTGTTGATCGATGAAGATCATGTCCAGCGACTTGGCCTGTTTGACCTGTCCGCTGTCGGGCTGCGATTCGCCGGTCAGCAGTTTGAGCAAGGTGGTCTTGCCCGCGCCGTTGCCGCCGACGATGCCGATGCGGTCGCCGCGCTGGATACGGAGCGAAAAATCCTTGATGACCGTGCGCTCCCCGAACTGCTTCGTCACATGTTCGGCGGTGATGACGCTCTTTGTCTTGTTGTCGTCGCTGGCGACGGCGATCTTCGCGACGCCCTGCGGGCCGGTCATGGCGGCGCGCTGGGCGCGCATTTCCCATAGTTTCGCAAGGCGACCCTGATTGCGCTTGCGCCGCGCCGTGACGCCGCGTTCCAGCCAGTGCGCCTCTATCTTGAGCTTGGCGTCGAGCTTTTCGGCGGCGCGGGTTTCCTCGGCATAGACGGCCTCCATCCACTCCTCGAAACCGCCGAAGCCGATTTCGTTGCGGCGGATGCCGCCCCGGTCAAGCCACAGCGTCTGGCGGGTCAGGCGGGTCAGGAAGGCGCGGTCGTGGCTGATGACGACGAAAGCGCCATTATAGCGGCTGAGCCAGCCCTCGATCCAGTCGATGGCGTCGATGTCGAGATGGTTGGTCGGTTCGTCCAGCAGCAGCAGGTCGGGTTCGCTGGCCAGCGCGCGGGCGATGGCGGCGCGGCGGCGTTCGCCGCCCGATGCGGTGGCGGCTTCGCGGTTGAGGTCGGTGCCGAGCTGGCTGGCGATGGCCTCGATTTCATGGACCGGGGGCGCGAACTCGCCCGCCATTGCGAAGTCGCGCAGCGTGGCGAAGCCGCTGACGTCGGGGTCCTGCTCCAGCATGATGACCCGCGCGCCGGGGCGGACCGACCGGGTGCCCTCGTCCGCCTCGATCTGACCGGCGATGAGTTTCAGGAGCGTCGTCTTGCCCGCGCCGTTGCGGCCGATCAGGGCCAGCCGGTCCCGCTCGCCCACGAAAATATCGAGGTTGCGAAAAAGCCAGTGGGTGCCCTGCGAGAGGCCGAGATTTTCGAAGGAGAGGATCGGGGCTGCCATGCCCGTGCAGCTAGAGCATTTTCGAGGCAGGTGGAACCACCTGACGGCTCGGAAAATGCGGAAAGCAAAAAGGTCGTTCCTGCGCTTTGGGGCAAGAGGGGGAACCGGAAGCTGTCTGACGGCTTTCAGCGCATGTCAGCGTCCATTCATCGCAGCCGTTCCAAATAGGCTGCATCGCTTTTTGAGGAGAAAGCATTTGAAATCCATGACTGCCCTGATGGCGCTGGGCGTTGCCGCCCTCCCTGTCGCCGCATTGGCCCAGCCCAACATCACCATCAACGAAACCGCGCCCATCGTCACGCTGAACGTGACCGAGACGGTGGAGGCCGCGCCCGACACCGCGACCGTGGGCACCGGCGTTCAGACCACCGCCCCCACCGCCGCGCAGGCTATGCAGGACAATGCGGCCAAGATGGAGAGGCTGATCGCGGCGCTCGCAAAGGCGGGAATCGCGAAGAAGGATATTCAGACCAGCGGCATCAACCTGTCGGCACAATATGATTATAGCAATCGGGAGGGGCAGCCCGCTGGGCCGCGTTTCCTGGGCTATGAAGCGTCGAACCAGCTTACTGTGAAGCTGCGCGACATCAAAAAGGTCGGCGTGTTGCTGGATACGATGGTCAAGGCGGGCGCCACCAATGTGAACGGGCCGAACTTCTCGATCGACGATCCCACGCCGATGCTGACACAGGCGCGCGGGCAGGCGTTGAAGACGGCGAAGGCGCAGGCGGATTTCTATGCGCAGGCGGCGGGTTATCGCAGTGCGCGGCTGATCTCCATTGCCGAGAACAACAGCGGCGGGCGCCCGCCCATGCCGATGATGGTGACGGCGCGGTTCAAGGGCGAGGCGGCCGCCGATACGCCGGTCGAGCCGGGGCAGGTCGGATCTTCGGTGACGCTGACGGTGCAGTACGCGCTGGACAAGTAACCGTCGGCCGCTCTTTTCCCAGCCCCCATTCACCACCTGTTCAATGGTCACCCTCTATGCCAAGGTCATGAGGATGACGCATTTCAGACTGATGGCGGGGCTGGGAGCCATGGCGGCGATGATTGCGGCCACTCCCCTTCTCGCGCCGCAAGCCTTCGCCAGCCAGCGGGATGAGCAGGATGCGGCGCGGCGGGCGATGCTGGATGGGCAGGTCATGCCCTTTTCCATGATCAAGCGCCGGGTCGATGCCGCCATGGGGGGCGCGACCTATCTGGGAAGCGAATTCAACCCCTCCTCCAATCGCTATCGCCTGAAATATGTGAAGGACGGCAAGGTGGTATGGGTTGATGCGGACGGTCGCACAGGCGATATAACGGGCTGGGCGCGCTGACACGGCGCGTTTTCGAACGAATGACAAAAGAAACGGGGCCTTATGCGTCTGCTGATCGTCGAAGATGAACCGAGCCTTGGGCAACAGCTCCGCAACACGCTGGAAGGCGCGGGCTATGCCGTCGATCTGGCCGATGATGGCGAGGATGGGCATTTTCTGGGCGCGACCGAAAATTACGATGCCGTGGTGCTGGATCTGGGCCTGCCGACGATCGACGGGCTGACCGTGCTGGACCGCTGGCGCAAGGAAGGCCGGGGCTTTCCGGTGCTGGTGCTGACCGCGCGCGATAGCTGGTCGGACAAGGTGGCCGGCCTTGACGCGGGCGCGGACGATTATCTGGCCAAGCCTTTCCAGAGCGAGGAATTGATCGCCCGGCTTCGCGCCCTCATCCGTCGCGCTTCGGGCAATGCGTCGAGCGAACTGATCGCGGGCGATGTGCGCCTGGATACGCGGTCGGGCAAGGTCACGCTGAAGGGCGAGCCGGTGAAGCTGACGGCGCAGGAATATAAGCTGCTGTCCTATCTGCTGCATCACAAGGGCAAGGTTGTGAGCCGCACCGAGTTGATCGAGCATATTTACGATCAGGATTTCGACCGCGATTCCAATACGATCGAGGTGTTCGTGACCCGCATCCGCAAGAAATTGGGTGCGGACGTGATCACGACGATCCGGGGTCTGGGCTATAGCCTTGACGAGCCGGGGCGGTAATTTCACGCTCCGTTCCTGTGGATGGAGATGAAAGCCGCATCGTCTTTTGACCGACGCCCTCCCCCCATTTCAGGTCCGGTCCACCGGATCGCTCAGCCGCCGCATGATCGGCATTGCCGCGCTGTGGATCAGCCTGTTGCTGCTGGGCGGCGGGCTGGCGCTGGACCGGGTGTTGTCGGACGCGATCACGCGCAATTTCGACGATGGGATGAATTATGTCCTGACGGCGATGATCGCGTCGGCGGAGATCGGGCCGGATGGCGAAGTGCTGTTCAACCGCGAACCCGCCGACCAGCGCTTTCTGGAGCCGAACAGCGGCATCTATTATCAGATCAGCGGCAAGGGGCATGAGGATTGGCGATCGCGATCGCTGTGGGACCGGGCGCTGAAGGTCAGCCCCGACCATCATGACGACGCGCCGCACATCTATGACAGCAAGCAGTTTCCCGGCGAAGACCTGCGCGTGATGGAGCGCAGCATCATCCTGCCCGGTTCCAAGACTCGCTGGATGTTCATGGTGGCGCAGGCCCGCGAAGGGCTGGACGGGCAGATCAAGACGCTGCGGTCGACCCTGTTCGAGAGCTTTGCGCTGTTGGCGCTGGGGCTGATCGTGCTGGCGACGTTGCAGACCATTTATGGGCTGCGGCCCCTGCGCAAGGTGCGACATGAAATCGTGCGGATGCGCGCCGGTGAAAAGAATCGCGTCACCGAACCCATGCCCGCCGAAGTGCTGCCGATGGTGGAGGAGCTGAACGCCCTGCTCGCCCATAATGAACGCCAGGCGGAGGAAGCGCGGACCCATGCGGGCAACCTGGCCCATGCACTGAAAACGCCGCTGACGGTGATCATGAACGCCGCCACCGCGCAATCGGCCGATCTGGGCGATACGGTGATCCGCGAAGCGACGACGATGCGGCGGCAGGTGGACCATCATCTGGCCCGCGCCCGCGCGGTCGGGCGGCGGGGGGCTGCGCAGAGCCGGGCAGAGGTCTGGGCCAGCCTGGAGGCGGTCGAGCGGGCCGTGCAACGCCTTTATCCCGACGTTCGCATCGACATGGATGGCGTCAAGGATGCAGCCGCGCGCGTCGAGCGGCAGGATCTGGACGAGATGCTGGGCAATCTGATCGAGAATGCCGCGAAATATGGCGGCGGCAGCGTATTCGCGACGGTTGCGCGGGCCGGTTCGATGGTCGAAATTCAGGTCGAGGATGACGGGATGGGCATTCCCGAAGCGGACCGGATACGCATTTTCGATCGGGGCGTGCGGCTCGATTCGGGTAAGCCCGGAACCGGGCTGGGCCTAGCGATCGTGCGCGACGTGGCGGAGATTTATGGCGGATCGGTCGGGCTGGAGGAAAGCGAGGATCTGGGCGGGTTGATGGCGCGGCTGCGCTTGCCTGCCGCCTGATGCGCCGGGTCTTCTATCTGTGCTGCGGCTTTCTGTCTTTGGGGCTGGGCGCTGTCGGGGCGTTTCTGCCGTTGCTGCCAACGGTGCCGTTCGTGATATTGGCGGCTTTCTGCTTTGCACGCTCCAGTCCGACGCTGGAGGCCCGATTGCTAGAGCATCGGCTGTTCGGGCTGCACATCCGCGCATGGCGGGAAAAGGGCGCGATCAGCC
>Ga0065704_10000918_pt1 | contig 12285 bp, 12 predicted proteins | sample SwiRhicommuniRL2_FD_59091 | JGI IMG/M metagenome (GOLD analysis project Ga0065704, IMG submission 59091) | Switchgrass rhizosphere bacterial communities from Rose Lake, Michigan, USA - RL2 v2 (version 2) | ecosystem: Host-associated > Plants > Roots > Rhizosphere > Soil | place: East Lansing, MI
GCAGCCAGCCGTGATGATTCTCGTACAACTGTTCGACGGACGATGTTGGGCTGGCATCCTGCATGTGAGGCTCGCACTGCGTGAATGATAATGCTTCTCATCGTATTGATCGGGCGGATGGTTGTACAGTGTTTACACCTGTTTGATGGGGTGGAATTCTACGTCCATATCTGAGCAACAACTGGAGCAAGTGGGTGCGCTACACCGAAGCCGGTTACTTGCCGATCGACAACAACGCCGCCGAGCGTGCGATCCGGCCCTTCGTGATCGGGCGCAAGAATTGGCTGTTCAGCGACACGCCCAAAGGCGGGACGGCCAGCGCTCAACTTTACAGTTTGGTCGAGACGGCTAAAGCCAACGGCCAAGAGCCCTATGCGTGGCTGCGTCACGCACTTGAACGCCTGCCGACGGCTTCTTCGGTTGAGGATTACGAAGCTTTACTGTCCTGGAACTGCTCGCCGATGACGCATAGTTAAGCGCGCTATTCATCTTGATGGCTGGTGGGGTTTACGGTGAGTTCAAAGAATACGAGCGGAGTAACGATCATGGAATACGACGATAAACTGATTGAAGAAGCCGTGCTTGCCCTGTTGGCAACCTTCAGTTTTGATAACGGCAATGCTTGGAAAGGGTTCGACTTCGAGACCATGAACCGATTGCATGAACATGGGTTCATCAGTAATCCGGTGAACAAGAACAAATCGATTTGGTTGACGGCTGAAGGGCTGGAGCGAGGCCGGCAGATAGCCGACCGGTTATTTGGGGTAAGAACCCAGGTGGAGCATGAATCCGACTTGGATACCTGACTTCATACCACGGCCATACGATAGGTCGGGTTTATGGATCGCATACTTATTTTCTTGCAGTTGCCGATATTCATTCAAACGCCAAATAGCACCAAGCCCCGAGTTTCGGGGCTTGGTGCTGTGGTGCGCTTCGCGGTCACCTTGCAAACTAGAGGTCGCTCGATACGGATACGCGGTGATAACCAGCTCCCGGCAATCGGGCACTGGAGACGCTTTCCCTGCATGAGGGAAACGCTCCAGCATTCCAGGCTGTTGAGAATGTGGAAGACGGCTGCCTCCCCCAATTCCCAATCAGTGGCGTTGCCGGCATCAGTATCTGCAATGTCTTCCTGCACGGCTTTAAATGCCAGCACTCAGAGGTCACGTAGCGGCTCAAAGCCCGCTGCAGGGAGGTATTGACGATCTCGGTCGGTCGCCGGCGCCAGTTGATCCAACTCGCTGACAAGTTCGGGCTTTACTCGGAAAGACAGAACGGGAGAGGCTGCCATAACGTTGTTCCACACGTGTTCTGTATGCGCTGTGTACATGGTATGCGGACGTTATGCTTCGGCTGGTAGTCGGCCACCAATAGCGATTTGTCGGTTTGGGGAAGGATTTACAGGCGAGCGACTGGGTTGTATTAACCCAGAAACAACAAAGCCCTCACATTTCTGTGAGGGCTTTGTTTTGTATGGTGCGGCACCAGGAGTCAAATATCTAAATAACTATATGATTTATATGCTATTTTTATTCGATACTATTATAGGCTACCTCATAGAGTATCCTTAGTCCTAGCTCAATCCGGTGCAATATATATCGCGCATATGGAAGGCTGAGCTGACAACTGGTGGTTGCAGCTTTTTTGACTGATGCATCGATATTCGGATAGACAAAGTGAGATGTCGTGTTTAACCAAACTCTGATCTGGTACTACATCTTCTTCTGTCGGACCGAATACTTGGCCTTATAAGCAGAATTAAAACTTTAAATCTATCGCCATGAACCTCGATGCCAAAGATAGAGTCTTGGCAGTGAAAAAGAGAGAAAAAAATATTCACTTATAAGATTAAAATCCAGATGAGTTTTGGGTAGTCAGTTACGTCATAAGACTGCCCAGGCGTACACAATCATATAGCGGCATTGAAACTCAACACGATGTCTGTAAAGCCTTTGACGTCTTCTTTATTTAAAATTCTACTGGTTGAATGACTGCTGTAATCGATTGCGTTTACATTGTCGAGTTCTGAATATATGCTGGACTGATATTCTTGCTGCTTTAGTGTGGAGCTTAAGATTTTTTGGCCGGGCAATTCATTGAGCTTTTTAATTGCATAAAGCTCTTTAGCAGTTGAAAGCTCACCATCACGAAAAGAGTCTATGATGATAGGGAAAGGATGATCTAATAGTTCTTTGAATGACACAATTTTAGAGAAGTAGAATTCTTGACCTTCGCTGCCAGAATAAACCATTCCTCGCTTTGAAAAAATACCATCAAATTCAAGACCGCCTTCTGGGTCCATGTCTTGGTAGATGGATTGCATGCGTTCAACTATCTCTTCGATCAGAGATGTTTTTTTTGCTTTGGATGTGCCTTCTTTTTCGGATGCCGCGGCCAATATTTTCTCATTGATCTCCAGTTGAATATTTAATTCATTTATTTGTTTTCCGATTTGAGCGTCAGTTAGGATTTCTTCATGCTTTAACATTATTGTTTTAATGTCTTTTGGTAGTATCTCCAATTCGCGAGTCATGGACAATTGGTCGTTATTTATTTCTCGCGCTAGCTCTATAATGATTTCTTCCTTTAATAATATTTCGCTTCTAATTGTGGAGATTACTTCGTTCCTGATATCTTGGTTGCTCACCTCAAATGTGAAGTCGCGATTACCGTAAATGACTTTTTTGCTGCCACAATCGCCACACGCAACATTGCCAACTTCGAGCTCTCTATTAAGTGAATTCAGCTCTCCTATAAGAGACTCTAGTCTGACTTTAAACGAAAGCTCTTTGTTACGCTTTTTTTGGTTATCAGTGATTCTCGCGTAAATCGTTTCAACTCTCTTTTTGGTTTCCTCATATATAAGCCTGTCAGTATTTGAGTTTGCAATTTTTGAAACTTGCGGCGTCCTTTTTGCTAATTTTTGAAGCTTGGTTAGGTCTTTTATTGTGGACTTTATCTCATCGATTTCTTTCTTGATAAAGATTAAATGCTCAGCAGGCTCAGGAGTTAGCTCTTCGTCGAAGAGTGCGTATAGCATGTCGATGAAGTCGCTTTTGTTGTAGTATCCGCCGCCAATAACATTTGAGGTGTCTCGGTTATCTTGGGGGAGGAAAAAAAGCTGAAAAAATAGTGCTAGATCGGCTATTTTTATAATGCCGTCTTTATTTATTTTCGGTAAGGTATGTATGTTCTCATTGAAAAAACGCTTCAACTCTGCAACAGATTCGAATAAATTTATTTCAGAGCCTGACTTGACTAAGAATGAGTTCCCTTTTCTTAGGAATAACCATTCTTTTTCGTTGTAAATAAACTTGCTGTAGAAATAATATTCTTGATATGTAAAGCCGCTCGGGAATATCGGATCATTACCTATCGAATACATGAGACCTTGTACTGTTAGTGTCTTGCCTTTATTGTTCTCATCGCTAAAAATTATATTAATGCCGTCTTGATACCGTCGCTCTATAAAAGCTTCAGATTTGTTCCCGAATCCTGATTCAATAAAGTGCATTTTCAAGGCCGTCGATTATGATTGAGATGAAAAAAATTCCTGGCATACCATAAAAATTGCTGCTCTCGAACCCACTAAACTCTTTTGCTTGCTCATACACTTGCCGGGAAGAAAGGTCAGAGTTATTACTGATAGCCAGCAATGAACGCTCTAAAAATTTCCAGAAAACCTGTTTTTTGTTTTTGTCAAAAAAAGCTTTGGTTATTTGCTGGTTGCATTCAAAAATCAGTTCGCCAACAGCGTCTTTCGAAAGACCTGATATTTCAGGTAAAAAACTCAGTGGGATTGATTTGAATTTGAATAGGTCATGTCCTACTAGCCTGTTTATGATTAGTTTTGACAGGTCTAAGGATGTTATGTGCCTTTCAAAAGCCAGCGCCTCAGCTATGGATTCAATTTTAGTGTTATGTATGGAAGATAATTTTTTTATGGTTTGCTGTTCTTTTATTTCTTTAAAAACTGTTTCGTAGAATTCGTCTCTTTTAAGTTTTGTACTTTTAAATGGAGTGATGCTCTTTATGTAGCTGCTAATTGGGGGTTTGTCTATGATGAAACGTATTTTTGATAGGAAGTCATTTACTGCTGATAATTGTTTTGGGTCTAAGTCGTCAAGTGCTTTACGTTTTTTCCATTCCTTAACTAATCCTATTTTTATTTTTTCTTTAATGCTTTCTAGGTTCTCGATTCCATATTCTACAAGACTGTGATCTGTTACGTACTCGGCTTTAGGTTCCGGCATGAATAAAGCGAATTTGCAAAAATTCAAGGTGGAAAGATAGTTGAATAAAAGTGTGATCAGAGAGCGGCCGATTTGGGATGGAGACATATTGGCCACCCCTTTAGACTGGATATCCCAAAGCGCACTGCTGTGTTTATCTGTGCCGGTTATATCGTTGAAGCAATCTATAAATGCCAGAGATATTTTTTTCTTTTCTTTATCGATTCCTATCAAATAAAGTAAAGCTTTGGTTTCATATTCAGATGCTTTTTGCGCAGTTTTTTCCGTGTATTCGAAAACGTATTCCATGCATAGTTTTCCCGTGGAGTACTAAAGTATTTAACCTGCTCCAGCTACTTTTTGTTTTCTTGCCATTCGCTATGTGATTTCTATAATGATATCGACGGTGTTATTTTTTGGTGTTATTTGATCTATAGTTGAGATAGCGTAGAGAGAGACTCAAATCTCCTCGAGGATTGCCTTTCGGCGCGTAGAATACTCAGTCTCATCAATTAAACCTCGCGTTTTAAGCATCGATAATTTTTCAAGTCTAGTCTCGATTTCATTAAAAGGAGAGTTTTCTGTATCGCTTAATCCGTGAGTAGCGGCACCAGCACAAGCGGCATTGATGTCGTTCATCAGTGCAACTTCATCAAAGATCGTCTGGCCTTTTTTGTCCCTCATGAGATTCGAGTATGCGCGGCCCAAGGCTAATGTCTGTTGACGTAGGTCTGGGTTGCGAGGATCAGCTTTGAGCATGGCCAACGTTTGCTGATACGCTTCGCGGGCTTCGGTGTTGCTTTTTTCCATTTGCCATCCCCACCAGACCGCGATTACTACAATACCTATCACAATGAACCAAACCATCACTTTAAGTCCTTTTTGAAAGCACGCCGGCGTGCGGATGAGCGATGATAGTATAGTGCCATTGTGCGCGGTTAAGGTGTGGGGGATGCGCATGAGAGAGCGGATCGACCGTAGCTCAGCCGACGCCCTGGTAGGCATCGCCGCCAATGGTTGGTGAGTAACACCGAAGCTCTGTTCCTCAAGCAGTGGCTGGAAAGCAACCTGATGCTTTGAATGACCCGGTGATCAACTTACTGTACTCACACCTGCCCTGGAGCAGGAGTGGGAGGGCGAGAGTTTGTGTTCGCCGCACCATGGCGTATGGATGGACAAGAACTGTTAGGCGCTTGACGGTGGAGGGAGTGAGCAGGACGGTGGATTACCTGAGGGTGGGCAGGTGGGTAATCCGGGGTGACTCAGGTATCAGTATTGTTTATATCTATTCGAACAAATCAGAAATACTATCTTTGACGCCCACTGGATACATGTCACCAATAAGGCTTCCGTTTAATAGGAAATTTATAACTTCAGGTGGGCAAAGAAGTTCAGTATTAAATGATCCATCTTGAACCGAATTTCTCAATTCCATGAGCAAGCGACCGAGCACATTAGCGCCGACTAAGGTGTCTTCACCGGTCGGTAACGCCCCCCAGAATCGATCTTTAGATGAGTGCTCAACTATTGATCTATCTTGAGTATCAATCAGGATTTTTGAGAATGTGGAGTAATTCTGTAACAGTTTTGCGTTTAGGCACCAACGCATAATTCGAACTCTTACTTTCATCCAGTCAGCACGAGTCTGCTCCTTTAATGGTTTGGCTCGCATTTTTGCAGTCATTGGGCTGGTCTGGGAAATTATTAGTTCTTGGGCTTCAGGGTTGTTAGGGAATCGGCATGCCTGATAAAGCGCCTCCGAAGTTAGTATGTGATGGTTATTAATTAGAATTGGAAAGCCTGGAGCCATGTTGGAGAGCGCCCCGAATGCCTCTTTTGTCTTGTGAAAGACAATGCACTCAGATCGCTTGTAGGTTCTAATTCCAACCGTTTGTTTCATGGTTAGTCACGCTTCTAGGCTGCCCTAGTCTAGGTTTCTAATTAATTATTTGATCTTGGGAAGAGAGGATACCATGGATGTCCTGCCCAGAGTGCTAAAGGAGCATTATTTGGACAGTTTCGGTATGTTACGATCATGGTGCCAAACCCAAGGCTTTCAAGAGACATGTATCCAAGTGGGCGATGTTGCACTTTGAATTTTGGACAAATTTCTTTTATTCGAGCGCCAGCTTTCAGAAATTCGTTCTCTAATAACTGTCGACCAGCATCGCTCGAAAAAAACGCCCGACCACCTACATTGCCTGGTCGTCGATATACTGGGGGCTTTGACATGGTTTGTATGTAATTGTTCACGGACTGCCCATTGTCTCCAGCGACTGGACGCAATACATCTGAAGTGTCAGTAAATGCAAGCCGGTCCTCGATGATATTTCCATATACCCATTTAAGATTTATTTTTTTCTTGGATTCCGCAATTTTCTTTTCAATAAAGCCTGTGCTGTACCAGAGCGAAAGTCTGTGCATAGAGTGAGACATTACATATAGATTGCACTCTGGAGGGGCTGCTGCCAATATCCAGTTGGATACATCTGTACGCATGCGTTGGCCAGAATATATTACGTCATCAAGATATATCTGGTTTGTTGCGTTGGCATTATTAATGCTGATATCAATGCCAGCATTGGCTTGAAGCAGCTCTCTGAAGATTGCAATGCAGTCTCGCTGGCTGTTCCCTGCGCCTTGTATGTCAAGTAGTGTGCTGTGGTTGAAGACTTGAGCATTGATTGTTGGCTTGGTGTGAGGGTGAATTATTTTGTTTTCAATGAAGTCTTGAAGGTGTTTTTTTTGTATATAGCTCTGCGCAAGAACAAAGTTCAACTCTTTAAGTAGGCTGTTTTGGCATTCTTCAGGAAATTGGTTAAGCCAGCGCTCAACATGGTTTGCATTGAATGTACCAATTTTTCCGAGTTGATAATCCATTGAAAGGGTTACCAGCTGCTGGACCAGCACCGCACGTTCAGTCATTCTTGTCCTTCCTTGGCTTTGTGATGGTATGTCCTATCGACATTTACAGCGCATTTTCATGCGGAATTTCAAAAGACGCAAGCGATGTTAGTGAGCCACCCCAAACATCAAAGACCGCGTGAGGCTTAGCTGTCATTCGTCTCCAGCGTTACCAATAAGTCGTCCGTCTAATCCGTCAGTCTCAAGTCGATTTTTATCGATCTTTACCGATGCTGTGGAACACACACACACACCGATTGTATATTATGATATTCCGAGCTATCCTCAACTTCGCTAGACATTGCATGAAAAGGGATTTTTTATTGTTCATAATTACCGCATTTGTCACTCTATCTCCTTAGTAAAAACTGCTTCCTAGAGCAGCGACACACGCTGCCTCATCATGCGGTAAAACTTGGTTTGGTGATTTGTGCTTTTTTGTGACTGTTAATATTTAATGCAAAAGGACGGAAATTGAGAAACTGGCTAAAAACAGTACTATTTGTCTCATCCTATTCTCCGGCACTTTTAGTTCTTGGAGGTGTTAGGTGGTACTCAATTGGAGAGATAGATGCACTTGTTGTTCAGCTTGTAATAATTTCAATATTGGGAGTTGTCTTGCCGCTTTTGATACTCGCACTGCTCAGAGCGGAGGCTGAAAGCATAAATTTTAAGGCCAAAAAAGTAGAGTCGACTGACTATTTTCTACTTGTTTTTGTCGCAAGCTATCTTGCTCCCATTGCAATGAAAGTGGCTGAAGTTAATTTCGAAATGATTGTTTTGTTTGTTTGTGTGGTATTTGTTTTAGGGTGGCTTGTTTCAAACATACCCTGCCATCCAGTGCTGTATTTATTTAGGTTTAGATTTTATAAGATTGAATCTGATGATGGCATGGTTTATACGCTGATAACCAGAAGGCAAATACGAAGCCCGAAAAACATAAAAAGCGTAAAAAAAATATCTAGCGGAATGCTAATGGAGTGATGTGGTGATGCTAAACCTTTTTGCGTTAACAAATAATCCAGCCAAAAGAATAGTGAGATTCAGCCTTTCAAATCCAGTACAGATCGATCTGACCCGGTATATCAGAGAACAAGAAGTAGCATTTGATGAAGCAGGGCAAGAGATAGAGTTTGATGGGAAGTACAAGCCGGACCAAGGCGAAGTGCTGTATATTGATAATTATGATGATATCGATGACTTGCAGGCGGCAGTAGAAAATCCATTAGCCCTAGATGAGGTAGAGCCAACAGAAGAATTTTTTAATGAGATAAAAGCACTCTTTACTGGATATGTTACCCCGGGTGGGCACATCAGGGTTCTACTGCAGAATTTTGATCGCAGAAAAATTATATCGACCAATGGCCTTTCAATATTTCACTCCGCCAATGTGTATCGGAAAATTGAAGGCATAGGCTTGACGGTTGATTACAAACTTACCGCCACCCTTGAAGAGGGGCGACTTAAATTTTTTAGCTTTCATGCTGCTCGCCAAATATTTGATTTAAGTGAATACTATAAAGTTGCAACAGACGATGATGTGAGGGATTTTGCTGCGTCAGCTATAATTCAGGCGGTAAGCACAGAACGCCTTCTTGAGCTTTCTGATTCTTGGGTGAGAAGGAAGATTTCCCTCATACAACAAAGCGGCATTCTTCAAAACGTCCCAATCAACGAAATGAGGGCGGTTGCAATTGAGTTTAATATTCCATTTAACACAGTTGTATTCGGCGCTGCGGAGGTAATTACGGTTCCTGATAATAAGTCAGATCTGAAGAAGCTTTTAAGGTTTTTGGATGAGGATTACTATAAATCTCCGCTTTCAAAAACAAATTTCATAACGAACTCAAAGCGTATTGCTGGTGATCGGGATTAGTGTCAGGGTTTGTTGCGCTATAGTTAAACTTAAGGTTTTCTGCACAAGATGTGAGCTGCACATATCGGAATTAAAGTAAAGGTGTTTACCAATGCATGCTTTGGATTGGTTTCAACCAGTCATCAACGACTGAGATGTTCCGACACTACTTCCGATGTGTGCGATTTAATCAGGCTTTTTGTTTTGTTGTCAGGAGTCGGCCTTAGATTAGTGGGCGTGTTCTACAGTGCTCCTCTGACCTCTTCCTGACTTTCGCCTACTACTTTGAACTGCCAAGGTTTTCTTAAGCGTAAAGTGAGCGAATGCACGGTCAGCAGATAGTAATAGCGGGTCGATTCAGCGTGCTGATTTAGGTGCTGATTTAGAAACCAGTCGAGATGTTTTCGCTGCCAGGTCCATGGATTATCTCGGTGCCAGCGATTAGCAATCGCGGCTTGAATGACCTTTGCTTGGCGTAGGTGACGCTGGCGTGTGGCATTCGCTCCGGTGAGGATGCCCGCCAGGAAAAGCTCCATATCGAATGGTTTGCTCATGGTCGGCCGCCGATGTACGCCGAAACTACGTCGATACGACCGTGCCCCAGCTCATAGCTGATTTTTGCGCGTGCCTCCTGATCGAGGCGTCGGTCGAGCTGGCAGCACCTGCCACCGTTGATGGGTGCGAGATGTTGGGTGATTTGCTCGTAGCGTTCGCACGCATAGGCTGCCCGCAATTCGTGGAAGCCTTTGAGGTTGTGTGTATGGAGGACCTCCCGTGCGGGGCGGACGATTCCCCGTTGGAAATCAAGGTAGCTTTCGTTCGGTGCCAGTAGGTTGCGGCTGCCATGCGGTAAGACTTGCTCGGCATATCTGAGTGCTTCGCAAACATGGTCGTCCACCATGATCCAGCGAGGTGCTGTTGCTCCGCCGCGGCCACCTTTGGTGCCGTCCTGGATGTTGATCCTCCCGAGTTGCTCGGCTTCCCGTTGCAGTCGAGGAAGGTCGACCAAAATCGCCTCACGTAAACGCATGCCGGTGGCTCGCGCTAACTGAGCTATGGCCGCAGCGCGCGGCTGCTGATGTTCGAAAAGCTCGCCGACGATCCGCTTCACGTGTTCGCGGTCTTGGCCTTGCGGCACCGAGCGACGAACACTGGTGCGCCGCATTCCCAACGTCTTGCTCGGACTCACGACCTTCACATACTGATCACCGCGAAGCGCGGCTAAGGTTCGGTTCACGCTGGATAACCGGTTTTGCGCGGTGGCGATGCCGATAGCTCCTTGTTCGACTTGCTGCCGCAGATGTTCGGCGTACTCCAACAAGGTCTGTCGATCTATCTGCCGCGCATCGTTAAAACCTGGCCCATCCTCCGACCGACACCACCGCACAAACACCTGCCAGCGATCACTGTGCGCCTTCACCGTGCCGTAATGCCCATCGCCAAACAGATCCCGTAATGCCTGCGGCCCGGCATAGCTCAATTGCCGACCATAGCCAAAATTGCGCCCATCTCGTCTACCGACCAATGCCATGATCAATCTCCTCTCGAAGCCAAAACCTTTGAAACCTTCCCCACGTCATCCCGCCAAGAATGTTGAGTGTTATCAGGGATCAAGGCCCCTGCGACCTGTGAGGGTTGTCTGTTAACGCGGGACTGGCGGCTCTTTACGACCGGGAGCTTGGGCATCTCATGATCTGGCCTCCTGAGCACTTCCGAGGAAGTGGGCGGGTAGAGGCTGCACTGGCTGACGAGACCGGCGCCGCGAGATCCTGAATCGGGTGAAGGCAGTGATTCGATGACCGGGGCATGCCTGACTGTCAGTCAGGTGCAGTCCATTCCATGGGCTGCGGCACCATCATCTGCATCGCTGTTGCTAGTGACTTCGGTGTTTGTCACGCCGATTGTCACGAGGGGGAATACCGCAAAGCCCTGTACGAGTTGGGCTGCAGCAGCGGTAGGAGCGCCCGTCTCTTTCCGGGAGAAAGAGACGAGCGCAGGTTGGCGCAAGGAAATGGCCAAGCGGATAGGTTGCTGCAAGGCAGCTATGAAAGGGGAAAGTTGCCGCAGTGGGCACACTGGTAAAAGTAGGCATCCATCACATCGCTGTGAGCGTGCGAGCCGCCGGACGCTAATCGCACTTTGGGTGAACCACCACGGTGTGGCGTAGCCTTAAAGGTTCTGGCTACCTAGGTTGCTGTCAACGACAGCGCTTTTCCCGATCTTTTCTACGCCTGTGGATAATTCGGGTCAAGGCTCGAATTTTCGGGGATTCTGCGGCTGTGGATGAAATTATCCACCGGTGGAAATCAGTGGTTTTCCACAGACAGTTGCGTGGGCTTTAGATTTTTTAAGTGAGGTCCATCCAAGCAGGGCGGCTTTGCAGCCCCGCTTGGATGGACCCGCGTGGAAGGGCGGACAACGGTGATCTCACAGGCTTACCCACGTTTGGATGCGCCACGGCTATTTTGTAGGGCTGTGATGTTGTCGCCGACTGGGTGAGCGAATTCGTGGGGTGTCACATGCCCATGGCGGTTGGCGTCGATGTAGTTACTCCACCACGCCATGATCAGCCTGCGCTGTTCGAGGAATTCGGCCTTGTGGATATACGCGGCACGCACACGGTTGCGTTCCTTGTGGCTCATTTGTCTTTCGATGGCTGCGTCGGTCCATAACCCGGACTCCAGCAGAGCGCTACAGGCCATGGTCCTGAAGCCGTGGCCGCACACGTCCTTGCTGGTGTCATAGCCGACGTTGCGGAGCATGGTGTTCACCGTATTCTCGGACATGGGCTTCCAGTACTTGTGGTCGCCCGGTAGCACCAACTCTGAAAAGCGACTGAGGCTGCGCAGGCGCTCCAGTATTTCGATGACCTGCGGCGATAGCGGAACCATTTGAATGTCGCCGTTCATCTTGGTCCCGCGCGTGGAGTTGCGTACCCCTTCAATCGGTGCGCGCGTATCGGGGATTTCCCACATGGCGCGTTGGAGGTCGAACTCACTCCATCGAGCGAAGCGCAGTTCGCTGGAGCGGACGAATACATGCAACGTCAACAGGACGGCGAGGCGCGTCAGTTCGCGGCCGTTGTAGTTGTCGATACGGTGCAGCAGTTCGGGTAGACGGTTGAGAGAGAGGGCCGGGCGATGGACTGTGCGCGGCGCGTGAAGCGAGCCTGCCAGATCTAGAGCGGGATTCATGGTGATCTGCCGAGCCCTTTTGGCCCCGCGCATGATGGTGGATAAGTAGTTCTGTACCCTTAACGCCACATCCATGGTGCCGCGTTCCTTGATGCGC
>Ga0065704_10071243_pt1 | contig 12281 bp, 10 predicted proteins | sample SwiRhicommuniRL2_FD_59091 | JGI IMG/M metagenome (GOLD analysis project Ga0065704, IMG submission 59091) | Switchgrass rhizosphere bacterial communities from Rose Lake, Michigan, USA - RL2 v2 (version 2) | ecosystem: Host-associated > Plants > Roots > Rhizosphere > Soil | place: East Lansing, MI
GGTGGATCTTCTACTGTAGACGCAGAAACGATCATCACGCGTCCCCATCCAGTTTTAACGAGATGAGGCCCAAATGCCTGGAACAAATGGAATGTCGTCCATATGTGCTGACCGATCAGAAAGTCCAAATCTTCCACGCTCGCTTCGACTAGGGTCTTGCCGCCAACCCAACCACCGACCAAATGGATGAGGGAGTGGACTCCGCCAAATTTAGCGGCAACCGCTTCCGCCGTCGCGTGGAGCGCATCCCCATCTCGCAGATCGATCACGGACGTGAAGATTCGGTCAGCGGGGAGGTTTAAGTCACGGGTCAATTCATCCAGTTTATTTTGATCGTGACCGAGCAGCACCAGGGAACATCCACATGCAGCAAAGGCTTGCGCCGTTTCGCTCCCCAATGCACCGGCCGCGCCGGTGATCACGACTGTTTTATTCACTCATCTCCTCGATCTGTTCCTCGCTCATACCTTCCACGATTGGACGATCATATTGTTCATCCAAATGCTGCTTGCCATGGAAGTCGATCATATGACCAGACTTAGCCGCTTTCGTTTCGAGATAAAAAAGGTTGTGCTCATTAGGTTCCATGATGTGCGGGATTCGCCCGTTGATCTGGATGCCATATTGAGTCAACTGATTGATCTTTTTCGGATTGTTGGTCATCAACTGGATCGACTGGATATGAAGCGACATTAGCATATGCGCGGCAACCGCATAATCACGTTCATCATCGCGGAAGCCAAGCGCGAGATTCGCTTCAACCGTATCCAGACCTTCATCCTGCAAGCTATAGGCGCGGATCTTATTGATCAGACCGATGCCGCGGCCTTCCTGGCGCAGATAGAGCACCATGCCTCTTTCCATGCGACCAATCTTTTTTAACGCAGCTTCCAGTTGATCGCGGCAATCGCAGCGCAATGAACCCATCACATCCCCCGTGAGACATTCGGAATGCAGGCGGACCGGTACATCTGAGGCGCCGATCACATCACCTCTGGTAATGGCAACATGTTCCTTGCCATCCCGATTATTTTCAAATGCCACAATATGGAAATCTCCAAAGCGAGTGGGCAACTCCGCCATCGCCACAATCCGGACACAGATCTTATCTCTGCCCAACCCCTCACATTCATGATCACCTTCTTTTGCAAGAAGTAAATCGAATTTTTCATGCATCGTTGTTGTCATATTCACCTCACGAGTTGATATTTTAATAACACGCTGCCATCCTCCCAAGTTTCTGTTTTGACGAGTTTCAATGGAATGGCTTCGTTTCGTTTCAAGCCTGAACCTGCTGCCGTGGTTGGAGCAGACTCGCCCCCGAAGATCATTGGTGCTACATACGCTGTGATTTCATCCACCAGGCCGAGCCGTATGAGTTCAAAGTTGAGTGTACTGCCACCTTCCACCATCAGGCGATCGACACCAATTTCCTTCAAGATGGCTAAGGCGCTTTGTAAGTCAACCTTTTCTGCGTTGTCAACGTACACATCTACGCGTCTTGACTTCAGCAGAGCAAGGTGTTCCTTAGATGTCCGTTGCGTGGTAAATATTACGATGTCTGCAGGACCGGCGCTTAGAAAGTTCGAATCTGCCTTGATATTGGCCTGAGTCACAATGCCCACCTTGATGGGGTTTGGCGAAAGTCCACTTGCGACGCGTTCCACACGCAATCCCTCAGATTTAACCGTTAACTTGGGATCTTCGTCAAGGAGGGTTCTCCCACCCACCATGATCGCATCTGCGCTGGCGCGCAATTGATCGACGCGCTCCTTATCCTGTTGGGAGGAGATCGCTGCACCCTTCCGCTCAAACGTGTCGATCTTTCCATCGGCGGTCATAGCAACATTAATAAACACAAAGGGGCGATTCATAATACAATTGTAAATCCTTACGTTAAAAAAAGTGACGGCCTTCTTGAAAAGGTGGGATCATTTTGTTCGGCGGTGTTGAGGAGATTATATGCGCCAATCCATGCTTACGGATGAACAAGCCCGGTTTCTGCGGGAGGAAAAAGAAACGCTGTCAGAAATTCGGCTCGCCCTGACGGAAATCGATGTGCCGCGCGAAGCGTTGGGGACTCTTCAGGACACCATTCTGCAATTGGATGAGTTATTTCTGTTAGTGGTCGTGGGAGAATTCAATGCCGGGAAGAGCGCGCTGGTCAACGCCTTATTAGGTGAGAGGATTTTGCCTGAAGGTGCCACGCCTACGACCTCCCGTGTGACCCTGGTCAAGTGGGGGGAAAAAGCTGCCGAGCAGGTTGTCGATGAAAATTTCTCCATATACACTTATCCGCTTCCTCTTCTAAAGGAATTAAATATTGTCGATACCCCGGGCACCAACGCGGTCATCCGCTACCATGAGCGCCTGACCGATGAATTCGTGCCGCGCAGCGATCTGGTCTTGTTCACCACCTCAGCCGATCATCCCCTCACCGAAAGCGAGCGACAATTCCTTGAGCGCATCCTCTCCTGGGGCAAGAAAGTCGTCTTTGCGTTGAACAAGGCAGATATCATCGAGGATGAAGCTGCTCTGCAGGAAGTACGCTCCTTTGTCCTCAAACATGCTACAAAGGTGTTGGGTGATACCCCCGAGTTCTTCCCTGTCTCAGCCAGACTGGCGCAACGCGCCCTCTCCGAATCGGATTCTGAGCAGCGTCAACGCCTGCGTGTCGCCAGTGGATTGGATGCTTTGGAACAATACATTACATCCACGCTGGATGACACAACGCGGCTGCGGTTAAAGTTTAGCAATCCCCTGGGGGTGGCAGATAATATCATTACGCAAGCTGCAAATTCCACACAAGCTCAAACCGAAGATCTGAAAGAGGATCTAAAGACAACCACATCCTTGGAATCAACGGTCATAGACTATGAGCGTGATCTGAAAAACGAGCTTCAGCCGCGGCTGGCAGAGATGGAGAATATCCTGCACCGACTGGAGCAGCGCGGACTTGATTTCTTCGACACCACGATTCGACTGACCCGTATCCAAGATCTGATGCGTGGCGATAAGGTTCGGTCGGAGTTCGAACAACGCGTACTGGCAGATGTGCCCCAACAGATTGAAGACCAGGTCCAACGGTTGATCGATTGGCTGGTGCAAAAAGATTTGCAGGAATGGCAGCGGGTGATGACCTATGTCCAGCGGCGGCGCGCGCTCCATACGGAGCATATTGTGGGCGAAGGGATTGAACCGCGCGAAATGCGTCGCCGCGAATTGATCGATAGCATGGGGAAAACCGTGCAGCGGATTGTGGATACGTATGATCGCGACCGCGAAGCGAGCGAACTGGCAGCCCACGTGGAAACCGCCGTCGCACAGACTGCATTGCTCGAAGTTGGCGCGGTGGGACTGGGAGCGTTGGTCACGGCAGCAGTTTTGTCTTCCAGCCTGGATATTACCGGCATTCTGGCGGCGGGTACCCTGGCGATCGTCGGCCTGTTTGTGATCCCTTATAAGCGTAAACAGGCGAAAGACAGTTTCAAAGAAAAAATGACAAACCTGCGTGAAAATTTGCTGGATACCCTCACCACCCAATTTACCCGTGAGTCTCAAAGTGCAGTGGAGCGTCTAAAAGAGGGAATCACGCCTTACATTCGCTATGTGCACACGGAACGGGAACGGATTGAAAAGAGTGAAACACTCTTGGCAAAGCTCCGGAAACAACTCTCTGTCCTGCGGGCCCGTAGCGAGGCCGTGGTCGGGAAATAAAATTGATTTTTCTATCTTGAGATAAAATTCAATAGCTGCGTATTGATTTCCGCATTACTATGGGGATATGGATTGCAAACATAGTCGGGGATTGAATATATATTTCCTTCAAAAAATTCATGTAGGGTGGTCTTGTCAGAAAACCAAATACAGTTCCGTCTTTGAAAGACCTTGGCATTGTAAAAACCCGCATTACGTTTCTATAACAGAGTTGGTGACTCTGTAACTTCTATTTTCTCCTCACGTCAGGTTTATTAAATCGCGGATATTTCAGACTGGAAATAGAGCAAAACTCTGAAAATTCCCAGTCAAAATGATTATGGGCATCGAAGATTGCTTAGAGAATTCATGAAAAACATTTTCACTTTTGTTCTTATTGGAATTTTGATTTTATCTTTATTGGTGCTCGCTGCTCAACATGCTGGCTCACAGTCTAATACACTGATTTTTGCTACGATTGGAGATTATGGGGTGAACAACGAGTATGAAGCAACCGTCGCAAATATGGTCAGCGGTTGGAATCCGGACTTGATCGTGGGGCTGGGAGATGATTATTATCCGGAGGCAGAAAGGCACAGGATCAGAGAAATATGATCCTTCTACAGGTAAATACTATTGTAGCTTTTTGAAGGATAACACCACAACCGGCTCGTTCTGCCCTACCGGTCTGTCGTCTATCAATCGATTCTTTCCGGCTTTAGGCGATCACGATTATGCAGATGGGGGAATGAATAATGCCAACCTTCCAATCACTTATACAGATTATTTCAACCTGCCGGGCGCTGGCTACACCAGTTCATCCAACAACGAGCGTTATTATGATTTTGTCTCTGGGCCTGTCCATTTCTTCATCCTGAACAGCATCGACGAACCGGGTTGGGAACCGGATGGCGTTACTAGTGCCTCCGTCCAGGCGCAATGGTAACAAACGCAACTTGGGGCTTCCACGTCTATTTGGAATGTAGTCGTTATCCCAAATCCGCCTTATTTTTCAGGGATTATCCACGGATCAGCATCCCATGCACAATGGCCTTTTGCCCAATGGGGAGCCGATGTCGTTTTCTCGGGTGATGAACACAATTATGAGCGCATCCTGCGCGATGGGATTGTATATTTCGTCAATGGGCTGGGCGGGCAGTGGCCTTACCAATTTGGGAGGCCTGTTGAAGGAAGTACCTTCCGCTATAACGCGAAGAATGGCGCTCGACGCGTGATCGTAACAGATACGTCCATGACATTTGAGTTTTATTCCGTCGAAAATGGCGGCACCCGGCAGGATACTTATGCGATCACGGTCCCACATAACACTGCCACACCTAGTCTTCCAGCGAATTCAACAGGTTGGCTGAGTCCAACTGGTCAATCTAAGGTTACAAGCAAAGCTGGAGATGGCAACGGCTATGAAGTTACCCCAACCAACGCATATGCAGGTGATGCTTTGTTTGCAGTGGATATGGATAGTGGATCAACAGATGTTTTGAGTTGCCTTGACATAGGAAAAGATAAGCACAAGTTCAGCGACTATAATATTTCCATACCGAATGGAGCCTCAGTGCAGGGAATTCAAGTGCGATTGGATGCCAACGCCGATTCAATAATAGGTACCCCCAAATTATGTGTTTGATTGTCCTGGGATGATGGTTCCAATTGGTCCGAGTGGAAATCTACTCCAAACTTAACAAACACAGAGGAGACCTATCTTCTGGGTGGCATAACTGACACCTGGGGACATGTATGGACTACTACAGAACTATCTAACAATTTTCAGGTGCGAGTTGCAGACATTGCCAGTGATAATAACCGTGACTTTTCTCTGGATTGGATCCCGGTTAATATTGTTTATAGTATGGCATCAACGTCCACACCCACGGCAACATCTACTTTTACAGTATCCCCACCTAAACGCCAACCGATACCCTCATGGCCACCAATACGTCGATGGACACGCCAGTAGTACCAAACTTATACATCAACAACAATATCGACAAACCCGTTCACATCAATTGCAACAGGCACCAGCACTTCAACCAATACTGCAACGTCAACCGCATCTAACACTCCAACTAATACTCCCTCATCGATTGCAGTACCAACAGATACGCGAACCCATACGCCAACGGTCACAAACATCTCCGCAAATACAGCAAGCCCCACTCCCTCTAATATACCGACCGCTATGCAGACTTCTACTTCGACATCCACAAAAACAGCCACGTTTACAAATCTCAGCTTTAGCGACGTGCCTATAGACTATTGGGCAGGGAATTCTATCGAGCGGCTTGATAAAGCAGGAATTACAGGTGGTTGTTCATTTAACCCATTCAAGTATTGTCCTGGAACTATTGTCACCCGCGCACAGATGGCGGTCTTCTTAGTACGGACATTTGGATTGCCATAGATCAAGTTTGAAATAATAATAGCAGAGATAGAGCTGGATGGGCAATCGGGCCCATCCAGCTCTATTTTGTAAAATATGCCTGACCTATCAGAATGGAGAGTTTAGTACTATTATGTCAGGAGGTATTGTAACGTAATCGGAGTGTTTTCGTCTTGGTTACAAGAAAATTATCCTTCCAAGTGTTTATTTTAGTCTGCAAAAACGATTGCGCATGACCGAAACCATAAAGCATGACAAGCTCCTCGGTGAAAAGCGCAAGTGGGACTGTTGTGAACAGGCGGCAAGCAAGATCTGGCGAGTGATGAATCTCACAGCCTCTATTTCAACCAAGGAGAACTATGAACACAAAAGCTAGCATGAGAACTTTAATGGATAAAACAGTTGCAATCTTTATCATTGCGATGATGTTGTTCACAGCTTTACCGGTAACTCCGGCAAGTGCGGTAAGCTTAAACATAACCAGTGTGGCTAGTGGCACCTGGGAGGCGACAGCCTGGCCAAGCACGCTTCGCTCAGGTACGATTACAGTCACCGGGGGGAGTACAAATGTAGTAGGCACTGGAACTGCATTTCTAACTGAGCTTAGTGTAGGCAACATTATCAAAACCACGAGTAATATTCAGATTGGAACAGTTGCCTCCATCACAAGCGACACTGCTCTGACGTTGACGAACACACCATCGACAAATCGTACAAATATCGCCTATCTTGTGCAAGGTGTGGGCCCGGCTGATAACGTCACGATCGCAAACACCCACAACGTTACGGTTGCTGCCAAAGCCATAAATCAAACCGGTACAGTGACAGTCAACTCTGGCGGCACACTTACCGTTTCCAATCCGGGTGCTGTTTTCAGCATGCTCGTCGTTAATGGCACAGTGACGGGGACGGCTGGCAATGCGTTCGGAGCGCTGACGGTCAACAATGGTGGATTCGTTACGGCAGGCACGAACGGCGCCTATACTGCCTCCTCGTTGACTGTCAACAGTGGCAGCACAATGAACATAGCGCGTGCCTTCACCGTGAATGGAGCAACCACCATTGCCGGCACAATCAGCTTCAGCTCCACCAGCATTACTTCGCGCGCCATGGTATTCAAAGGTCCGGTTGCGCTCAACAGTGGCGCCACCTGGACCGAACCTGCCAGCGGCAACGGTGCCAACAACACCTACGACTTTCAGGACAACATCACGAACAATGCCAGCACATTCACGTCCTCCGATACGGCAACCCATACATTTTCTGGCGCAGGCAAGACGATGAGTGGAGGGGCAAATACATCGATCGCCAGGGTAACAATTACCGGAACTTATACCAACAGCGGCACTCTCACTGTTGGAACTATCCTTTCCGGAGCGGGTGGCCTAACCAACACAGGTACACTTAATATTGGTGGCACCTCTTCCATTAGCACGCTTGCCAATGCCGGAACCTTTACCAAAACTGATGGGGGTCCAATTACCACCGCCCTTGCCAATTTCACCAACACGGGCACAGTGAATCTTACTGGCACGGGTACAATCACCGGCATCAGCAACAACGCCGGGGGCACGGTTAACCTGACCAATTCTGGTTCAATTACGGCTTTTAATAACGCCACTGCCACGAGCACGCTCAACATCCTTGATCTTACAGTACCTCATTTTCACACTCTAATTGTCAGTGCTCCTGGGAATACGGTCAATTACGGCGGCGCTGGTGCTCAGACGGTAAAGCCCATCACCTACAGTAATCTCACCTTTAGCGGCTCCGGTGCAAAATCGATCACGATGACGAGTAATTCTACTTTAGCAAGCGGTACGCTTAGTATTGCCCCAACCGGGATAGCAATCGCCAGTATCACTGGCAATAACCTCATTGTTGAACAACTTAAACTTGCAGGCTCTGGCGTAGCTTCTGGGACCTGGGGTTCCAATAGTTCCGGCGCAACGAATAAGACCGATACCTACTTCGCTTCAACCGGTTCGCTGAATGTCACGAATGATTTGCGATCACCTCAGATCATCACTTTTACTTCGACCGCGCCAGTTAACGCAACAGTAGGTGGGCCAACCTACACCCCAACGGCTACCGGCGGAGCTTCAGGCAATCCGGTAACATTCACAATTGATGGGACATCTTCATCTGTCTGCTCCATACTTGCAGGTGTTGTCTCATTCGTTGGCAATGGCACGTGTGTGATCGATGCCAACCAGGATGGAGATGTGGCCAACCTTCCAGCTACTCAACAACAATCCTTTGATGTTAAGATCAGCCAGACGATCAATTTCACATCGACGCCACCTGTCGGCGCTGTGGTAGGTGGGCCAACCTACACCCCAACAGCTACCGGCGGAGCTTCAGGCAACCCGGTAACATTCACAATTGATCCGACCGCCTCCTCAGTCTGCTCGATCAGCGCGGGTGTCGTCTCCTTCGAGGGAATTGGTACTTGTGTAATCGATGCTGACCAAGCTGGTGACAACGACTACCATGCAGCCTCACAGTTACAACAGTCCTTCGCGGTTGGTAAAGGCGCTCAGACCATCAATTTCACTTCGACGGCGCCGGCCGGCGCAATGGTGGGTGGACCAACCTACACACCAACGGCTACAGCGACTTCTGACCTGGTGGTTACCTTTACGATTGATGCCTCAGCTGCATCGGTCTGCTCGATCAGTGCAAGTGTTGTCTCCTTCACTACGCCTGGCATATGCGTGATTAATGCCCACCAGCCTGGTGACACCAACTACAATGCGGCTATACAAGTGCAGCAAAGCTTCGCGGTTGGTATGGGCGCTCAGACCATCAGTTTTGCTTCGACGGCACCAGTCAAAGCATTAGTGGGTGGAGCAACTTACACTCCAACCGCGACCGCCACGTCTGGTCTGGCGGTGACCTTGACGATCGATCCGTCAGCTTCCTCGGTCTGCTCGATCAGTTCAGGCGTTGTCTCCTTCAGTGCAGTCGGTACCTGCGTGATTGATGCCAACCAGGCGGGTGACGCGAACTACAATGCGGCTCCACAGGTACAACAGTCTTTCGCGGTTACGAACACACCGACCTTCTCTGATGTGGGCACTCAATACTGGGCCTGGAACTTTATCGAACGACTATATGCCGCGGGGATCACAGGCGGCTGTGCGGTAAGCCCTCTTCAATATTGCCCGGAAGGCACGGTCACGCGTGCCCAAATGGCAATCTTCTTGGAACGCGGCATCCAGGGTTCTTCCTATAATCCTCCTGCTGTGGGAAGCAGTACTGGCTTTAGCGATGTATCCACTAGCTACTGGGCGGGCGCGTGGATCAAGCAGCTGGCTGCTGATGGGATCACCGGAGGATGTGGGACCGGTATCTACTGCCCAGAGGGAGCAGTGACCCGCGCCCAGATGGCCGTCTTCCTGCTGCGCTCCAAGTATGGATCGAGTTATAGCCCTCCAGCGGTGGGAAGCAGTAGCGGCTTTAGCGATGTATCCACTAGCTACTGGGCGGGCGCGTGGATCAAACAATTGGTGGCGGAAGGCATCACGGCTGGTTGTGGCGCAGGTACATACTGTCCTGAGTCACCTGTCACGAGAGCACAGATGGCTGTCTTCCTGGTGAGGACCTTTAATTTGCCGTAAGCAGCACCCAAACAAATAGAAAAGGAGTCTCTGTAAATGAGACTCCTTTTCTATTATCAAGAACTGTCAGGCCGCTTCTTCACATCCATCTGTCATACAGGGATGCGTTGCAAGGGAAGTTTTACTGGCCTCATTCGACACTCTACAACAAGCCCGACTTACTTAAAATGTATCAATCATTTTAAGTAAGGACCATCAGAACCTATCCTATCTTTATCGCTGGCAAGGTGTCAGCAGTAGTGCCAGATAATTTTAGTAGTTGTATTTGGGACACAGAATCGCTACAATATGGATATCATTTCGTTGTTTTTCGACAAGACCATGAAAGGCTGCACAAAAATATGAGGGATATGCCTATGAGATTGTTAACTTAATCCACAAGATTTTCCAATTAAGCCCATAATTCCTAGAAGCTAGATTTCGTCTAGAAGAATGTTTTTCATTTCAGGGAGGGAGTCTATCTCCCGAGGAGATCATCATGACTTTTCAGAAAAAAAATAAAGCAGGGCTTTGTATTGTCTTGGTCACAATAGTGCTGGTCGGAATCTATGGTTTTGCTCCCTTGCAAGCCAGCGCAGAACAGGCGCTGGAGAAGGATTGCGATACCGATGGAGGCTGGATGTGGGTAGATGGCCCATCCCAACCTGAGGTGGCCAAGGAAGCCAAACAGGAATTGGCGCAAAAGGGGATCAGGGCTGATGTGGAAGCCAGAAGTTATGGAGAAACAAACAGCTGCGGTACCTATCATCCGCAAGGCATCGATTTTACAATTCACCTGGCAGATGCTGCCTCTACCCAGCGCTCCGCTCAAGCAGGATTCACAAAAGAACTTCTTCCAGTTCTGACGAAATACGGCAAGCCCGGCATTGGAAATGTGAAGCTGATTTCTCCCGAAGGCAAAGTAATCCCTTTAAATACACAGGATAGTCGTTATACGGCTCAGGCGGTGCATCCAGAGTCTCTGCCTGCAAACAGTTTCACCAGAAAAGTTTATGTGATCGTGTATGATCCACTCTTGAGTGATAACCAGAAGTTGAGCCAACGCTTGGGCTGGAATGACCACGCTACCATCACTCAACAGACCATCGATTTTTTCAAACAGGCCTCAAACAACAGAATGAATTATGTGGTGGCCCAGACAACGATTGTGACCAGCGGATGGCCACAGCTTGTGGATGGGTTTTCTTATACAGAACAAGAATATCTGGCAGTGTTAAACGGTCAAAAGCCTCATCATGTACCCACAGAGGTGGACTATAACAAGATCGTTAATTCCACCCAGCTTGATATTTGCGGCAAATTGAATCGAGGTGAAATCAATGAAGTCTGGATCTATAACGGTCCCTGGTTTGGATTTTATGAATCCAGGCTGGTAGGTCCGGGCGCTTATTCGTACAATTCGCCTCCTGTGGGTGGGACGCATAACTGCAATAAGCTGCTCCCTATCATGGGACCCAGCCCGGAGCGGGAAGTGGAGCAAGCAGTCCACAATTTCGGTCATCGGACGGAAGCCACTATGGCCAAGATCTATGGCAGTTGGCAGGAAAATAACACCTCCCACAACTGGAATAGATTCGCATTAACCAAGGCACAATCATCGAGTTACTCCTATAGTGGTTGCGGAAATATTCATTATCCTTCTAACGCTATAAGTGAGTATGAGTATGATCAACCATCAAGTTACTTATCTAACTGCACTGACTTTGCCAATTATCCCAATTTGAGTGATCCTCTTCAGGTCTCGCAACCTATTTCATGTTCAGCCTGGAGCTGTCTCGAGCTCAACTACTACAAATACTGGTTCAGTCATCTTCCCTCTTTTACCGGCTGCGGTCCGGACAACGTTGCCAATGATTGGTGGAAATATTTTGCGTCGCCTTCCTATGCTTTATCTCCACCCAGTGCTTGTTCCATCTTTGATGATGTGTTACTTGGATATTGGGCGCGGGATTTTGTTGAACGACTTTATGCTGCAGGCATCACAGGGGGTTGTGCACTTGATCCGCTAATGTATTGTCCTGAAACGACCGTCACTCGTGCGCAAATGGCGATCTTTCTTGAGCGCGGTGTTCATGGCTCCTCATACAATCCACCTGCCGTGGGAGATAACACCGGTTTTGGGGACATATCTACAATTTACTGGGCATCAGCCTGGATCAAGCAATTGGCTGCAGAAGGGATCACCGGCGGTTGTGGAAGTGGCAACTACTGTCCAGAATCTGCTGTCACCCGTGGACAGATGGCAATCTTCTTACTACGTTCCAAACACGGCTCGTCCTACGCGCCGCCTGGTGTGGGAGGCAGTACTGGCTTCAGTGATGTATCCACTAACTACTGGGCGGGCGCGTGGATCAAGCAGCTGGTGGCGGAAGGCATCACGGCTGGTTGTGGTGCAGGTACATACTGTCCGGAGTCACCTGTCACACGGGCGCAGATGGCGGTATTTCTGGTGAGGACGTTCAATTTGCCGTAGCAATGAATTACGAAATCAAAAAGTGCCTCTGAAAACTTCAGAGGCACTTTTTGATTTATTGATCTGAGGAATATGAAGCTGGTGCAGAAGT
>Ga0065704_10071242_pt1 | contig 12275 bp, 9 predicted proteins | sample SwiRhicommuniRL2_FD_59091 | JGI IMG/M metagenome (GOLD analysis project Ga0065704, IMG submission 59091) | Switchgrass rhizosphere bacterial communities from Rose Lake, Michigan, USA - RL2 v2 (version 2) | ecosystem: Host-associated > Plants > Roots > Rhizosphere > Soil | place: East Lansing, MI
GTTGTGCTTCTGGAAATAGAAAATCACAATGACAAAGCTAAAAAACTCTATGAGCATTATGGTTTCCAAAATCATAAAAGGAGTTTGATGATTCTTAAGAACTGATTGTTAAATTCTAAATTTTATCTTCCGTAGAATCTAAAACGACGCTGAGATCCTACGGAATGACAAATATTATGCTTAATAATTTATATTAAGGTTATTATTTAAAATCAGCAACCGCTTCATCCACTTTTTCAAGATAATATTTCTTCTGTTCATCAGTCGCAAAAGAGTAGTTGAAAGAGTTTTTGACCAATGTGATAATATCTTCCTTAGAAAGATCCAGAGCTTCCTGAACGGCTTCGAAGTTAGCATTCATATAACCTCCAAAATAGGCTGGGTCATCAGAATTGACCGTTGCTTTGATGTCTTTATCCAAGAGTCTTTTCAATGGATGATTGGTCATTACATCTGTATTTCTCAACTCAAGATTAGAAAGTGGGCAAACTGTTAATGCTAGATTTCTTTTCACAATCTCCTGAACCAGATTCTCATCTTCCAGACATCTGTTTCCATGGTCAATTCTTGCAACTTTAAGAATATCGATGGCTTCCCAAATGTATTCAGCGGGACCTTCTTCTCCGGCATGAGCCACTGGGATGTAGCCTTCTTTTACAGAAGCCTCAAATACATTTTTGAATTTTGTTGGAGGATTTCCCATTTCAGAAGAATCCAGACCAACAGAAGTTATCAGGTCTTTGTACGGAAGTGATTGCTTCAAAGTTTCAAAAGCTGATTCTTCGGAAAGATGTCGTAGATAGCTCATGATGAAAAGAGAATTGATTCCCCATTTTTCTTTCGCATCCAATCTTGCCTTTTGTAATCCATTAATAACGGTTTCGAAAGCGATTCCTCTTTCCGTATGGGTTTGTGGGTCAAACATTATCTCTGTATGGATCACATTATTTTCATAACATTTCTGATAGTAAGCCATTGCCAGATCATAGAAATCTTTCTCTTGAATCAAAACGCCGGCTCCGGCATAATAGATGTCCAAAAAATCCTGAAGACAAGAGAACTGATAAGCTTTCTTGACTTCATCGATGGTTTTATATGGAATCTCGATTTGGTTTCTTTGGGCAATTTCGAACATCAATTCTGGTTCAAAACTTCCCTCGATATGTAAATGTAATTCAGCTTTTGGAAGTGCTGCAATAAAATCTTTCATAGTTTTTGATTTATCCAAAAATAAAGAAAAAAGGCTTTAGAAATCTCCTTCCAAAGCCTTTTTAATAAAAATAAACTGTTTATTTGTCTATTGAGCCCATTACTTTTTGAGCGAAGGAATTCAAAGCGTCTTTTTCGCTCATTCCGTTATTTACATTCGCGTGGACTTCCAAAGCTCCGCAAATGTTTGTGATCAGTTCCCCGGTAACGTTCAGGTCTTCTTCAGAAACATTTCGGAATTCTGAAAAACTTTCCAAAACTTCCAAAGTTGCTTCTAGATTTTCTGGCGTTTGGTTTTGATAAAACTGTCTTATGATTGGTAACTTCATATGTCTTTTCTATTGTTTTTTATTGCCATATGTTATCGCCTTATTTTCATTGGTCTTTTTTATAACTTTGATTAATGGCGATTTCATATCAATTCAATTATTTGATCTCGTTGAAAAGATTGTTAAGGCTTTCCGCTTGATTGGTCTGAACCTGATTTTTCAAAGCTCCACCCTGGAACACGGCAAACGTTGGCAAGTTGTCAACTGTAGCTAGTTTTCTGCTTTCCGGTAATTTTTCGGCATCAACATAATAGAAAGGGATTGCATCATTTTCTGAAGCCAATTTTTTGAATTTTGGTTTCATGATTCTGCAGTTTCCGCACCAAGTTGCGCCATATTGAACTACTACCTTGTCATTTTCACTTACGATCTGTTGTAAGTTATCTTCTGTTAGTTCTATGTACATAATTTCAATTTTTATAATGTAACAGTGCAGCAATGTAACAATTGATTGAACAAATTGTTACACTGATACATTGCTAAATTGTTAGATTAAAAATTTTAGTTTTTGCTGAAGTATTCTGCAACACCAGTTCTGTTGGCGTTCATTGCCTCTTTACCTTCTTCCCAGTTTGCAGGACAAACTTCTCCATGTTTCTGAACGTGAGAATAGGCATCGATCAATCTAAGATATTCTTTCACATTTCTTCCAAGTGGCATATCATTTACAGACTCGTGGAAGATCTTTCCTGTTTCGTCTATCAAATATGTTGCTCTGTAAGTTACATTAGAACCTGTATAAACTTCATTTCCTTCTTCATCATAATCCAGATCCTGATCTACAATACCAAGGATGTTTGCCAATTGTCTGTGTGTATCTGCAAGAATCGGGTAAGTTACACCTTCGATTCCTCCATTGTCTTTTGGTGTATTCAACCATGCGAAGTGAACTTCATTGGTGTCACAAGATGCACCAATTACAACTGTATTTCTTTTTTGAAATTCTGGTAAAGCTTCCTGAAAAGCATGCAGTTCTGTAGGGCAGACAAAAGTGAAATCTTTTGGATACCAGAACAAAATTACTTTCTGTGCATTGTTTACAGCTTCTTCAAACACATTGATCTTAAGATCGTCACCCATTTCGCTCATTGCATCAATCGCAACACTTGGGAATAATTTACCTACTAATGACATAATATTTAAGTTTTAAATTGTTTAAAATTAACAGAAGCGAAATTACAAAGATTTCGTGAATTGAATATTAAAAATCGATTTATAAAATCTATCAAAACAAAAGACTTGAAATTAACAGTGTTATATCAAGGTATTAAGCCTCAAATGATTATTTTAAATCGAGTATTACTTAAGATTTTATTCAAATTTCAAACAATAACTTAACAAATAAAATGAGCAAAGTCAGAAAATTTAAATTTTTGAAAATAAAAAAACATCACTGAAAAGTGATGTTTTGATTTTATAATTGATTAGAATCAAAATTGGTCTAAACAATCTTTGATTCTTCTCATTGCTTCTCTCAATTCTGATTCCGAAGCAGCATAAGAGAAACGGATGCATTCCGGGCTTCCAAAGCTTACTCCGCCAACACAACCAACGTGGGCATTTTCCAAAAGGAACATTGCAAAATCGTCTGCATTTTTGATCTCAGTCCCATTCAAAGTTTTTCCTAAGTAATAAGAAATATCAGGGAAGAAGTAAAATGCACTTTTTGGAAGATTACATTTGAAGCCTTTGATGTCTTTCATCAATTCGAAGACCAGATCGCGTCTTTTGTGAAATTCGGTGATCATATATTGCAATTCGGATGGATCCATTTGCAAAGCAGCGATAGAAGCTCTTTGGGCAACTGTGTTAGCACCGCTGGTCATTTGTCCCTGAACTTTGTCACAAGCGCTTGCCAACCAAGCTGGACAAGCAGAATATCCGATTCTCCAACCTGTCATTGCGAAAGCTTTACTCATTCCATTGATGACCGCAGTTTGTTCATAAACTTGTGGAAAACTTGCAATTGAAATGTGTTTTCCCCCATAATTGATGAATTCATAGATCTCATCAGAGATGATCGTGATATCGGGATATTTTGCCATCACGTTTGCGATAGCTTCCAACTCTTCTTTTGTATAATAACTTCCGGAAGGATTGCAGGGAGAGCTGTAAAGCAAAGCCTTCGTTTTTGGTGTAATTGCCTTTTCCAATTGCTCAGCTGTAATTTTGAATTCAGTTTCAATGGAAGTTTCAATAAAAACAGAAGTCCCGCCAACAACTTTTACCATCTCATCATAGCTTACCCAATAAGGTGCCGGAAGTATCACTTCGTCTCCATCATTGATAATTGCCAATAGAACGTTGATTATTGATTGTTTTGCGCCATTTGAAACACAGATCTGTGTTGGTTTATAGTCGAGGTCGTTATCTCTTTTCAGTTTTGCAGAAATAGCTTGTCTGAGTTCTAAAAATCCAGGGACAGGAGAATAGTGGCTGTAATTTTCATTAATAGCATCAAAAGCAGCTTGCTTTATCTTTTGTGGGACATCGAAATCTGGTTCCCCCAAGGTTAAACTTATTACATCGATTCCTGCCGCCTTCATATCGCGTGCTTTGTTGCTCATCACGAAAGTCTGAGAATAACTCAGTCTATTCAGTCTATCCGAAATTTTACTCATGAAACTATATTATAAATTAGATTTAAGGACAAATATAATTTTTTTAGCCAAAAAAAGCGATGATATACATTAAAATTCAATTGGAAAAATTAATAAAAACCTGATGTTTTATTAAGAAACCCAATGTTTTTGCTTTGGTCAAGGTTTGTTTATAAAGAAGAATTTTAAACAAGCATTTGTTAAATTAAATTGTTTTTGATTGAAATTACGTTAGAAATTATAAAAATATAATATGTATAAGAATATTATACTAATAATTAGTTATTTTTGTGGATGAATTTTTAAGGGTTTTGCCAGCGTTGAAAAAATTCGTTTTTAAGTAAAAAACACGATTTACACAAATGAATTATAGATCTGTCCATTATTTTGTTTTAATATTCTTAACGTTCTTCTTCTGTGGATTCCTTGGTGCTGAGGGACTTGACCTGGAGCGGATAGAACAGGAGGTCATTAGGTATAACAGAGAGGGTAATCATAAGCTGTCCCAGAAGAAGCTTGCAGATTATTTACTTTCTGATAATTTGACGAAGGAAGAAGAAGCTAACATTCTTTTTTATATTGCCACAACCTATCGCAGTGTCAATGATCATATGATGTGTCTGGATTATCTCAATCGATCCGAAGCTATCGTAAAGACTTTGCCGAAAGATAATTTGTTGAGGATGAAGTTGGATTATGAATATGCTTTTGTTTATTTTGATTTCAATCAATATGATAAATGTAAAGAAGCTATGGCTCATATTGCAGCTCAGAAATATATTAATGCTCATCCGGAGGACGATGCATATATTCTGATGCAGGAAGGGTTTTTATTTCTGAAGGATAAAAAACTGGAAGAGGCAGAGGTAAAGTATAATGAGGCTTTGAAAATAATGAAAGGGGTTAGTACTTGTAATACACCTGTGGTTTTTGGGAAAATGATCGAGTTATATGGTTTGAAGAAGGATGTAAGGAAAGCAGAGAATATTTATGCGGAAAGCATGAAAGTTGCGGAAAGTTGTAATATACTGAAGTATAAGATTTATTCTGCTTCTGAAATGGAGAAGGTATACAAATTGAATGGACGTCTTGATGATGCTTATTCCATTGGGGCTTTGCTGGATACACTTAGAAAAATGGACGATCTGGAGACCAAAGTTGCTGAAATGCACATGATAGATAAAGCGTACGTAGAGAAGGAGCAATTGAAGCATGAGGAGTCTGATCTTTTTGGGGTTATTGTTGTACTTGTTGTTGTGGTTCTGGTAGCAGGATTTTTGGTGTTTGCTTTTTACAGGAAAACCAAGAATCTGAAGAAAGATAAATTCATGATCAAAAAAGAGCTGGAGTTGGTGAATCGGGAGCTAAATTATTATTCTCAGAATAATCCCGATTATAATGACGATTCTATAGATCAATATTTGTCTCCGATTGATGTAAAAAAGCTAACAGAGAGGCAAAAAGATCTTTTAAAATTGATGATTGACGGATTGTCGAATAAAGAAATTGCAGAAAAACTTTTCATTACAGAGAGTACGGTAAAATATCATATTAAAAATATTTATAGCTTGTTAGAGCTGAAAGACAGGAAGGATCTTTTCAAGAAAATCAGAAGTTAGCATATAAATACTGAATGAGTACCGTATAAATACCTACAACATTGCCCATACAAAGACTATCCCAAAGGATAGTTTTTTCTTTTTAAATACAAACTAACTGATAGGATAGTTTCTTCTTGTGTTATTATTAATAATATTGCAAAATATTTGGAAAATAAATAATTGTAAAAAATGTTATTTGAGACTATTTTGATGGAATTTGATTAGTGCTAACTGTTAGATTCATCGAATTAAAGTCAAGATAGTTTGAATCAAATTTCTTACCAAATGTTAATTGTATAACACAAAATAGAATTTTAATTTTGCATCCCGAAAATTTATTAATACAGAGATGATAAAAAAACACCTTTCTTTATTATTTATAATATCTTATTTTTTACTGAATGCGCAGACCGATCTTGTAAGATGGGCGTTGACTTCTGACGGAAGTGTAAGTTATTCTGCTGGTAAAGTAATTGCAACAGCTGTCGGCACAAGCCAAAATCCAGTTTCCTATAATTCTCAAGGAATGGCCGTGACAGGATGGAATAATGGCGATGTAGTACATTACCGCTATTTTGGATTTTCAGTAGGCTCTTCTAATGGGAACCAGGTAAAAATTTCGAATCTGGCTTTTGAGCAGGAAAAGCTGAATCCCGGACCTACACATTATACCATAAGATATTATGTTGCACCAAACAACAGCAGTATCGATGATTATGCCTATATGTATAGTGTAGGTTCTACGATATTAGTGAATAATGAACCTATTGCTGCCAATCCAGTTAAAAACATTCCCTTAAATGTAACACTGACGGGTACCCAAACACTTATCGTACGTTTCTATTCATCTGGAAATAATTGGAATGGCGGTTGGAGGATCAAGGCCAATACTTTGAAGTTGACCGAAGAACAGGCGACTGTGCCGGTTGCAAACAATGATTCTTATTCTGTGTATAAAAATACCAGTACGAATCTGGATGTATTGTCCAATGATACTTCAGGTTCGACCATCACGGGTATTACAATAACCCAACAACCTACACACGGAACTGTAACTGCAAACGGAGCTACGGGTGTAACCTACGTACCGGCAACAGGTTATGATGGTACGGATTCTTTCAAATACAAAGCGGTGAATGCCACAGGCTCATCAAATGAGGCTACTGTAAGTATCAATGTAGTGACAGCTGTACCGGTTGCAAATAATGATTCCTTTACTGCTTACAAAAATAACGAATCGGACTTCAATGTTTTAAGTAATGATACCTCGGTGTTGACTATCGATGGAGTAACTGTTACCCAACAGCCTGCACACGGAACATTAACAGTAAATGGAACCACAAGTGTAACATATAAGCCGGAAACAGGATATACCGGGTCCGATTCTTTTAAATACAGGGCAAGTAATTCTACTGGTTTGTCAAATGAGGCTACTGCCAGCATCAGTGTTGTAGAAAATGTGAATACGCCTTTGACAAGATGGAATAATTCCAATTTTACAGCCAGTGTTTATAATACACATATCAACGTTGGGAATATAACATCTACAGTAAACCAGTCATACGTTTCAAATATCAGTATCAGTGGGTATAATGCGTTTCAGACTAGCGGTTGGCCAGATAAAAATGCGGTGACGGTAGATAAGTCAAAATATATCCAGTTCACGATCAGTCCGAAAAATGGTTATAAACTGAATTTGTCTGAGTTCAATTTCTTGTGTATGTCACAAGGAGGAGATGCTAAAATCAAAATAGATTATTCTCTTAATAGTAGCTTTACAACATTTTTTAATGTTTTGCCGGAAACTACGGTTACAGGAACTGGTCCAAATACGATCTCTCTGACCAATTTCTCAAAACCGATCGCGACAGACGGACAGGTTGTATATCTGAGAGTTTATGTTTATAATACCTGGAATGCCTTTCAGATCCTTTTAAAGAATGGAGATAATATTGGTCCTGCATTTATCGGAAATGTTGAATTCAGTTCAACGGCACCAATAGCATATGATGATACTGTGGCAAATATTGTTAATAATGATATTGATATCAATGTATTGATCAATGATGATTACAGTAATAAGATCACTTCTTTGACATTTACCCAGCCATCGCACGGAAGCGCAACACTTAATGCAGATAAAAGTATCAATTATGTTCCTGCCAAAGACTACATTGGTGCAGATGCTTTCACATATTTTATTACGAATGAATATGGTGTTTCCAATTCTGCAACGGTAATTATCAATAATGGACCGAATGTTACTGCGCCACTTATCAGATGGGATAATACTAATTTTACGGCAACTTCGTTCCAATCATTTATAACTTCTACAACAGTTACGGGTAATGGTGGTACAGGAATAACAGTAGGAGGAGAGACCAACCCTAAAGTTTTTTATGTGGAAACTCAGAGTGGGCAGGACAATACAAATTTCAATTCATCAAGATATATCCAGTTTGTACTAGAGAATAACAGCACAAATAAAACTATTGAGCCAAAAACATTTGATTATTATGCAAGTGGGACGAATAACTCGAAGTATGAAATAAGATACTCCAAAACAGCAGATTTTTCAAGTGGTGTAGTAGTTATGGCTACAGGTAATGTTCCTACTGCTTACACTGCACAGAACTTCTCATTCGATAATGGATTCAAATTAGCACCAGGCGAAAAAGTTTATATTAGATTATATCTTTATAATAGCTACTACGTTCAATATAAAATGCAGTTTATCACTGGAGGATTAGGTCCTGAGATTGGAGGGATATATTATAATTTAGTTAATACTTCAAATGATACAATATGGCTAAATCCAGCTGATCCACACTGGAGCAATGGAACGCCTAATGCTACAAAAAATGCAATCATTGATACAGGTTATGACACAACCACTTATGGTAATTTTGTAAGTAGCAATCTTACTGTAAATACCGGAGGAACCCTTACTATCAATACCGGAGGATATGTCACTGTAAATGGACAAATTCTGAACAATGCTTCTGCTACAGGGTTTGTGATTGAAAACAATGGTAATCTATTGCAAAATGGAACAGCGGCTAACACGGGCAACATCACTGTGAAAAAACAAGCGATCATACCAAAAATGGGCTATAATTATTGGTCATCGCCAGTTTCCGGACAGAATCTTTACCAGTTCTCAGATGGTTATAATCAGGCTAATGGAGGCACTGGGACAGGAACGCCCTGGAATAGATTTTATATTTACAATGAAGCTACTGACTATTTTGTGACATCAATTACTGCAGAGAATATCGCTCTAAACTCTTCATCCACTTTCTTACCTGCAAGAGGTTATGCGATACGTGGTAAAAATAGCTTCCCGGATAATGTTACTGTTACCACAGCGCCATCCCAATTCCAATTTGTCGGAACACCACAAAATGGAGATATCAATTCATATAATTTGAGATGGAGTGGTGCGGCAAAAGGTTATAATATGGTAGGAAATCCATATCCATCCAATATTAGCTTTGATGATTTCTATGAGCACAACAAAACTAAGGTAAATGGTACAGCCTATTTCTGGACCAATAACGATGGGCAGATCACGTCCCAGCAAAGCACTAATTACAGTGGAAACAATTATGCGATCCTGAATTCTACAGGTGGTGCTTCGGCAACATATTTTGGATATAACAATAGAAAACCAAATGGGAACATTGCTGTAGGACAAGGTTTTATAATTCAGGCAAAAGAAGCAGGCAAAGGTCAACCGCTTAACTTTACGAATGCGATGAGAACTCCTGATATTGCGAATTATTATAACAGAGGAGCTCAGAAAAATAGATTCTGGTTGGAGTTCAAATCACCAACAGATGTAAACAACGAAATTCTAATTGGATATATTAATAATGCTACGAATGCTTTTGATATAGATTACGATGCAGACTTGTTGGCAATAGGAAGTGACTCTTTCTGGAGTATTTTGGACAGCCATAAACTGGCTATACAATCAAAAGATCCTACTTTCAACTTAGATGATATTACAAAGGTTGGATTCAAAGCTGCAGTTTCAGGGAACTACACGATTTCTTTGACTGATAGAGACGGGATATTCAAAGATGCCCAGTCAGTATATTTGAAAGACAAATCTCTGAATAAAATTGTTAACGTAACCGATGGGCCTTATATTTTCTACACCAATTCTGGACAGTATGAAGATAGATTCGAGATTGTTTACAGGTCGTCCGTAACACTTGGAACTAACGATGATATATTAAAAGGTATCATTGTCACAAAAGACAATCAGAATTTCGTTGTGAGGTCGGATGATAATATTGATGAAGTTGATCTTTATGACTTGGCCGGAAGGTTGTTGTTCAAAACCCAAAATGCTAAGAAAGAAGTAATGATAAACAAAACAAACCTTGCAGAAGGGATGTATGTCATCAAAGTAAGATCGGGTAACAAAGTGGTTACCAAAAAAGTCTTGAGATAACACAATTTACATATATAACTTTCAAATCACTGAGGTATGATCTGATCAGCCTCGGTGATTTTTTATTTTATATGAACAGAATATTCAAATCTTTTCATAATTTCGCCTTATGTCTTTAGAATTAATTTTAAAATATTTCCCGGAAATTACCAACGAGCAAAAAAATCAATTTGCAGAATTAGAAGTTCTTTACAAAGACTGGAATGAGAAGATCAATGTCATTTCCAGAAAAGACACAGATAGTCTTTATGAAAAACATATTCTCCACTCTTTGGGAATAGCAAAGGTAATGGAATTTGCAGACAGGACCAAGGTTTTGGATATCGGAACAGGAGGTGGCTTTCCTGGCATTCCATTGGCCATTTTATTCCCAAATGTACAGTTCACCCTGGTAGATAGCATCGGGAAAAAAATCACAGTAGTGAAAGGAGTAGCCGAAAGCCTTGGCCTGAAAAATGTTACAGCTCATCATATGAGAGCGGAACAGTTGAAAGAAAAGTTCCATTTTGTCGTCAGCAGAGCTGTTACACAAATGCCGGTGTTTTTAACTTGGTTATGGGGAAAATTTGAAAAAGAACAATTCAATCCGAAGCATAACGGCATTCTTTATCTCAAAGGTGGCGATTTGGCAGAGGAACTTGCCGGATTAAGATGCGAGATTTTCAGTCTTAAAAATTATTTCGAAGGCGAATTTTTTGATACAAAAAAAGTGGTTTACCTATCAAAGGGTAATTTTAATAACTAAATAAAAGAAACGATTATGAAGAATGTATTTATTTTATCAATGTTGACCTTGTTTTCAGCATTGGTTGTGTCTTGTAAGGACAACGACGATTACACAGAGATCACGAATGTTTATGCATCCAAGATTGACAGTGTCCAGATTCCGATGGATACAATGGCGCTTGGCGTTACGCAGGAGATGAAGCTGTATTCCACATTTACGAAAGCTTGCGAAGGAATTTACAGCTACGATTATCAATATACCAACGATTCTGTCAGAACGATCGCTAATTTTGCCTACAAAACAAACGATGTTTGCGGAGACGGAACTTATGTAGATGGTAGCAGGGTTAATTTTAAACCTACGAAGACAGGAACTTACACATTCAAATTCTGGACAGGGAAAGATACAGCAGGCACCAATACTTTCCTTGAGAAGAAAGTAGTAGTAGAGTAGGTCTAGGAGCTTGATCCCGCTTTCCACTCATATTCCTCGCGCCCGGGCTTTTCCCAAAGCGTGCTGTGGGGTAACCGTTGCAATCGGGGCTATAAACTTTGTCTTCGAATCGAACATCAGACAAAAAAACAAGATTTGTCATTCCATAAGGATCTTAACGTGAATCTGCAAAATCAAATTGATCAGCTAGAAAATAGACTGAAACATTAAGTAAATCCAACAAAAATAATTAAATTGAGCCTTTAAGTTTTTAAAGGCTTTTTTATGCAGTTTCTTCAGAAGATCATTTCAGAATTATTAGAAAACCACCAGGACATTTCTGAGCTGGATATTGTTCTGCCCGGAAAAAGACCAATGGTTTTTATCAAGAGGATTCTGCAGGAAAAGCAATATCAAGGACTTTTACCCAACTTTGTCACAATAGATGAACTCATCGCAGAACTTTCTGAAAATATAGAAATCAAAGGAATTGCACTTTGGTTGTTTGCATTTAGGATTTATAATAAAATTGATCCCTCCGAAGATTTTTCAGGTTTTCTGAAATGGTTCCCGACTTTGCAGAAAGATTGGGACGATATGATGAAATTCTCAGATGACGACCAGAAAATCCTGCTTTGGATGCTGGACGAAGAGCGCATCAAAAATTGGGGCGAAGATCTTGGAGATGGTGACAATCCAAGAAAACGAAACCTCAATTTCTGGCGGAAGATGAACGAGTTTCTTCCCCTTCTGAAGTCAGAACTTGAAAAGGAAAATCTCGCCACTTCCGGAGTGCTTTATCAGGAAGCTTTTTCCAAGATTGAGAACTTTGCCAGACAAACCAATCGCCAATTTGTGTTCTGCGGATTCAATGCGTTGTCCAGAGTGGAAGAGCATTTGGTAAGACAGCTTTTG
>Ga0065704_10071240_pt1 | contig 12273 bp, 11 predicted proteins | sample SwiRhicommuniRL2_FD_59091 | JGI IMG/M metagenome (GOLD analysis project Ga0065704, IMG submission 59091) | Switchgrass rhizosphere bacterial communities from Rose Lake, Michigan, USA - RL2 v2 (version 2) | ecosystem: Host-associated > Plants > Roots > Rhizosphere > Soil | place: East Lansing, MI
ATATCTTCCGTTTTCACGGCAGGTACAACAATCACATCTTCTCCTTCTTTCCAGTCTGCCGGTGTAGCTACACTGTAGTTAGCGGTCAGCTGCAGAGAATCGATCACGCGTAATACTTCTGTGAAATTTCTTCCGGTAGAAGCAGGGTAAGTGATCATGAGTTTTACTTTCTTATCCGGCCCAATGATGAACAGGGAACGCACGGTGAATGTTTCTGAGGCATTCGGGTGGATCATGTCATACAGGTTGGAAACGGTTCTATCTTCATCTGCGATGATGGGGAAAGCCACCTCGCAACCTTGTGTTTCGTTGATATCGCTGATCCAGTTCTTGTGTTTATCCAGTGGATCTACACTGAGGGCCAGCACTTTCACGTTACGTTTGGCAAATTCGCCGTTCAATAAGGCTGTTTTGCCCAATTCTGTTGTACAAACAGGTGTAAAGTCTGCAGGATGAGAAAACAAAACACCCCAGCTATCGCCCAGGTATTCGTACAAATCTATCTCTCCTACTGTCGATTTCGCCTTAAAATTGGGAGCAACGTCCCCTAGCCTTAAACTCATAATACACCTTTTAATAGATTCAAAAATACTGATTTCCTACAAATATTATAGACTTTAAGGATCTTTTTCTTAGAATCTTTATGGTGCGGGGTTTTAAAGGGCAGATTCCCAGGATAAGTTAACAATTGTTTAATGGATGCGGCCGGTTTGGGGGCTAAAAAATTTAATGGGCATTTCCACCTTGTTTCCAGGCATAATAGGCCAGACTATATTTCATATCGTCCTCAAGATCAGCCTGTTGGCGGGCGCTGGGTTCATCAAATTCCAGTTCCAGGTAACCCAGGTAGAGTTCATAGTTCTTTACAAGGGCATGCATGCATTTGTCCACACTCCGGTTATAGGCTTCGGTTTTGGAGCAGTGTTCTGCCCTGCGGATAAAATAACAGCTGTTGTTGGCGTATTCCATCCATTCCTCCTCTTGTACAAATTCGGGGCGGGCCAGGTGAAAGAGCAGGTTGTCGAATAATACGGGTTCTCCCAGTTGGGCTTCAAAATCAATGATCTCAGGTACCTGCTGCATGGTTTCCAGCTTTTGTACAATGGCCATCTGAACGGCTTCGCTTTTGTCTTCAATAGCCCTGATCATGGTGTTTAACACATCATAACTGGTCACAAAATCGCATTTGCGCCAGCCGCTTTCGGTTTCCAGGTAACCCCAGCAGGTGAGGTAATGAGAGTCGTCAAGGATGATCTGGCCTACTTTTATGGCAGTTGCTTCCTGGACCTGTGTAGTATGTAAGGATAGCTTTTTCATGAATGATCGTTTTTGACTGGTTTAATAACGATACAAAAATATTAGGGCTGTACGCAAGGGATGTGCGTACCGAAATTGTTATACTTTTACCTCCGAAAAAACCCGGAATGCATGCCTAAGAATAAAGATGCCCTTTCCCGTTATCGATGGATAGATGAACGTTTACGCAATAAACGCCAGCCCAAACCCACCCTGGACGACCTGGTTACTTTTGTGTCTGACAAGATGGACAAATCCATTGCTGTACGTACCATTCAGAAGGACCTGGAGGATATGCGCAACGATGCGGAGCTTAATTATTTTGCGCCGATCGTATACAACCGCAGTTCAAGGGTATATCAGTATGAAGATGAAAATTTTTCTATCAGTAATAGCCCTATTGATGAAGCAGACCTGCAGGGGCTGGAAGTAGCGATAGGTATACTGGAACAATTCCGCAGCCTGCCGGTGATACAGCGTTTTGAGGATGCCATCCTTAAAATTGCGGCCAGCCTGAAAATGAACCGTCAGCAACTGGAAAACAGGGGACTGATCAAATTCAGCCGTGGCAGCCAATACCAGGGTGCAGAACATATCCCTGAGATTGTTGATGCCATCAAAAACCTGGAAGTGATCCGCATTGCCTACCAGAGTTTTGACCGTACGGAACCTAAGGAACATTGGGTAGAACCTTACCACCTGAGGGAATACAATCACCGCTTTTACCTGATCGGCAAAAGCCAGAAGGCCAAAGGGGGTACGGTGCTTACATTTTCCCTCGACCGCATTGTGAAGTTCTGGCCTACTGATAAACATTTTGATGAAAAGAACTTTGATGATGCCAGTTACTTCCAGCATGCAATAGGGATCACTGTTACGGAAGGAGAACCGGAGGACATTGTATTATCCTACACACCGCACCAGGGTAAGTATGTGAAAACACAGCCTATCCATCCTTCCCAAACAATCCTGAAAGATGATGAAAAAGAATGCCGCGTGGGTTTAAAACTGGTTGTGAACCAGGAGTTGATGATACTGCTGCTGAGTAACGGCGCGAGAGTAAAAGTGCTGGAGCCAAAACACCTGGCGGATGCTTTAAAAGAAGAAGCAAAGAAAATGCTGGAACGGTATCAATAAAAACGATATCAATGAAAAAAGCCGCTTCTTACGAGGCGGCTTTTTAATATCCTTCACAGCAGCTTATTGGGCCGCTGGTTTATCAAATACCTTTTCATCTACCGGGGTATTGGTCTCCACTTTGGTATAGTTGATCTTCATACCCATGGGTAATTGCTCTACAGCAGCAGCATATACATATCCATTAGCGGACTTTTTGAAGTCAGAGAAATTCTCAACAATTTCAATTTCCTGCCCTTGTATAGATTTAGCAGTAGTTCTTTTAGTTACATACCAGTTGCCGGGATCCACAAAATAATTGGAGATGGAAGCATCTTTACGGGTGAGTTTGATCTTGAATAATTCCTTTCCGTCGATTGTTTCTTTGCCGATCAGTTCTGCGGTGTGGCCTTTTGCTTTGTAATCTACCAGTTCTCCGGCAAGGTCCAGATCACGCTGTGAGTCTGCAAGCTCCGTAGGGTCCAGATCTACAGGGGCCTGCTGTTGCTGAACGGGCAGAAACATCCATCCGCCTTTTGAGGTGATCACCTGTACATTTTTAGTGCCCATTGCTTCGAATTCAATGCGCATGGCTTTTTGATTCAGGTTGATCACTTTCAGCGGAAAGTCCATTCCCTGGATAGACATGCTTCCTTCTGCGATCTGTGAATTGAAGGCTTTTAGTTTTACTTCGCCACCCATGGCGGTAATATGTTTGTTCACCACTTCGTCCAGCGTCTGTGCTTTTGCACCAACGGCAGCACCTACCAGGAGCATAGACAGGGTCAACATCCGGAACTGTTTCATAATAGAGGAGTTTTAGATTTATTGCCTACAAATGTATCTCAAATGAAGATAGCAAAAAGCTTTTAAGGATTATTTAACGGTTTTTGCCGAGTTTTATGTTTATGAAGCAATTGCAGGTAGCGGGCCATTTGGTGGACATCCCCGGCAGAAGAACATTTCCAGCGATCATTACAATAGAGGATGGTATCATCCGCAAGATTATTCCTGCTGATACGGCTGTACCCCAACAGTATATATTACCCGGCTTTATTGATGCGCATGTACATGTGGAAAGTTCCATGCTTGTTCCTTCTGAATTTGCGCGGCTGGCGGTTCCCCATGGAACGGTGGCCACTATTTCAGACCCTCATGAAATTGCGAATGTATTGGGTGTAAAGGGAGTGGAATATATGCTGGATAATGCAAAGCAGGTACCTTTCAAATTTTGCTTCGGCGCGCCTTCCTGTGTTCCTGCCACTATCTTTGAAACTGCGGGCGCTGCTGTGAATGCGGAAGATGTAGACCAGTTGCTGCAACGCAGGGATATCTATTACCTCTCTGAAATGATGAATTACCCCGGCGTGCTGTATAACGATCCGGAGGTAATGGCAAAAATAGCTGCCGCCAAAAAACATGGAAAACCGGTAGACGGCCATGCACCAGGGCTTCGGGGCGAAGAAGCAGCAAAATATATTGCTGCGGGGATCAGTACAGACCATGAATGTTTTACGCTGGAAGAAGCATTGGACAAATTGCAGTACGGCATGCACATCCTGATCCGGGAAGGCAGTGCCGCCAGGAATTACGAGGCACTCTCTTCCCTGGTACAATCCCATCCGCAAAATGTAATGTTCTGCAGTGATGATAAACATCCGGACAACCTGGTGGAAGGCCATATCAACGAACTGGTGAAACGTTCGCTGGCAAAGGGTTACGACCTGTACAACATCCTTCAGGCTGCGTGCATTAATCCTGTAAAACATTATAACATGCCTGTAGGCCTGCTGCAGATCAACGATCCGGCGGATTTTATTGTTATAGACAGCCTGCAGTTGTTTAATGTACTGGAAACATACATAGATGGTGTGCTTGTAGCGCAGCAAGGTAAAACACTCATTCCTGCAGTTCCCATTGCACGTGTAAACCAATTCAGCTGCCAGCCTAAAACGGTGACAGACTTCCAGATAGCAGCGAATAAAGAAACCCGGGTGCAGGTGATAGAAGCACTGGAAGGGCAACTGATCACCAATTGCATCTATGCAGTACTGACACCAGAGAACGGATCACTGGTTAGTGATCCAACGCAGGATGTATTAAAAATAGCGGTGATCAACCGTTATTATGATGCACCTGTAGCAACGGGTTTCATCAAAAACTTCGGATTTAAAAAAGGAGCTATTGCTTCTACTGTTGCGCACGACAGTCATAATATTATTGCAGTGGGTGTGGATGATGCCAGCATTGCAACCGCAGTAAATGAACTGGTCCGTTGTGAAGGTGGTGTTTGCGTAACTGCTGATGGCGCTACGCAGGTATTGGCTTTGCCCGTGGCAGGACTTATGAGTGCAGAAGACGGATACAGCACTGCCCAACGTTACAGCGAACTGGATGCAGCCGCTAAAAAACTGGGCAGTACTTTGGATGCACCTTTCATGACCTTATCTTTCATGGCCCTGCTGGTGATCCCTCATTTAAAACTCAGTGATAAAGGATTATTTAATGGTGATACTTTTTCCTTTACGGAAGTGATGGCCTAACCTTCTCCCAACCATAAAGTACCATTCACGCTATCCCTGGAAGCTGCTGTAACAGAACTAAACACATTGTTTTTTTGCTGCCAGCGCAAAGCCCCGATCAATGCCATCACCAATGCTTCTTTGAATGCAGCAGTCTGTGTATCCGGCACCGTCACGGAAACGCCCAGTGACGTTAATTCTTCGCGGATGCAGTTGATCAGGAACTGATTAAAAGCGCCACCGCCTGTTACGAGCAGTTTTTTATCATTTGTACCTTCCGGCGAAACGGCTTCCAGTGATTGCCTGATCTGTGTGGCAATGTGGGCTACATAAGTGCGGAGTTTACCCTGAACGGATAAAGTATGCTTATTGATCAAAGGCAACAGTACATCCGTACCAAAATCATTCGCGAGGGATTTTGGAAAAGCCTGGCTGTAATACGGCTGGCTGTTCAATGCATCCAGTAATGCTTTATCTGTTACCCCACCGGATGCAAGCGTTCCGTTCTCATCATATGTTTTACCCAATGCAGCTGCGAGTGCATCCAATACCCGGTTGGCGGGACATACGTCAAAGGCATGGAATGTTTCGCCATTTTTTGCGGAGAGGTTGGCAATGCCGCCCAGGTTGAGCCAATAATCGTATCCGGGGAAGAGTAATTTTTCGCCGATGGGTACAATGGGGGCACCCTGACCTCCCAAAGCCACGTCCATGGCCCTGAGATCACTGATCACCGGCAAGCCGGTTGTGGCTGCAATGGCTGCACCATCTCCTAATTGAGCCGTCATGCGTTGTTCCGGCATATGAAAAGTGGTGTGGCCGTGGGAAGCTATGAAGTGGACCCTGTGTTCCAGGTTGTTCCTTTGGATGAAATCCTTTACCTGCTGACCGGTATAATGGCCATAGGCGCTGTGCAGCAGTTGATAATCCCGGGCATTTAACGTTACCGCTCCTTTCAGGTCTGCCACCCATTGTGGACTGTAAGCCAGGCATTCTGCCACATGGATGGTATACGACCATTGGCCGCGGACCTCACTCAGTTCCACAAATGCTATATCCAACCCGTCCAGCGAACTACCTGACATTAACCCGATAACGTTATAAACCATGTTTAAAATTTTTGCAAAGATAAAGTTTATGGAATACCTACCTCTCCCTGCATCATATATCCGGAATCAAACCTCATTATTATGAAAAAGTATTGTTTTCTGATCCTGTGCACCATTATTTCCGTTGCTGCTATTGGGCAAACCTCCAGAGGGGTTGTGATGGATAAGGATAATAACCGGCCGCTGCCTGGTGTTAGCATATTTATTAAAGGTACCAAAACCGGAATGGCGAGTATGCCGGACGGGAGTTTTACGTTTACACGTCCCAAAGGGGCTTTTACCCTTGTGGCGCAATATATAGGCTACCAGGTGCTGGAGAGAACGTTTAAGGCCAGTGATTCCGTGTATGTGTTATTACTCAGCCAAAGCAAGCAGGCATTGAATGAAGTGATAGTAATTGGTGGGACAGCAAGGCAAAAAAAGGAGTCAGTGGGCGCAGTTTATAGTTATGCTCCACTACGCATGGAAGACGAAAACACTAATGAATTCAAAGGCATTCGCGAGAATGGTTTCCTGAATACTTCCAAAAGCCCGCTGAGTACGTTTTCAGCTGATGTGGACCGGGCCAGTTATTCTCTTGTGAGAACTAACCTGAATAGCGGGCAGCTGCTTAAACCCAATGCCGTACGCATTGAAGAACTGATCAATTATTTCGACTATAATTACCCTGCACCTGTGAATAACGATCCTGTAGCCATTTATGCGGACCTTGCTATTTGTCCCTGGAATAAGGAGCATCAGCTGGTGCGCATTGGCTTACAGGGGAAGAAGATCCCTGTTGACAAATTACCGGCTTCCAACCTGGTATTCCTGCTGGATGTTTCCGGTTCCATGTATCCGGCCAACAAGCTGCCGCTGGTGAAACAAGCGTTTAAAGCATTGGTACAGCAATTAAGAGAAGAAGATCGTGTAGCGATTGTGGTATATGCAGGCGCCGCCGGATTGGTATTGCCTTCTACTTCCGGAAAAGAGAAGACCAAAATCATTGATGCATTGGAAAACCTTACTGCAGGAGGATCTACAGCAGGTGGCGCGGGTATTAAACTGGCCTACAGAACAGCAACAGATCATTTTATCAAAAAAGGAAACAACCGGGTGATCCTGGCTACGGATGGGGATTTCAATGTGGGGCTTTCCAGTGAAGAAGATCTGCAGGACCTGATAGAGCGGGAAAGAGAAAAAGGTATTTCCTTGTCTGTGCTTGGATTTGGCATGGGCAACTATAAAGATAACCGCCTTGAAACCCTTGCGGATAAAGGAAACGGGAACTATGCTTATATAGACAATTTTGAAGAGGCCCGCCGGACATTTGTTACGGAGTTCGGCGGCACACTCTTCACTATAGCGAAGGATGTGAAACTGCAGGTGGAGTTCAATCCCAAATTCGTGCAGTCGTACCGTTTAGTGGGATATGAGAACCGTTTGCTGAATGATGAGGATTTTAATGATGACAAAAAAGATGCGGGCGATATGGGTTCAGGGCATACGGTGACTGCCTTGTATGAATTAGTGCCGGTGGGCGCCAGGGAAGGTTCCGTGGACCCTTTAAAATACCAGAACCCCGTTCCTGTAACGTATAAATCCTCCAGCAATGAATTGCTGACGGTTAAAATGCGGTACAAAGAACCGGATGGTGATAAGAGCAAATTACTGGAGAAAGTGTTGTTGCCGGGGGCAAAGAGTATTGACAATGCCCCGGAGGATTTCAGGCTTGCTGCATCTGTAGCACAGTTCGGGATGTTATTGAGGAGCAGTCCTTATAAAGGCGCTTCTACTTATGATTCTGCATTGAAACTGGCGAACGGCGCGAGGGGTAAAGATCCTGAGGGATACAGGGCGGAATACATCCAGTTGTTGAAAAAGGCGCAATTGCTCCAGGAATCTGTGGCTACGAGATAGCTGGAAGCTTCCGGAAATGTTGCCTCCGGACAAACCGGTAATCCAGGCAACAAGTTGCTACCCCCAAAGTACTGGCTGCCAGACTGGTTAGAAATCCTGCTGATCTCTTGCCTGTCCGGCAGCCAGAAACTTATCTAATTCAAGCTTCGTAAACGAAAAAGTGCTATTTTGGCCCGGTAAAAAAGGGCTGGAACATGATAATAAATCTGAGTGATATCAATTCGCTGGTAGGCGACTGGATGAGTGAGATCAGGGATGAAGTGGTACAGGCAGACCGGATGCGCTTTCGCCGCAACCTGGAAAGGCTGGGAGAAGTAACCGCCTACGAGATCAGCAAAACACTCATGTACACAGACAAGGAGGTAGAAACTCCACTGGGTACTGCCAACTGCGGTGTTATCAAACATCAGCCTGTATTGGGTACCATCCTGCGTGCGGGGCTGGCCATGCACCAGGGATTGGTAAATTACTTCGACAAAGCAGACCACGCCTATATTTCCGCTTACCGCAAACATAACCGGGACGGCTCTTTTGAGATCAGCCTGGAATATGTATCCTGCCCTCCGCTGGATGATAAGGTATTGATCCTTTCGGATCCTATGCTCGCAACGGGCGCCTCTCTTGTTAAAACCATCGATCACCTGATGAGTTTTGGAAAACCCAGTCATATTCATATTGTTACCGCCATTGCCTGCACTATTGGTATTGAATATGTGCAACGCAATGCAGATGCGAATATCAGCATCTGGGCGGGAGATATTGACGATGAACTCACTGCAAAAGGATACATCGTTCCGGGACTGGGCGACGCAGGGGACCTTGCTTTTGGGACCAAACTGCAACAGTAACAAATGCGGTCAATTGAACGTTTTAATTAACAGCAGTGCCAATAATATTGGTCATGTAACGTTATATCATAATCGACCGAATCAGCGCAGACCGGCATTTTCCCTTAAGTATTCATTTTAAATCTATTATGACGAAGAATTTATGTTATATAGATTTAATTTGAAATATGAAATATGTTCTTTACCTTCACATCGTATAGTGTCCCTATATATTTTAACCGTTGGCGAAATGAAGAAATTTGTACTCCTATTAACCATAGCTTTTTATGCCGTCAGTTCTGCTAAAGCGCAGGACCCGCATTTTACGCAATTTTTCGCGTCTCCGCTTACATTGAACCCAGCATTCACCGGCTACTTTTCAGGTGATCTTCGTCTCTCAGGCAATTACCGTTCACAATGGCGCAGCATTGCATCTCCATACATTACAGGTACCCTGGCAGCAGATTTCGGCATTTTAAAAAATACTATTTCTTATACAGATACCTGGGGGGTGGGCATTCTTGCGCTTTACGATAAAACAGGTGCCGGCGCATTGAATTCCAACTATGTGGCCATCAGTACGGCTTATCATAAAGGTTTGGATGTGGAAGGGAATCACACGCTGGGTATTGGTCTCCAGGCTGCGTTCTCCCAGAAGAGAGTAGACCAGAGTAAATTAATTTTCGAGCAACAGATCAATGATAATGGTTATGATCCTTCTCTGCCCAGCGGAGAAACCATCACCAATCCTTCCATCTCTTATATGGATTACAATGTAGGTTTGTTGTACAGCGGCCTTGTGGGAGAGTCCTCCAACATTTATTTCGGTGCATCTTACTACCATTTTACACAACCCACTGAAACATTCCTGGACCAGGATAATAACCGCTTAAGTTATCGCTATACGATACATGGTGGTGGATCTTTTCCTGTGAATGGCAGTAACCGTGTACACTTCAGCGCGCATTACATGCGTCAGAACCAGGCTGTAGAAACTACTGCCGGCGCAGCTTACGGCTTTATGCTGAATGATATGGAAGATGCTCCTACCATTTTTTACCTGGGTGCATGGTTCCGTTTGAAGGATGCAATCAATCCTTACATAGGGCTGGAATTTAACAGCTTCAAAGTGGGGTTGAGTTATGACCTGAACGTTTCTACTTTGAAACCAGCCTCTAACTATCGTGGTGGTACAGAGATCTCCGTGATCTATGTGCGCACTAAAAATGATAACAAAAAGAACGGAACACTTTGTCCTAAGTTTTAATTACCAGGCGTATATACATGACTATGGGTGGCCGGAGCAATCCGGCCATTATTTTTTCAGGCCCTTTCCTTTGCTCACCCATTTATTGCCTTTGATGGAATACCTGTAAGGCAGGTAAGCATCTTCCATCGCATAAGCCACTCCCACACGCGTACCGGTTTCAATAGCGGATTTTGGCAGATCGGGCGCATCTTCGATCCACAACTTATTACCCAATAAACTTTCTCCTGTAAGTGCCGTGGTGATGCCCAATGCTTTGGATAAACTTCCAGGCCCTGCCGTGAGCGTGGTATCCAGCTTTATTTTGCCACAACGGGCCAGCATATAATCAATTCCTTCAATAGGTTCCAGGGCGCGTACCAATACTACGTGGGGCACATCCTTCAAATTTGTGACCACATTGAACAGGTGATGGATCCCATAACATAAATAAACATATGCTACCCCTCCGGGTGCATATGCAACCTCCGTTCTGGCAGTACGGCGATTGTTCCAGGCATGGGAGGCTCTGTCTGCAGCACCTGCATAGGCTTCAGTTTCAACGATCCTGCCGGATGTGCGAACTCCATCCATTTCTGTTACCAGCAACTTTCCCAGTAAGCGTTTTGCTACCCTCAAAACGTTATTGTCTTCATAAAATGAGGCATTCAGTTTAACCATGCTGCAAAATATTATTAATTTAGATGCGTTACATTCGTTGTTCCAAGTTTACTCCTGCGTACCTGATTACTGTCATACTAAAACCAGACCGTTGTTTTCATTAAGAGAAGTACTAGGCGCAGTGCAATCATACGGCAAAGCGCATCAATTTATTACACAGCATCGTTTATGGAAGTGGATCATCATTCCAGGCATTATCTATTGCATCCTGTTTGTAACCGGCATTTACTTTGTGTGGGATTATTCCGGCGTGTTCATTGACTATGTTTTAAACCTGCTGACACTTAAAACCTGGATAGAAGAACTGCAGAACGGATGGGTAAACTTCCTGTTCCTGCTGGTAGGCTTTGCGGTGCGGATGGTTTTTCTGCTCATGTATTTTTCTTTCTTCAAATATCTTTTCCTGATTGTTGGATCTCCCATTTTTGCTTATCTCTCTGAAAAAACGGAGTCGATCATTCAAAAGAAGGATTTCCCTTTCAGCTTTTCCCAATTGCTGAAAGACGTAGTACGGGGGATCCGTTTATCTTTCCGGAACCTTTTGTACCAGACGGTTTTTATGCTCATTATTGCTATACTGGCTTTTATTCCTATCCTGGGATGGTTAACGCCGTTGATCGCATTGATCGTGGAATGTTATTATTTCGGATTTTCAATGATGGATTATAGCTTTGAGCGCAGACAATGGACGATGGGGCAAAGTATCCATTATATTGGCCAGCACAAAGGCATGGCCATTGGAAACGGCGTGGTCTTTTACCTGATGATGTTCATACCCGTCCTTGGCTGGGTATTAGCCCCCTGTTACGCTGTGATTGCCGCTACTATTCATTTACAACAACAAAAACTACCTAATGCCCCAGCCCGGTAAAGTATATCTTATTCCAACCGTACTCAGTGCAGATGCACTTTTTACGTTGCCAGCCTATATCACTACTACTATTCAGCAACTGAAGATCTTTTTTGTGGAGAATGAACGTACTGCCCGCCGGTTCATGAAGGCGCTGGACAGAACGATAGATATTGATTCTTTACAACTGCACCTGATGAATGAAAACCAGGCGCCTGATCTTACCCTTGCCCGGAAACTATTGCAGGAAGGGCGTTCCATTGGGGTGATCAGTGAAGCGGGCTGCCCTGCTATTGCTGATCCGGGCCAGCTGATCGTGCAGGTAGCACATAGTGTAGGCGCTACCGTGATTCCGCTGGTTGGTCCCAATTCCATGCTGCTGGCTCTGATGGCTTCCGGCATGAATGGGCAGAACTTCCGGTTTGTGGGTTATCTTCCAGTTAAACCTCCGGAGCGTGCAGCCGCTATTAAGGAACTGGAAACTGTTTCTGCCCGGGATAAACAAACACAATTATTTATAGAAGCGCCTTACCGGAATAATCCGATCATAAAGGATGTGCTGGCGAACTGCAAAAATGAAACGCTTTTCTGTGTGGCGGTGGACCTGACGGGGCCAACAGAATATATCCGTACGCAAAGTGTGGGGCAGTGGAAAAAACAGGAAGGGGTTGATTTCCATAAAAGGCCGGCGATATTTCTACTATATGCGCAGTAAATAAAAAGAGCG
>Ga0065704_10071244_pt1 | contig 12270 bp, 11 predicted proteins | sample SwiRhicommuniRL2_FD_59091 | JGI IMG/M metagenome (GOLD analysis project Ga0065704, IMG submission 59091) | Switchgrass rhizosphere bacterial communities from Rose Lake, Michigan, USA - RL2 v2 (version 2) | ecosystem: Host-associated > Plants > Roots > Rhizosphere > Soil | place: East Lansing, MI
CGTAAGTGTTGGCGCTACAATTAACTTTGATATTATAGCTTCGAAGCCTTTCTTTATATTTTCTGCGGCATTTATCGTGTTAGCAATTAAGGCGGTTGTTCTTTTCGCCATTGGAAAGTATTATAAGATGAACAACGAACAGAGTTTCTTCCTGGCTTTTGCTCTGTCACAAGTTGGGGAATTTGCTTTCGTTCTAGTCAATTTCGCCGCGAGTCTGTATCTGATCGATTATCAGGCAAATTCAGAATTGATGGCGATCGTTGCGATTACGATGTGTATTTCGCCATTGCTTTTGATCTTCAAGGAGAAAGTTCTCGACAAACGATTCATAAAACAAAAAACAGAAGAAAATATAGAGCTTGGGATCATCAAACAACGTAAAGTCATTATCGTAGGATTTGGATTTTTCGGAAGTACAGTTGGACGTCTTTTGAAAGCCAACGGAATTCGTTCCACCGTTCTGGATAATGACCCGGATAGGGTTGCGTTGTTGAGGTCAAACGGATTCAATGTTTATTATGGCGATGCGACCAAGCCAGCTTTGTTAAGGTCAGCAGGAATCGAAGATGCGGAACTTCTCGTTCTTTGCTTGGATGACCCGGAAAAGAATAAATTTCTGGTCGATTATGCCAAAGAAAATTATCCCGAACTCAAGATCTTTGTAAGAGCCAAAAACCGTTTGGATGCTTATGATTTTCTCAATAAAAATGTGAATCATATTTATCGTGAAACGCTCGGGACGGCGGTCGATATGGCAGTCGATATTCTTCAGGAAAATGGAATGAGAAAATATACAGCCAGAAGAATGGGGAAACGTTTTATGCTCATCGATAAAGCAATGACAAGACGTTTAGCCAAGGAAAAAGACAAAGATATGATTACCTTTACTTTGCGTGAGTCTTTGGAACGCGAAGCCGAACTGCTGGCACTCGATAGTATTTCTTTTGAGGAGAACCATTGGAGCGGTGATGGAGATGAGGATGATAAATAATTATTTACAACGTTTATAAATAATTATTTTTTTAAATTTGAGAAAAATAAGACTCCATGATGTCATTGATAAAAAATAGTAAGTTAAGTTACGCATTTTTCAACATATTCAATAGAAAAAAATTAAAACATAATATTCCGCTTTATAAGAAATACAAGATCAATAAATCCTATTTTTCAACTATTTCAAGCAAAGATTTTAGAAAAGTGGAATCGCAGTTCAAAAGGAGAGAAGATCCTGGAGCTATTCTCCAAACAAATTTTTATAAAAATCAAACGCCGGAGAATCAACAAAGTTTATCACAATTCTTTGATAACGGTTATAGTGTTGTCAAAAATTTCATTTCAACGGAGCAGGCCGATCAGGTCAATTCTGAGATACAGAAACTTTTAGATAATAATGAGATCAGCTTCAAGTATGGTAATAAACTGATGTTTGCTTTGCATAAGTCAGAAATTATCAAGGAAATAGGTTTGGAGAAATCTTTATTGGAATTGCTCGATATTTTATTAGATGGAAAGACCAAGCTCTTTCAAAGTATCAATTTTATCAATGGAAGCCAGCAAAAAACACATTCGGATAGTATCCACATGACGACATTTCCTGTAGGTGGGCTTATTGGCGTTTGGATTGCGTTGGAAGATATAAAAGCTGATCAGGGAGCACTCCATTATTACCCGGGCAGTCACAAGTTACCTTATTATATGAACTCTGATTATGATAATGAAGGTAATTTCTGGATGTTAGGTAACAAAGGCAATAAAGGCTATGAGATCATGCTTCAGGAAAAAGTTAAAGAATTAGACCTTAAAAAAGAGATCTTCGAATGTAAAAAAGGAGATATGCTGATCTGGCATGCCAATGTTTTACATGGAGGAGAACCTCACACCAATAAAGATAAAACTCGAAAAAGTATGGTGTTTCATTTTTTTGATGAAAACTCGGTTTGTTATCACGAAATTACCCAAAGACCAGCCCTTTTCGAAAATTAAAATATATGAAGAAAATAAAAACCACTTTACTTGTCACATTCATTGCGTTTGGCGCAGGAAATATTACAATACATTCTCAGCAGAAAAAAATTTCTGCAACTGTAGAAAGATCTATGAAAGATAATCCATTTCTTAAAAAAAGCCCGTTGCAGTATCAAGCTCCGGAATTCGATAAAATAAAAGACGAACACTTCAAACCTGCTTTTGAATTTGGTTTGAAAGAACAATTGGCCAACATTGATAAAATCGTAAATGATAAAGCTGCACCAACTTTTGAGAACACGGTTTTAGCTTTAGAAAATAGTGGACAAACACTTGGAAGGGCAACTATTATTTTTTACAATTTGACAAGTTCTAATACCAACGATGGTCTTCAGAAGTTGGAAGAGGAATATGCGCCGATCTTCGCTTCCCATTCGGATAAGATCTATTTGAATGACAAGCTTTACAAAAGGATCAAAGCGGTGAAAACCGATAAACTGGATGCGGAAAGTAAACGATTAACAGAGTTTTATATTACCAATTTTGAAATTGCCGGAGCTAATCTTTCTTCTGAAAATAAGGAGAAATTGAAGGAGATCAATCAACAATTGGCAACTTTGGCGACACAATTCAGCAGCAAATTGTTGGAAGCTAGGAAAAAAGGAGCAGTTCTGATCTCTGATGTCAAAGAATTGGACGGACTTTCTGCTGATGAAATTGCTGCAGCTGCAACTGATGCGGAACAAGCCGGACAGAAAGGGAAGTATCTTTTGCCTCTGCAGAATACAACACAACAACCACTTTTGCAGAATCTCAAAAACAGGACAACGAGAGAAAAACTCTTCAAGGCATCTTGGACAAGAGCTGAAAAAGGTGACGAAAACGATACGCGCGAAACGGTTGAGAAATTGGCAAAACTAAGATTGCAAAAAGCGCAACTATTCGGAAAGAAAAACTTCGCAGAATGGAGCCTGCAAGACCAAATGGCAAAAACGCCGGAAGCAGCAATGGGACTTTTGGCGCAATTGGCAAAACCTGCGGTTGAAACGGCCAATCGCGAGGCAAAAGAAATCCAAGACCTGATCGATTCTCAAAAAGGAGGTTTCCAAGTGGAACCTTGGGATTGGAATTTCTATTCTGAGCAGGTTAGAAAAGCAAAATACGACCTCGATGAGAACGAGATCAAACCTTATTTTGAAGTGACAACTGTTTTAGAAAAAGGTGTCTTCTACGCCGCAGAACAATTCTACGGAATCACTTTTAAGGAAAGGAAAGACCTTCCTGTTTATCATCCGGATGTTGTGGCCTATGAGGTTTTTGACAGAGATGGGAAATCTCTGGCACTTTATTACTTAGATTTCTACACAAGAAGCAATAAAAGCGGTGGCGCTTGGATGAACAATTTTGTTCCCCAGTCACATTTGCTGGGACAAAAACCGGTCATTGTAAATGTCTTCAATTATCAGAAACCAGCGCCTGGAAAACCATCTTTGATCTCTTATGATGATGTGGAAACAATGTTCCATGAGTTCGGTCATACTTTGCATGGCCTGTTTGCCAACCAAAAATATGCATCAATTTCCGGGGCCAACACGCCAAGGGATTTTGTTGAGTTTCCATCTCAGATCAATGAGCATTTTGCACTGGAACCGGAGATTCTGAAAAACTATGCATTGCATTATCAGACAAAGCAGCAGATGCCCCAAACTCTGATTGATAAGATCAAAAAAGCATCAAATTTCAACCAAGGCTACGCAACAACAGAATTGGTAGCAGCTGCAACTTTGGATATGAATTGGCACACAGTGACTTCTGAAAGCCAGCTGATTCCTGTTCTGGATTTTGAAAAACAAGCTTTGTCTAAATACGGATTGTTGGTTCCGCAAGTTCCGCCAAGATATCACACACCTTATTTTGCGCATATTTGGGGTGGCGGTTATTCAGCGGGTTATTACGCTTATCTCTGGTCAGAAACTTTGGATTCTGATGCGTGGGAATGGATAAAAGCAAACGGCGGGATCAAAAGAGAGAATGGAGATAGATTTAGAAAGTATATTCTTTCAGTTGGTAACAGTGTCGATCTGAACAAAGCATTTGAAGAGTTTACAGGGCACAAGGCCGATATCAAACCACTTCTCAGAAGCAGAGGTTTCATCAAATAAGACTTGAATGAAATTTATAAAAAACGTTTCCAAACTTGGAAGCGTTTTTTGTTTTGAAGTATTTTTTTTTATTAACTTCGTTTTGAAGATTTGATAATTTAATTGTAACTATTTTAGGAATTGTGCGATTAATTATAGAATTCTTATTAAAATAGGCCTCTGTGAAAAACAAAAATATCTATTATCACATTGTATTGATCTTGCTTCTTTTGTTGATTCCTGTCTTGTCGTCGCCGGAATTAGATAGTAGTTTGCGTTTGCTGAGTTCGTCCTTTTTTCAGAGAGATTTTTCCAGATATGTTCTGCTTATTGTTTTTTTCTACCTGAATTTGGTCTTTCTTCTGCCCAAATTATATGACAAAAGGAGACTTTTGCTTTATTGGGTCAGTATTTTTGTTTCCTATATATGGATTTGCACGCTTCCATTTTTTATGTTTCCGGATAATCACGGTAGTGGTCCTCGTTTCGGTTTTTTCCAGGATCAGATATCAAATGATAAAAAAATCCATACCACATCTGAATATTTTCCACGACCACCAGACTATTTTTCCTCACAAGAGAGAGCATATCTTGAAAAAGGGCATCTGGAGACACCATTTAAAATGCGACCTCATAGAAAAAGTTTCCCTTCTGCAAAGTTGATGGGAAAGGAAGACTCCTTTTCTAGAAAATACGTATCCGGGATCTTGCCGTTCTTATTTTCTTTTCTCAGCTCATTTTTTATACACCAATCCATAAAAAGAAAAGAGATGGAACGTGCCAAGGCCAAAGCTGATCTGCTAAATCTCCGTTATCAGCTTCATCCACATTTTCTTTTCGATACGCTTAATTCTATTCATTCTCTGATCTTGATGAGATCCGATGATGCATCGGAAGGGGTTCTCAAACTTTCCAATGTAATGCACTATATCCTGGAAGAGAGCGAAAATGATTTTGTGCTGCTCTCCAAAGAGTTATTCTATATCAAGGATTATATTGCATTGCAACTGATAAGAACGGATAATAGCCTGGATTTTACTTATACAGAAAATGGTGTTACAGATGAGGTTAGGATCGTTCCGATGATTCTTTTGAACTTTATTGAGAATGCCTTCAAATATGGTTATAATGCAGGAGAACCCTCAAAAATATCAATTAATGTGAATCTTGATGGCGGGAAACTGAATTTCAGGGTTTTTAATAATATCGTCAATCATTACGCTGCGGACGAATCTACAAAAGCAGGCATGAAAAACACTATGGAACGTCTGGAAAAACTTTACCCGGGAAAATATTCTTTGAATATCGAAGAAAATAAAAAATCGTACTTTGTAGAACTAGACCTTGACCTCGGCTCTTAGCACATAATAAAAGCAATTGCCATTGATTATGAAATGAAACATTTGCTTCGTGGATTGACCATGTGAGTCGTGAGAAAATTTTTCAATAAATGTTATCTTCTGAAGAAAAGTAGCTTCTGCAAGTCCGATGAACAGGAAGTTTGCATATTTCATAAAAACATCAAGACCTTTTACCTAAAACCTCCCGTCGTTTTCATCAAAAGGTCTCGACGTTTTTGGTAAGACATCGAGACCTTTTTGAAAAAAACATTTAACTACAAAAGTCACAAAAAGAAAGTCTGAAAAAAATCTCTGGAAAAATAGAATATAATTCTTCAAAATATTTCCTTTTTTGAGTTTTTAAAACCCTAAAGAAAATATAGCTTTTGTGACTTTTGTGGTTAAGTGTATAAAGTCATCTTAGTTAAAATTCCCCGATTTCCAGCTTTGTACTCAATGCAATTCTGTTCCAGGAATTGATGGTTACGATCGCTATAATGATCTCGGCAATTTGTTTTTCGGAGAAGACAGATTTTGCTTTTTGGTAAGTGTCATCCCTAAGACCATTTTGGCTGATCAATGTGATTTCTTCGGTCATTTTAAGCGCTACCTTTTCCTCTTCTGTGAAGAATTTGTCTGCTTCGTGCCAAGCACTTACCAGGAAGATCCTCTCAGCCGTTTCGCCATATTTGAGAGCGTCTTTGGTGTGCATATCCAGACAATAGGCACAACCGTTGATTTGTGAAGCTCTGATTTTGATGAGTTCTTTGATCGTTTTTGAAATTTCCGACTGGGCCAAATAAGCTTCCAGTCCTAGCATTGCTTTGTAAGCTTGTGGTTCTGTTGCGTGGATGTTGATACGTTTTTCCATTGTTTTTGATTGTTTTAATTTGTTGATACAAAGTTGAGAGATCGATATTGGGAAAAACTTAAACTGGTTTAAGAAAAGGGTTGAATCACAAATCGAAGATCCGGAGAAATCAAATCCACAAAATAATTTTTTTATGATATGTGTCCTTCGACTCTAATCAGGATGACAACTCTAATATAAAAGTCTTAAAATAAACAATGTCAGGACGCCTACTAAAGTAAATGAAGATATATCTCACAAATTAGGAAACGATTCTCTTACGAATTTCACTTAGATATTCTGGTGTGAAACCTAGAAAAGAAGCAATTAAGTATTGCGGGACACGTTGTACGAAATCGGGATATTGCTTGATCAGAGAAAAATAAAAATCCTCTTTGGAATAAGTGAAAATATACTTCACTCTTCTTTGATTGGCTGCGAAAGCTCTCTGATAAACAATTCTGAAATACTTTTCCATTATCGGGAAATCATTAAGGAGTTTTTCTTGAGACTCGCTGGAGATTGTCAAAACTTCTGATTTCTCGACTGTTTGTATGCTGAAATCAGCTGGCGTTTTACGCTCAAAAGAAAAATTATCTGTCATCCACCAAGTTTCCAATGCAAAATCTGTGGTTTGTTCCGTTCCTTTTTCATTGATGAAAAACTTTCTTAGCAGACCTTTGATAACAAAGTAGTTGGATCTGCAGATTTGACCCTCTTCCAGTAGATCTTCTTTCTTAGCAAACGATTTGATTTCGAAATAGTTCATGATCGAAGCAAATTCTTCATCCGTTACTAGGATGAATTTATCTAAATGTGCTTTGAAGATTTCTGACATATTGAGGTAAAATTAATTTGACGATCTTATCTGCTTTTAATAATGATCATTGATATTCTGTTCCACTGAACTTCAAAGTTTTTATGCGCTTTGTGGTCTTCTTTTTCTCTACACAGTCATCACTGGTCCTGGTGCTTTTTGTCATTTGATCAGTGATTTTCAGAATCAGGTTATTGTATCCTTTAGACTGGATCTTATCGATGTCTATCACTGCCGACATCTCTTCAAATTCGCCTGTGCACCTCGTGTCCCATTCTCCGTGATAATCTGAGATTGTGTAGTCTTTCAAAACCCGTTTTATACTGTTGTTTTGAATTATGAAAAGCGAAAGGTCTGATCTGCCATAAGGATTTGGGTTGCTGCTTCCAGAATAATCGACTCTCACACCAAAAGCTCTTGTGTTGGCATTAAGATGATATAGACCTGTATCGATTGTGATGCTGCTGAGTTTTACAGCGTCGGAAACCCATTCCTCCGGGATGCGATACTGATTAAGGACCTTACCTGTCTTCTGGTCTGCTATGATGATGTAAGGTTCTATCTCAAAGTAAAAGTTACCATATTGGTCTTCTTCATTGACTTTATATTTGGGGATTATTAATGCTGTTTTCCCTGCCAAATAAGGTAGTGGTCTATCCGAAGCTATTTCTAAATTGATGTTTTTCTCTGTTAATTTTAATTGCTTTAGTACCTCTTTCAGTAGAAGCGTGTCTTTTACTTGTGAAAATACTGTAGCACATAATAATGAGAAAAATATGATCAGAGATTTTTTTGCTTGCATTGGTAAGAATTGAGAGATTTTACATTCTGTCTAATATCTCTTTCTTTTTAGTTTCGTAATCTTCTGCAGATATTAGATCATTGTCCAGAAATGCCTTTAGTTTCAGTAAAGTTTCCATTGGGTCCTCATTCGTGGTTTCTGGTTTAAGCTCTTCTGCTGGTTCTGTTTGAGTGTTCACGGTAATTCCTCCTGCAGCAGCTCTTTTCTCTTCCAGTTCTTTTTGTCGTCGGTATTCTATCATCTCTTCCTCTTTCGCTTGTGCGTATTGATAGAGTTTTCTGGCCTGAGATTTAGGAATATAATCGATCGTTTCTATGAACCCGGTGACAGCCGTCATTGTGAAAGTGGAACCCAGAATAGCTTCGCTGATATGACTTTCAGAAACATCTTTCCAAAGATAATCCTGAAAATCCGTCACCAAACCAAATGTCTTGGAACGGAAAAACAGGATTCTTTTATTGGTAAGAACGATAGAATCCGGAGACAAGTTGATGGTAGGTTTGTTTTGTACGGCAACATACTCGATGTTTTCTCCATTGGTTAACAAATCATTTACCTTTTCTATGATCTTTTCTACGGCTTTCGGGTCTTGTTCTTCGTTCAGGAATTTCTTTAGATTATTGATCATTATGTGGATTTTTGCGATTGAGTTTGTTTAAGTTTTTATCTAACGTGAAATTACAAAAACAAAATGAAAATAAATTAAACTTGTTAATTAATGAAAACAAAAAAAGCAAAACCTATTTTGGTCTTGCTTTTATATTTTGAATGTTGAATTTTATTTCTGTTTTAATCCTTTTAAGATTTCCTCACCCACGCTTTTTGCAGATTGTGGATTTTGTCCTGTAATTAATCTTCCGTCAGCAACTACGTGATCTTGCCAAAGCCCAGATTTTTCAAAAATAGCACCTCTTTCTTTTAATTGATTTTCCAATAAGAAAGGAACTACATTTTCCAGTTTCACGGCAGTTTCCTCTTCATTGGTAAAGGCATTCACTTTTTTGCCTTCAACCAGATATTTTCCATTTGATAATTTGAGGTTTACAAGAGCAGAAGGACCGTGGCAAACCGCACTTATGATGCCATTGTTTTCATAGATCTTTCTTGCAATGTTCTGAAGTTCTGTATTGTCCGGAAAATCCCACATTGTTCCGTGTCCGCCAGCGTAGAAAATTGCGGCATATTTTGACGGGTCAACTTCCGAAGGTTTCATCGTGTTTTCGATTTTTGTACGGTACTCTTTATTCTCCCAGAATTCTTTATTAACTGCATCTTCCAGATTGAGTCCGTCAACAGGGGCTTTTCCACCTTTTGGGCTTACAAAATCGATATCGTAACCAGCAGAATGGAGAACTTCCCAAGGATGGGAAACTTCGCCAAGATAATAACCTGTTGGTTCATTGGTATTGCCTTTTTTGTCGTGGCTTGTCACCACGAATAAGATTTTTTTGCTCATAACTTTGTTAGATCTTTTGTTCTGTGCATTTGTGATATTCAACATTGAAATGAATACAAATAGGACAGAAAAGATTGAAATTTTGGTTTTCATTATCACAATTTTAAAATTTGATACTGCAAAATTCTACAAAATCGAGACCGAAAGAAAGGATGTATATCAAGGTTTTTCTGTGATGTAGGTCACATTTATTTTGATAATCTGCTAAGTGTTTCTCTGGAAACCCCAAGGTAAGAAGCAATGAGAGACTTTGGAACACGCTGGAAAAGAGAAGGGTAGTTGCTGAGCATCTGTTCATAGCGTTCTTTTGCGCTATGAGTTAACAGTGAAAGAATCCTTTGCTGAAGCGCAATGTATCCGAAATTGGATTTCTTTCTGAAAAAATGTTCAATCTTATGAAGGTCAGCACAGATTTTTTCGCGGTTTTCCAATGAGATAGAAAGTACTTCGACATCTTCTATACAATCTATGTTGAGAGTAGAATTGGTTTGATTGAAATAAGCCTGGAAATCTGTAATCCACCAGTTTTCCCAGGCAAACTGAAGAATGTGTTCTTTGCCGTCGTCAGGATTGGTATGATAAGCTTTCAACAACCCGGAAACTACAAAATGGTCATTTTTAACCAGGTCGCCTTGCTGGATCAAAAATTGATGTTTTTTAAGTTTTTTGACTGAAAAATGAGACAGCAGATAATCGAATTCCTTATCTGTGATCGGTGTGATTTCTTCGATATGTTTTCTTAGTTTGTTACTCATTTTTGAATTTCTTTGTCGAAGATAAGAATTAAAACAGGCCTATAAAAAAATCCATTCAATTTTGAATGGATTTAGATATTTTAAAATTAGTTCTCTAATTGACTTCCAAGATATTCCCATTCCTGTAAGGTCAGATCCAGTTCTTCTTTTGTTTTGTTATAAGTTTCCAAAGTTTGTTCAGAAGGATTTTCCTTAATAAAAGAAGCTTCGAACTCTTCGATTTTCAATTCCAGTTCAGAGATCTTTTCTTCTACTTTTTTCAGTTTGTTTTGAATATTTTTCTGCTCTTTGCTTACAATCGTTGTTGACTGATTGTCAGTTGCTGGCTTTGACTCTTGGATCTTAGCTTTTGGTTCTTCAACCTCTTCTTTATGAAGTTTTGACCTTTCGGCAGAGATTTCCCGGATGCTTTCTTTTTGTCTGTATTCCAGGTATTCATCAATGTTTCCTAGGAATTCCTTCATTTTTCCATCACGGAATTCAAAAATCTTATCAGACAAACCTTGCAGGAATTCACGGTCGTGAGAAATCACGATCAATGTTCCTTCATATTTCTGAAGCGCTAATTTAATAATCTCTTTTGACTGAATATCCAAGTGGTTCGTAGGTTCATCCATGATCAACGTATTGAACGGACGAAGCAATAATTTACAAAGCGCCAGACGGTTTCTCTCACCTCCGGAAAGAACTTTGGTTTTCTTGGTCACATCTTCGCCCTGAAACAAGAAAGAACCTAATAAGTCACGAACTCTTGGTCTGGTTTCTTCCGTTGCAGAATCTTCCGCTTCTTGTAGAACAGTTTTATCCGGTGTCAAAACTTCTTCCTGATTTTGGGCAAAATAACCGATGCTCACGTTGTGACCAAGATTCCATTCTCCTGAATAATCCTTGATATCGCCGGCAAGAATCTTTGCCAAAGTCGTTTTCCCTTGTCCGTTCTGTCCCAAAAGAGAGATTCTGTCGCCACGTTCTACAAAGAAGTCAACGTTGTCAAAGATCTGCTTGTTTCCGTAAGCTTTTCCTAAGTTTTTGGCTTCGAAGATTACTTTTCCAGGCGTAACAGACGGTTGGAAACGAATATTGAATTTGGATACATCTTCATTATCGATCTCGATTCTTTCGATTTTATCCAGTTTTTTGATTAATGACTGGGCAAAAGAAGCCTTGGTTGCACTTGCACGGAACTTGTTGATGTTGTCTTCCATCTGCTTGATTTCCGCATCTTGATTTTTCTTAGCTTGTGCTAGTTTTTCACGACGTTCTTTTCTCAGCTCCAGATATTTGGAATAGTTGGCTTTATAATCCTCAATTTTTTTATTATTAACGTCAAAAGTTCTGTTACAGATCGATGTCATAAACTGTTTATCGTGACTTACCAAAACGATAGAGCCAGGGTAATCTTTCAGGAAATCTTCCAGCCAAATGATGGATTCCATATCCAAGTGGTTGGTCGGCTCATCCAGAAGCATCAGGTCATTTTTCTGAAGAAGCAGTTTTGCCAACTCTATCCTCATTCTCCAACCTCCGGAAAACTCGTCGGTTATCTTTTGAAAATCATCAGCTTTGAAACCCAACCCAAACAATACTTTCTCTACATCGCCTTCCAGATTATATGCATCGTGATTCATTAAAAGGTCATTCAGTTCCGTCATTCTGACAATTAGATCAGAATAGGCATCACTTTCGTAATCGGTTCTGGTTGCTAATTGATGATTGACATCCTCCAGTTCATTCTTCATCGCATTGATCTGCTCATAAGCCTGCATCGTCTCGTCCCAAACGGTTCTTCCTTTTACAAAATCAAGGTCTTGTTTTAAGAATCCAATTGTGATGTTTCCTTCCGGAACAACGTTGCCTTCGTAGAAGTTGATCTCTCCGGAAAGGATTTTAAGAAGCGTGGATTTTCCAGCTCCGTTCTTACCGACCAAGCCAATTTTATCATCTTTTTTGATGGTAAAATTAACGTCTCGGAAAAGATAATTTCCTGCGTGATGTAATCCTAATCCTTGTGCCGATATCATTGTTGTCTGTTTAAAATTTCAATTTGCAAAAGTAGTGAAATATGTTGGATGTTGGAAGTCGGAAATCAGATGGAAAAAATGTCTTTTAAAATTAACCTTCACATCCAGTATCCGGCTTCTGAC
>Ga0065704_10000800_pt1 | contig 12264 bp, 15 predicted proteins | sample SwiRhicommuniRL2_FD_59091 | JGI IMG/M metagenome (GOLD analysis project Ga0065704, IMG submission 59091) | Switchgrass rhizosphere bacterial communities from Rose Lake, Michigan, USA - RL2 v2 (version 2) | ecosystem: Host-associated > Plants > Roots > Rhizosphere > Soil | place: East Lansing, MI
TAAGCCTGCCAGCAGGCAGATAACCCACCGTGATGTCATGGTGCCTCCTGCATGCGGTGGGCAATGTCCGCCTGGATCTGAGGCGTGATGTCCAGTACGGGCATCACCACCGCCGGCGGCACCAGGATCAGGTCACCGTGCGCCTGCTGCCAGTCATTCAGGCTGGCTTTAAGCGCCTGATCAAACCGGGTGGTCAATACCCGTGCGCTGTTCTCATCCAGCTGCTTTTTAGCCGACTGCTGCATAAACAGATCGATAGTGCCCTTCATGTCAAAGACCACCGTCCGGCGCTGAAATTGTTGAGCGACCAGTGCACTGATACCGGCACACACCGTGACCAGCAGCAGTGTCAGCAACAGAGCCACCGCCCCAGCCCGCACGAATTTCTTGTTGAAAAAACCGGCCTTACTGGCCGGTGTGATGCTGATGCCCTGCCTGACGTTTTGCGCGTCGATATCGGTTTCATTCACGGTTGATTTCCTCGGTTTCTTTCACACGCAACCCTGCCCAAATTTCCAGCTCGCGGATCTCGTCCTGATACATGTCGGGTTCAGAGGCCAGCAGGTAGGCCGCCTCTTCACTGGTGGCCCCCGCATCCTGCGCCTCGCTCATGTACTGGAAATCCTGCCCGCGCGTACTGAACATCGCCCGCGTGACCGGATCGACGAAAACGCGATGGAAGGAACTGTTTTCCCCGGTCGAAATCATCACCGAACTGAAGCCCGTTTCTTTCGCCGGCTGGAAGCCGCGAATGACCTGCGTTTCCAGCTCGGTAAACTGGTCAGGGTTGGCATTGAGGTAGGTTTTAAAGGCTTTGGCATCCTGCAACAGCGTCACTTTCGTCCCGCTACAATCCCAGGCTGCGGCCGCCGCCGGCGGTGCGGCCTGGTCTTTGGTACCGGTGAAGTCCTTAATCCCCTGTGTGATGGTGATGAAGGCCCCACGGTGGCGACGCACCGTCCGGTAGCCGGTTTCGATAAAGCGTGCGGCATGGGGGTTAGAGCCGCTGAACAGACGCCAGGCTTCGTCGATAATGGCCACTTTTTTCAGGTCACGCGGCGAGTGGTACATTTTTTCCTGTATGGCCAGAATGAGCGAATACAGGATGGCGGACAGCAGGTGTGGCTGATTTTCCAGGCTCAGCAACTCCAGCACGGCAAAGCGTGTTTCGCCATCGAGCGTCGGATTGTCGGAGTTGAAGTACTCCCCGTTCGCCCCCCAGGTACACCAGCGGTCGAGCAGCAGAACCAGCTCGTTAATACGGTCACGGATGGTCGGCTGGGAGTCGTAAGTGGTCGTGACTTCTTTCGAAATCATGTACGCCACCACGTCATCAATACGGGCTTTGTTGGCTTTCGCTTCCCAGGCCGCNACCACGCCTTTGAGCAGAATGGTTTCGCTGACCTTATCCAGCGGCTCGTTAGGGCTNGCCAGTACGGTCAGCAGGCCAGTGATGCCTTCTGCCGACTCTTTAATGTCCACCACGTTNGCAAAGGGATTAAAGCGCAGGGTGGCACCGTCNAGGTATTTCCCGCCNGCTTGTTTACAGAAGTTTTTGTAGCTCGCCCCCATGTCGATAACCCAGGCGAAGCCGTGGGAGTTCAGCACCTGTCGCAGGATTTCCTGAATAAAGAAGCTTTTGCCCGCGCCGGTGGTCCCCGTCACCGCAATGTTGTAGTTGGTGCTGCCACTGGTTTCGCTGAACATATCGAAAAATGCCAGTTGGTTGCGGTAGGTCGGCAACGGGCTGCCTATCGGTGACATTTGCCGCTCAGCCACCACCGGCATCAGGTTGACGGCGTTAAAGCTTTTACAACGCAGCGTCGAACCCATCACCACCATGTCTTCCCACAGCCCCTCCTGCATCATGAAGGGGAAGGAGCTGATCCAGTTTCGCAACTGCTGAAAGCGCGGGGCGGAGATTTCCAGGTCATTTTTGCGAAAGACGTTGATGGCCGCCAGTTCACACGACTGTTGTTCGCTGGCGTCATCCGGCGTGAACAGGGTCAGGTTCAGCGAGAAATTGCACATGGCAATTTCGTTACTGGCCAGCCCCTGCCGCAGGTCTCGCCATTCCTCATACGCCCGCTGGGTGCCAGGGAAAAGCTTGGCGTAGGACGTGCCGGCTTTCTTACCCAGGTCCTGCTCTTTACGAAACGCGTCGTTCTGGCTTTTTACCTGATCTTCCACGGATACCGTCCAGCTGAGGATGAACGGACAGGGAATACCCAGATCGGGAAAACGCATGTTCTGCAGATTGTCTGACGCCTGCCAGAGCGCAAACCTCGCCGGGGCTTTAGTCAGNTGCATATTCACAATACGGGTGCTGGCGACGGCGGTATCGCGGCTGTCTCCGAGGATTCGGTCCTCCGGCTGACGCGCGGTGGTNANCCGCAGATAGCCNGGACGCACTTCCATTTCGGTACTGTGATCGACGCACTGGCGGTGCAGTTCCTGGTCGGTGTTCCAGTGATCGGGACTNCGGGTCACCTGTCCCGGCCGGTAGTTAAGCTGTTCCCGCATGATCGACAGAAATTCCGGGGCACCAACGCGGCGGGTTTCCATATGGGCCGCCATCAGTGAGACGCGCAGCGTCTCCCGCAGTTGCACAACGGCGTCCATCGCCCGGATACCGCCTCGCCCTGAGCGGGCATACACCAGAAACACGCGGTAGTTACGCAGATAAAGCGGGTATTCCCGGTCATTACTGAGTCCCTTCAGGGCCGCCCGCTCCCAGTAGGCTTTGGTGATGGCATTAAGCGGTTTCGCCATGCTGCCTTTCCACATGTCCTTACTGAGACCATTGTCGAGCATCTCACCCACGCACTTGCTGGCCACCATCAGCACGGTCACCGGCGTTTTGCGGGGCATTTTTTTGCGCAACAGGTCATCGAGCGCCTGCACCACCTGCTGATTGGCCCCGGCCAGCGGAGCCACTTCCATGATGAAACCGATGGAGCGGCTGTTGATAAACAGTTCGGTTTTTTCATCATACATTCGGTAGGGCAACAGGCTGGTGATGGACGGATAGCTCAGGCTTTGCTGCAACATGTCGGCCGCCGTCTTTGCCCCGCCTTCATCTTTACTGCTGGCAAAAATGTTAGCCAGCTGGTCTAACCAGGAATCGCTCATGACACCCTGCCTTTTTTAATGTGTTGCAAATAACGAAGAGGATGCGGGGCCGCGTTGCTGAATATTCCCGAGGCGTCGTTGGGCATAAAGCTTCCGCGCGGTTCTGCCTGCGCAACACGGTTCAATACGGCCGGCATGTCGAATGTCTTGCCGCTCCCCGTCGTCCCGGTACTAATAACGTTCCAGGCACAGGCACCACGGGACAGCCAAAACGGGTCCATGCCTGCCGGTCGATACTGCAGGCAGCGCAGGGACGATGCCGGCACCGGCTGCGCATCGATAAATTCAGGCGTTAATTTCCGCTTCATTGGCCTCATTCCCCTTCACTGATCACGCGAAAATCGGCATCCCAGCGGGATTTGTTCTTCACGAACTCGACCACGGCGGGCTGATGGAAGCTGTCTTGCTCATCCACCCAGGGGGCGATCCACAGACGCTGCGTGGCATCGGGGATACGACGGGCGTCCACCTGCCCCGGACCGGCATAGTCAGTTGGCGTGATGGGGCGGATTGACGACAGCGCGCTTGAACTACTGCCGGTCACCGGGATCGTTGACGCCCGCAGCATGGCGTCGTTATTGGATACTGGCGTGCCGGCTATCGGCCGGGGGGCCAGACCGGCAACGCTGATGGGGCGGTCGGGCGACACGTTCGGTTTGATGTTTGTTGTGGGAGCCAGTGACTCAGCGGCAGGCTTTGGGGCGGTCTGCGCCTCCGCCGTCAGGTCGTCCAGGCTTTTGCCTTTGGCGGCCAGGTGACTGGCGTCTGACATGGACAGGCATTGATCAGTGGCTGTCTTGTTACAGTCGAAATCGGAATTCATACCGGCGCAGCCGGTCAACATGCCGCACAGCAGCACGGCAGGAAGGACTTTGAACATGGTGTTTACTCCGGATGCGGCGATGCCGCCTTTAGTGAAAGAAAAAGTAGTGGGGTATCAGGACGGTGGTGCGAGTGCGACAACGGGGTGTCTTGTTATCCGTGTATGGCAATGGCAACCTGCTGCCATATCACAAGCGTAAAACCTAATGAATAGACCGGCGTCAGGAGACGCACGGCGTACCGGAAACGGGGATAACGGCTGACAAACATCTCTTCAAACGGCAAAGAAATCACGATAGGGAAAAGACTGAGTATGACAGCCACAGTGATTTCCCTCGGCGCCCACTGACCGGCATCGAGCCGCACATATAAGAGAAAATCGGTCAGGCCGACCAGGATCACGCTGAATAAAGCGGGTCGCCAGTCGTGAAACAGGCAAAAAATGAAAACAGAAATACCGCCAACAACGGCACAGGCAATGAAACCAGGAAGCGGCGGTAACCGGTCGGAGAGCGTGGCACAGCCGTGGAGCGCAGCACAAAGCCATGTGCCACCGGAAAATGTTTGCATGAGAAGGTTGTCCGTGACCGGCCAGACCTACCGGCCTGATATTAAATGGGAAAAAGCGACAGAGTGCGGGATTAACGGGTAGTCAGGGGGGTTGCGGTATCGAGTTCACCAAATGTTTCCTGGTAACGACGCAGCTGGCAGCGCAGCGTATACATTTCCGTTTCTGCCCGTTTCGATGCTTCACGCAGGCCATTCACTTCGCTGGCCAGCCTGGACTTTTCCCTGACCGCTTTTCGGACGACCTTTTTAGCGCCTTCTGGATCAGCAAATTTCGCCAATGCATAACCCAGCATATCCAGTTCAAAACGCAGGTCTGCCGGATGTTGCCAGAACGGCGACAACTGGTGACCCAGATACCCGCATGCGAGACAGCCACAAATATGACCGGCCTTCACCCTGACATGTCCGCGCGCGTTCACCCACAGCAGCCCCCAACGGTCGGGAAGATCATCAAGGCCGATTAAACCTTCCGGACAAATGTAATACCGGTAAGTGCCCATGCCCGTTATCTCGCCACTGCGGTGGGGTTTTGCCCGGTCAGCCAGAAAATCAGAGCGGCTGACCTTGGACTCCACCACCACCGAACCGCCGTCAAACCCCCACCGGTACGCAAAGACATCTGCTCGCTCACCACCGTACAGTCCGCCTACTTCCGTTAATGCCACCTGACAGCCGGGGCCGTTACCGCTCGCCGGACGCTTACACCACTTCGCCGCAATCGCGTTCAGTTCGTCATGGTTCATACGCCATAAACCTCGTATAACTTTGCCGCCAGTCCCCCCGTTAACACGCAGCAGGCTTCTATCAAAAAGAGCGCATTGATATCGTCAGCGTTTAATATGGGGAGACGCCAGGCCACGATGATCCAAAAGGTAAAACCCAACAGGCCCAACATCAGGGGGAACCCGAGTGCAGTCAGAATGATTTTTCCGTTGAAAGATTTTCGTCTGGCGGCGAAGAAAACACTGATAAGATAAATACCCCCCAAAAGCAGCGTGCACCGCCATATGCTCCATTCTGCCCGTATATGCGCGAACTGATTGATAGCGGCCCAGCCGCCAAAATAGGCGATAAACGCCAGGACAAGAATGGCAAAGGGCCACCGGTTGTTTTTGCTAATAAACGTCATTCATCCCACCTTACAGCAATCTGCGTCGCGTTCCCGGCGTCAGCATCAGACTGGCCGTGCTCAAGCTTTTCAATGTCATTGAGCAGTGCCGACAGCTCACAGGATGACGCCTTGCGCTTCCAGGCCTGGCGGTAACGCACTTTTAATACGCCGAGCCGGATACGTTGTTCCCGATTTTTCACCACGTTTGCCCCTTTTTATGCCGCGGCTCCCCGTCCCAACACCCGGACACGCAGCGCATCTGGTGCCCTTCGCCCCATAATTTCCAGCTTCATTTCGCGGTTCATCACCGTCAGCAGCAACATGGCGCGTTTCGTTCCGTTGGGTTCATGCCATACCCCTTCCAGACCTTCAAACACGCCATTTAGCACCTCAACCCGGTCGCCATGTGCAGGTCCCGCAGGGACAGGCGAAAGACAGTCATGATTTTTTAACTTCTCTATATCTTCGTCAGGGATGATGGAAGGCAGGCCACCAAAGCTTATTAACGACGCAATGCCGCGGGTGCTTTTTATGGTGGTGGTGTGGATCACCTCCGGGTCAAAGCGAACAAAGATATAACCGGGAAAAAGCGCCTGCGGCGCCGCAGCCCTGGTGTGGCTGGATTGAATAATTTGCTCGGTGTAAAGCGGCAGGAAACACGTCACGCCCTGATTGCCCAGATGCTGCTGGGCGCGTTTTTCCTGTGCATACTGCGTCTGCGCGACGAACCAGTGCTCCATATCCCTTCCCCTGTCAGTTAATAGTATCGCCCAGCTTCAGCTGGCTCGCCTGACGCAACACTTCATCAGGATTGAGGACGGCGGCGCGGGTGACGTTATTCACCTGCGCGGAGGCATTACCGGCCACCTGCTGCACGTTATTTTGCGCGTCCCCTTTTTTGTCTTTATCCGCTTCAATGTCTTCAATGGTTTCCAGACGGAAGCCCTGCTGGAAGACCACGGTCACGCTGTTGCCCGCGCCGATGTCAATCACCGGATGATACTGCTCAGCCCGTTTTATCCAGTACTGGCTGAGCGTGTCAGCCGCCTTGCTGGCACCGCCCCCAATCCCCTGCTTAAACACATCGCCGGCACCCACTGACGCTGCGGCCCCCAGTCCGACTGACGGCGTGGCGGCTGACTTGACGCCTTCCCCGAAGCCATCGGCCAGCCCTGCCAAACCGGCGTAGCCGATAATCTGACCGTTACGCATGACCGGCTTGCCGCGAATACCCTGCTTGCCCTGATAGGCCACGTGTCCGTCAAACGGCATGTCGATATGCTTGCCGTTTTTCAGGATGCAGCTGATGTTTTTGGTTCTGACCTCACCGCGTTCGCTGGAGATGTCCCCCCAGATTTCGCCGGTGACGCGGCACTGGTCCATGTTGTAGGTTTTACCGTTGGGCATAGAGACATCACCAATCAGGGTGATGACCACGGGAGAGGTGTTTTGCTGACCGGTCACGCTGGCGTTGGCATCCGCTCCTTCAATCATTACCGCTTCCGAGAAGGAGCCGGACGGTATCCACGGCAGTTTGGTTTTCCTGGCCTGCAGTGAGGTATAGCTGAAAGTTTTACTGGTCATGCCCCCCAGATGGCCCGAGCCGGTGCCGGGGTAAAAACCGGCACCCTGTCCCTGACCCTGCCCCGGATAAAACTGACTGCCCTGCCCGCCCCCCGGCCCACGGTTCGGGTCGGTGACGTTCCACTGCGCGGGGCTGGCCGGGCCGGTAGCAACCGGGCCGTTTGTGCCTGCACCGGGACCGTTGGCTGGCCCGGATGGCGGTGCGCCGGGCACGGGCGCAGAAGGCGGCTGACTTTGCAGCTTACTCATGGCGTCCATGATTTTAGAAAGCTGTTGCTTGAGGGCTTCGTTTTGCTGCTGCTGGTCGGTTTTGAGCTGGTTCACGCTGCTTTCCAGCGCCGAGGTTTTGTTTTGCTGCTGTGTCAGCGCCGCCGTGGCCAGGTTGTCAGTAAAGGAGCTGGTGACCACGCCGCCGGTCATATCGACAGCTTTGGGTTTGGCCGGGTTTTTCAGCCCTGTCTGATGGTGGGCATACGCCCATATCCCGCCCCCGACGCCGAGGGCCACCGCGACACACACGCCGGTCATGACCCACTGCTTGCGGCGGGTCGTGGTGTTGATGTTGCTCATACCCCGCCCTCCGTTGCCGTGGAGAAGATAACCCACACGTACCCTTCGCCGCTGGCGTAAAGGTTATGGGTGGACAACATCACCGCACGGACCCCCTTCTGCCAGAACTGCTGCTCTGAAAGCGATCGCGTGATGTAGCCGGTGTTTTTCATGCGATAGCGCATGACCAGCAGGTGCGAGCCGACCAGCTGGCGTTCCGGGGTCAGCAGGACGCCCGGCATCGGGTTGTAGGCAGGTCCGCGCGCCGCTTTAGCTTCGATATAGCTGTCAGGTACGCCGCCGTTCACCACCGTGCGGGCGAGGCTCACCAGCGTTTTCTCCCACGGCTGGCTTTCCTCCCAGGCTTTTGCATCCGGGTTGGCCTTCAGCGGTGCTGAGGCGGGGATAAGGTGCAGCGTATGTCCGCTGCCCGGCTTTGGCGTCACGTCCAGAGAGGCGCCGATGCCGCTGGCCGTTTCCAGAAAGAGCGTGAAGTTCTGACCGGTCAGCGGGGTGATAAGCAGCGCCCCGTCTTCGGTGTTTTCCTGGGTGAAGGCCCCGTCGGGGCCGGTGACGCGGGTGATAAGCTCACCCTCAATGACAATTTTGTTCGGGCTGGTATTGCTCAGCTGCGCTTTCAGGTGCGCATCGTTTTCAAATACGGTGCCCGCCGGGCCGCTGACGTCGGCCATCGCCGCCGGTGTGAGGCAGAGGCCGGCGACGAACGCGGCAAGAAGTCGTGCTTTCATGCGGTTATCCCTGATGCTGTTTTGACACGGGTTGAGAGGGCTGCACTTCGGGGAAGGCGGTCAGACGGATGATGCCGTCCACATATTTCACGTTGAGCCGGTAGGCTTTATGCACATCGGGGATGTCTAACTTCAGGCTGCCGTTAGAGGTGCTGGCAGAGAGCGTGCCGCTGACGATGACGTCACCGGTCGCGGGGTCGAACGCCTCATCCTCGATGCGAAACACCGTGGAAATGCCGTTCTTCTTGATGTAATCCGCCTCGACGGCCAGCGCTTTTTTCAGCTCAGAGCGGGCTTCGGGCGGCACCCAGCGCAGCAGCGCGGCGTGCTGACTGTCAACGGTGTCAGGCGTCACGCTCAGGCGTAAGTTAACAAACGAGCGCACCAGCATGTTGTTGAGGTTGGCATCCCCCTGCGACGCGTCGGAGGTGAATGACCGGTCAAATAACATCGGGGTGGTGATGGTTTTTTGCGTGGTCGCAAAATGCCAGGCCATTGCACCGGTGATGCAGGTGCCCACCAGGCTCAGAGCAAGGAGCGAACCGAGTGACGCCAGAGCCAGCATCGTCACCCGGTTTCGCGTTTCTTTCACTTGATACTTCATCGTTTCTTCCTTCGGGCAGGGAAAAGGCGCCACCCGAAAGTGGCGCACACGTTACTGCATCCAGTGACGGTTGCCTGAATCAGGCACCCGCCTGAACTGCACCCGGAAAAGCACCGTTGGCAGATACCAGTAAAGAAGGTTTAAGAGCCACCATGAGCCCTGGCCTTTTTTAAGGTGTCGGATAAGCAGCCACAGAACGGCACCCACGCACAGCATCACGATAAAAATGTCGCAGAAGAACCCCGTCACCCCACAGGCTAAAAGCACAAAGGCTTCCTCGGGTGGCAGTCCGGCAACGCGTTTTTGCTGATTGAGAGTTTCCGGGAATCGATATTTCAACGAGTCCTGGTCCATAGGAGGAATTAATTGATGAGGGCGAAGAAAGCGCGGGTGATAAGGATGAGCATAATAAGGCCGGCGAATACCATCGGGTTACGGGTTTTAATAAAACCGGTCACCGAGACAATAATTTCCGCCACGTATAACACCCACTCCACCGTCGAGCCGTGACCAAAAGTATCATTGGCATCCGCTTTTTGGGTGGCCATTAAATCCGTTGCGTGAACCAGGTGAGGGGAAATAACGACCGCAAGGGCCAGGGCAAAGAAAATAAGATTTCGCCGGGCGGCGGGAGACTGCGAAATAACGGGTTTAATACGGTGAGAATAAAAAGCACTAAAGAAAAATGGGAGGTTGCCGATAACCCCCTTCTGGAGATTATTTCCCCCTTCAGGCAAAGCTACCGCTACCCCCTCCGGCATGCCGGAATCGGTCATCACTGATTTCATTATAAAAAACCTCGATTTAAGTAATAAAAATGTCAGCGTGCGTAAACAGACGTAACGCCCGCCTATCTTACATTGAGTCAAAAAAAAAAAAACTGTGATGCATATCACAGTTTTTTCAATTTCTAAGATATTTCTTATCGTTCACCGGTAGTAGGCTCACACTCTCATTTCCTGTGTTATTTCAGTCAGGCACAAAAATATGAAAGTAAAAGAGAAGATATACGAACGGCGCGGCCGTCCGAGAAAATATACGATGGGCGAAGTGCGCTACCGCGTACTCTGGGCGCCTGAAAATCTGCTACTGGAGTTGCGCATTGCCGCCCGCGTTCGCGGGGTAAGCATGAACGATGAGGTGGTAGGCCGGCTGATTCAGTCGCTGGATTTCACCCCGAAAAAACCCATTATTAAAACCGAGGAGGGAGAGCGATTATTAGCCCTGGCCCGTTTGTTTGATGAGTTTATTCAGGCGCACCTGGATATGCTGCGGGAAAAATATGCCCAGGAAGCAACGGTGGTGGATGATAAGCGGCAGTTTGTGGCCGGTAAAATGCGCCGCTTCAGCAGCAGTTTTCCGGTAGAATTTAAAAAAGGACATGGAAATCAGCGCGCGGTTTAATCAGCGCAGTATGAATCAGGAAATTGTTCAGCGCCTGTTAGGGTCACTCAATTATTTTACTGAGCAGCAGTTGCCCGAAAATGAGGAAATAAAACGACTGCGTGCGCTGGCGATGCTGTTCGATGAATTCATTGTGTCGAAGGTGGCGGTGGCGGAGAACCCGTTAACGAATAAGGAAAATAACGAAATGGGATCTTAGTTATCCTGACAAGCTATGCCGGGCAGCCAGCCCGGCATAAACTTCATTCTTCTGCGATAAAATGTTTTGATTCTGCCCGGTCTTCGGCGGCGCTCATACCGGAGAGGTTTCTGTCGAGCAGTTCCTCCAGTTTTTCATTCCCGCCCTCACCGCGAAGCTGCAAATACATTTCAGACATCATGGCCATCATAATGCTGATGCCTTCGCGGCTGCCGGAAACTTTACGCATTAAATCCCGGTTAAACCCTTCCTGGTCAAAGCTATTTCCTTCTCCCTGGTGTTTTTTCACCATCAGCCCGATGTTAACCAGTTCATTGACCACGGAGGAAAAGTTAACCTCGCCGTGCGTGGCACCGTTTTGCAGCTCAATTTGCACCAGCTCCAGCACTTCCCTTTCGGTTTTTTCTTTGAAATAAATATTGCGTCTGGCCATCTCTTTTTCCTGTGTGTCCGGCGGGGGTTTATTGCCGGTGATATTCGCGTTATTTCCCGAGGTATTAGGCAACCGCATGGGTGAGATAAAGCGAAAGGTGTTATTCTGTTGGTGGCGATTATTCTGCCGAAACTCAGTGTGTGTCAATACGGCACTGTAAATTAACCTCGTCCGGTTTGGTTTGAGTGTGTTAATCCGGCACCGTGGAAGAATTTCATGTGTGTCAATCAGGCACTGCGTGCCGCTTTGGGGTGTGTTAATCCAGCACTACGCCGTATTTCGATGTGTGTTAATCAGGCACCATGCCGAAAATAATGGTGTGTGGATTAAGCACCACACTCCATTTTGAACTATTTAATTTATTGATTTAAAACAAAACACATCATTACCACACCATACGGTGCTGGTTAGAGTGCCGAATTAACACACCATCAGGCACTGTAAGCACACACAATATGGCACTGCACTAACACACCATTCAGCACTGCAAAGTGTGCTAATTAGCACACACTTTCCGGGATGCTTGTAAAATTACATTAAAAACCACGGTTAACATCATGAATTACAACAATAAAACCGCAAGATGAAATCTTGCGTGGGGTGTGATGTAAGTTGTAAGAAAAAGCGGCCTGGTGAAATATCCCTATTCTGTTGATTTATTTAATTCCGTGGTGACATCAGAAGGCGTTCGCAGAGCGCCATGTGCGCGTCTGTAACTAATTATCTTGCATCGGGAAAGGCGAAAGCGTATTTTCGCCAGAAATCACGCCGCGCTTATCCGGCGCATTCCTGGGGAATATAAAATAATGAAATGGTGTGCTCTGCTCACGTTGGCGGCGGTTTTTTCCGCCCAGGCCAGCCCGGAAATGTGTTTTAACAAGGCGGGACGCGATTATGGTATTGATCCGCTTTTACTGACCGCAATTTCAATAAAAGAGTCGCGGCTCAGAATGGACGCCATTAATGACCGTAACCGNAATAAAACAGAAGATGTCTGCGGCATGCAGGTTAACAGTTCACATTATGCGGCGCTGCGAAAATTTGATATTACCCGTGAACGGTTACTGAAAGAACCCTGTACCTGTATTTACACCGGCGCCTGGGTAC
>Ga0065704_10071245_pt1 | contig 12263 bp, 12 predicted proteins | sample SwiRhicommuniRL2_FD_59091 | JGI IMG/M metagenome (GOLD analysis project Ga0065704, IMG submission 59091) | Switchgrass rhizosphere bacterial communities from Rose Lake, Michigan, USA - RL2 v2 (version 2) | ecosystem: Host-associated > Plants > Roots > Rhizosphere > Soil | place: East Lansing, MI
CGCTGTCTGTCTACTGGTGAGAAACCTTCGATGAAAAAGTTCTTCAGCCTGATCGCCACCCTGCTGGTGCTGGTGGCCGCCGTGGCGATCGGCCGCCAGTTGTGGCTGCACTACATGACCACGCCCTGGACCCGCGACGGGCGCGTGCGTGCCGACATCATCAACGTCGCTGCCGACGTGCCCGGCTACGTGGTGGGTGTACCGGTCAAGGACAACCAGCGGGTGAAGAAGGGCGACCTGTTGATCCAGATCGACCCTGAGCACTACCAAATGGCCGTCGACCAGGCCAAGGCGCTGGTTGCCTCGCGCAAGGCCACCTGGGAGATGCGCAAGGTCAACGCCAAGCGCCGCGCCGACATGGACAACCTGGTGATCTCCAAAGAAAACCGCGACGACGCCAGCAACATCGCCAACTCGGCCCAGGCGGATTATCAACAGGCCCTGGCCGAACTGGCGGCCGCAGAGCTGAACCTCAAGCGCACGCACATCGTGGCCACGGTGGACGGTTATGTGACCAACCTGAACATCCACAAGGGCGACTATGCGCGCACCGGTGAGCCGGTGATGGCGGTGGTCGACGAGAACTCGTTCTGGGTTTATGGCTTCTTCGAAGAGACCAAGCTGCCGCACGTGAAGGTGGGTGACCAGGCCGAGCTGCAGATGATGAGCGGCGAGCGCATCAAAGGCCACGTAGAGAGCATCGCCCGCGGTATTTATGACCGCGACAACCCCCAGAGCCGCGAGCTGATCGCCGATGTGAACCCGACCTTCAACTGGGTGCGGTTGGCGCAGCGCGTGCCGGTGCGGATCCACATCGATGAAGTGCCGGAAGGGTTTTTGCTGGCGGCGGGGACGACGTGTACGGTGGTGGTGAAGCCTAGCGAGGAATGAATACCGATAGCGGCTCTCAGTCACATGCCAGTGAGAGCCGCACTAGATGTTCAGTGAAGATTTAAATCTGTGTGTTGCCGCGCCTGCCTCTCGCAGTAACGCGTCCCAATCATCAGGAGGGTGGCCGGTGAGCAGCATCTTCTGGAAGACTTTGTAAGCATCGTCAGTGCGCTCGTAGGCTCGCTTGCTCGTCTCGTCATTTACCCATGCCAGCACGATTATCCTGCTGGGGGTGTGGTAGCGAAAGAACAGCCGGTATTGCTGAAAGAACTTCGCTCGAAACCAGTGCTTGTGGTCGCCTCCTAGCGCTGAACCTTGACGGTACTCAGGCTTGGTCGGGTCTTGCGGGATGACGTCAAACGCCAATCGTTTGATCGCGGCCAGCCGCTTGTACGCGTTCTTTTTCGTGTAGCCGATCGGGTCTTTCTGCAGCTGTGCCGCGACTTGCTCACTGAGCGCGTCCAGTTCGGCTAAGAACAGCGGGTGAGCAAATACAGTCCATCCATGAATAGTTAAAGGCTTCCTCGCATCACTCATTCATCTTCCGCCGATAGAGGTTGATCCAGGTCGATCTCGGCGTCGCCCACGAGGCTGTCGAGGCGAGCGATGAGGTCAGCATCGACAACTTGCAGACGTTGCGGATGGGTGGCGATATCGTGGGCCAGAAAATTCAGGAACTGGCCTAGCACAGGGTCGTCTTCGGTTGCCTCTGCGCGGGTGAGTATCACCTCCCCGTCGGGTTGAATCGAGTAATGGATCTTGTCACGCTTTTTCAAGCCCAGCGCGCGACGCACTGTTTCGGGTACGGTTGTCTGGTAACGATCGGTCAGGGTGGATTCAACTTCGAAGGTGGCGGCCATGGCCATATCCTTTGCATTGCAACAATGAATGCAAGGTAATGCGATTGCATTACGCGGTCAATGCAGTGCATTGGGGAGCTGATGAATGGTTCAGGCCGCGCCCACCAATACCGGCACTTCTACCCGGTCAATCACCTTCGCGCTGATCGAAGGATCCAGCAATCGCCCCAATCGTGACAGGTGGCGATGACCCATGATGATCAGTTCGCAACGCAGATCTTGCGCCTTGCTGACGATGGCCTCGACCGGCTGCCCGGCCACCATGCAGCCCTGGCTGGTGAAGCCGGCGTCCTGCAGCTCGCGCACGGCCTTGGCTACGGCGTGGTCGGCATGTTGCTGCTCCTCGCAGGCGGCGGGGTATTCCTCCAGTTCTTCGGTGGTGTAGGGCGCGGGTTGCTCGTGCACGGCGAAAGTGCTGTCGATGGCCAGCAGCACATGCAGCTCGTGTTCATCGGGGCGGCAGTAGCGGCGGGCGAGGGTGAGCAGGGCGAAGGATGCGGGGGAGGCGTCGATGGCGATGAGGACCGGGGTGGGCATGGGAATCCTTGTCGAAGCTAAATGATGTGCTGGCTGTACCGGCCTCTTCGCGGGGCAAGCCCGCTCCCACAGGTTGGCCGCACAAACCTCGAGCATTGCGGGGTACCTGTGGGAGCGGGCTTGCCCCGCGAAGAGGCCGGTACAGCCACTGCATCACTTATGGCCCATCCAAAGCCCGGAATAAATGCCCCACCACGCACGACCTTATTGCGTCAGACGCAATCCTCCAACCTGCTACCATCGCCGTTCCCACAATCGCCACGGAAAACGGCCATGCAACTCCCGGACATGAACCTGCTCGTCGCCCTCGACGCCTTGCTTGACGAAGGCAGTGTGGTGGGCGCCGCGCAGCGCATGAACCTGAGCCCGGCCGCCATGAGCCGGACCCTGGGGCGCATTCGCGATGCCTTGGGCGACCCGATCCTGGTGCGCGCCGGCCGTGGCTTGGTGCCGACACCCCGTGCGCTGGCGCTGCGCGAGCAGGTGCATGGGCTGGTGGAGCAGGCCGGGCAGGTGTTCCGCAGCCGTGACGATGTCGACCTGGTCAACCTGGACCGGGCCTTCAACATCCGCACCAACGACCTGTTCATCGCCCTGTACGGCGCCCAGCTGTTGCGCATGATGCTGGCCCAGGCACCGCGTACGGTGCTGCGTTTCGTGCCCGAGGGCAGTGGCGACGATGATGCGGTGCTGCGCAACGGGCATATCGACCTGATCATCAGCTCGGCCGTCGAGCTGGGCCCGGAAATCAAGGTGCAGAGCCTGTTCAACACCTACTTCGTAGGCTTGGCGCGCGAGGGCCACCCGATCTTCGATGCCGAGATTACCCCTGAGCGGTTCGCCGCCTACCCGCAGATCAGCGTGTCGCGCCGTGGCCGGGCCAATGGGCCGATCGATGTGGCATTGGCCAACCACAAGGTCGAACGGCGGGTGGCGCTGATCACCACGAGCTTCCACTCGGCGATGTTTTCGCTGCCGGATTCGGACCTGATCCTGCCGATACCGGCCAACATCCTCAACAGTGTGCAGCGCTTGAAACTGCCCCTGCGCTCATTCGAGATCCCGGTGCCACTGGAGAAGGTCAACGTGATGCAGGCCTGGCACCCGCGGTTCGACAATGACCCGGCCCACCGCTGGCTGCGCCAAACGTTGAAGGTGTGTGGCAGCATCGACCCGTAACAGAGGCCGATTGCGTCTGGCGCAATATAAACCTGCCAACAAGTCAGTTTTCGTAAGCATTCGACCTTCTTAGACTTGCTCCAGCCCTGAAATTGTTGCTGGAGATGTATTCCCATGAGTTCCCTGACCGCGCCTTCTGCTGCGCTGGCTGCCGCCCCCGCGCCGGCCGCCCCCGTGCAGACGGCATTCGGCCTGCAGGTGGTGGTGGGGTTGTTTGGGGTGTTGCTGGCAGTACTCTGCGCTGGCCTCAACGAGGCGGTGACCAAGATTTCGCTGGCCGATATCCGCGGCGCCATGGGCATCGGGGCCGACGAAGGCGCCTGGCTGCTGGCCGCGTACAGCGCGGCTTCGGTGTCGGCGATGGCCTTTGCACCCTGGCTTGCCACGACCTTTTCCCTGCGCCGCTTCACCTTGTCTGCCATTGGCGTGTTCGCCGTGCTGGGCCTGCTGCAACCGTTCGCCCCCAACCTGCACAGCCTGATGCTGCTGCGGGTGCTGCAAGGCTTTGCCTCGGGCGCCTTGCCGCCGATGCTGATGAGCGTAGCGCTGCGTTTTCTGCCACCGGGCATCAAGGTCTATGGCCTGGCCTGCTATGCCCTGACCGCCACTTTCGGGCCGAACCTCGGCACACCGCTGGCGGGCCTGTGGACCGAGTACGTCGGCTGGCAGTGGGCTTTCTGGCAGATCATCCTGCCGTCGCTGCTGGCGATGTTCTGTGTCGGCTGGGGCCTGCCCCAGGACCCGTTGCGCCTGGAGCGCTTCAAACAGTTCGACTGGCGTGGCGTGCTGCTGGGCCTGCCTGCCATCAGTTGCATCGTTCTCGGCCTGTCGCTGGGTGACCGCTGGGGCTGGTTCGACTCGCCGCTGATCTGCTGGCTGCTGGGCGGCGGCCTGCTGTTGCTGGTGCTGTTCCTGTACAACGAGTGGTCCGAACCGCTGCCGTTCTTCCAGTTGCGCATGCTCTCACGGCGCAACCTGAGCTTCGCCCTGGTGACCTTGGCCGGTGTGCTGATCGTGCTCTCCGGGGTGAGCAGCATTCCGTCGGCGTACCTGGCGCAGATCCAGGGCTACCGGCCGGCGCAGACCAGCCCGCTGATGATGCTGGTGGCCATGCCGCAACTCATCGCCCTGCCGCTGACCGCAGCGCTGTGCAACATCCGCGCGGTGGACTGCCGCTGGGTACTGGCAATGGGGCTCGCCATGCTGGCGCTGTCGTGCGTGGGCAGCAGCCTGTTGACCTCCGAGTGGATACGCGGCGACTTCTACCCGTTTTATCTGTTGCAGGTGTTTGGCCAGCCGATGGCCGTGCTGCCGCTGCTGATGCTCTCCACCAACGGCATGACCCCGCAGGAGGGCCCGTTCGCCTCGGCCTGGTTCAACACGGTCAAGGGGCTGTCGGCGGTGATTGCCGGCGGCTTGCTGGATGTCTTGGGCACCGTGCGCCGGCATTTCCATTCCAACCACTTGGTCGACAGCCTGGGCAATGCGCCGCTGATCGATGACAGCGCCGCCGGCCTTGCCCGGCGCATTCATGAACAGGCCCAGGTACTGACCTCGGCCGACCAGTACCTGGTGATGGCGTGCATTGCCGTCGCGTTGATCTGCCTGATTCCCTTTGTGCCTACCCGGATCTTCCCGCCGCGTGCGGTGGCTTGAGCCCGTGACTGAATTCGAGACTTAGAAATGACCAACAACCGTAAAACACTTTTCATCGGCTCGGTGCTCGCCGTTGCCGTGCTGGCCGGCATCGTCGGGCCTTGGATGCTGGGCAGCGATCACCGCCAGCGCACCAACGACGCCTATGTGATCGCCGATTACACCGTGGTCGCGCCCAAAGTCGCAGGCTTTATCAAAGAGGTGCTGGTCGAGGACAACCAGCAAGTCACGGCAGGCCAGTTGCTCGCGACCCTCGATGCCCGCGACTACCAGGCCGCGCTCGACGCAGCCCAGGCGCAATTGCTGGTGGCCAAGGCGCAGAGCGCCGATGCCCGCGCCACGCTGGAGCGCCAGGCCGCCTTGATCGCCCAGGCCGAAGCCGCCGTGAAAGCCGCCCAGGCCGAAGCGGCGTTTGCCGATCATGAAGTCAACCGCTACAGCCGCCTGGCCGAGCAAGGTGCCGGCACCGTGCAGAACGCCCAGCAGGCGCGCAGCGGAGTCGATCAGGCCCGTGCGCGCCTGGCCAATACTCAGGCGGCGTTGGTGGCTGCACGCAAGCAAGTGGACATCCTCAGCGCCCAGGTGGCCAGCGCCGATGGCCAGCTCAAACGGGCCGAAGCGGGGCTGGAGAAAGCCCAGCTCGACCTGTCCTACACGCGCATCATCGCACCGGTGGACGGCATGGTCGGCGAGCGCGCCTTGCGTGTCGGCGCCTATGTCAATCCGGGGGCTCGGCTGTTGTCGGTGGTGCCGTTGCAGCAGGCCTATGTGGTCGGCAACTTCCAGGAAACCCAGCTGACCCATGTGCAGCCCGGCCAACCGGTCAGCATCAGCGTCGATACCTTCTCGGGCGAGCAACTGCATGGCCATGTCGAGAGCATCGCGCCGGCCACCGGTGTGACGTTCGCGGCGGTCAAGCCGGACAATGCCACCGGCAACTTCACCAAGGTGGTGCAGCGCATCCCCGTGAAGATCGTGTTCGATGACGGCCAGCCGCTGCTTGCGCGGCTGCGCGTGGGCATGTCGGTGGAAGCCACCATCGATACCCGCGGCGACAAACTCGAAGGCAAAGAGGTGAGCGCGCGATGAAACCGGCCTTTCGCTTGAGCCCGGTGTTGCTGGCGTTGCTGATGGCCGGCTGTACCCTCGGGCCAGATTTCAAACGCCCAGACAGCCAGGCCCCGCAACAGTGGGCAGGCTTGCAAGGTGAGGCCGCGGCCAGCCAGCCGCAGGCCGAACCGCTGGAACTGCGCTGGTGGGATAGCTTCCACGATGCCCGGCTCAGCGCGCTGATCCAGCGGGTCGCCGAACGCAACCTGGACTTGCAGATGGCCAGTGCGCGGCTGCTGCAAAGCCGTGCCTTGCGCAGTACGGTAGCAGCGGATGAAGCGCCCTCGGTCGATGTGAACGCAGGCTACAGCCGCGCTCGCAACAGCGCCGAAGGGCTGAGTGACCCCTCAGGCCACGCGGGCAAATCGGCATTCAACCTGTGGCAGGGTGACCTGGTCGCGGGGTGGGAGCTGGACCTCTGGGGCCGAGTACGCCGGCAAGTGGAGGCTGCCGATGCGACGGTCGAAGTGGCCGAGAACGACCGCCGTGGCGTGTTGTTGGCGCTGTTGTCGGAAACCGCCGGCAACTACATTCAGCTTCGTGCGGTGCAGCACACCCTGGACGTCACCCGTGACAACCTGAAGGTGGCGCAGCACAGCCTGAAGTTGTCCGAGAATCGCCAGGCCGTTGGGGTCGCCACCCGCCTCGACGTGGCCCAGGCCAGTGCCCAGGTCGCCTCCATCGAAGCCCGCCTGCCCAGCCTTGAGGCCAAGCGCGACGACTTGATCAACGCCCTCAGCCTGCTCGCGGCCGAGCCGCCCCGCAGCCTTCAGGCACAGTTGCTCGAAGGGGGTGAACTGCCCGCGCCCCAGCAGCAGTTCGCCATTGGCCTGCCGTCGGAGTTGGCCGAGCGCCGGCCGGACATTCGCCAGGCCGAGGCGCGCCTGCATGCGGCCACCGCCAGTATCGGCGTGGCCAAGGCCGACTTCTACCCGAGCATTCGGCTGTCGGGCAGCCTGGGCTTCCAGGCCATGCAGCTGTCTGACTTCGGCGGCTGGGACTCGCGCCGCTTCGCCTTTGGCCCGCAACTGTCACTGCCGATTTTTGAAGGTGGGCGGCTCAAAGGCACGCTGGAACTGCGTGAGGCGCAGCAGCAGGAAGCCGCGCTCAACTACCGCAAGGTGGTGCTCGGTGCCTGGCATGAAATCGACGATGTGCTGCGCCTGTATAACGCCAGCCAATTGCGTCGCGACCATTTGGCCGAGGCGGTGCGGCAGAACCGTATCGCCTTGGAGACTGCCCAGCGCCAGTATGTGGAAGGGGCGGTGGACTTTCTCAATGTGCTGACCGTGCAAGGTGCGTTGCTGGCCAGCGAAGAGCAGTGGATCGACAGCTCGGCGGCGGTTTCCCAGGCGTTGGTGGGGCTGTACAAGGCGCTGGGTGGGGGCTGGCAGGCGTTTGATACACAGCCTGCGAACAAGGTTTGATAGGTGTTGTGGCTGTACCGGCCTCTTCGCGGGTAAACCCGCTCCCACAGGTACCGCACAGATTTTGAGCACTGTGCAGTACTTGTAGGAGCGGGTTTACCCGCGAAGAGGCCAGTACAGCCACTCAAAAATCAAAGCGGCCGCAGCAACCCAAACCGCTTGCGCAACACCCAGTCCAGCAACCGCCGCGGCAACAGCCTGGCAATCAGCGGCAACGCCGTGCTGCCATTACCCAGCCTGACCACTGCAGGCACCGCTGTTTTGCGTGTAGCCGCCAACACCCCTTGGGCAAACACCGCCGCAGGCGTCGGCCGGTCCTGCGATGCCCGCGCCCGTGCCTGCACATATTCGCGCAGTGGCCACCACGGCGAATCCGCAGCCAACACCTGATCGGCCTGGCGCTGGGCATTGCTGGCGAACTGCGAAGCGATCGCCCCCGGTTGCACTTCCATCAGCCGAATGCCAAACGGCGCCAGCTCCAGGCGCAGGGCATCGCTCAGGGCGTTGACGGCAGCCTTCGACGCGCAGTAGGCCCCCGCGAACGGCGTGACCAGCACCCCAGAAACGCTGCCGATATTCACCACCAGCCCACGCGCGCGGCGCAGCAGCGGGAACAACGCGCGGGTCACGCCGACCACGGCGAAAACGTTGGTTTCGAATTGCTGGCGCATGGCGTCCACACCCCCGTCGAGCAATGGGCCCATGGCACCGTAGCCGGCATTGTTGATCAGCATGTCGAGGCGGCCGTGGCGTGCTTCCAGCTCCTGGGCCAGTTGGGTCAGGGCTTGGCCATCATTGACGTCCAGTTGCCGGGCGGTGAAACCGGCGGCGGCTAAATGCGCGACGTCTTCAGGTTTGCGGGCGGTGGCCCAGACTTCATGGCCGGCATCGCGGAAGGCGTCGGCCAGGGCGCGGCCGATGCCGCTGGAACAACCGGTGATCAGGACAGTGGGCATGAGGGAGGCCTTGGGTCAGGGGAAAGTTGTCGTCTTTACCGGCGCGAAAGGGCCGGTAAAAACAGCAGATCAGTTGGCGAATGTACCTTGCAGATGCGCTGCACGAAACATCAGCGTCTGCGCCTTGGGCCTAAAGCGCCGTTTAGTGGGTGGGGGAGGGATTGCCCAGTGTGATATCCACAGAGACTTCAAAGTCTGAGTTGTTTGAGGTGAAAGTAAATTCGCTTTTGCCTTTGAGGTAGGTCGGCGCTCCCAAAGGGTCTATTGGGTTGAATTTAAGTTCTGTCACCTCCAGCCAGCCCGTGCCCTCGGTGGTCGGTATGGGAGTCCAATCGTCGGTCCAGTTGTCGTAGTGAGCAACAGTCTCGGTTGTATTTGCTACAAGGTCGGTTTTGCCAAGTCTAAAATTATTAAACATCGAAATGTAAAACACGTGCGTCACGTGCCCCGATTCGATGAGAATTGCACTAATAAATCCTCTGTGCAAAGACAATTGCGAATAGGTTTCAACGGTGCGGGTTTCATGGGTGTTTGTATTGGTGATCGTTAATTCGACTTTGCCGTCTACAAGGTTGCTGCGCGATAATGCTCGGTTGAATGATGGATGGCTCATGATATATTCTATTTGTGGGTTAGGAGTGGCCAATTTAAACGTGATGCTGAAAGCTAGATACTCTTATAAGTACTAGGTGGGCACCTTGGCCGATGCTGAGCGACTGTAGGTTCGAGCTGCGTAGTATCGGGCAGATCTTCAGTCAGGTCCGCCTTTTCCCAATGCAACGCTTGCAAACTGGTCGGGTTCGACATGCTCGGCAAGTTGATCGGAGCATACCTCGCATATGTACCAGTACCGCAATCCTTCCTGTGGCGTTAACGTAGTTTCAGGCGACACGCTAATCGTGCGCTTGTCTATCAAACAGTCCTAACTATTAGGAAATCCGTAGGGGAGCTGGATAAATGTTAAATTTTTACGATTACCAAAAGCGGGCGCTGGTGGAGTGTGTCGAAGATTTCAATGCCAGTGCCGTTGAACAAAGTGTCTATAAATATTACCAGGGCGCAGTGGTGGGCGAACTTAGTGTCAAAGGTAAAAATGAAAATAATGAAGGGTCTTGGCCGTTTCGTAGCTCGAAAATCGGGGTGCGATATAATGATCTACCCCCCACTTCTCTCTGGGGCGGTGCAAGTGTCGAGGGTGTCGGAACAGTGGGCGCTATGGTCCATCCGTATTACCGAGGCGGAGAGTTTGCAGGGTTCAGTGTGTTGGCTTTGAAGGGGAGTGGCTTCTACCCCAGTAGATTCATGGATCCCCCTGTTGTCGCGCCGGGGGGGAAGGATAGCTTTTCCTGTAGTTTTGCGGTGAGCTTTAAAATCAACCAGACCGAATACAAGCTGGTGGTGGATAAGTTTGAGGTTGATTTCACCAAGGCGGACATTTGAAATATGCCCGGGTAAGGAATGCAAGGTTCGCTAAGGCGTGCAATAGCGAACCCCGGGTTAGACGGCGCGAAAGTTTTGACCGATTGCCCATGCTCAATCGGCGCCGAAGTGCACGCATATACACCCTCACAGTGCCCGATATAGTCCTCGTCCAGGTGGCTCCCGGATTGCACGTCGATCAATTGGCGAATGTACCTTGCAAGTGCTCGGCGCGAAACTCGAGTGTCTGCGGCCGATAGCCAGAGCGCAGTGGCGGCAAGGGCAGGCAATCCTTCCACTCGGCACCCGGCTGCAGCTCACCCGGCCCCCGGTAACGCGGCGCGCTGTAGGTGTTCTCGGCCAGGTTGACGGTATCGCCCGGCGCATACGCCCCCACCCGCCAACGCAGTTCGGTCAGCGGGGCCTTGTTGCCGTTCTTCATGTGAACCTGCAGCGCACGGTCGGCGGGGCATTGATCCGGGGCATAGCTCAGGCGCAAGTCCAGGCGTGCCAGTTGCGCGGCTTCGCGGGTGTCTTGCCAGGCCACGAATAGGGCGACCAGGCCGATGCCGCACACGGCGGCCAGGGATATCGGCAACGCCTTCGCTGGGTAACGCAGCAGCAGTACCAGCCAGGTGAGAATTAGCAGGGCGCCGATGATCATGGAGACAACCTTGATTGGACTGATCTGGCCATCCTAGCACTTCTGCGAGTACCGCCGCAGCGGCCCCCATCCTAATCTGAAAACGCATTAAAACTGGCTGCCTTAGTTGGCATCTGTGCGACAGGCAGCGTGTTATCACTCATTAAAATCATCAGTTTTCGGAGTCAATCATGAGCGTACTTAATACCAAGACCGGCAACGCATCGGGTGCGATGACTGCCACCCTGCCAACAGGCGAGCAGTTCATTGCTCAAGGCGTCTGGTGCGACCCGCTCGGCGGTGTGCTGGGTATCCGCAACCCCGCGCAGGGCGTTGAAGAATTCATCTACATTGGCTTCCCGTTGGGCATCAAGGATGGTGACCATACCCTCGGTGAGGGGGGCACATCGGCTTACTTGGGGAGTGACGTATCAGGCCATGCGCACAGTGGCGTCATTCAAAACCTGGTATGGAACCGAGAGGAGTGTGGGGTCGCGGGTCAGTTTGACTTCAAAGGCAAAGATGAATATGCGCGTGACTTTCACGTCTCAAAGGGTGTGTTTGATATTGCCTATGAAAAGCCCGCCTCTACGCTGCAGCGCAACATCGCAAGTGCTGCCTCTGCGGTGATCGTTCCAGCACTGAAAGATAATGCCGAGTTCAACGCTAATGAACGGGGTTACAGCGGTGACCGTGAGCGCCCGAACTTTGTCGCAGTCAAGCAGTCCATCGGCCTTGAGGGTGGCCTGCTGGCCCTGGGGGCGGTGTTCCTTCTGGAGTACGATCAAAACAACCAACCTTCGGTCAAGCGCGCCTTTGCCAGCGTCAATCACGGTTTGATCGCGGCTGAAAATTACGCCATCACCCAGTTGGCGTGGGAACCAGGTAAAGCCTTGTCCTTCGCCTTCACGCTTGCATTCCACTACAACGCTCAGCCTTTCACATTTCAGGCAGGCCGTGTCGACCTGAAGCTGTAAATCAGCAAAGCGGTCACCCAAAAGCCCCGCCTCTTTGCAGGAGGCGGGGCGGGCTTCGCATTACTGCGCGATGGTCTTCACCGAAACCCCACGCTCGACCGGCGTCGAAGTGCGCCCATACACATCTTCGAAACGCTCGATGTCATCTTCGCCCAAGTAGCTGCCGGACTGCACTTCGATGATCTCCAGCGGGATCTTGCCGGGGTTGCGCAGGCGGTGCACCGAGGCGATCGGGATGTAGGTCGACTGGTTCTCGGTGAGCAGGAACACGTTCTCGTCGCAGGTCACCTCGGCGGTGCCGGACACCACGATCCAGTGCTCGGCGCGGTGGTGGTGCATCTGCAGCGACAGGCTGGCGCCTGGCTTGACGGTGATGTGCTTGACCTGGAAGCGGCCGCCCATGTCCACCGAATCGTACGAGCCCCATGGGCGGTACACTTCCAGGTGGTTCTGGGTCTCGCTGCGGCCTTGCTCGTCGAGGGTCTTGACCATCTGCTTGACGCCTTGGACCTTGTCCTTGTGGGCAATCATCATGGCGTCCTTGGTCTCGACCACGACGATGTTCTCAAGGCCGATCACCGACACCAGCTTGCCGTTGCCGTGGATCA
>Ga0065704_10071246_pt1 | contig 12263 bp, 8 predicted proteins | sample SwiRhicommuniRL2_FD_59091 | JGI IMG/M metagenome (GOLD analysis project Ga0065704, IMG submission 59091) | Switchgrass rhizosphere bacterial communities from Rose Lake, Michigan, USA - RL2 v2 (version 2) | ecosystem: Host-associated > Plants > Roots > Rhizosphere > Soil | place: East Lansing, MI
AAGTTGGCCGCCGCGCTGCGGCCGCCGGTACCGATCCGCGAGGGCTTCTGGTATTGCACCGTGCCGCAGCTGCCGTTCCGGCGCATTCCCGGCGTGGAGGTCTTCAACCGGTTCTTCAGCCGCTGGGCCGTGCGTCGCGCGCTGCGCATGGTCGGCATCACCCGTTACCTGTCGTGGTTCGTCGTCCCCCACCCGGGCTTCCTCGCGCACCGCCTGGGCGAGGACTTCTGCGTGTACTACTGCATCGACGACTACGCGGCGCATCCCGGCGTGGATGCCGACCTGATCGGTCGCCGCGACGAGGCGCTCAGCCGCGAGGCCGACCAGTTGTTCGTCGCGCCACCGTCGTTGCTGCCCCTCAAACAGGCGCTCAACCCCACGGCCACGTACGCCCCGCACGGCGTGGACCTGGACCTGTTCCTCACTGCGCGCATGCCCGACACGCCCGTGGCGGAAGGCGCACGCGATCTGAAGGGACCCGTGATCGGCTACATCGGCTCGATCCACGAATGGATCGACATCGAGCTGATCGCGTGGCTGGCGCAACAGCGCCCGCAGTGGAGCTTCCTGCTGGTCGGTCACCCGGCGGTCGATGTGTCTCTGCTGCGGGCACTGCCCAATGTGCGGCTGGCCGGTCCCCAACCCTACCCCACGCTCCCGCAATGGGCGAAGGCGTTCGACGCCGCCATCATCCCGTACCGGATGAACCGCCAGGTCGCCAACGCCAACCCGCTCAAGCTGCGCGAGTACCTGGCCACCGGCAAGCCCGTGGTGAGCACGTACAACCCCGAGATCGCGAAGTTCGCGCAGTGGGTCCGCATTGCGGAAGACCGGGGCGGCTTCCTCGCCGCCCTCGAGCAGGCACTGCGCGACGACAGCCGCGAGGCTGCCGACGAACGCGTCGCCGCCGTGGCAGCGCAGACCTGGGACCGCCGGGTCGAGGACGTGCTGGCCACCGTGACCCACGCGCTCGATCACCGACCACATACCTCCATGATGACCCCTGCCCCATGACCGTTCCCGCTTCCACCCGCCTGCGCGTTGCCATCGTCGGCGCGGGCTATGTCGCCACCCATCACCTCGCCGCCCTGGCCGAGCTGGATTTCGTCGATGTCGTCGGCATCTGCGACCCGAACCTCACCGCGGCGCAGGCGCTGGCCGACCGCTTCAAGGTGCCGCGCGTCGCGGCCCATCTGGACGAACTGGCGGACCAGCGTCCCCAGGCCGTCTACGTGCTGACGCCGCCTGCCTTCCATGCCGCCATCGCCCTGCGGGCGATGGACATGGGATGCCATGTGCTGGTGGAAAAGCCGATGGCCGATACGGTGGCCGATTGCGAGGCGATGATCGCCGCCGCGCGCACGCGCAAGCTGCAACTCGGCGTGAACCACTCCGACCTCTTCGATCCCGTGCTCATGCAGGCCATGCAGGCCGTGCGCGATGGACGCATCGGCGACGTGGTGTCGGTGGAGATCGTGCGCAACTCGGAGTATCCACCGTATGCCGGTGGCCCGCTGCCGGGCTCGGTCACCCAGGGCTCGTATCCGTTCCGCGACCTGGGCGTGCATGGCCTGTATACCCTGGAAGCCTTCCTTGGGCCGGTGCGCGAACTGCGCGTGGATTGCCAGGCCCGTGGCACCGACCCCAACCTGCACTTCGACGAATGGCAGGCGCATGCGGTGGCGCGCGATGGCGTGGGCCGCCTGCTGCTGTCGTGGAACGCCCGGCCGATGGAGAACCGCGTGTTCGTGCGCGGCACGCGCGGCACGATCGAAGTGGACCGCTTCCTGCAGACATGCCGCATCCACCGGGTGCTGCCCGGGCCGAAGTTCATCGGCATCGTGGTCAACGCCTTCGCCAGTGCATGCAAGGACGTGTTCCGCGTGCCATGGAACGTGGTGCGGTTCGCCACCGGCATGCTCAAGCCCTCACCCGGCATCCGGCGGGGCGCGGCGGAGTTCGCACGCGCCGCGCGCGACAACGCATCTCCGCCCTTTACTGGCGAGGACGCGTTGCGTATCGCGCAGTTGTTGGAACCGGTCTGTGCGGCGCCCGATGCGGAGCGCATCGCACTGCTGGAATCGCGCTACGCCGCGCTTCCGCCGGCTGACGTGCTGGTCACCGGCGCCGCGGGCTTCCTCGGCAAGCGCGTCGTCGCACGCCTGCGCGAACAGGGCAGGACGGTGCGCGTGCTGGTGCGTCGCCCTGTGGCGGCTTTCGCGCAGGACAAGGATATCCAGACCGTCATCGGCGACCTGGGCGACCCGCGCATCGTGCGCCATGCCGTCGACGGCGTGCCGCTGGTCTACCACGTGGGCGCCGCGATGCGCGGTGGACCGCGCGACTTCGAGGCCGGCACCGTCTGGGGCACGCGCAACATCGTCGATGCCTGTGTCGACGCTTCGGTGAAGCGGCTGGTGTACGTCAGTTCGATGAGCGTGTTCGACCACGCCGGGCGCGACGTGAACGCGGTGATGACCGAAGCGTCGCCGCTGGAGCCGCATCCCGACTGGCGCGGTGCCTACACCCAGACCAAGCTGTCGGCCGAACGCATGGTGCTGGATGCGGTGGCGCAGCGGGGATTGCCTGCCATCGTCGTGCGTCCTGGCCAGATATTCGGGCCCGGCGCCGAGAAGGTCACCCCGAACGGCGTCATCGCCCTGGCCGGTCGCTGGGTCGCCGTCGGCGACGGCGCGCAGGCACTGCCGCTGGTGTACGTGGACGACGTGGTGGACGCGCTGCTGTGCGCGGCCGACGCACCGGCACCGGCGCGACCGCTGTTCAACGTGGTGGACACCTCGCACATCACCCAGGCCGACTACCTGGGCCGCTGCACGCGGAAGTTCGGCGACGAAGTGAAGGTCGTTCGGGTTCCGCGCTGGATGTTCATGACGCTGGGCTTCGGCGTGGAGCAGCTGGGCAGGATCCTGCGTCGCGACGTGCCGCTGACACGCTATCGCGTGCGCTCGCTGCGGCCGTTGGCGAACTTCGACACCACGGCCGCACGCACCGGCCTGGGCTGGACCCCGCGGGTGGGCGTGGAGAGGGGACTGGATGCGACGTTCGGGTGACAGCGTGACGCCGTCTGCCCGGCATGACGTGCGGGTGGAGCAGCTGCCCCCGCTGGACCTGCTGGAAACGCAATGGCGAGCCCTCGAGCAGCAATCGCGTGGCAGCTTCTTCCAGAGCTGGATGTGGATCGGCACCTGGCTTCGTACCCTGTGCCCGCTGCGGCGCGCGCGCCTGCTGTCGGTGCATGTCGAGGGCCGTGTGGTCGGCCTGGGTATCGTGGTGGAACAGCGGCGCTGGTTCGCATTGGGGCTCAAGCATGTGCGCCTGCACCAGGTCGGTGATCGCGTGGCGGACAGCATCACCGTCGAGTTCAATGGCGTGCTGTCGCTCGCGGGACACGAGGACGATGTGCTGGTCGCCTGCGTCGACCACTTCGAACGCCATGAGCGCCACTGGCTGACCCTATACCTGCCGGGCATCGACATGGACGCGCTCCCGCTGGAGCGATTGCGCTCACCGCGCCTTCGCCTGCAGCGGACCAGCAGCGCGACCCCGTATGTCGATCTGGCCAGCCTGCGCCTGGGCCACCAGGATTACGTCACCACCGTGCCGGGCAGCCGCACGCGCGCCAACCTGCGCCGCACGGCACGCAAGCTGATCGACCAGTTCGGTCCACTGGCCTGCTGCACGGCGGTGACGCTCGCCGACCGGCTGGAATTCTTCGACGAACTGGTCCGCCTGCACCAGGCGCACTGGGACGAGGATGCCGGCGAGCAGGGCGCGTTCGCCGATCCGCGCATCATCGCGTTCCACCACGCCCTGATCGCGGCCTCCACGCAGGAGACCGGCGTCCATCTCATGCGCCTGGAGTCAGGCGGCACCATCGTGGGCTACCTGTACCACCTGGTCTGGCGCGGCATCGCGTATTTCTATCAGGCCGGCATCAACTACCGGCAGATCGGCGGCACGGGAAGCCCGGGACTGCTGCTGCTCAGCACGGCCATCAACGAGTTCGCCGGCCATGGCTTCGACCGCTACGAACTGATGGCCGGCAACGCCGAGTACAAGCGCTCGCTGGCCATGGCCGAAGGCCGCATGGCATGGCTGTCGGTGGACCGGGTGGGTTGGCGTGCACGCATCGTCGACCTGTACCGCCGCCGGCATGGCCAGGAGATCCTGCCGTGAGCGTATTGCGTACGCGGCTGCGGACGCTTGACGAACTGACCGCGGCCGACTTCGAAGCCTGGGACGGATTGGCGCGTGCCACCGCAGCCTCCGTGCCCTTCCTGCTGCCGGGTTTCGTGCAAGCGGCCGCGCGCTGGCTGACGCCGGATGCGCCTCCAGTGGTGTTGACCATCGAGCGCGGAAGCGATCTGCTGGCGTTGACCTGCCTGCAGCGACGCGCCGCCAATCTGTTCGTGCCGATGCCGCACTGGCGCGCGTATCGGCATCTGCATGCGTTCCAGTCCGGCAGCCTGCACCTGCCGGGTGAGGCCGGCGCCATCGCCGGCGCTTTCGCCCGCCTGATGCACCGGGGCAGTTGGCGCGAACGCGCGATCGTGTGGCACAACGTCGCCGCCGACGGCGAACTGTGGGCGGCGTTGCGCGAAGGAACCGGACTGCGCTGGAGCCAGACCGGTTTCTCGCGCAGACCGGTACTGCGCCGCATTCCGGGTGATGTGCCGGCCGCCGCGCGGGTCCGGCCGAACGTGGCGAAGGACCTGCGTCGACGGTCGCGTCGACTGCAGGAACGCGGCGATGTCAGCCTGCGCATCCTCGAAGGGCGTGAGGCCGATTCCCATGCAGCCAGCCGCCACCTGACCCTGGAGGATGCGGGCTGGAAGGGCGCACAGGGCAGCTCGATGCTCGCATCCGGCGCGGAGCGCACGTTCTTCCTGGAAGCCAGCGCGCGCCTGGCGGATCGCGGCCACATGGTGTTCGTGGAAACGCTGTGCGGCGACCGCGTGGTGGCTTCCAGCAGCAACCTGCTGTGCGGCAATGTATTGAGCGGATTCAAGACGGGCTGGGATGCGGACTTCGCCAACGCCAGCCCCGGCAAACTCAATGAATGGCACCTGCTGCAGGCCCTGGACGGGCGATGGCCAGAGCTGGCCCTGTTCGACAGCCAGGCCCACGAAGATTCCTACATGGGCGAGTTGCTGCCCGACCGCCAACCCATGGCCTCCGGCATCCTGCACGCAGGCGGGCTGCCGCGTGGATTGATCGCGGCGGCGCGCCCGTTGCGCCCGCTCGCGTACAGGCGGGGACACGACAACTGACGCCGCCCGGCATCACGCGATCTGTTCGCGGTGCCAGGCGATCTCTTCGGCCGTCAAACGCAGGCGGCGCTGCGCGGGCCTGATCATGGTCGGCGCCGGAAATTCCTCCGGTGGCAGGCTGCGCCAGAGCCATGCGTCGCCAATCCGCAGGCTGCGTACCGTCGCATAGCGACTGAAACCCATCGCGTCGTGGGCCCGCAGCGAAGGCCGGTTGGACACGCTCACGTCGGAGAAATACTCCATCGGCGTGGATTCGACGCTCATCCCCTGCCCCATCATCGCCACCAGCAGGCGCCTCCCGCGCCGCTTGGGCACCACGAACGCATCGCGCAACCATACCTGGGAGGGCGTCAGTGGCAGCAGCCACGCCAGTTCGTCCATGTAGCGCGGCACGCCGTGCAGCGCCCAGAACCATGCGACCAGTTCTTCGCCCTCGAGGATGCCGAAGCAGCGCATGCCGTGGCGATAGCGCCGCAGGATGCGTTCCGGTTTTCCCGACATGCCGTTCGCGCGATACGCCGCCACCAGGCGGTCCATGTCCGCTTCCCGCAGTTCGACGAAGCGCTGCTCCTCCGACAGCGCCATCGTGCACTGCTTCGCCGCCGGCCGTCGCAGCAAGGCGATGGCATCGAAATGAATCATGGTGTGCTTTCCCCTTCTCGCACCCGATCTTCGAGGTGTCGCCGACGCGACATCCCCAGTCCCGCCAGCGCGTCCCCGACCAGGTCGCGCCCGACGCCCCACATCGCACCACCATATACAACCATGCCCACCAGCACTTCGCCCGCCAGCCGCCAGCCGATGGCCAGGTGCGCCTGCGTGGCCCACCGCCAGGCCAGCACGGCCGCCCCCATCACCACGCACGCCAGCGCGATGCGCAGCCAGGGCGCCGCCAGTCCCTGCAGGCGCAGGCCGTCGGCGCGGCATGCCCTGACGGTGAGCAGCCACTGCACGAGCGCAGCCACGCCGATGGCACCCGACGCCATCAGTACACCGCCCTTCGACAGCAGCCACAACGACGACACCAGGGTCGCCATCGTCGCCACCTCGATCCACATCAGCCATTGATTGCGCGCATGTGCAGCGAGGAACGCGGACAGGATGAAGCTGCCCGTCCCGGGCAGCGACGCGATGGCGAGCACGCCCAGCAACGGCGCGACCTGCGACCAGGCCGGGGGCAGCAGCGCGGCGACCAGGGTGGGCGCGCATATCGCCAGGCCCGCCGACATCGGGAACAGGAGCAATGCCGCGAACGTCAGCGCGCGCACCATCAGTGCAGGCCGCTCCTGTGGCGGCGCGCGCGTCACGGCCGGCACCATCACCGTGCCAATATGCCCCCCCACATAGACCGCAGGCAACTGCGCAAGATTGAACGCCATGCCATAGCTGCCTGCGTCATGCGCGCCCACGAGCCGGAACATCAAGGGCTTGTCCCAGTAGCGCGCACCCTCGCTCAGGACGATCTCGCCCGTGATCGGTGCGCCGAAGCGGAGAATGTCGCGCAGCCGCGCGGCGGATACCTTCACCGGCAGCAGCCAGTCGCGCAGGCGTGTGGCCGTGATCGTCGCGCCGGCAATGACGCAGGACTGGACGATGAAGGCGATGATCATCGCCTGCCCGCCCAGCGTGGTCGTGCTGACCAGCGAGACGGCCACCACCGCATAGGCCACGTCGCCCAGCGCGGTGCCCAGCGCGATCCGTCCGAAGCGCAGCTCGCGTGCGAGCAGCTTGTCCGGCATCGCGCCGAGGCGGCGGATACCGATGCCCAGCAGGGCGCCAGGCAGGTAGTCGGCCACCCGCGGGGCCTGCAGCCAAAGCGCGAGCGTCGGCGTGGCCCACCAGAGCACTGCGATCATGGCGATGCCTGCAAGCAGGTACACCATGCTCGCGGCGAAGATGGCCTCCCTGCCCTCGCCCCCACGGACCACGACATACTGGCCGCACCCCCACGCGGCGATCCAGTTGCCGGTCAGTGCGATGACCGTGGCCACGGTCACTTCGGCCACGATGTCCGGCGTCAGGTGGCGCGCGATCAGCAACGTTCCGACCAGGCCCACGGCGCGTCCCGACAGGCCGCCGATGATGCCGAGTGCGGCACCGGAAAAGATCTTTCGGTGATCGTTCAAGCAAGCGTCCCGTGCCGGTGCGAGTTTCCGGTGACCGGATGATCGCTCACGTCGTCTCCAGGCGCATCCCGCGCCGCCGCCAGCCTTCGCGCATCCACGCCATCATCGGCCGTTCGACGCCACGGTTCAGGCCCACCGCCAGGATCAGCGACACCGCAGTAGCCACCGCGCACGCCAGCAACGCCGGCACGCCACGCTGCTCCAGCTGATGGATCACCACGAAGCCGATGGCCTGGTGTACCAGATACAGCGCATACGAGATGCTGCCCAGGAACACGAACAGGCGCGTGTCGAGGAATCCCAGCCCGCCCCGGAGGAACAGCGCGAAGATCGCGCAGCAGGCCAGCGCCACCGGCAGGAGCACCGGCCGTTCGCCGATCGCGATGGCCAGCAGCGCCAACAGCACCATCACGAAGTTGGGCCGCCACTCGCCCGGATAGCGATGCATGCGATAGAAGAGAATGCCCAGCGCGAAGAACGGAATGAAGCGCAGGACCAGCAGTTCCCGCACCCAGTACGAGAAGTGCCAGTGATGCTTCTCGCACAGGCCCTCGACCGTCGCCAACAGCAGCCATCCGCCAATGATCCAGTGGATGCGCCTGAGCTGGCCGACCACGAACCAGAACAGCATCTGCACGTAGAAGAACAGCTCGATCTGCAGGGTCCAGTAGGACCCATCCAGATGCTCGGCACCGAGGATCTCCTGCACCATCGTGAAATTGAGCAGCAGCTCGCCCAGCGGAAGCTGCTGCATCGACAGCCCGGCGGCATACACCACGGCGGCAGTGAGCACGATGGCCGCCCAATAGCCCGGAAAGAGACGGGAGAAGCGCGACACCACGAAATCCATGGCATTGCGCGTGCGCTCCAGCGTCATGAAGATCACGAAACCGCTGATCAGGAAGAACAGGTAGACGCCGTACTTGCCCACCCGCAGGTCGAGCGCCATGCCGCCGGCATGGCCTATCTGCTCCTGATAACGCGTTGTGAAGTGGTAACCCAGCACGGCGACAGCGGCGATACCGCGCAGGGCGTCCAGTTCCACCATCCGCGAGGGCGTAGACGTTTCGTGACCCACCCTGTTCCCCTGCATCGGCATGACTCGGTTCTGATAACGCCAACCACACCGTGCTGCGGACAGCATGGCCGCCTCTCCTCCACGACTCCTGCATGCGTATCCTGATCGTCACCTCCCAGTTCCCGATCGCCGGCGAACCCAACCGCGGCCGCCCCGTCTACCAGACCGTGCGCGAGCTGTCGCGGCTCGCCGAGGTGAAGGTGATCAGCCCGGTCGCTTCGTATCCCCGCTGGGCACAGCCGCGCAGCTACCTGTATCGCCCCGTGGAAGATGCGCAGGTCGCGCCCGGCTGCGACGTGGACCATGTGCGCTATCCCGCGTTGCCGGCGATCAGCCGCCCTTTCAATGGCCATCTGTGTGCACGGGCGCTTGCCGCGCCGCTGCGCGCCTTCGCGCCTGACGTGGTGCTGGCCTACTGGCTGTACCCGGACGGCTACGGCGCGATGCGGGCTGCACGTGCGGCCGGCGTCCCCTTCATCGCAGGTGCGCGCGGCTCCGACCTGCGCGTGCGGGATGCCATCAGCCGCCGCCTGACCCGACCCGTGGTCCGCGCGGCGCGCCGGCTGCTGGTGGTCAGCGAAGACCTGGGACGCGTCGCAGTCGAGGGCTACGGCGCCGAGCCGCATCGTGTCCGCGCGATTCCGAATGGCTGCGATGCCAGTCTGTTCCATCCCGGCGACCGCAGCGCCGCGCGGCGCGCGCTCGGCGTGGCGGAGGATGCCGAGGTGGTGCTTTACGTGGGACGTCTCGTCGCCGAGAAGGGCTTGCGCGAACTGCTGCAGGCGTCGCGCCGCCTTGTGACGCAGCGGCCACGCGCCCGCGTGGTGCTGGTGGGTGAAGGCCCCCTGCGGGGCGAGCTGGACGCGGCGCTCGCCGCCGATCCCTCGTTGCCGCTGCAACTCGCCGGTGCACAGGCACCCGCCGACGTGGCGCGCTGGATGGTCGCTGCCGATGTCGTCACGCTGCCCAGCTATTCGGAAGGTCATCCGAACGTGCTGGTCGAAGCCCTGGCATGCGGCAGGCCCGTGGTGGCGACCCCTGTCGGCGGCATCCCGGAAGTCGTGGATGCGGCCAACGGCATGCTGGTCCCGGCCCGCGATGCGGACGCGCTGGCGGCCGCACTGGTGCAGGCGCTGGAACGGAACTGGGACGAAGCCGCACTCGCGCGGCGCTTCTCCCGGGATTGGGAGCAGGTCGCCCGGGAAACCCTGGAGGCCTGCGGGGAAGCGCTCGCTGAAACGCATGCCGGCCGGGCGTACTACGCCACCGGCCAGGCCTGACAAGAACACGGACAGGGGAAGCAGCACATGTGCGGAATCGCGGGTTTCATGGGTCCCAGCGTCGTCTCGACGGAGGCGCGGCCCTGGCTGGAGCGGATGATCCAGCCACTGGCGCACCGCGGCCCGGACGGCTTCGGTTTCCACGCCGCGCCGAGTATCGGACTGGCACACGCGCGCCTGTCGATCATCGACCTATCCACCGGCGACCAGCCCATCCACAATCCGCGCCACACCGTGTGGACGGTGTTCAACGGGGAGATATTCAACTTTGTCGAACTCCGCAGGATGCTGGAGGACAAGGGCCACGTGTTCTACACGCAGTCCGACACCGAGGTAATCGTGCATCTGTACGACCGCTACGGCGAGGACTTCGTCCATCACCTCAACGGCCAGTTCGCCATCGCCCTGTGGGACAGCGAACGCCAGCGCCTGGTGCTGGCGCGGGATCGGGCCGGCATCCGTCCGCTGTACTACACCCGCCAGCGCGGTCGCCTGTGGTTCGCCTCCGAAGTGAAATCGCTGCTGGCGGTACTGCCGGAGTGCGCGCACCTCGAGTCGCAGGCGTTGCTGCAGACGCTGACCTACTGGGCGCCGGTGGATCCGGAGACGCTCTACCAGGGCGTGCAGAGCCTGCCACCGGGGCATGTGCTGACGGTGGAGCGCGACGGGCGCCAGCACCTGCGCCGCTATTGGGACTGGACGTTCCCCGACGCGGAGGCGACATCGCCTTCACGGTACCCGCTCACGCTGGAGCAGGCCACGGCGGAGCTGCGCGAACTGCTGGTCGATGCGGTGCGCCTGCAGCTGCGTGCCGACGTTCCGGTGGGCGCCTACCTCAGCGGCGGCCTCGACTCATCCGGCATCGTCGCCCTGATCCGCGGCTTCACCGACACGCCGGTACGCACGTTCTCGGTGGCGTTCGAGGATGGCGAGTTCGACGAAAGCGCGCACCAGCAGGCGATGGTGCGGCACCTGGGCACCGACCACACCACGCTGATGTGCACGCGCCGCGACATCGGCAATGCGTTTCCGCGCCTGATCCGCCACACGGAAACACCCGTGCTGCGCACCGGGCCCGTCCCGCTGATGCTGCTGGCCGGCAGTGTGCGCCAGCACGGCTACAAGGTCGTGCTGACCGGCGAAGGCGCCGACGAAGTGTTCGGCGGCTACGACCTGTTCAAGGAAGCCAAGGTGCGACGCTTCTGGGCGCGCCAGCCCGGCTCGCGCCTGCGGCCACGCTTGCTGGAGAAGCTGTACGGCTACCTGCAGAACTCGCCGGTGAGCAGTCCCGCGTTCGCGCAATCGTTCTTCGGCCAAGGCATGGAGCACCTCCACCGGCCGATCTTCGCGCACGTGCCGCGCTGGACCACCTCGCAGCGCGCGTTCGCCTTCCTGTCGCCGGACCTGCGGACCACGGCCGCGCACTGGGACCCGCTGGAGGCGTACGAGCACACGCTGCCGCCGGACATCGCACGATGGAGCGATCTCGCGCGCGACCAGTACGTGGAAGCCAAGTCGCTGCTGGCCGGCTACCTGCTGTCCTCGCAGGGCGACCGGGTGGCGATGGCGAACTCGATCGAGGGCCGTTTCCCGTACCTCGACCATCGCGTCATCGAGTTCGCCAACCGCCTGCCGCCCAGCTTCAAGATCCGCGGCATGACGGAAAAGTACCTGCTGCGGCGCGCCCTGGCGGAACTGCTGCCGCCGGATATCGTGCAGCGGACCAAGCAGCCGTACCGCGCACCGGACAGCCAGAGCTTCTTCTTCGACGGCAAGCCGCTGGACTACGTCGCCGACCTGCTGTCGCCCGACGCGATCCGCGATGCCGGCTATTTCGACCCCGCGCCGGTTTCGCGGCTGGTGGAGAAGTGCCGGCTTGGACGGGCGACGGGCTTCGCCGACAACCAGGCATTCGTGGGCATCCTTTCCACGATGCTGGTGCACCGGCAGACCGTCGAGGCGCGCTTGTCGCCCCTCCCGGCGGCACAACCTTCCGGCGCGGTCGCGTAGGACGCACACTCGGACATCTCGAGGGGAGCAAGGCATGGATTGGCGGGTCAAGGGCACCATCCAGAAAATTCTCGGCGCGCTGCCCGGTGGGCACGGGCTGCACTTCCACCTGCAGCGCCGCTTCGGCGGACTACGCGATTTCGACGGTGAACTCGCGACCAAGGTGGACGACTGGGAAATCATGATCGGCCACCTGCGCGGCGCCGGCGTGGTGCTGCCCGGCGTCCGCTGCTTCGAGATCGGTACCGGGTGGTACCCGACGTTCCCGTTCGCCTGCTATCTGGCAGGTGCCGCACGCGTGACCACGTACGATCTCAATCCGCACCTGCGCATGGACCTGACGTTGCGCTGTGCGGACGTGCTCGGCCGTTTCCTCGACCGCATCGCGACCGCCGCCGGAGTTCCGCTCGCCGACGTCGAACAGCGCCATCGGCAGCTGCTCGACCGCCTGCGCGCGGGTGCCGACCTCGACGCCGCC
>Ga0065704_10001032_pt1 | contig 12260 bp, 12 predicted proteins | sample SwiRhicommuniRL2_FD_59091 | JGI IMG/M metagenome (GOLD analysis project Ga0065704, IMG submission 59091) | Switchgrass rhizosphere bacterial communities from Rose Lake, Michigan, USA - RL2 v2 (version 2) | ecosystem: Host-associated > Plants > Roots > Rhizosphere > Soil | place: East Lansing, MI
GGGTGCCGCCCGATCTCGATATCCATATCATCATGGACAATTACGCCACCCACAAGACCGCACTGGTCAGGGCATGGCTGGCACGGCGCCCGCATTATCACGTCCATTTTACGCCGACATCAGCATCATGGATCAATCAGGTCGAGCGCTGGTTTGCCGAACTCACCCGCAAGCAATTGCGCCGTGGCGTTCATACCTCCACCACTCAGCTCGAACAGGATATCGGCGCCTTCATCAAGCTGCACAACCAGAACCCAAAGCCATACCGCTGGACCAAATCCGCCGATGAAATCCTCGCCTCCGTCAAGCGTTTCTGCCAGGCCACAGACCGCACATTATGCGGCGAACTTTAGATTCAGATGACTAGGACGCGGACTCATTACGCATTGCACCACAGTCGCACGCAGATGAGCTTGATGGCAGCGAGATAGTTTGCAGCATCCTTTTCGTATCGAGTGGCGATGCCGCGGAACTGCTTGATACGATTGAAGAAACGTTCGACGAGATTGCGCTGGCGGTAGAGCCACGACGAGAATCCGAAGCGTTGCTTGCGGTTGGAACGGTTGGGAATATTTGCCCAGATGTTCCTCGCCGCTGCCGCCTCGCGGATGGCGGTGCTGTCATAACCCTTGTCGCCCAGAAGGGTGGCGCCTTCGGGAATGGCCTCGATCAGCGCTTCAGCCTCGCAAGCATCGTGGACCTGGCCGCCCGTCAGTCTCAGGCTAACAGGACGTCCATCAGCGTCGACAAGAGCGTGGAGTTTGGTCGTAAGGCCGCCCCGGGACGCTCTAATCTTGGATAGTTCACGGATATTAACAGCCCCTGCGTTCGCAGGAAAAACGGTCACGGGCAATAGTCGGTAGCTGCGGATAGGGCGATGGTTATCGTTGAATTGTGTGTGCTTCTTCCAGGCAGCGTGCATCCTTCGGAGATTCGAGTCGGGATTTCGCCCGCGCCAGCGCGTCTTCCGCTTCCAGCAAACAGTCTTTCCTGGCACAGGGGTCGATAGCCATAAGGGCATGCAGCGATTTTTGCAGGCGGATACCCATTTCGACCATGGCGGCTCCATCCCGCGACAATGGGCGGTATAGATCTTCCAGCAGGTCGGTGAATACGAGTGCCGGAACATTCACACCAGCGCAATGGTCACGTTCTGAGGGCTCGTGCCGCAGAATGGCCGCCAACACCCGCGTTCCCGCTTCCAGCACCGCGATCGCCGTTCCGGGATCGTTGACGGCAGGAGACAGGGCGCGCGAGCCGATCTCTGCAAGGACTACCAGGCCGAAGCGCGGATCATGATCGAAGGCGCGACCCCTGGCGATGGTAAAAGCGTCGCGTATGCGGCCAAGCTGGCGATCGTCCAGTCGAACGGTCGTCCAAGCAATCAGGCGCGCCGGGTCCACGAACACACCGGGAAGCGCGGACAGCGTGATCTGAGCACCGATTTCTTTGGCAATCGCTGCGAGTTGCGGAATGTCCACGTGGGTGATCCTGCCGATCTTCTCGTGATGGACACAGATTGCGTCCTGCGGCACGGCGCGCCCGTCGTGTCCGCCGAACTGAGGTCGCTGCGGCATCGCACCCACTGCGAGTATGGCGGCGCGTTCCACGCGTTCGATGGTGTCGCTGACCCGGCCAAAGCGGGAGATATGCTCGATCCAGCGCAGGAATGTCACGACAATGAACGCGATCACCAGGATCGTCCCGCCAAAAAGGATTACGCGTCCTGTTTCTCCGTAAAGGCCGGTTGAAAGCGCAATGATGCCGACAACGGCGAAAAGAAAGCTACCAAGAAATGTTGCTAGCGCGTTCTGGGCGGTCGTATCGTCGATCAGCAACTGGACGGCGCGCGGGGTGATGTTGCTGGTTGCCCCCGCGTAGGCCGATACCATAGCGGTGAGAGAAAAGGTCGTTACCGCCAGCATGCTGGAAGCTAGCACATTGAGAATGTTGTCGACCGATTTCGCGCCGATCCTGGCCGCAAAATCGTAGGAAATCGTGTGCCCGAGCAGCGCTCCGGCCATGGCAAGGGCCACGGCGAACAGGCAGAACAAGGCGGCCCGGAACCACATCCGCCGCGTGAGCAGGCGCACCGCCCAATGCCATCGTTTCATTCGGTCATACTCTGTCCACCTGAAGGTCAAATCGGAAACAACGGCGGCGCCTGATGTTCCCTCGCTTCGTAAGCGCAAGAAAAGGCGAAAGGGTCAAGCCAGCAAGAAGACTGCCGCGCACAAGATGAAGAAGGCCGCGATCGTGATCGGAACGGGGTTGGAGAAGACGGTGAGCACATCCGCAGGTGCGAGTATTCCGGTGCCAAGCAGGAGCGCGGCGCCGATCAAGGCGATGACTATCAGGGGGAAAGCGCTCAAGGGCGNAGCACACAAACAACAGCACGACCATGACAAGCCCGTTCAATGGCTTGGNCACAGAGAGGCAAGAGCGTCTCGGGGGTCATCGCCCGCNCTTNGTTAAGGGGGAGGGNAGAGGGGGNGATCAACGCATCACCTGCACGTGCGGCTTCACGCTGTCGCCACACCCGAAGCGCCCATTGCATCGGTGCGCGCAGGCCGCAACTCCGCGAAAGTTTGCAACCGGTTGCTACCCCGCCGGTTTGGTTTTGCGCAAGGCATGAGGTATCGCGCAGGCATGATCGAAACCAAAATGAACCCACGCGTTTTTTGGGGCGCGTCAGCAGTTGTCATTACGATGCTGTGCGCAGCCTTGCTGGCTCCGGGCACATCCGACCTTGTGTTCCGCACGGCGCAGACCTGGGCGATCGACACCTTCGGATGGCTGTATATCGCTGCCGTGGTCGTGTTTCTGGTCGTCGTACTTGTCCTGGGCTTCGGGCCTGCCGGCCGCCTGAAGCTGGGCTCGGAAGATGCGGAGCCTGATTTCCCCTATCTATCCTGGCTCGCAATGCTGTTCGCTGCAGGAATGGGTATCGGGCTGATGTACTTCGCGGTGGCAGAGCCCATCCAGCACTATAGCGCCCCGCCCGAGGCCGAGCCCGGCACCATTCTGGCTGCACGCGAAGCGATGGCGATCACGTTCCATCACTACGGGGTGCATGCCTGGGCCATCTACGCGCTTGTCGGATTGAGCCTCGCCTATTTCAGCTATCGCAAAGACCTGCCGTTGACGCTGCGATCGGGCCTGCATCCGATCCTGGGCAAGCGGATCAACGGCCCTGTCGGCGATGCCATCGACATTTTCGCGGTCTGCGGCACGGTATTCGGCGTCTCCACGTCGCTTGGTTTTGGCGTATCGCAGATGACTGCAGGTCTCGCCTACATCTATGGCCTGCCGGATACGGTGACGATGCAGGTCGGCGTGATCGTTCTGGTGATGGGGGCAGCGACGCTTTCGGTGCTGAGCGGCGCCGACCGCGGCGTGCGCCGCCTGTCCGAGCTGAACCTGACGCTTGCGGTGCTGCTCATGCTATTCGTACTCGCATGCGGGCCAACGCTGTTCCTGCTGCGCGCTTTGGTGCAGAATTTCGGCCTCTACCTTGATCACTTCCTTCAGCGCAGCTTCACCCTCTACGCCTACGAGCCGCGCGCATGGATGGCAGACTGGACGCTGTTCTACTGGGCCTGGTGGATCGCATGGTCGCCATTCGTGGGGATGTTCATCGCGCGCATCTCGCGTGGCCGCACTGTCCGGGAGTTCGTCATCGGCGTGCTGTTCGTGCCGAGCGCCTTTACCTTCCTGTGGATGACTGTATTTGGCAATACGGCCATCTCGCTCGACCTTGGGCCTGCTGCTGGCGCTATCGCTGACGCGGTGCAGGCCAACCTCTCGACAGCCTTGTTCAAGTTCCTCGAATATCTTCCCGCCGCCGGCTTCACTTCGACACTCGCGATCCTCCTGGTATCGGTGTTCTTCATCACTTCGGCGGACTCCGGTGCCTTGGTCATCGACACGTTGGCGTCCGGGGGCGCGGAAGATACGCCGCGCTGGCAGCGCATGTACTGGTGCATCCTGCTGGGTTTAACCGCGACGCTGCTGTTGCTGGCAGGAGGACTTGGCGCGTTGCAGACCGCGACGTTGCTGGCGGCGCTGCCGTTTACCTTCATCATGCTATTGATCGCGTTCGGACTGGTTCGCCAGACGAAGGCCGATCTCGAGGGCGTGAGCCTGTCGGATGAGGCGCCGGCGATCAGCGAGCGGCTGAAACGTCTCTTCGTTCCTGCAAGCAAAGCCGACATTTCCCGGCAGATTTCGACGAGAGGACTGCCTGCCCTTGAAACGGTTTGCGAGGCGATGCTCGCAGAAGGTTGGGCCGAGAGCCATGTCGACAGTCAGGACGATGCCGCATCGCTGACCATCACCTTTGCCGAAGATCGCATATTCACCTACAGGCTTGGGTCGCGGTCCAGACCCCTTGCCGCCTACACTGCGCTCGACGCACCCGAAGGCCGGCGCAGCCTGACCTGGATGCTTACTGCTCGAACGGAAGGCGACGTGCGAGATCGCGACCTGACCGACTTTTCCTCAGAACAGATCGTTGGCGATATTTTGACGCAGCTGGAGCGCTGGCGGCCAAGGTAGGCAAAGGCGCGGGTACCCCGCTACTGCTGCAAAACCGGGCTTGATGGCATATTCGCTGCGGTAGATGGCGACCGCCTGCGCGCGCCTGAGGTTGCGCATGTCGCCGGTATGGCCGTTATCGCTCGCTACTCTCTCGGTGATGCCGAAGTTCGTCGGCCCGCCACGGTGTGCCGGGTGATTGCTGTAACCGCCTTCTTTGGCGATCGTTGCCTCGATCATGCTATCGATGGTCACTTCCTGTCGGCGTCGGCGTCGATCCTCTGCGGATCAAGCAGGCAGTCAAGGCGCTGGTGCCGTTCTGGCTTGGCGTGCTGGTCGATGGCGTGAACAAGGGAACGTGCCAGCGTTACCAGAAACAAAGGGAGAAGGCGGTCGCAACAGTTCGGCGCGAACTGACGACATTGCGGGCCGCCATCAACTTCGCCCATAGCTAAGGCGTCCTGACTCGCCCGGTGCCGGGATGGTTGCCAGATAAGCCGGGCAGCAAGGATCGCTGGCCGACGCGGGCAGAGGCAGCACGCCTGATAGATGAAGCCCGAACAGGGCGCAGCGACGTGCGCGCCTATCTGCCGCTTTTCATCGTTCTGGGTTTCTACACCGGCAAGCGAAAGTAGGCGGATCATCGATATTGGAGACGGCAAGAGTGGGAGCTTCGGGACGGCCGGCAAGAACGCCAAACTGGTTGGCGTCACCCCGCACAAGAACTACCGAACTGTTCGCGCATCATCACCCCGATTTTCAGGGCGAGGCACTGGAGATTTTTAATCGCCGAAATTGAGGGTAACATACACATTACCGCACAGGATTTCATGATATTGAGAAAATGTAGCCGCTAAGTGACTGAAAAATGGTGCACCCAAGTGGATTCGAACCACTGGCCTTTGCCTTCGGAGGGCAACGCTCTATCCAGCTGAGCTATGGGTGCGTGTCGCTGCTGCGATAGGCCGCTTAGCAAAGGCCAACCCGTCGCGCCAGCACCAAAATCGTCTCTGCCCAATCTTATTTCGCGATTTTTTCCATGGGCTGGAATTTGCCGAGGCCGCAACTCGCGCCGGGCTGCAATCCCCCGGCCTGATACAGGACCGTGATGATATCGACCGAGCAGAGTTGCGACAGGCTGGTCTTGTAAAGGAAACGCTTTTCGAAACCCAGGCTGGGGCAGCTATTGGGGAGCGTATTGCGATAGACTTTGTTGCCGTTCATGATGAAATCGATGGTGCTGTCATCGCGCACCTCGGTGGAACGGATCGCGTTGAGCTGCACGCAGTCGACGGCTTTGCCCGCTGGTACGAGATTGTCGGGCTTTTTCGCAAGTACCGGGCCGGCGATGCAGGCAAGCGCCAGCGCCAATGCAATATGGCGGGCAGGGCGAGACAGGGGGAAGGACATGGCGGTTCTCTCCATATATTCGATAGCCGAATGACGCCGCGGGGGCGGATCATCCGTCATCGCGGCCCTTCTAACACGGCTAGCCTGAACCGCGCGATAACCGGCATCAAGCGTTCAAGCAGCCTTGGGAGTGGGGCTTTTAGGAGTGGTCGTCTTGGGCTTGAAGCGGCACAGGTCGCCCACGATGCAGCGCCAGCATTCGGGCTTGCGCGCCTTGCACACATAGCGCCCGTGCAGGATCAGCCAGTGGTGCGCATCGCGGCGAAAGGGGCTGGGGACGCGTTTGTCCAGCTTCTGCTCGACAGCCAGCACCGTTTTCCCCGGCGCCAGGCCGGTGCGGTTGCCGACGCGGAAGATATGGGTGTCGACCGCGAAGGCTTCCTGCCCGAAGGCGGTGTTGACCACGACATTGGCGGTCTTGCGCCCCACGCCGGGCAGGGTGGTGAGCGTGTCGCGGTCCTGCGGCACCTCGCCGTCGAAATCGCGGACCAATATCTCTGACAGGGCGATGACATTCTTCGCCTTGCCGTTGAACAGGCCGATCGTCTTGATGTGCTGCTTCAGCCCCTCCTCGCCCAGATCGACCATCTGTTGCGGCGTGTGGACATCACGGAACAGGGCACGGGTCGCCTTGTTGACGCCCACGTCCGTCGCCTGCGCCGAAAGCACGACCGCGACCAGCAACTGATAGTCGTTGCCATATTCCAGCTCCGTTTCGGGCGCGGGATTGGCTTCGGCCAGACGGCTGAAAAACTCAAAGATCTGGGCCTTGTTCATCGGAGATCAGAGGCCCAACACACCCTTCATGTCATAGCGGCCCACAGGGCGGCCGACCAGCCATTGCGCGCCCTTCACCGCGCCGCGCGCGAAGATGATGCGGTTTTCGGCGCGGTGGCCGATTTCGATCCGCTCGCCTTCGGCCGCGAACATCACTTGATGATCGCCGGGGACAGACCCGCCACGCAGCGCCGCGAAACCGATGGCGCCCTTTGCCCGCGCGCCGGTGATGCCGTCGCGGCCGCTTTCCTTGTGGTCCGCCAGCGCGATCCCGCGACCGCGTGCCGCCGCTTCGCCCAGCATCAGGGCGGTGCCGGATGGGGCGTCGACCTTGTGCCGGTGGTGCATTTCGACGATCTCGACGTCCCAGTCGTCGCCCAGGCTGGCGGCGGCCTGTTCGACCAGTGCGGCCAGCAGGTTGACGCCCAGCGACGTGTTGCCGGTCTGAAGCACCGGGATCAGCCTTGCCGCTTCATCGATCAGGGCGTGATGCACCGGCTCCAGCCCGGTGGTGCCGACCAGCACCGGCTTTTTCGCGGCGATGCAGGCGTCGAGATGGGTGGACAGAGCACCCGGCACGGAAAAGTCGATCAGCACATCGCTCTTCTCCGCCAGGGCGAGCGCGTCGTCGGTGATCGCGATGCCCGGCGCAATCTCGCCCGAACTGGCGCGATCGGTGCCGCCGGCGATGTCCAGGCCCGCTTCGATCGCGATCTGCGCGATGGCGCGTCCCATGCGGCCCGCCGCGCCGAAAATACCGATCCTGCTCATGATATTGCTCACAGTTCATTCTAATTCAGCATGGCGCGATGCCAGAGCGGCGCGCCTTTGTCATCCCCGCATGGATCGCGTTGAGAGGAATGAAGGTCCAATTTCTAACTGGTAGCAGGGTGCGACCCCTGCTTGGGAAGGCTGGGTCTTCAAGCACCGGCTGTCGGCGGCAGGCCCCATGTCGTTTATACGGTTCCGGTTCGCGGAGCGGGGTTGATGCACTGCGGTTTTTCCATCGCTTTCCGTGCTGTGCCGTCCACAAAAGGGTGGGTGAAATGGCTCCTTATGTTCGTAATCTCTGGTACATGGCCGCATGGGAGCGGGAAATCGAAGGCGATGCGCTGCTCGAAAGGACGTTGCTGGAGCCTTGGCTGATCTTCAGGCTGGATGACAGGTCAGGCTATGCGATACTGGCCAACCGCTGCCCGCATCGTTTCGCCGCGTTGAGCAAGGACAGGCGGCAGGGCAATGCAGTGGCATGCCCCTATCACGGCCTGACTTCGACGCGGCGAGGCAGTGTGGCTGACTGCTCTGCCGAAAAATGCGCGGCTGGATGTGCGCTGGCATGCGCCCGCGTCGATGCTGTTGCATATCGGCTTCACGCTGACGGGGCGGCCTCGGGAAGAGGCGCCGGTCCCGCAGATGGTGAACCCGCATATCATCACGCCGGAGACGCAGGCGTCCTCGCATTATTTCTATACCTGTAATCCCGATGCCGAGAGCGAGGAGTTGGCCCGTCGTGTGTTCGATGATGAGGATCGTCCGGTGCTGGAGGATATTCAGCAGCATATGGGCGAACAGGATTTCTGGTCTATGAAGCCATTGATCCTGGCGGCGGATGCGGGAGGCATCAGGGCGCGGCGGCGGCTGATGCAATTGCGTCGCCGAGAAGCGGAGGTGTGAGGGGAAGGGAGACGGCGGCGCTTGGCGAAGCCTGCCGTTTCCCGTTAAGGGGGGGAATGGACGACATTCGCAACATCGTGATCCTGACCGGCGCGGGCATTTCGGCAGAGAGCGGCCTTGCCACCTTCCGCGGGCCGGACGGGCTTTGGGAAGGGCATCGGGTCGAGGATGTCTGCACACCCGAGGCGCTGGCCCGCAACCCGGCGCTGGTGCACCGCTTTTATGACGAGCGGCGGGCGAAATTGCGCGAAGTTCAGCCCAATGCCGCGCATCAGGCGCTGGCGGCGCTCGATGCGCAATGGCCCGGCGAACTGCTGATAGTGACGCAGAATGTCGATGATCTGCATGAACGCGCCGGAGCGAAGCGGTTGATCCATATGCATGGCGAGCTTTGCTCTGCGCTATGCGCGGCCTGTGGGAAAGCGCATCCGTGGCCGGATGCGCTGCCGCCCGGATCGATCTGCGACGGATGTGAGGCGGACCGGCTGCGTCCCGACATCGTCTTCTTCGGCGAAATGCCCTATGAGATGGACCTGATCGACGAAACGCTTCGCCGCGCCGATCTGTTCGTGTCGATCGGGACGTCGGGCGCCGTCTATCCGGCCGCCGGTTTCGTCCAGACGGCCCGGCATGTCGGCGCGCGGACGCTGGAGCTTAATCTGGAACCGTCGGCGGGCAGCTTTTATTTCGAGGAGAGCCGTATGGGGCCTGCCAGCTTGATGGTGCCCGAACTGGTCCGCGAACTGCTGGGCTGACCGGCGTTTGGCTCATCGCGATGGAGCAGCATGACCGACCCATCCTGACCGTCCACGACCCGGATTGGCAGGCTGAACTGAAGCGCGGATAGAAATTCTGCGCTGTCCGTCACCCGGAAACGTCCGCCGATTCGCAAGGAGGACACGCGGGAGTCCCCGATCAATATGGGAGCGGTTCGATAACGGTTGAACTCACCCGTCGCCTGTTCGATCGTCTCTCCATCCAGCTCGACCATCTGTTCGCGCCATGCCGTCCGTTGGCCGATCAGGCGGGAATTGAGGCTGGTCAGCGCAATGCTGCGCGGCTGGATCACCGCGCCGCTTCCGGCCTTCACCCCGTGCGCGACCCGGTCGCCTGAGCGGACGTTCACCACTCCCTGCGTCACGGTCAGTTCGACCAGCGAAGGGCGCAAGCGCACGTTGAAGGCGGTGCCGGTGGCGTGGATCACTGCCGACCGGGCTTCCACGTCAAAGGGGCGGTCCGGATCATGGGTCACGTCGAACGATGCCTCGCCCTTCAGAATGCGCACCTTCCGTCCATGCTCGGTAAAGCGGACCTCCGCCTCGCTGTCGCTGTTGAGGTGTAGCCGTGACCCGTCGCTCAGCGCGATGTCGTCGATTTGCCCGACGCCGGTTTCATAATGGTCGACGCCAGTGAAGGTGCAGATGGTGACGATGGCGGCAACGACGAACAGGATCACCGCGGCGGCCGCCGTGATCATGATGTTGCGCGACAGGCGCCGCTGCTGCTCTTCGCTGACGATGGCGGCCATCGTGGGAAGGCGAACGTCGGCAGCCGCGCTCTTTAGCCGCTCGGCTGCTTCCCAGGCCGATTCCGCCCGGGCGAATGCCACGGCATGGGAGGGATCCGATTCGATCCAGCGGCAAATTTCGGCTTCTTCGGTCGGGGTAGGGGCGCTATTGAGCCTTGCCAGCAGGCGCGCGGCTTCCGCCTCGATCCTGTCCCTGCTTTCGTAGCCCGAATCTGGTCCCGACGCCTGCACGTTCGAAATCCGTTTCCTCACGTTCTGCCCAGGCCCGCATAACTATTGCGATGGCTTTGGCCAGATGTTTTTCAACAGTAGAAACGGACAGCGCCATTTCCTCCGCTATTTCCAGCATCGATTTCTCATGAATACGCCGAAGAATGAATACCCGGCGTGCCTGGGTAGGCAGCGAATCGACGATGGCTTCCACCTGACGCAGCGCTTCGCGTGCGTGGAGTTGCGCCTCCACATTATTCTCGCCCTGGAGAAGCTCCAGATCGGCGATCGTTTCGAAACTGACCACCTTGTTCCGGCGGGCAGTGTCGATCACCAGATTGCGGGCGATGGTAAACAGATAGGCCCTGCCGGTGGTGACATTTTCCCAGTTCTCGGTCGCGTAGGCGCGTGCAAGCACTTCCGCTACCATGTCTTCCAATTCCTGATTGGCAGGAATAATCCGTCTCAGGCGCCCCCTTAAAGCGGCTTCCTGTGGTAGGATCACCGTTTTGAACCATTCCAGTTTAGCGCGAACCCTATGCACGTTGACCCCCTTGCTGTCAGCCGCGCCTCTCCCGTGTTTTTCACTTGTTTGTCATAGTTCAATCATGCTTGCAGGGGGCTGTCCAGCGGTAGCAGGGGCATTATTTCCTGTTTCTGTGGAAAACTGACAGGGTTGTTGCGCAAATGCTTCGGTAGCGTCCTTATCCGACCGGCATGTCGGGCGGAATTTCGGGCGGCGAGCGATCGGGCTGGTCGAAGTCCGGGTTTTGCGGAATGATTTCAGGGGGGTCGCCGGCGGGAGCCTCCTGCGGCGTATCCGGCGCAGGGGTTTCGGGCGGAGACTGTGGCTCTATGATGTCCGGGGAAGGAATGGTTTCGGGCGTGGGGTCGGGCTGGGTGGCCATGTTCTTCTCCTCTCGCGTGGTTACGCATGGGATCGGCAGGCGGTTCCTTGGGCGAGTTATCCACCGGTTATCCACAGGCCTGGCCGGTGGGCCTTGCTTCATGTGACTCTTTTCTCTATGCCGCGCCGACCGGCGACCGATGCGGGCGTGGCGAAATTGGTAGACGCGCCAGATTTAGGTTCTGGTATCGCAAGATGTGGGGGTTCGAGTCCCTTCGCCCGCACCAGTGCGCCAGACTGATGGATGCGCAGCCGCCAACGAATTTCAGCTGAAGAAAGCGTTTGAGAGAAAAGATGCAGACTGTCGAGACGTTGAACGAGGGCCTGAAGCGCGCCTACACCGTGACCATCACGTCGAAGGACATCGACGCTCGGGTTGAGAAGGAAGTTGCCGCGATCGCGCCCCAGGTGCGTATGCCTGGCTTCCGCCCCGGCAAGGTGCCCGCCAACCTGGTGAAGAAGATGCACGGCGAGTCGTTGCAGCGCGATGCGCTGAATAGCTCGATCCAGGACAGCATCCAGAAGCTGATCGCCGACCAGAAGCTGCGGCCCGCGATGCAGCCTTCGGTCGAGCTGGACGAAGGCTTTGAGTTCGGCAAGGACGCCGAGGTCAAGGTCGCTCTGGAAGTGCTGCCCGAAATCGCCGCTCCCAGCGTCGAAGGGATCAAGCTGGAGCGTCTGACCGTCGAAGTCGCCGACGCGCAGGTCGAAGAAGCCGCTGGCCGCATCGCGACCCAGCAGGGCGCTCTGGAAGAACATGCCGCCAGCCACAAGGCGAAGGACGGCGACACGCTGTCGATCGATTTCGTCGGCAAGATCGGCGATGAAGCCTTTGAAGGCGGTTCGGCCGAAGACGTGAAGCTGAAGATCGGTTCGGGCCAGTTCATCCCCGGCTTCGAAGAGCAGCTTACCGGCGTGAAGAAGGGTGAGGAGAAGACCATCACCGTGACCTTCCCCGAAGATTATGGCGCGGCCCATCTGGCCGGCAAGGAAGCGACCTTCGACGTCACCGTCAAGTCGATCCTGAACGCCGACAAGCCCAAGCTGGACGATGATTTCGCCAAGTCGCTGGGTCTGGAAGGTCTGGACAAGCTCAAGGAGCTGCTGAAGGGCCAGATCGAGCAGGAACATAATGGCCTGACCCGCACCCACATGAAGCGCAAGCTGCTCGACCAGCTCGCCGCTGCTCATGATTTCGACGTGCCGCCGAGCATGGTG
>Ga0065704_10071247_pt1 | contig 12254 bp, 9 predicted proteins | sample SwiRhicommuniRL2_FD_59091 | JGI IMG/M metagenome (GOLD analysis project Ga0065704, IMG submission 59091) | Switchgrass rhizosphere bacterial communities from Rose Lake, Michigan, USA - RL2 v2 (version 2) | ecosystem: Host-associated > Plants > Roots > Rhizosphere > Soil | place: East Lansing, MI
GGACAGTCGCCGCGCAGCGAACGCCATCCGGCGTTCGCCCGCACCGTGGACGCGTGGCCGCCGGCTCATCGCGCGGTCTTGGCCGCGGCGGCCGCAGCACCACCGCCGGCCGCCGCCGTGGCGGTCGCGCTGGCGGTGATGGTCTTGCCGGCGCCATCGATGCGGAAGGTATGCACCATGCCGCCCAACGGGATCTTGTCGAAGCCGTTGCTGAAGGCCAGGCCCGCGGCGCCGAGCGCGCCATACGGGTCGCCCGGATCCAGGCCGCCGGCGACCGGCAGGCCGATCCAGCCGCCGATGCCGGAGAACACCGCCACGTACTGGTGGCCGTTGGCCTTGTAGGCGATCGGGTTGCCGATGATGCCGGACGGCAACTTGGTCTCCCACAGCTTCTTGCCGGTGTCCTTGTCCACCGCGCGGAACCAGCCGTCGAGCGTGCCGTAGAACACCAGCCCGCCGTCGGTGACCAGGGTGCCGCTCCACACCGGGAACTTCTCCTTGATCTCCCACTTGGACTTGCCTTCGACCACGTCGAACGCCTTGACGATGCCCAGCGCGCCAGGCTCGTTCGGCTTCATCATCACGTTGGCGAACACGTACGGCAGGCCCATCATGGTGTTGCCGCGTTCCTGCGGCTCCAGCTCCATGTGCCAGTTGTTGGTGCCGCAGAAGAACACCGCCGAATTGGCCGGATCCACCGAGCACGGCTGCTGGTCCTTGCCGCCCATCGCCGACGGGAACGCCTCGACCTTCTTGCCGCGCTCCAGCGGCGAATGCGCGGCGACCTTGACCGGGCGGCCGGTCTTCATGTCGATGCGCTCGGCCCAGTTGGCCGGCACGAACTTGTGCGCGCGCAGCAGGGTGCCGTCGCGGCGGTCGAGCACATAGGCGAAGCCGTTGCGGTCGAACTGCACCACGGAGGGCACCTGCTTGCCGTCGATGGTCAGGTCGACCAGGATCGGCTCGTTGATGCCGTCGTAGTCCCACTGGTCGAACGGCGTCTTCTGGTAGCCCCACACCGCTTCGCCGGTATCGATCTTGCGCGCGAACAGGGTCATCGACCACTTGTTGTCGTATTCGCCGGTATCGCATTCCTTCTGCGTGGTCTTGCCGCAGCGGTACGACGGGCTCCACAGGCCGGGGTTGCCGGTGCCGTAGTAGACCAGCTTCAGTTTCGGGTCGTAGCTGTACCAGCCCCACGCCGCGCCGCCACCGCGCTTCCAGCCTTCCTCGGGGAAGGTCTTCACACCGAGGTCGCCGAGCTGGCCATGCTGCGGATTGGCCTTGTTGAAATCCGGACCCAGGCAGATGTCCTTGTCGCTGCCGGTGGCCTCGCACGACCAAGCCTGCTTGCCGTCGGCCAGCGCATACGCGGCGACGCGGCCGCGCACGCCGAACTCGTTGCCGCTGATGCCGGCCACGACCTTGCCGTCGGCGATGATCGGCGCCATGGTGATGGTCTCGCCCTTCTCCGGATAGGCGAGCTTCTGCTTCCACACTTCCTTGCCGGTCTTGGCATCGAGCGCGATCACGTCACCGCTGAGGCTGCCGAACACCACCTTGCCGTCGGCATAGGACGCGCCGCGGTTGACCGTGTCGCAGCACGCCACCGCCACCGAGCGCTCGTCCTGCTGCGGGGTGTACTTCCACAGCACCTTGCCGCCGTCGTCCTGCGCGGCCAGGTCGATCGCGAACACGTTGTTCGGATACGCGCTGACCATGTACATGATATTGCCGATCACCAGCGGCTGGCCTTCGTGGCCGCGGGTGGCGTCGGTCTTCATTTCCCACGACATCTTCAGATTCTTGACGTTGTCGCGATTGATCTCGGCCAGCGGGCTATGCCGGGTCAGGCCGAAGTCGCGGCCGATGCCGCCCCAGTTGTCGGGGTTGCTGGCAGTGCTGGCGAACTCGCTGTCGGTGTCGGCCGCCGCGGCAGGCGCGGGAGCGGCCGTGGCCGATGGCTGCGCGGCGGGCGCGGCGGGCGCCGCGGCCTCTTCCTGCTTCTTGCACCCGGCCAGCACCAGCGCGGTGGCCAGCGCGAGCAGCGTCCAGGTGCGGGTACGACATGGATGACTGTGCATCGTTCTACTCCCCTCGTTGAGTGCCGTGGCGCTTGCCGTCGGCCGATGCGGCGCGGCGGGATGCGGGAACATCGGGGAAGAGCGAGCAACCCACGTGCCAGCGCCCTGCTGCAGCGCGGCATCGCCGACACAACAGGCTTCGCGGGTCCACGGGACGCCATCGCGCCCCGGTCCAGCGGTGGCGCTGTATCGATATCGCCACACTTTGTGCCACGCGCCTGTATCACGATCAGCGCAGCGGTGTGCTCGGCTGGCGGAGGGCGGCACGCCGGTGCATCTGGCAGCGTCGGTCTTGTCCGACCGCGGTACGGCCCCGACTGTGGGTCTGGCCGTAGCTCTGGCCGTAGATCTGGCCGTGGCCGTGGCCGTGGCCGTGGCTGTTGCTTTGGCTTTGGCTTTGGCTTTGGCTTTGGCTTTGGCTGTGGCTGTGGCTGTGGCTGTGGCTGTGGCTTTGGCTTTGGCTGTGGCTTTGGCTGTGGATTTTCCGGGTTCCCTTCCGTAGCGGCGAATAGGTCGGGAAAAACCCCGAAGGGGCGGCGCACAGGGATGTGCGCCGTTCGCGGCAGGGGCAGGATGCCCCTTCCGCGAATCCCGAGCTATTCGCGGACCCGGAGCGCGCAGCGCGGAGGGCGCGCAGGCAGGGTGTGCTTTCTTTTGGTTACTTTTCTTTGCACAAGCAAAGAAAAGTGACTCGCCGTAAGGCGAAAGCTTTGCCTTTGCCTTTGGCTTTGCTTTGGCGACGGCGACGGCGACGGCGACGGAAGAATCATTGCAGGAGCGGCTTAAGCCGCGACCGACCCTGCCAGGAAGGCGTCGCGGCTGAAGCCGCTCCTACAGAGAAGCCACACTACTCAGCCGCGTCCTGCCACCACGCCAGCAGCGCCGCGCAATCGGCGAAATGCAAATCAGCCAACGCCGGCCAGGGATTGTCCGCATGCAGCAGCACCGTCGTCGCACCGGCATGGCGCCCGCACTGCAGGTCGTATTCGTGATCGCCGAGCATGACCAGCGAACGCGGCGCCACGCCCCAACGCGCAGCAAGCTGCTGCAGACCGCCAGGATGCGGCTTCGGCGGCGCCTCGTCGCGGCCAAGAATGCTGGCGTCCTCGAACAGATGCTCCACCCCGATCTCGCGCAACGTCACCCGCGCCAATTCCTGCGCATTGCGGGTCAGCACTCCCAACGTGCAGCCAGCCCCACGCAGCGCACGCAACAACGCCACCGCACCGGGCGCGGCGACCGCCTGCAACGCCAGCGTACGTTCGTGCTCGAGCAGCCACGCATGCTTGGCCGCCGCCTGCTCCGCCGGCAGCGCATCCAGATGCTGCAGAATGTCGGCCTGTTCCGGAATCCCCAGCGCGCGGCGGATCAACGCGAAATCGTGCACCGCACAGGTCAGCGTGCCGTCCATGTCGAACACCCAGTGACGCACCCCGCGCAACGCCGCCGCGCGCGCGGCGCCGCCCTCGCCCACCGTGCTCAGTCCCATCCCGGCATCTGCGACCCGTCCAGTCCACCGGTCTCGAACACCGCCGTACGGGTGCCGCCCGCCTTCACCGGAAACTCGATCTGCAACACCTTGGTCTTGCGCGCCAGCTTCCACAGCGCCTTGTCGTCGCTGATGAACATCGCGATCGCCTCGTCGGTGTTCGGGCGCCACGCCGCGGCCGCGCGCGGCGCCGCGTCGTCGGCCTTGAGCTGCACCTTGCAGCCGCCGGCGCAGCGGAAGTCGCCGGCCTGCAGCACCAGATAGGCGCTGCGCTTCCACTCCGGGTGATCGCGGAACACCAGTTGCACCGGCTTGGGCCCACTGCCGTCCACATCGACCTTGTCGCGGCTGTACAGCATCGCCGAACGCTGCGTGCCCTTGCCGGCGGGCACCTGCGAATACTCCCAGGCGGCCTGCATGCGCCGCAGTTCGCGCGCCGCCTCGCCCTTGGCCTTGACCTCGGCATAGCCGGATTCGATGCGCGTGGCCGCGTCCGAGCCAGGGTACTGCTCCAGCAGCGCCGCGCCATGGATGCGCGCCAGATCCCAGTTGCCGGACTTCACCGCGGCGTCGTATTGCTTGGCCAGATCGTCGGCGGCCTGTTGCCTGGCCTGCGCCTCGGCCGCGGCCTGCGCCTTGCGTTCGGCCTCGCGGTCGCCGCAACCGGCCAGGGCGACGGCGCACAGCGCGCCGAGCAGAATGCGTTTCATCGGGGGACTCCTCGTTGGATCAGCGTCTCGATCGCCTGCGCCACCTCGGCCGGCTTCTCGACGATGGACATGTGGCCGCTGCCGTCGAGCAGCACCTGCAGCGCCTGCGGCACCTGCTGCGCGTACAGCCCTAGCGCGCTGGCATCGATCACCTGGTCCTGCGCGCTGTTCAGCAGCAGAGCCGGCTGGCGGATGCGCGCGGCCTCTTCGAACGGCAAGAAAGCTTCGTCGCTGCGCCCGATCCGCGCCAGCACCTGCTGCTCGAAGTCGGCCTCGCGGCGCCGCCAGGCGACGACCGACGACACCGCCCAGGACGGGATGCGCGGCTTGCTCGGCTCCAGCAGGAACACCGTGTCGAGGTAGCGGCGCAGCGAATCGGCGTCGTACACCGCGAACGGATTGTCGCCGTCCAGCACCGCCTGGCCGAACGCGTTGTCGGCGAAGCGCACGCCGGCGGCGTTGAGCAGGCCGACGCGGTCGAACACCTCGGGATGGCGCGCGGCGGCGAGCGCGGCGATGCCGCCGCCCATCGAATGCCCGATCAGCACGCACTCGCGATCGGCATGGCGCACGCATTGCGCGGCGAACGCGGCCACGCGCTCGGCCTGCGCGGCGAAGCCGTAGTCGGCGCCGTCGATACGCTGGCTCTCGGCCCAGCCGGGCAGGTCGGGAATGAACAGGTGATAGTGCTCGCCGAGCGCGCGCGCCAGCGGCAGCCAGTTCTCCTTGCTGCCGGTGAAGCCGTGCACCAGCAACAGCGCCGGTGCGGCAGGGTCGGCCGCGGCGCGGTGCAGGTAGGTCCAGCGATGCCCGGCGACCTGCGCCTGCAGGCGCTGCAGGCCGCTACCGAGGCGCAGGCGCCGGCCTTCCAGGCGCACCAGCAGGAACGGATCGCGGCGCAGCGCGAACAGCGCGCACAGCAGCAGGACCAGCAGCAAGGTCGCGGCCAGCACCACCAGCAGCAACGCGACGAGCAGCATCATGAAATAGCAGGAAACCGGAAGCGTGCCATGCCGCTACCTTCGCATGCGGCCGCGGCCGGCGCCAAGCCCCGCGCGGACGGCGCATTCGGCATCAGGTGCGATGCGCCTCAGGGGCACGCCAGCACAAACGCGGGAGCGGCTTACCAAAGCCGCTCCCGCTGGGGTTTGCCACGCTTGGCGTGCCGCCTCAGTGCGCGGCGGCGCCCTTGTCGGCCTTGGCCAGCATGTCTTCCACCGACACCGTGGTGATCGGGTGGTAGCCGGGCTTGGCCTGGGCGAACACCTGCCTGGCGAAGGCCAGGCCGTCCGGCGTCTTCACCAGTTCGGCGTAGATCGGCAGGATCAGCTTGCGGCGGCCGACGCGGGCGATGAACTCGCCGGCGGCCGGACGTGCCTCGGCATAGCCGCTGCGGATCGCCAGCGGATACCAGCGCATCGCGATCTCGCCGTTGGCGGTGCCGGTGAAGTGGTAGGCCGCATCCAGCTGCTTGAGCTGCTCCGGCTTGAGCGTCTCGCCCAGGCCGCTGAGGAAGCGCGTCCACTCCTGCGTGCTCCAGGCGTCGGTGACCTGCTTGCCCGGCAAGGTGCCGCTGCCGACCCAGGCGATGCGCGCGGTATCGACCATCGCGAAGTTGCGCGAACGCGCCTTCTGCGCGAACGCCGGGATGCCCGGCTCGTCCAGCCACGCGTGCAGCTCGGCGTCGCTGACCGCGCCGGGCTTCTTGGCCAGCAGGTTCTTCTTCAGATAATCGACGAACTGATCGGTGTTGGCGCTCTGGAACGCGTGGTCGTCGAACCAGCCGCGCAGGAACGGATCGAAGGTGGCGCGGCCGAAGCGCTGCTCCAGGAACTGCAGGAACCAGGCGCCCTTGACGTAGGCGACCTGGCTCAGCGCATCGTCCGGATCGCGCTCGGTGAGCGCCGGCAGCGCCAGCGCCTGGTCGGCCGGGCTCATGTCCTTGACCTCGGCGAGCAGGTCGGTCTGGTCGATCTCGCGCTCCATCTCCGCCGCTTCGGCGCCGTACAGCGCCTCGGTGATGCGCGCCTGCACGTAGGTGGTGAAGCCTTCGTTGAGCCAGATGTCCTTCCAGCTGGCATTGGTCACCAGGTTGCCGGACCAGCTATGCGCCAGCTCGTGCGCGATCAGCGACACCAGCGACTTGTCGCCGACGATCACGGTCGGGGTGGCGAAGGTCAGGCGCGGGTTCTCCATGCCGCCGAACGGGAACGACGGCGGCAGCACCAGCATGTCGTAGCGGCCCCAGCGATACGGGCCGTACAGGTTCTCCGCGGCCACGATCATCTTCTCGGTGTCCTCGAACTCCTTGGCCGCCTTGTCGGCCATGGCCGGCTCGGCCCACACGCCCGAGCGCGCCGAGATCGGCTTGAACACCAGGTCGCCGGCGGCGATGGCCAGCAGGTAGGACGGGATCGGCTGCGGCATCTTGAAGGTGTAGTCGCCGTCGCGCGCCGCCTTGGGATCGTTGTCGGCGCTCATCAGCACCATCACGTCCGGACGCGACGTCACGTGCGCGCTATAGGTGAAGCGCACGCTCGGCGTGTCCTGCAGCGGCACCCACGAGCGCGCGTGGATCGCCTGCGACTGGCTGAACATGAAGGGCAGCTTCTTGCCCTCGGTCATCGACGGCTCCAGCCACTGCAGGCCCGAGGCGGTCGGCGCGGTGTGGTAGGCGATGGTGACCTTCTGCGGCTGGGTCGGCGCCTCGATGGTCAGCTTGCTGCCGTAGATCTTGTCGACCGGCGCCAGCGCGTACTGCAGCGGCGCCAGGTTGCCCTTGCCGTCGTCGCCCTGGACCTTCTCGATGGTCAGCTCGCGCGTGTCCAGCACCAGTTGCTTGGCGCCCTTGTCCTTCCAGTCCAGCGTGTAGGTGGCGGTGCCGCCGATCTGCTTGCTGTCGAAATCCAGCTTCAGGTCCAGCGCCAGGTCCTTGATCACGACCTTGGACGGCTCGGCGTAGGAGCTTTCGTCGTGGCTGCGGTCGGCGGGTTTCACGGCGGCGGCGGGCGCGGGCTTGGCGGCGGGAGCGGCGGCCTCGGTGGGCGCCTCGCGGGAACACCCGGTCGCGATGACCGCGGCCAGGGACAACAGCAGGAACGGGGAACGCATGGCGGACAGCACCGGTTCGGGGAAAACCCGCAGTTTACCTTGAAGGCTGGGAGTGGGGATTCGGGAATGGGGCATCGTAAAGCGCAGCAGCCCGCTTCACCAACCCCGAATCCCAATCCCGGGCTCTTGAATGGCTGCGGGCGAAGCCGGCTGCTTCCATCATCGTCTTCAGCGCGTCCTGCGGCGGATGCGTGCGCCGGCTCCGCCGGACCGCGCGTCGGGACTGAAGTCCCTCCCACAAGGGCAGCCCAGCGCCGCGATCGGTCAGCAACCGATCGCCCGCTCTTGCGATTCCCCAATCCCCATTCCCGAATCCCGGCTTCTCAGATCTTGTAGCCGGAATGGATCGCGACGATGCCGCCGGTCAGGTTCTTGTAATGGCTGCGCGCGAAGCCGGCCTCGGCCATCATCGCCTTCAGCGCGTCCTGCGGCGGGTGCTTGCGGATGCTCTCGGCCAGGTACTGGTAGCTGTCGGCATCCTTGGCGAACAATTGGCCCAGCCGCGGCAGGATCTTGAACGAATGGAAGTCGTAGAGCGGCTTGAACCAGTCGGCGGTGACCTCGGAGAACTCCAGTACCCGCGCCTGCCCGCCGACCTTCAGCACCCGGTACATCTCGCGCAGCGCCGCATCCTTGTCGGTGACGTTGCGCAGACCGAAGGCGATGGTCACCAGGTCGAAGCTCTGGTCCGGGAACGGCAGCGCCTCGGCATTGCATTGCACGTAGTCCAGGCCCGCGACCAGGCCGCGGTTGGTCAGCCGGTCACGGCCCACCGAGAGCATGCCGGCGTTGATGTCGCCCAGCACGATCTCGCCGTCGGCGCCGACCCGGTCCTTCAGCAGCGCGGCGATGTCGCCGGTGCCGCCGGCCAGGTCGAGCACGCGATCGCCCGGCTTGACCTGCGCGGTGGCGACGAAATAGCGCTTCCAGGCCCGGTGGATGCCCAGGCTCATCAGGTCGTTCATCAGATCGTAGTTGCCGGCGACCGAGGTGAACACCTCGCCGACCAGCTTCTGCTTGTCCTTGGCGGCGACGTCGCGGAAGCCGAAATGGGTGGTGCCTGACTTGTAGGGAGATTCGCTCATGCCGGGATTATCGCACTGCCGGCCGCTCCGTGGCGGTCAACCGGCCGCGCGGCGGATGACAGCCCTGGCCGCCTGGGCCAGACTGCGTAGCCACACTCCCAACCGGCCCGCACGATGCTGACCACCCCCGACTACCGCGCCCTGCTCGCCACCGCCATCGCCGAAGCCCGCCAGGGCCTGGCCGAAGGCGGCATCCCGATCGGCGCGGCGCTGTACCACAGCGACGGCCGCCTGCTCGGCTGCGGCCACAACCGCCGCGTGCAGGAGGGCGACCCCTCGGTGCACGGCGAGACCGACGCGTTCCGCAAGGCCGGCCGCCAGCGCCGCTACAAGGACACCATCATGGTCACCACGCTGGCGCCGTGCTGGTACTGCAGCGGCCTGGTGCGCCAGTTCAACATCGGCACCGTGGTGGTCGGCGAGTCGGTCACCTTCCAGGGCGGCATCGACTGGCTGCGCGAGAGCGGGGTCAACGTGATCGACCTGCACAGCCAGGAATGCATCGACCTGCTCGGCGGCTACATCGCCGCCAACCCGGACGTGTGGAACGAGGACATCGGCGAGGACTGAGCGCCGCGCGGGGCCGGGCGCAACGTCCCGCGACAGCGCAGCGCGGTCTCGGCTGGCCGCCAGACCGGGCAGGGCGACCGATCGGGCCACCCACCGTGCGTACAGCGCGCCGCCCTGCCCCCGCCGCGTCCTCCGCATAGCCAAGCGCGACGGCACGGCTGGCAACGCCCCGGGGCGTCATCGCTGGCGCGCAGTAAGGCCACAGGTCGAATGTTATATTATTTCAATATACCGAACATCTCTCGCGCCACATGCCGCCTGCTGCCCTCGCTTCGCCCGCTTCCCCCGTCGTCCCCGCAGCGCCGGCCGCGCGCCTGACCTCGATCGACCTGCTGCGCGGCACGGTGATGCTGCTGATGCTGCTGGATCACGTGCGCGAGACGTTCTACATGCAGCACCAGATCGGCGACCCGATGGACGTGGAGCGCACCGCGCCGGCGCTGTTCGCGACCCGCCTGCTGGCGCACCTGTGCGCTCCGGTGTTCGTGTTCCTGACCGGGCTGTCGGCATGGCTGTACGCGGCGCGGCAGCCGCGCGGCCGCGCCGCGGCGGCGGCGTTCCTGCTCAAGCGCGGGCTGTTCCTGATCGTGCTGGAGCTGACCCTGGTCAACCTCGCCTGGACCTTCGCCTTCCCGCCGCAGGTGCTGTACCTGCAGGTGATCTGGGCGATCGGCCTGAGCATGCTGGCGCTGGCGGCGCTGCTGTGGCTGCCGCGGCCGCTGCTGGCCCTGTTCGGCGCGCTGCTGGTGGCCGGGCACAATCTGCTCGACGGCGTGCATGTGCAGGGCGACGGCGCACTGGCCACGGCCTGGGCGGTGCTGCACGACCGCGGCTGGCTGCAATTGGGCGACCTGCGCCTGCGCACCTCGTATCCGCTGCTGCCGTGGATCGGGGTGATCGCGCTGGGCTATGCGGCCGGCCCCTGGTACGGCACCACCAGCACCGCGCCGGCGCAGCGGCAGCAGCGGCTGCTGGCCTGCGGACTCGGCGCGCTGGCGCTGTTCCACCTGCTGCGCTGGCACAACGGCTACGGCGATGCGCCCTGGCAGGCCCAGGACGACCTCGCGCATACCGCGATGAGCTTCTTCAACCTGACCAAGTATCCGCCGTCGCTATTGTTCCTGCTGCTGACCCTGGGCGTGGGCCTGCTGTTGCTGCGCCTGTACGAACGGCCGCGGCTGGCGCGGGCGCTGGCGCCATTGGCCGCGATCGGCGCGGCGCCGATGTTCTTCTACCTGCTGCACCTGTACGTGCTGAAGCTGCTGTACCTGGCGGCGCTGGCCTTCTGGGGCGCCAACCACGGCAGCCTGTTCGGCGTGGACAGCGTGGCGGCGCTGTGGGCGATCGCCGCGGCGCTAGGGCTGGCGCTGTACTGGCCCACCACCGCGTTCGCGCGGCTGAAGGCGCGCCGCCGCGACCTGGCCTGGCTGCGCTATCTGTAACCGCGGCGTGGCGGCGCGATTCATCGCCGTGCAACGCCGGCATGCTGCACTGGCGGCCCTGTCCGTGTCTGGAGCCCCGCCATGCCCATCCGCCTGCCGCGCCTGCTGCCGATCGGCCTGTTGCTCGCCGCCACTACTGGCTGCGCCACCGCCGCCAGCCAGCGCGACGCCTGGGTGGTGCAGCAGATCCACGACTACAACCATCCCTATGCGGCGCAACACGCCGAACTGGACACCAAGATGGCGACGATGGCCGGCAGCGCCTACGCGTTCTACCGCGGCACCGACCATCTGTTCTACCAGGACATGAAGACCCTGCCGGGCTCGCTGTGGACCTCGCCGCAAACCGGCTACACCTGGCTTGGCGGCGATACCCACCTCGGCAACTTCGATGCGGCGCGCGACAGCAGCGGCAAGGCGGTGTTCAAGGTCGCCGACTTCGACGAAGGCCACCTGGGCCAGTACGTGTGGGACCTGCGCCGGCTGGCGGCGAGCATGGTCCTGGCCGGGCGCGACAATGGCCTGTCCGACAGCGACATCGGCGACGCCATCGACACGATGGTCGGCGCCTATCTGGACAAGATCGGCGACTTCAAGGGCAGCGATGCCGAGAAGAGCTTCCAGTTGAGCAAGAGCAACACCAGCGGCGTGGTGGCCAAGGCCATCGACAGCGCCGACGGCAAGAGCCGCGGCAGCCTGCTGTCCAAGTACACCGCGGTCAGCGGCGGCAAGCGCCAGTTCCAGAACCTGGACAACCTGGTCGCGGTGGACGCCAGCACCGCCTCGGCGGTGGCCGCGGCGATGAACGGCTACATCGGCTCGATCGCCGCGTCCAAGCGCTATGCCAGCAGCTACTACGCCATCAAGGACGTGCGCCAGAAGCTGGGCTCGGGCACCGGCAGCCTCGGCCGCCTGCGCCTGTACGTGCTGATCGAAGGCCCGAGCGTGGCGACCAGCGACGACGTGATCCTGGAATGGAAGCAGGAAGCGGCCAGCGCGGTCGCCGTGGCGGCACCGTCGCAGATGCCGGCCTCCAGCTACGCCAACAACGAGGCCGCGCGCGTGGCGCGCACCGCCAAGGCGCAGACGCTGGATGCGGACGTGCTGATCGGCTACACGAGCGTGGCCGGCATGCCGTTCTACGTGCACGAGAAGTCGCCGTTCCAGGAAGACCTGGACCCGACCGCGCTGAGCAGCGCCGGCAAGCTCGCGACCGCGGCCACCTACCTGGGCCAGGCGCTGGCCTCGGCGCACGCGCTGTCCGACCAGGACTACGACGCGAACGTGGTGCCCTACAGCATCGACAAGCAGATCGACCAGGCGGCCACCAGCAAGAGCGGCCTGAAATCGGAACTGCGCCAGTTCGCGTTCGATTACGCCGCGCAGGTGCAACTGGACTGGCAGGGCTTCGTGGCCGCGTACCAGGCGGGGACGCCGCTGTACTGAGTTCGCCGGCAACTGCGAATGGCGCGCACTGCGCTGCGGCGGCGGCCATGGTGAAAGGGCTTCTTGTAGGAGCGACTTCAGTCGCGACGGGACTTGCAGATAACGCCTCGTCACGACTGCGGTCGCTGCCACAAGAGAGGCCTGCGCCTCGGGGAATGCGCGTCGCCAGAGGGCAAGCTAGTACAGCAGTGACTATGCGCGCGCTTGTAGATACCGTCTTCCGCTCTACCAGGCAAGGGCCTTATGAGGGTCGAAGGGCGTGCGTGATTTGAGCACGCCGTAGGCGATATGCAGCAGCTTGCGCATGGCGGCGCAGA
>Ga0065704_10071248_pt1 | contig 12252 bp, 11 predicted proteins | sample SwiRhicommuniRL2_FD_59091 | JGI IMG/M metagenome (GOLD analysis project Ga0065704, IMG submission 59091) | Switchgrass rhizosphere bacterial communities from Rose Lake, Michigan, USA - RL2 v2 (version 2) | ecosystem: Host-associated > Plants > Roots > Rhizosphere > Soil | place: East Lansing, MI
ACCCTGCCCGACGCCATCCGCGACGAGTTGCAGGCGCCCGATCCGGTCGCCATCGACACCGCCTCGGCCGAGCTGAAGGACGGGCAGAACCACTGCCCGAAGTGCGGCGCCACCGACATCCGCCACAAGCTGGGCAGCGATGTGCTGGTGTGCCTGTACTGTCGCCACGAATGGGTCGGCGCGCGCGTCGAGGAAGCATTCGGTTTCGGCCAGGGCCATGCGGACCTGCGCGGCACGATCATCGCCTCCGGCGCGCGCGACATCGCCGCCGATGCCGCCGTCCTGATGACCTTCAAGTGCACCGGCTGCGGCGCCGAGGTCACCATCAACACCGGGAGCGCGATGACCGCGCGCTGCCACTGGTGCCGCCACGTGTTCGGCGTGAACGAACAGATCGCCAACGGCGCGGTGCCGGACGCGGTGCTGCCGTTCCACATCAGGAAGGACGATGCCGTCGCGCGCATCCGCCAGTTCGTGGACAAGCGGAGGATGTTCGCGCTGAAAGCGTTCAAGGAGCAGTTCACGCCGGAGAACGTCGTCGGCGTGTACCTGCCCTACATGATCGTGGACGGCAACGCGAGCGCGGAGGTCGCCGGCAAGGGCGAGATCCTCACCCGCACCTACACGCGCGGCACCGACAAGAACAAGAAGACCTACTACGACGCCGACGTGTACCAGGTGGAGCGGGCGGTGGATTTCACCGTGGACGACCTGCCGCTGGAATCCTCCACCGAGCGCGGCAACCTGGATACGCGCGTCAACACGCAGAACATCATCAACACCATCCTGCCGTTCGATACCAAGAACGCGGTGAAGTGGAACGCGTCGTACCTGGCGGGCTTCACGTCCGAGAAGCGCGATACCGATGTGGAGCAGCTGCGCCCGCGCCTGGAGGACCAGCTGCTTTCCATCGCGCGCGCGCAGGTGGAAGGGTCGGTGCACCGCTACGACCGGGGCGTGCGCTGGGAACAGGAACGTCTTGAAGTCCATGGGACGCGCTGGGTGTCCATGTACCTGCCGGTGTGGCTGTACTCGTACCACCAGCCGGGCAGCAATGGCGGCATGCTGCACTACATCGCGGTCAACGGCCGCACGGGCGAAACCATGGGCAGCGTACCGGTGCAGCACTGGAAGCTGCTGCTGGCGGCGCTGACCGTGGGCACATTCCTGGAGGGCATCGCCCTCACGATCATCTGGGCGGGCGCATGAGCGACGACAGCGGTCTATGGCTGCTTGCACTGGGTCCGGCGGGCGCCAGCGCCCTGTACTGGGCGCTGTACCGGTATTACCGCAATACCGACAAGTCGCACGCGTTCGAGCGCGAGACGGAGATCGTGGCCAAGCCGGTGACCGGCGCGGACCGCAAGGTCGACGAGGTCAAGGGCACCCAGCGCACCCGCATCGATGGCGACAATGTGAGCGCCTACCGCCAGCGCGTGCAGCGGGTGCGCGACGACGGAAGCCCATCGTAGGGCGGGCTCCAGCCCGCCATTGCGGACCGTGCGAGATCGCTTTGCCGCATCGACGAACACCGACGCGATGTTCCGCCGAGCAGCCCTGCGGCGGAGGCATCCACACGGCGGGCTTGAGCCCGCCCTACGTCCACCCGGCGTCAGCGACCGAACAGCTTCATCGCGTTGCCGCTGCGGATCTTCGCTTTCTCTTCGTCGCTCAGATCCAGGCGGTCCAGCGCCTTCACTGTGGCGTCGAGGCTGATCTGCGGGTAGTCCGAGCCCAGCAGCACGTGGTCCATGCCCACGTTGCGCAGGGTCCAGAGGAATTCCTCTTCCACAGGAGAGTCGGCCACCACCAGCACGGTGGCGGAGATGTCGAAGTAGAGGTTCTCGAAGCCGAAGCCGTCGGCGGTGCGCGCGAGGGCGAGGATGTTCCAGAAGCGGAAGTTCAAGCCGCCGATGTGGGCCAGGATGAACTTCGTCTTCGGCACGCGCACCACCAGGTTGAACAGTTTTTCGCTGTCACCGGGCAGGATGTTGGCGTTGTCCATCAGCACGGCGATGCCGAGTTCGCCGGCCTTGCGCACGAGGGTTTCCACGCGCGGGTCGGCGACGTCGAAGCCCTGGGTGTGGGCGTGGATCTTCAGTACCTTGACGCCGGCATCGGCGACGCGGGCCAGTTCGGCCAGGGCTGCATTGCCATCGTAGGGGTGGACAGTGGCGATGGGCAGCACGTCGGCATGCGCGGCAGCCAGCGCGATCACGCGGTCGTTGCCGGCGCGGATCTTCGCCAGATCGCCCTGCCGGGCCTGGTGCGGGCCACCGAACCACATCACGCCGATGCCGGAGAGTTCCAGGCCGGCGGCGCGGACGGTTTCGCGGTACTCACGCAGCGAGGCTTCGCCGTCGCGCAGATGGACGTGCACGTCGAACACGGGTTCGGCGGCGATGGCGGTGGTGGTGAACAGGCAGAGGGCCAGGGCCAGCGTGCGCAGCATGCGTCGTCTCGCATCAAAGGGATGTGCGTAGGGTGCCACGGACACGCAGACGACGCCTTCTTCGAAACGAAGCGTCGGCATCCTTCGCCGCGTTTGCCGAGCCGGCGCAGCCCGCGTCCCGTCTATGAAAACTCCAACCCGGCGCGCGCGCGGTGCGCCGCGCGGTAGGCCGTCGGCGTGCAGCCCGTCGCGATCTTGAACGCGCGATTGAACGGACCCAACGAGGCGAAACCGGCGTCGCCGCTGATGTCGAGGATGGTGGCATCGTCGCCCGCATCCTCCAGCCGGCCGCAGGCATAGGCGATGCGGTGGCGGTTGATCATCTGGTTGAAATTCTTCTCGCCCAGCGCCTGGGTGATCAACCGGCTCAGCTTGTGTTCGGCCGTGCCCAGCCGGTGCGCCAGATCGATCACCTTCAGCTCCGGCTCGCGGTAGACCTGCACCACGTCCAACTGGTGCTGCAATGCGCGCAGCAGGCGGATTTCTTCCGCGCCCGGCGGACTGGCCGGTGCACGCGCGGGCGGCGCCGCTTCGGCGAGCGGCCACGGCACGCGACGGCGGTGCCACAGCGCTCCGTGGGTGAACAGGATCATCGCCATCGCGCACAGCGGGATCACCCCGCCCCGCACCTGCGCCAGCCACGGCCAGGTGGTCGCCAGCGCGCCCATCAGCGTGGTGGTCAGCACGCAGCCTGCGAACAGCAGCATGAAGGCCAGCCGTAACCGACGTTCGGCCTGCGGCAGCGTGGTCCAGCCGCCGCGCAGTGCTTCCAGGAAGGTCAGCACCAGCAAGGTGGAACTGGCCAGCGTCAGCAGGCTGCCCAGTCCGAACGCCCAGGGTGACGCCGCCCCCTGTCCACCCAGCGTGGCGCCCCGGTAGGCGGCAATCAGCACCGCCACCCCGGCCGCGACCAGCACATGCACGCGGCGCACGCCGCCTTCGCCGCGGAACAGCGCCCGCGACACCAGCCAGAACCCGTTGCACGTCGCGCTGCCGCCGATGGCAACCGCCCACACCATCCAGGTCGGCGCGCCTTCCATCCACGGCGCCATCAGCGAGAGCGCCATCGAGCCGCTGACCACGGCGAAGATCACCTCGGCATCGCGCTTGGGGCGTTGCCACAGCAGTACCAGCAATGAGGCCACCGCCACCGTGACGGCGACGCCCGTGGTGATGGTCGGCCAGGTCGGCATGGCGGTGTCCTCGTGGGGTCCGCCACAGGGTGCGGCCGCGGGCGTCCAGCGCCAAGCGCCATCGGTCATGGCCGCCGCCAAGCAACGCGCCGAATCCGCACGCACGATCCGGCTGGCCGATTTCCGATCCGGCGAGACGCCTCAGGCAGGCGCCCCGCATCGTGCGGCTCCCTTCCCTGGAGCCGTTGTCATGCCTGTGTCGCCTTCCCTCCCCGCCCCATCCCGTGTGCTCTCGCTGGGGGCCACCGCCTGGTTCGTCGCCGCCACGCTCGGGCAATGGGCCTTCGTGGCCTTCATCGTGCTGTTCTTCGGCGGGCCGGTGCTCGGTGGCGATCTGTCGCCGCTGAACGCCAAGCCGCATGTCACCGGCTATGTGCCGGGGGATGTCGTCGGGAATCTGCAGTTCGTCGGCCACGCGCTGCTGGCCGGGCTGGTGACCTTCGCCGGCGCGTGGCAGCTGGTGCCGGCGCTGCGGCGGCGTTGGCCCACGCTGCACCGGTGGAACGGACGGGTGTTCCTGTCGGTGGCGCTGGTGGTCACGCTGACCGGGTTCTGGCTGGTCTGGGTGCGCGGCTCGCAGCTGGGACCGGCCAGCAATCTGTCGATCTCGTTGAACGGGCTGCTGATCGTGGTCTTCGCGCTGTTGGCCTGGCGCAGTGCGCGGAGGAAGGACTTCCCCGCACATAGGCGGCATGCGCTGCGGGCGTACCTGCTGGTGAACGGGGTGTGGTTCCTGCGCATCGGCATCATGCTGGCCGGGCTGGTGCTGACGCCGTTGGGCATCAAGATCGATTACACGGGCGCGCCCTTCATCCTGGTCAGCTTCGGCAGTTGGATGGTGCCGTTGGCGGTGCTGGCGCTGTACTTCGCCGCGGAACGTTCGCGGCATGCGGGAGTGAAGGTGGCGATGGGCGGTCTGCTGGCGCTGCTCGCGCTGCTCACCTTGGCCGGCAGCGTGGCCGCGATGGCCTTCATGTGGTGGCCGGTGCTCTAAGCACGGCGCGGGACGACCACGCCGACGTGCGGCGCTTGACACATTTCGATGTTTAGCTAACTATCGCATCATGAGTCAGGTCTTCCGCGCGCTTTCCGATCCCACCCGCCGCCAGGTGCTGCAGTTGTTGCGCAAGGGCCCGCTGAGCGCGGGCGAGCTGAGCGACCAGTTCGATGTGTCCAAGCCGACCATGTCGGCGCATTTCGCGGTGCTGAAAGAGGCCGACCTGGTGCATGCGGAAAAGGTCGGCAAATCCGTGATCTATCACCTGAAACTGTCGGTGCTGGAAGACGCACTGCTCGGCTTCGTCCACTCGTTCGGTGCGGGCAGTGCCGTGCCGAAGAAAAAAAAGGAGTCTGCGCGATGAACAGAGAAGTGCTTACCAGTCTGGCGTGGGGTGTCGGCATCGTGGTGCTGGCGTTGTGCGCAACGTTTGCCCGCTCGCAGGGTTATGTCGACAGCGAAATGGTCGATCGCATCGTGATGGGCGCCGTCGGCTTGATGGTGGCGTGGTTCGGCAACCAGATGCCGAAGCGGTTCGTGCCCAGTGCGCGGGCACGGCAGGCACAGCGCGTGGCCGGCTGGTCGATGGCGCTCAGCGGGTTGATCTATGCGGGGTTCTGGGTCGCGGCGCCGAAGGATGTTGCGGTCATCGGCGGTTCGCTGGCGGTACTGCTGGGCATCGCGGTGACGATGGCCTACTGCCTGTCGCTGCGGAACAAGGCGCGGGTGTCGAGGGTCTGAGGCGACGCAACGTCGCTTCCTTCTCCCCGTGCAACCGGGAGAAGGTGCCGAAGGCGGATGAGGGGCGCTTTACCCTCCGCGCACGCAAAGCGCGAACATGCACGACAACCGGCACGCGCCTCATCGTCCACGATCCGGGGTGCGCTGCACTTACCCCGGCCACGCGGCGGCATCAACCCGGCGTCGTGTCATCCGTCCGGGCGGTCGATGCTCACGCCTGCCCGGCGTCGACGGCATCCACCAACCGCGGGAACAGCGGCCTGAAGCCCAGGTCTTCGCGCAACCGGCGACCGTCCATGACGGCGGCGAAGGCTTTCGCGCGTTCGAGATCGGTGCCATCAGGCGGCGGCTGTGCCACCGAAGCGAACAGCGTCGCCAGATCGGGGGCTTCATCATCCACCACGTTGTAGATGCGGTACGCGGGCGATGGTGTGTCCAGCAACCGGACCACGGCCTGCGCCACGTCCGCGTGGTGGCCGATGGACATGCGTTGCGTGGGCGGGAAGGTGCGCATGAATGGCACCACGTCCTGGATGTGCGGATCGCCATCGCCGTAGACGAACGGCAGGCGCAGGATGCGCACGTCCAGGCCGTCGATGACCAGCAGCATGCGTTCGGCGGCGAGCTTGCTCTGCGGGTAGGCATCCACGGGGGTGCAGTCATCGTCTTCCTGCGCCAGGGCACCGCCGTTGGGTCCATAGACCAGGCCGGTACTCATGAACACGAATCGCCCCACTGCTGCCTCGCGGGCGGCATGGGCCAGGTGTTGCGTGCCGAGGTTGTTCACGGCGTGCGCTTCCTCCGGGGTGGCGCCGCGGAAGAACGCCGCGCAGTGCACCACGGTATCCACGCCCTGCACCGCCGCCGGCAGCGAGTCCGCCTGCATCAGGTCGCCGGTGATCAGATGGATGCCGTGGTCCGACAGGTCGGTCGCACGGGCGGGATCGCGCACCAGGGCACGCACGGTGTGTCCGTGCTGCACCAGTCGCTTGGCGAGTCTGCTGCCTACTTTTCCGGTCGCGCCGGTCACGAGTATGTTCATGCGGGCCACGTTAGCCGCTGCATGCGCGATGGCATTGGAAAAAACGGCCATGGGTCGGCGGGTTGCAGCGCGGCGGAACGGCCCACCACAATGCAGGCATGCTCGCCGATCCTGCCCGCCACGCCGTGATGCCCGCCCGGGGCGCCTTGCGTCCGATCCTCACGATGGCGGTGAGTCACTACGCGACCGACCGACAACGCGTGGCGGTGCCGCAGGTGGAGGCGCAGGTGGTGGTGCGTTTCGGGCCGTCGATTCCGGGCGGCGTCGATGTCCATGCGATGGGCGCAAGGCGCCAGGTGCACCGGAAGCTGATCCGTGGCGGCCACCGGGCGGTGCTGGCGCGGTTGCAGCCGGGGACCTACGAGACCGTGCTGGGTGTATCCGCGTCGGAACTGTCGGGCCGCACGGTGCCGCTCGAAGCCCTGTGGGGGCCCGCGAGCGCGCAGCGTTTGAACGAGCAGCTGGCTGAAGCGCCCGATGCGCATGCGGCGGGTGGACTGCTGGAAGCGGCGGTCATGGCGCGCATGGCGGATGGCAAGGTGGCCGGCACGGTGCCGCCATTCCTGCCCATCGCATTGGAGAAGTTGCAGGTGGCCAGCGTGGGCACGGTGGCGCGCGAGCTGGGCGTCAGTGAACGCCATCTGCGACGCGTGTTGCACGAGGTGCTGGGTGTCGGCCCCAAGACGTATGCGCGGCTGAAGCGGTTCGAGCAGGCGGTGCGCGCGGCGCAGTCGGGGGAAGACATCAACTGGTCGGCGATCGCGGCAGATGCGGGGTACTACGACCAGGCGCATCTGATCGCGGACTTCCAGGCGATGGCGGGGTGTACGCCGCGGAGTCTGCTGGCGGAGTTGCGGGAGACTTCCATCGCGTCGTAGGGCTGCGCACGGCCTCCGCCGCGAAGGCATCGCGGTACCGGGCACGTGGGCCCGCCCGCTTAAACCCCTTGTCTTCCCTTTGCATCAACCTCCTGGACATTCACGCCGGGAACCCTGCGATGCATACCGATGCCATCGTGCCAACACGCTTGCCCTGGCTGGGGCTGGTCCTGCTGCTGGCCAGTTGCACGCCGTCGTTGCGCTCGACGGTACAGACCGATGGCCGTCTGAGGCCACCGAGCCCTGCAGTCGAACACGACCTGCAGAAGATCCTCGACAAGCACCGCATCACGACGGCCGGCCTGGGCTTGCTCGTGGACGGCAAGCTCGTGTGGGCGCAGTACCACGGCGATGCCTCGCCCGGGGTGCCCGCCAACGCGGGCACGCGGTTCAACGTTGCCTCCATCACCAAGACGGTGACTGCGGAAACCGCTCTGCGGCTCGCAGAAGCGGGTGAGCTGGACCTCGATGAATCCCTGGGTGCGTATTGGGTGGATCCCGATATCGCCGGCGACCCGCGACTGCAGTCGCTGACCGCACGCACGGTGCTCACGCACACCACGGGCTTTCCCAACTGGCGGTTCTTCCGCCGCGACGGCAAGCTCGCCTTCACTCGCACGCCCGGCGAGGCGTACGGCTATTCCGGTGAAGGGTTCGAATACCTCGCGCGTGCGATCTCCAACAAACTGCAGCGTCCGTTCCCGCAGGTGGTCCGGGAACGGGTGCTTGAACCCGCCGGGATGCAGCATGCGGTGATGGAGGTACGGCGCGACGGGCTGCGCGACGTCGCCCTTCCCGTCGACGATGAGGGCGTGGCGCATGGCGTGTGGTGCCGGCCGAACGGAGGGTGTCGCGGAGAAGGCAGCTATTCCGCCGCCGATGACATGCTGGTGACAGTGCCCGACTACGCGCGCTTTCTCGGCATGGTCGCCCGGGAGGAATCCCGCAACGCCGGCACGCCGTTCGCGCGAAGCCAGGTGCTGGTCGATACCGGTGATGATGCGGTCGTGCTCTGCGGAGACGGCGCGGGCATCGATTGTCCGCGTGCGCAGGGATATGGGCTGGGGTTCCAGGTCATCGAAGATGAGGCGACGCGCATTGTTGGCCATGGCGGCAACGATTGGGCGGAAGTCACGCTGGGGTACATCCGGCTGCCGACGCGTGATGGGCTGGTCATTTTCCTCAACGCGCCGAACCTGCGTGGATTGGCGGCCATGCCGGAACTGGTGGAGCTGCTGGACCCGGACTCGCCCTTCCCCAACCAGTACCGGCGATGGCTGGCGCACGATCTCGCGCAGAAGGCGACGCGCTGAGCTCTCTTGGCCGTGCGGGGTTGGGAATGGCTTGCTGCCTGCGTGGGCGGCAGCTGTCGGTGGCGGGGTGAATGCCGCGCCCTGCATGGGCGTTTGAGGCTTTTTGGTGAAGCGTTGCGTCTTTTTCGCTCTCGCGTGGATCTTTTCCGGTGTCGCGAGACTCTTTTTCGGTGTCGCGACACCCTTTTTGGTGGAACGTTGGACCTTAGTGAGAGACGAGAGACCCTTTTAGGCCGAACGTTGGACCTTGATGTGAGAAGAAAGACCCTTTTTTGGTCTCGCGTGGAAGTTTTTCGGTGTCGCGAGACCCTTTTGGGGTGTCGCGAGACCGTTAGTGAGAGAAGAGAGACCCTTTTAGGTCCAACGATGGGCCTTTGTGTGAGAAGAATGCCCTGTTCGCTGGCCCTGCGTTGTGCGATGGGGGTTCGTCACGCCAGCGACGTTTTCCAATATGCGGCGACGTCGGGGTGGTGGCGGTAGTCGTCGGCGTTCTGGCGCAGGTCGTCCCAGCGTTGGTGGTCGTCCAGCAGGGTGGCCAGGTGCAGGTTGAGGTGGAGGACGCGGTCGCAGGCGTCGGCCGGGGGTTTGCGCATCAACAGGATGCCGGCGCAGTCCACCAGGCAGCGGATCTGGTCCAGGCAGTCCTGGCTTTTGCGTTGGGCGGCGGTGGCGATGCGGTGTAGTTGATCGACGGAGAGCCGGGCGAGCGCGGCATCGGGACACTCGTGGTTCTCGCCTTGGAGGAGGTCGAGGATGGTGGTCAGTGAGGTGTCGCAGGTGCTGTGTGCGACGGCCGCGTCCTGCGGCGGCATTTCATTCGCGGTGAAGTCTGTCATTCCTTTGCTCTTTGCCACTCCGGGGGTTCGGTTTTCCTGCTTCCAGGCATGGCGCCTGGAAGCAGGGCAAAGGTCTTATGGAAACTATTTCGCGTCTACTACGAAGTTCGTAAGTTGGTTAAGCGTGGGTGCTATAAGCCAACAATCAATGCTTGAAAGGCTTTTTCCCGGCTTTCCTAACCTGAATCGGCCTACGCTCTGCTACGCGCTGGTGAAGCTGCTCTATATCTCCTCTCACAGAGACTATCCATGGATATAAATCGTCTGAGACAGTCGGAAAGACTCTACTGTCCTCTGCTCTAAGTTGCGTAAGAAGTAGATTGCATATCTTCATCCATCCTTGGTAGGTCTTGAGCGCTTCTTCTCTTATGGAGATTGACACCGCCTCGTTGGTAAGAGCCGTTACGAGGGCAAGCTGAGACACATAGACATTATCACTGAACACCAACCTCAGATGGGCTGACCCAGCGGGACTAATACGAATCAGCGTCTCGTCGCGCAAGTCTCTCTCAGATGGATCATAGGCTTCGAGCAAAGCCCTAGCGAATAGCCGATCCACGTAGTACCTAAAAGTCTCCCTATGAACACCAAGGGAGTGAAACTTGTCCCAAAGTTGAGAAACGCTAACAAATCTGTCACGGGTCGACGATGCCTTCTCGTCCACCAAAGACAAGAATCTCAGCATGTAAAGCAACATAAACGGGGAGGCTAAAGTTCCAGCGGGCCTTGCAAATACATTAATTAGAAAGTTGTGCTTGTCCTCGTCATAGATTGTCCCCTTCTGAAGGACAAGTGCGGTCATAAGATTAGTTCTCTTCGGCCTTACCTCGCCTTTCGCGACATACATGCGAAGCAGCTCTTCGAGCCCTATCCATGGCGATGAGAGAACCTCCCCCGACAGCTCAAGACTTCTTCTCACATCGTAGTTGCATAGCCTGCCAATCACCGCGGTAATGTCGGAAGTCGATACGAAAATAGACTCAACCGCCGCACAGAACGATTGAATATCATCAATCGTTAACCTCATACCCTGACCGACCAACGCACTCTTTCCTTTTGCATCCCCAGTATCCCTGAGCTCCGATTGCAGCACGTCAAGTCGCTTAGCAAACACATCCTTCAAACTCGGGACTGGCAGAAAAAAGGCGCGGGAATGAAAGCTCTGGAGCGGCCCCGCCTTACTGAGCGACCAAACGGTAGTGTCAGTGACCGGACACAACATGAATGAAGCAACGCTCGTCGATAGCCCTACCGCGTACTGGAAAACCTTGTCTTGGGTTGACCTCGGGAGGTGGTCAACGTTGTCAAAAACCAAGACAGGAAGCCTTTGTTGACCCACTAGCGATCGCTTCAAAAGTTCAATCAGATACTCGCGAGGTTGATCCCGCCTAAATACCGAAAGATCTTCACCAAATCGCTGACGAAATCCCTCACGATCACGCTTATACAAGGGCGCCAACTCGCCGGTACTCATTCGGTTGTACATAGGCCAGAAGGCACCACGTAACTGATCGTAGGTTGGCACTGGGCCGAACAGTTCACGCTCAGCCTGCCTTATCAGTTCGCCAGACATCCAATCAGTCAGATGAAAGTCAGAACCTTCGCTCTTCAGAAGATCAACACTAAGATGAAGGACTCTATCCTTCAAATTCAAAGGAAGTATCTTTGAGAAGAATCGATCAATAAAAGTCGTCTTTCCTGAACCCTTATTTCCGACAAGAAGAACAAATTCTCCGCTTCTTAGCTCTACCGAACTTTCGATGAGGCCTTGAAGATTTCCAGGATTGGACACGTCTATCGTGTCCAATCTTCTTAGAGCCCTATCGATAAGATCATTCACGATCTTCTCAAAAGCTACGTCCGTCTCCTTGCTTGCGCGCGTCTCGACAAAGCATTCAATCAACGCTTTTTTGGAGTTGGTGTTGATTTTTATGAAAGATTTACGAAATAGCTCGCTCAATGAGAACGCAAGCTCAGAGACTTGAGGAACTCGCTTCTGACTTCTATCCAGAGCACGGTAGTAGGAAACAGCGACCGGGATCTCGCCAGCTTCCTTTTCCCGAAGAAAGCTCGCCAGTCTGTGCTCCTGTAAGCCAGCTTCAGACATGAAGTCATAGAACTCAGCCCAAGAATCAACTATCGCGTCAAGTGATGGAAAAACTACTGCAAGCCCCTCATTCGGTGGCTTCCCATCGCTCCTTGACGCCAAGAACATGATCCACTGATGGCCGTTCGTCACCAGACCAATTGCTGACCCAAACCTAGCGGCGTATCCGATCGCCTGACTAATGCCATCCGCAGCGCCTTTAAGAGCCGAACCATCTAGGGCAACAATCGCCATCTGTGCTTGCTTTACAGAGCAAAGCTCCAAGCCGTCCCTTTTCGCTTCTAGCACAGCCCTGCATCTTCCAGAGCTGAAGAATGCGTAGTCCGCAAAGCCCGCGCCCTCTATATACGGCTCTACTCGTATCGCATCCTTTCTCCAATCAAGTTCTTGAATCAAGAACTCATCGATCACATGGAAGCGGGTCTGTGCTTCATTTCCATCCTTCCCCAATGAAAGCTTGTAGTTCTCGATACGAGCTCGCAGACCAACTTCCTTAGCAGATGATGCAGATAACGTCTCCATGCCCCCTCCATCGTTGCTTAGGCAAACTCTACGCCGGGACCATGCCTACGGTCGAACTCGGTCCATACCCAATAAACGGATGAATCGCCCCCCATATGCCAAGCGGGATAAATAGAACAGCGATAGCCATCGCTCGGCCTACCCGCTAATGTTTCCCCCACGCCCTCCGTT
>Ga0065704_10001519_pt1 | contig 12243 bp, 11 predicted proteins | sample SwiRhicommuniRL2_FD_59091 | JGI IMG/M metagenome (GOLD analysis project Ga0065704, IMG submission 59091) | Switchgrass rhizosphere bacterial communities from Rose Lake, Michigan, USA - RL2 v2 (version 2) | ecosystem: Host-associated > Plants > Roots > Rhizosphere > Soil | place: East Lansing, MI
ATCAGGCATTGGAAGGAAGGCTGCAAATATTTGCGGGCAAAGAGAATTATGATGGCTCAATCAAGTCTGTGGACACTGGAGATCTGCCTGTCACGTGGATTTCTTGCAAGTCATTTTTAGGTGGAAAGCTGTTCTGGAATGTTGGAATTACCAAGGCAGCCAGAGGTGCGGATGTTGTTGTTTTGGGATTGAACCCTCGTTTGATTGACTCATGGTACTTGACTGTCTTACGCCGTTTGCAGGGCCGTAAAGTCGTGCTGTGGGGGCATTGTTGGCCGCGGACCGGGCGGAAATCCCCGTCTGACGTGATTCGCGGCATGATGCGTCGTTTGCCAGATTCGCTAATCGTATACACAGAAACCGAAGAGAGACTTCTTTCTGGGCGACACACGCGACAGAGTATCCATGCGGCCCGTAACGCCATCTACTATCAGGCTGAGATGCAGCCTGTTGTTTCCGAATCGCTTCCATCGGATGTCATCTATGTTGGAAGGATTGCTCCTGAGAAAAAGATAGCCCATCTCATTCGCTCATTTGCTGTTGCGATACCAAGTATTCCGACGACGTGCTGCTTGCAGATTGTTGGAGATGGTCCAGAGAGAGCCGCGTGCGAATCACTGGCATTCGAGCTTAGGATTAGCGATCGGGTCATTTTCCATGGCCATGTGTCCGATATCGCGAGGCTAAGGCAGCTGTACGCAGAGTCGGTCTGCTCGGTATCGTCTGGGTTTGTAGGGCTGTCGATTACCCAAAGCCTAGGGTTCGGCATTCCAATGATTGTCTCTCGAGACGAACCGCACGCTCCTGAGATCGAGGCACTTGTCCCAGGAGAGAATGGGGCATATTTCGAAACTGATGATGAGACATCGCTTGCTACAGAGATCACTAAATTTGTAGACAGTCGCGAGAAATGGGCTAGCAAGCGAAGTGAGATCTCAGAGCGGTGCCGATCTGCTTATTCGCTTGAACGAATGATCGAAAGCATGGTCAATGCGATCTTGTGAGCATTCGCCCGATCTCGACATGCGCTCAGGCTCAACTCTTAACGCGTTTGATCAGGAACAAATGATGGGAAAGTCAATACTTGCTGTAGATCTTCCTCCCCCTCTCGGCGGGTTATCGAGTGTTAATCTTTCCGTGGCAAATATGGTTAGAGAACGCGCGGATATTGAAGTAATTGATATGATTGGCCCTGGCTCCTCGGGAAACAAAGCCGTATCACTTCGAAAATGCATCAATTATTTCAAGCTTTCTGTTTCGTTATTTCTAGGCTTCAGGAAAGCTCGCAGAGTTTATTTTGTGGCGAACAGCGGCCTTGGTATTTGGCTCAACATTCTCCTGGCGTCGACCTGTCGAATCAAGGGGGTACCATTAATACTTCATCATCATACTTTTGCGTATATACATAATCGCACGCTGGGGATGTCGCTGCTCACCAAGATTATGGGGCGAAGTGTCAAGCATGTCTTTTTGTGCGGCTGTATGGCTGAAAAGTTTCTGTCAATGTACAGTACTAACGGTGATTACCTTGTTGCAATAAATCCAGTTAAACTGACTCAAAATGGCTCATCGCCTTCCTTGACTGATAAATCGCAAGTCGTTTTGGGGCATTTGAGTAATTTAACGGTCGCCAAAGGAGTCCATACAGTATTAGAAACTGCTCTAAAGCTAAAGCAGCTTGGATTGTCAGTGAAGCTGCTTTTAGCAGGACCGGCTCGCACTGAAGTAGAGAAGCAGTTAATTGCTCAGTATCAAATCTCACTTGGAGAGTCACTGGAGTACATTGGACCAGTGTATAACGAGACGAAAGATCAGTTTTTTTCTCAGGTCGACATCTTCCTGTTTCCTACCGAGTATCCCAATGAAGCACAACCATTAGTGCTATTTGAGGCGATGAGCGCCGGGGCCTTGGTTGTCGCGACTCCTTTAGGTTGCATTTCCGAACAACTGAAGGATGTCGGTGTTCTTAGTACCGTTCAAGACTTTACTGAGGTCGTAAGGCAGCGTGTTGAGGATTTAATTCAAAAGCCAAGCATGCGTTCGGAGTGGAGTAATCGATCGCGACAGATGGCACAGCAGTACTCGAGTGATTCGGAAGAGGCGTTTCTTAAGCTTAAGGAGCTGATCATCGCTAATTGACGCTCATGGCAGAATGATCCACGGCTTCTATCTTCGACAACGTCGTATTGAAAGTGTCGTTCCGGCTTCGACCTTCTCCATTGCGTATGACTCAAAGGTCTATCTCATCAACACGTGGCAGCGGAACATTGGCATTATGTCTCTTGTATTCAATCTTCGATGGCTCAATCCTCTAATGGCCAAGCCGATCCTCATTGAGGACGAATTCTGGCTGGCTGCTGGTGCTTTTGTCCACACCGGAGTTTCGATTGAAGGGGAGAGCGTTGTAAGTGCCGGTTCAATTGTCACACGAGGCGCTTGTCCATTGACAATCGTTGCGGTGTCTCCAGCTCGAATTATTAACGCTTGCTTTAGTCAGGTAAGTGAGCGGAATGCGTATGATAAATTGATACTTGGTAATTGCTAGGCAAGTTCCCATGCTAGATGATGACGTTAAAAAAGCAGTCTTCCAGATGCCCGAAGCCTTCTCGCCGCCGGCAGGCTATCGAGAGAGACCTGGCTGGTATTGTCTGATGTGGCTGATTGTGCAGCATACGCTTTTTGCATGGTCTCCCTGGTTCATGTTCGCATGGCGGAGGTGGCTTCTCCGCTGCTTTGGCGCAAGAATTGGAAAGCAAGTAGAAGTACGACCAGGAGTAGTCGTCAAGTTTCCATGGAAACTTGTCATGGATGATTTTAGCAGCATGGCGGACCGAGTGACGGTATACAATCTCGACTGGATTAAGGTTGGCAGCCGCACGGTCATTTCTCAAGACACCTATTTATGTGCCGGCACCCATGACTACACAAGACCATCCTTCCAACTGCTGCTAAGGCCAATCACTATAGGCAGCGAAGTCTGGCTCGCCGCGGGCGTTTTCGTACACCCGGGAATATGTGTCGGGAACGGTGTCGTTGTAGGTGCACGATCAGTCGTGACGAAAAACCTAGAACCTGGAAAAATCTACGCGGGTATGCCTGCCAAGGAGATCGGCCTGCGGCAGATGTCCGCAGACGTTACTTAACGCCTGCGCGCAACCTTACTCCGTCTTACTCTTAAACAGAATCTGTAAAATACGATCCTTCAACTGCTGGAATCCGAAAGAAAGGTAAACGTGTTAACAGAACCGCCTCGTGGCTCCCCCGCAGCGCCTTTGGCGAGCGAGTCCTTTTTGGGGGAGATCTGGCCAAACTAGAAGCAGTTCGCGGATCTGCCGCTATTTATATCCTGCTGCACCACAACAACTGTGCAACTCGGTTAAAAATAGGGGCTTCGCTCTCCTTTGATCAAGAGGTGGTGATATTGTGTTTTCTACGGGTATACATTTTTCGCATACCTGTCATGTTGCTCGGCCATATTTTGGTTTACTAAATAATAGAAGTTGTTCTTGCTACGGGCGTTGTTCCATCCTTAAAGCAACAAAAATATATTCATCTAAATTGGCATTACATTGTTGACGCTAGATAAACAGAGGTGTGGCATGAATACGATTCCAGTCTCAGTACTTGTTCTCACAAGGAATGAAGAGCAAGACTTGCCTGGCTGCCTTGAGTCTATTACTTGGTCGGATGATATCCATCTGTTTGATTCTCGCAGCACTGATCGTACACATGAAATCGCGCGTAGCTTTAACTGTACGATTACAGAGCGCACGTTCGATAACTGGTCAGCGCATCAGAACTGGGGTCTGCAGAATTTACCTTTCAAGTATCCTTGGGTTTTTTATATTGATGCTGACGAGCGAGTGTCGCCTGAATTGGCTCGTCAGATAGCACTGGCTGTTGACACTCCTGGTGACGCAGTGGCATTCCGTGTGGTTCGGCGCGACTTCTTTTTAGGCACACACCTCCGCTACGTTCAAACTTCGTCTAAGTATATTCGATTATTTAAGCCTCAGAATATCCGGTATGAACGTCTGGTTAATCCCGTGACGAAAGTAGATGGACATGTTGGTGATATTGAGGTTGGGCACGATCAGGCATATCTCGACCATTATCCATTCAGTAAAGGAATTGACTTTTGGTTCGAGCGACACAACAAGTATAGTCGTTTGGAAGCTGATCAGATCGTGTCTGATCGCAACAATGGTACAAGATTTAATCTATTGAGCGTCTTATTTGAAAAGGACTTCAATAAAAGACGTTGGCATCAAAAGGAGTTGTTTTATCGTTTACCATTTCGCCCAGCCATCAAGTTCTTCATTCTTTACATACTCAAAAGAGGCTTTCTCGATGGAAAGGCAGGTTGGCTTTATGCTTACCTTCAAGCAACCTACGAACGGATGATTGTGGCAAAACAGTTGGAAATGCAACACCAGAAGGACCGACGCTGAATTTTGGTTTGTCGAACTACGTTTATGAGATTATTCCTTTCTGCGTTTGGATGACGAGTATTTCCACATGAAGATTCTCCTGTACGGCATCAACTACGCTCCCGAGCAAACTGGTATCGGGAAGTATTCCGGCGAGATGGGAGCCTGGCTGGCAGCGCGTGGGCATGATGTGCGGGTGATCACGGCTCCTCCCTATTATCCTGAGTGGAAGATTGGAGCGGGGTATTCAGCATGGAGTTATCGCACTGAGAAAATGGGTGGTGTGACGGTCTTTCGATGCCCGCTTTGGGTGCCGAAGAAGGTGACAGGTTCTGCGCGAATCGTCCACTTGGCCAGTTTCGCCCTCTNCAGCTTGCCGGTTGCGATGCGAAATATCTTCTGGAGGCCTGATGTGGTTTTCACCCTTGAGCCGCCGTTCTTTTGTGCCCCTGCCGCGGTATTGACGGCTACGTGTAGTGGAGCAACATCATGGCTACACGTCCAGGATTTCGAAGTTGATGCAGCCCTGGAACTTGGTGTTCTCAAATTGCCTGGATTGAAGTCATTAGTACTTTGGATGGAGAAGTTCATCACGCGACGTTTTCGAGTTCGCTCCACAATTTCAAAGCGTATGATGGAAAGACTGGAGCAAAAGGCAGGGACCTCTGACGGGAATGTTTTTTTTCCTAACTGGGTTGATGTCGATGCTATCTACCCTCTTGATCGCCAGTCAGTTTTTCGCGATGAGCTTGGATTGTCAGCCGAGACAAAAGTCGCAGTTTATTCGGGCAACATGGGGATGAAGCAAGGGCTTGAGATTGTCATAGAAGCGGCTCGGCTGCTCAAAGATCGTTCTGACTTGAAGTTTATTATGTGTGGTGCTGGAGCCGCGTATGAAACCCTTCGAAAACAGGCGGAGGGACTGGAGAATATCATCTGGATGCCGCTTCAGCCCTTTGAAAAACTCAATGACCTTTTGAACTTGGCGGACTTGCATTTACTTCCACAACGGGCTGATGCGGCTGATCTGGTCATGCCTTCCAAGTTGACCGGGATGCTGGCAAGTGGTCGACCAGTCTTAGCAACTGCTTTACCTGGAACTCAGGTTTACGAACTCGTTGAGAAGGTTGGCAAGGTGGTTCCGCCTACCAATGAGCAGGCGTTTGCAGAAGCGATTCTGGAACTCATCGACGCTCCGCAAGGTTCAAAGGAGCTTGGATTGAACGCGCGCCGGATCGCCGTCGAAGAGTTAGCGATCGGCCCCATTCTTCAGAAATTTGAAGAAACATTGGTAGCAACGCGCAGCCTTCGTCGAGCCCGTGTTCCGGTCCAGGAAACTCGTTGAAGCGAAACGTATTATGAGTTGCTGATTTGAAATGGCGTTTCATTTTGTTGCAAGAAGGCAACATTGAGAATCCACGTTTGCAAATGAGTTCAAGGATCGTCAATTATTCCAACAGAAATTCGTAAATTGGGCAGCATTTTACTGTTGTTTGCTCGCAATTCACCTTAAGTACTAAGAATCTCATTTTCACCCTTTTCTGAGACTTCGTCTGTCGGGACTGTCAGGCGACTTGATTGAGCTAGTTATCTATGAAGGAATTCTCACAAGATCGATCGGCCCGCATCTTTGTTACCGGCCATCGTGGCATGGTTGGATCAGCGATCACGCGCTATCTGAAGTCACAGGGATTTTCGAACCTGCTTCTGGCTTCACGACAGGAGCTTGATCTCAAGAGTCAGGCTCAGGTCAACGAGTGGTTTGCAAAGAATCGACCGGAATACGTCTTTCACGTGGCCGGGACTGTCGGTGGAATTCTGGCGAACTCAACTCGCCCTGCGGAGTTTCTTTACGACAATATCATGCTTCAGGCGAATGTGGTTGAGGCTTCGCAGAAGAATGGCGTCAAGAAGCTTTTGTATCTCGGAAGCTCGTGTATCTATCCTCGGGATTGCCCACAGCCGATTAAAGAAGAGTATCTTCTGACGGGCCCGCTGGAGCAGACGAACTATGCGTACGCATTAGCGAAAATCTCAGGCGTCAAGGCCTGCCAGGCCTACCGTCAGCAGTATGGCAGCGATTTCATTTCTGCGATGCCCACCAACCTGTATGGCACTGGTGATAACTTTGACCTGAAGAATTCGCACGTCCTTCCTGCCCTGATGCGTAAGTTTCATGAAGCAAAACTGCAGGGAGATTCTCACGTCACGATCTGGGGAACTGGATCTGCAATGCGTGAGTTTCTTCATGTGGATGATTTGGCTGCGGCCTGCTTTTATCTGATGGAGCATTATTCGGATCCGGAGACGATCAACGTTGGAACCGGTGAAGATGTTACGATCAAGCAGCTGGCGATGACGGTAGGTTCGATTGTGTACCCTGAGGCACAGCTTCAGTTCGATACGACCAAACCGGATGGAACGCCTCGCAAACTGCTGGATGTTTCACGTTTGGCAAAACTGGGATGGAAGGCCTCTACTTCGCTGGAAGACGGGATTCGGTCGACCTACCGGTGGTTTCTGGAAAATCACGAAACACTGCGGACATGATCTTTCTTCCATTCAATTTCAATGACGTTCACTATTTGATGACGACTCTAGAAGGTTAACGAAATGTCTCTTGAACAGTATCAGGACGTACCGCTCAATGGCAAAAAAGCCCTTATCACAGGGATTACCGGTCAGGACGGTTCGTATCTTGCCGAGCTTCTGCTCTCCAAAGGTTATCAGGTTTGCGGGACCATCCGCCGGTCATCGTCCTTCAACACGAAGCGCATTGACCACATTTATCAGGATCCGCACGAGAGTGATGTCCGTCTGAAACTCGTCTACGCGGATCTCAATGATGCGTCTTCTCTGAACAAGATTCTGAAGACGTTTCGTCCTGACGAGATCTACAATCTGGGGGCACAGTCGCATGTTAAAGTCTCCTTCGAAGTTCCAGAATACACGGCTGAAGTGACTGGCCTGGGAGCGATTCGTCTTCTTGAAGCAATGCGAGATTTGGATCTGGATGCCAAGTTCTATCAGGCCTCGTCTTCGGAGTTGTACGGCAAAGTTGTTGAGACTCCGCAGAAGGAAACGACACCATTCTATCCACGCAGCCCGTATGCTGCCGCGAAAGCCTATGCCTTCTACATCACGATGAACTATCGTGAGTCGTATGACATGTTCGCGGTTAACGGAATTCTGTTTAATCACGAGTCTCCACGACGCGGTGAAACTTTCGTGACCAGAAAGATCACTCGGGCTGCTGCGAAGATTGCTTTGGGCCTGCAAGACAAACTTTACCTTGGTAATCTGGACGCCAAACGCGACTGGGGATTTGCTGGTGACTATGTCGAAGCCATGTGGCTGATGTTGCAAGCTGACAAAGCGGACGATTATGTTGTCGCAACTGGCGAAACCCACACAGTCCGGTCGTTCTGTGAACTATCGTTTGCTCTTCTCGATATGCCCCTGACCTGGGAAGGCGAAGGCAGTAAGGAGAAGGGGATTGGTCCAGATGGACGCGTTCTGATCGAAGTTGATGAAGCCTACTTCCGACCAGCTGAAGTCGACCTGCTGCTTGGTGATTCGACCAAGGCACGTAAAGAGCTCGGTTGGACACCTAAAGTCGATCTGCCAACGCTGGCGAAGATGATGGTCGAGTCAGACTACAACGACCTCGCCAAGAAGAGCGGACGATCGGCGATGTAATTTCCTCGGTGTGGCCACTCAATCGCGAGTAGATTTTGCTCCTGATCTGTGGTCCGAGTTCAATCAGTTATCAATTTCGCCTGCGTTTTCGTGATTATTCAGACGTGAGAGCCTTAATGAATGGCTCTCACGTCTTTTTTGTTTCCGGGGCTTCTGAATCGGCAGCCACGACTGGTGTAATGGCGATAATCAAGTCAGCGGCGAACTTAAAGCAACAGATTCGCGGACGTGATCAAGTCTGTTCAGTTCGAATGCCGGCGAGAACGCCAGCCATCCAGATCATTTCGAATCCGAAGTCGTTGGACAACCAGACTGTCAGAAGAAAAAACGAGGTAATCAGGAACATTGAAGTTGATGTGATGGCCATGACGGACCAGTATCGATCCGTACGCAGGCTTAGTCCGGTCCAGACGGTCGTCATCAAAAAAACGAGCAGAGCCGTGATACCCAACCAGCCAAATCGAAGGCCGATCAGCAGGTAGGCATTGTCGACCCACTTGAACGCGTCGAGAGTGCGCGGATCGCGTGGCATTCTTGGAACCTCGAGGGGGAATTTCCGTGTCGCGTAGCTCCCGTGTCCCAACATGCCTCCATTTCGCAAAGAAGGCCAGTAAACACGGTAAAGCCAGATGCGCGACATGCCGCTGCTGATAGGCACCATCTGGCCATCAATTTCGATTTCATTAACGACGTCGCCAGCAGCAATGGCAGTCTCTTTTGCAAAGTCGACTGGGTTTTGCATGACGAAGAACGCCAGCACTGCAATGCCTGCGACTGTCACAATGCGAGCCCAGGTGAAACTAAAGGCGAGGGCAACGACTGGCATCGCGAGAAACGCCAGAACAGGTGACCGAGATACGGTTGCTATGCATCCAAGAAATGCAATGAGAATTGTTCCGCAGAGTACCACCTTTTGAGGTGTGGAAGACACTGTGCGCCACAGATAAATTGGCCAAGGCAAGAGAACTATCAGTTGCATGGCGAAGAAAATGGGATGGATTGAATTTCCAAAGGCCCTGACCAGTCCGAATCGTTTTACCCCTCGCGGTATGGTTTGAATTGGTCTCCCAAAAATCAAATCCCAGACATTTATCGGGGTTGGCAATTCCACGATCAAGGAAGCAGACATCTCCACGATGACGGCAGCAGACATCAGAATGATCGCACCGCAGACAAACCAGCCGAGAATCACGGGGTATTCGTTTCTTCTTAACGCGTACCTGCCGCAGACGTAAGGGAGCGCCCATTCTCCGTAAGCTCGTAAGGCGGAGAGTTCCCCAAGGCCGTGATAGTAGTCAGAAGCTGTGTGGACGATAACAAGGGCAGCGACAGCGAAGTCGAGAGGGATCAGGGGTGACTTGATACGCCACGGGTATCGAACTGCATAAGTGATGATCGAGATCGCAGCGACCGTGGTGCGTATGGAGAAAGGCATACCGAGAAATTCATACTCCAGCCAGTCGGGGAACAGGAGACTGACCACGACAGCAACGCCGAGTCCGAGTTCTGCACTTTTCCAGAATGCGAAAACAGCTCCGACGATCAGACTGACGACGACACCAAGCAGCCAACCCATCTGTGGATCAAGCAATCCTGACATGTTTTTCCTGTCTTGAAACCCCTAACAACGAACATATCGCGATAGTAGTTAATGAACATCGTCTTTGGCTCCGTCAAACGAAGAAAATTTGCGAACTTATCACAGGAGATGATCATTGCTGCCTCCTCACGAGACATGGCAGGATGTTTGCTGAATACATTTTCGGGCACAGAACCGTGAAGATGGTTGGACAGCGAGCGGTTCGTCAGCTAACGTGGAATCTGTCAAAATTTCATGCGCGAAGGTGGCATGTCCCGGCACCTGCGACCAGTATCTCTGATGAGACTCAGAAGGATAAGATCATGTCCGTAGATAACACGTTCTCGACGTCGCGACGACAGTTTTTAGCCACGACAGGTGTGACTGCTGGCGCTCTGATGACTGCCAGCAACCTGTCTGCTTCTGTCTATGCCGGCGAAGATAACACGATTCAGGTTGCGCTCGTTGGTTGCGGAGGCCGTGGGACGGGTGCTGCTCTCAACTCGCTGTCGGTTAAGGATGGAAACCTCAAACTGGTTGCCATGGGCGATGTTTTCCCGAACAATATCGACAGTGCTCACAACGCTCTCAAAGGCAAAAAAGAAGTCGCTGAGATGATCGATGTGCCCGATGAGCGTCGCTTCGTCGGCTTCGATGCTTATAAGAGTTGCATGGATTGCCTCAAGCCAGGTGACATTGTCATCCTCGCGACTCCTCCGGGATTCCGCTGGGTTCACTACACATACGCCATCGAAAAAGGCCTGAACGTTTTCATGGAGAAACCAGTGACGATTGACGCTCCGACGTCGGTTCGTTTTCTGGAGATTAACAAGAAGGCTGTCGAAAAGAATCTCAAAGTTGCTGTCGGTCTGATGTGCCGACACTGCGATGCCCGTAAGGAGCTTCTCAAGAGAATCAACGATGGGGAAATTGGCGAAATCACCATGCTGCGTGCTTATCGCATGGCTGGTCTGACGGCTTCTGCTCACACTCGTCCGCAGCGCGGGAACAAATACACCGAACTGGAGTATCAGATCAAGAACTTCCACAGCTTCCTGTGGCTGAGCGGTGGGGCGGTCAGTGACTTCCTGATTCACAACATCGACGAAGCCTGCTGGATGAAGGGGAAATGGCCTGTCAGCGCGATCGCTCTGGGCGGACGTCATTATCGCGGCGACTACATCGATCAGAACTTCGATACCTACGCCATGGAATACACCTTCGATGACGGTGCCAAATTGTTCGTCGATGGCCGCACGATTCCAGGCTGCCAGAACGAGTTCGCCAGCTTTGCTCACGGGACCAAGGGTGTCGGCGTGATCTCGACAGCCGGTCACTGGCCTGCTCACTGTGCGATTCACAAGGGGCAGTCAATCACCGACGCGACCAAGACCTGGGCGTTCCCACAACCAGAGCCGAACCCTTATCAACTCGAGTGGGATCACTTCATTACCGCGATCCGCGACAACGCAGCGTACAACGAAGTGGAACGCGGCGTGATGGCGTCTGCTGTGACGTCTATGGGACGCATGGCTGCACATACCGGTCAGGAAATCACGCTGGAGAAATTCATGAAGCATGATCATGAGTTTGCGCCGAACATCGCGAATCTGACGGCTGACGGCCCTGCTCCGCTGCAGATGAATGAGAATGGCAAGTATCCGGTTCCATCGCCAGGGATCGTCATTGATCGCGAGTATGCCTAGTCATGACGATCGGTCTGAAGCTTTTCGATTTGACGGGTAAGACCGCAATCGTCACAGGTGGTTCCAAGGGCCTTGGATTTTCCATGGCCCAGGGACTCGCCTCTGCGGGAGCGAATATCGTTCTCGTCAGTCGAAATGTCGAAGAAGCTCAACAGAAGGCTCAGGCCCTCGCTGACCAGTTTGGCGTTCAGGCGATGGGCCTTTCTGCTGATGTGGCTTCCGAGGAACAGGTCGCAGCGATGGTAGAGAAAGTCCTCGCGACGTTTGGTGGCGTCGATATTCTCATCAACAGTGCGGGGATCAATATTCGTCGTCCGATCAATGAGCTCACGCTGGAGGAGTTCAATCAGGTGATGACGATCAACGTCACGGGGACATGGCTGTGCTGTCGGGCAGTTGTCCCGGTGATGAAGCAGCGAGGTTGGGGACGAATTATTAACCTGGCGAGTGCGCTGGGGGTTGTGGGGCTGGCGGGGCGAACGCCGTATGCTTCGAGCAAAGGGGCGATTACACAGCTGACGCGCACCCTGGCATTGGAGACCGCTGCGGATAACATTACCGTCAATGCGATCTGCCCTGGGCCGTTTCTGACGGATATGAATGAATCGATCGCGCACACCGAGGATGGGCAGAAGTTTGTTGTTGGTGCAACCGCATTGAAGCGGTGGGCGCGTCTGGAAGAGATTCAAGGCGCGGCGATTTATCTGGCCAGCCCAGCATCCAGTTATACAACTGGTTCGATGCTGATGGTCGATGGTGGCTGGACGGCTCAGTAGAAGTTTTGGGGAGATGACGGCCTGCGTGTGTGCCACGGCTGTGTCAGCCGTGG
>Ga0065704_10071252_pt1 | contig 12239 bp, 9 predicted proteins | sample SwiRhicommuniRL2_FD_59091 | JGI IMG/M metagenome (GOLD analysis project Ga0065704, IMG submission 59091) | Switchgrass rhizosphere bacterial communities from Rose Lake, Michigan, USA - RL2 v2 (version 2) | ecosystem: Host-associated > Plants > Roots > Rhizosphere > Soil | place: East Lansing, MI
AGAAGCCTTGAAGGCATCGCTGTAGCGATGGATGGTTCTGGGGCCTGGCTTTGGCATTGGGACACTCCTGAGGGTTAGGTCAAGGTGTCCACTGAACCGTGGGAACTACCGCGTCGGCTTGAATGAATTGTTAGGCGGCACCCGATAGCTCACGCCGCACTCTCATGAGCAAGTGACCCAGCCGATTCTGACCTGAGCCGTCTTGTCCCGAAGCCCAAAAGTAGTCGAACGGTGAGCTCTCAACAAGCATGCGGTCACCTGTGGAAAGAAGCAGGGCACTAGCGTCAGGCTGTGAAAACTTGAGACGCAAAGCAGAGAGCATAATTTCCTCTCGCATCCCATCCCAGCCGGGACGCAACTTGAAAGAACGGCTCTGTCCGAGTTCCCGCGCTTGCTTTGGGGTTATTGCACGCCGGATCCGCTCCTGTCCCTCAGCGTCAAGAAATTTCTGGGCTTGGAAATAGTGCTCAACCGTTGGCCAATAAACGCCGTTAGTTTCAAAACCTGGCGGGGAAAAATTGGACAAGCCCCAGTAGGGCATGGTCTTTGTATAGAAGTAGATCGGATCACTCATATAGTTCAGTGCCGCCTAACGCCTGAATTAAGCCGACCCGCGAAGCGGGTTCGGCTTGAATGAATTGTTAGGTGCCATCAGGCGTGCCCATTGAACCTAACATCTATAAAGATCTTCTCGAGCGGGTCCCAGTGTGCAGTGAAGTAGCAAGCGCCGCCATCAAACGCCAGAACCATTTCTGTTGCGGCGCTAGGCGGCGGAGCACTGCAGAAAGCATTTACCAAGATGACTCTCTTGCCTCGAAGCTCTTGTCCCTGATACTGGAATGTATAGCTATTCCAGTTGGGAAGTTGCTCATTGACGGATGAGGCTTGTCGCGACACGTATAGCTCAAGTTGCGACCTTGCCTCCGCTACTTCGCTATCTGTCGGAGCCCATGAGCCTCCAGGAACGGCAAGCCAGCTACCAACTGCGATCGCGAAAGCTACGAGATACTCCATATGGCACCTAACACCGGAATTAAGCCGCGCCGCGAAGCGGCGTCGGCTTGAATGAATTGTTAGGCATTGCTGCCTAGGACGCCAGATCGATCACTTAGCCAGCCGGTAGGTACCTCTTCTCGTTGAATGAACCCATCGATATCTTGCTTGGCAGCGGGGGAAACCTCTGAAAGAAGACGGTTAAAGACTCGGATTGTTGACTGATCTTTCGTGCCGTACCCGTTGGCGATTGAGCCAACGAGATCTCCGGCCCGATCCGGCAGGTCCTCAATTAGTCGGGGAAGCTCGTTGATGAGGGCCGTGCAGTACGAAACTTCACCAAACCGCCACGCGGCTCGGTCGGCTATTTGGTAAGCACCGTAGTCATTCTCCGCCTGTAACGATTCAAACACTGCGAGAACATACTCAAATCCTTCCGATCCCTTGAGTGTATCGAGCATCTCAACGTAGCGATTGAAACGAGCTTGCCTTTCGTCCCATCCAATCGAGTCATCTCCATCCTGCACGATGTTACCTACGTGCAGGAGCTCCGCTCTCCATTCTTTAAAGCTCGCGGTCATAGTTGATGCAATGCCTAACGCCTGAATTAAGCCGGCCCGCAGCGGGGCGGCGACTGAGTGCAAATATAGCCGAAGGCTCGCACTTAGGCGCCGCCCTGATGTGGGCTCGGCTTGAATGAATTGTTAGGGCGCAAGCCGCGAGAATAATGCGTTGACCGCCGGTTTGCTGCCATCCATAAAATCAACATGGGTGTCATAGTGGGCGGACGAGATATCAAAGAGTAAATCCTTAGAGCACTCTAGCAACTTGTCCACGTCCCCGATACTGAGCGAAGTTTCAGACTGCACCGACAAGGCTGATGCGTTCAATGCTTGATGCCCGACCATCCGATTGCGGAGGATACTGATTTGAACCCATAAGGGTTTGATCGCCTCTATACGTCGCCGATAGCCCCCAAGCTGCTCAGCACTTGCCCGGGTCTCAATTGCTTCTATGAGGCGGTGAAAGTTGATTGTGTCGTAGCGTGTTTCGTACAGGCTGTAGAGCAGAACAATAGTTGAGTTGAATAAAGCAGATTCAACACCATTAAAGAAACGCAGATTGCGATTGAACTTTACTAGGTTGTCGTCTACGGCGAGGCTGTCCCGCAGTGCACACAGCAGGTCATGATGAACCTGCGCCTGATTAAGGCGACTGAACATTTCCTGCCTTGCTTCGTTCGCCGAGAGTGTCATCTGCGCCCTAACGCCTGAATTAAGCCGACCCGCGAAGCGGGTTCGGCTTGAATGAATTGTTAGGCGTCATGGCCGACCGGCCCCAACACCCGCTCTGCAACACTCAGGAAGTCCGAAAGTTGAGCTGGATCCCCGCTACCGCCATCGCCCCAGACGGTCAAAGAAAGGTCTCCAAGCAAGTCCAGCGTGCTGCTCTCGCCGCGAGCATTGTATTGCTCGACAAATTGAATAAGCAGCATGTACGCCTGCTCTAGAGTGAGGGTACGCTGAAACTCCGGGTCGCTAAGCTTACGCATGCGAGGCTGCTTCTCCATGACGCCTAACACCGGAATTAAGCCGACCCGCGAAGCGGGTTCGGCTTGAATGAATTGTTAGGCGGCAAGCCGCGGCCAATCAACTCTCGCAACTGATCTGGAGGACATGGCCAAGTAACCGTGCCCAGTGCCTCGCGCTGCGTGTGCCCTAGCGTCGGAAACATTGGGATCGACTGCCAAGCCCATGCAAGAAGCCGGGGAAATAGCGGGTGGATTGTTTGAAGTGCCGAGATGTCAATACGACCATCCGGATAAGGCTGCACATCAACGGAGCACAAGGTGTTTCCTTGCCACCAGCACAGCTCCCAATTGTTTGCGTCGTAGTGCGTGTCATAGGCAAGTGAAAGTCCGCGCTCTCTGGCGATTGAAGTGATCAGGTCTCTCAAGGATGTGGTTCCTTCCATTGCCGCCTAACACCTGAATTAAGCCGACCCGCGAAGCGGGTTCGGCTTGAATGAATTGTTAGGTGCCGCTCGCCTTGCCAAGGCCGCAGCCCTGCAAAGCTGGCTCACCCGCCTGAAGCTGGCGATACGCATATTGCAAAGGATAACCGCCATAGGTGTCGCCAAGGCGCTGGCCATGCAGAGCTACGCCGGCGGGAACGGCCACCTCAAGAGTATTTTCACTCAGCCACTTGAGACCAACACCATGGGCGACGGAGTGGATAGCAACTACGTTGCCGCCCGGTTTGGATGGCAGTTCACTACACTTAACAAGAACCTGCGTGACTTGGCCGCTGCCGCGATAATCAGTCTGATAGTAGTGAGCGGAACACATGCCCTCGGGGTGCGTAGCGACTGGCCCGGTGCAAGTGGCGAACTCGCGTCCGGGGCAGCCGGACAGTAGCGCGGCACTAAGGATCACGATCATGAGAGCCGATTTTCTCACTTGCGGCACCTAACACCTAGTAGACCCCATTTAGGGGTAATAGCGCGGAGTATTCAGGCGGTGGAGTGAGGCGTCAACAGGGAGATGCCCTTCTCATCCAATGCCTTGCCGGGGCCAGAAGTCGAGCGCTCGGGATCTGCCGTCGGTGTTATCTGCGGGGAGTAGGGTGGCGGTCAAATAGCAGGGCGAGTGCGGGGTGATAACGGGATCGGTTTGTGCGGACAACTTGCATGGTGGATCGCCGCGGTTTGTCGCTCATCGATACGGATTCTGGTGATCCATCGTTACATGAAACTGGTTCCCATCCGGTGCTCTGGTTCAGTTGCGGAACGTAAGCACATGCGCGGCGGGGCTGCTCAATCCACTGCGGGCAGCGATGTTGACACGTGGTGGGCGGCGAGGAAGGCGCGTAGCGAGGCGGGCTTGACCGGCTTGGTCAGCAGGCGGTATCCGCGTTCGCGGGCTTCGCGCTTCAGTTCGTCACGGCCATCGGCGGTGAGCAGGGCGCCGGCGATGGGGCCGGGGCTGGCGGCGCGGAGGGCGTCGAGCGTGGCAAGGCCATCGAGACGGTCGTGCAGATGATAGTCCACCAGCATCACGGTCGGTGCCTGTGCGATCTTCTCGAGCGCTTCGTCGACCGTGGTGGCGGTGAGTACTTCCACCTGCCAGCGACCGAGCAAGGCCTGCATGCCGTCGATGATTTCGCGGTCATTGTCCACGCACAGTACGTGCAGCCCGGCAAGCGAATCGTTTGCAAGCGTGGTGCGTCGTGGCGACGCGCGCCGTTCGCTGGTGGGGCTGCCGCGCGGCACGACGATGGAGAACATGCTGCCGCGGTCGACCTTGCTGCGCGCATCCAGTTCGTGCTGCAGCAGGCGGGAGATGCGCTGACAGATCGACAGGCCCAGGCCGAGGCCACGTTCGCCCCAGTCGAACGGCTGCTGGTAGCGGTGGAATTCGTCGTAGATCTGCCGCATGTGGTTTTCGGGAATGCCGGGGCCGGTATCCCAGACCTGCAGGACCACCTTGTCGGCCTGTGCGCGCATGCCGATCACGATGCGCCCGTCGCGCGTGTAGCGCAGCGCGTTGGCGAGGAAGTTCTGCAGCACGCGGCGCAACAGGCGGCGGTCGCTGCGGACGGGAATGGGGCGTGCGTGCACGCGCAGGCTGATCCCGCGGCCTGCGGCAACCGGCGCGTACTGCGCGGCGAGTTCACGCAGCAGTTCGCCCGCATCGAAATCGCTGATCTGCGTCTGCAGACCGCCGGCATCCAGGCGGGAGACATCCAGCAGGCCATCCAGCAGTTCCTCGGCGGCACGCAGCGACGCGTCCACGCGCTCGGCAAGGTGCTGGCGTTCCTGGGCCTGTGCATCCGCACCCTGCTCGCTGTCGCGCAGCGCGCTGACGAACAGGCGTGCCGCGTTCAGTGGCTGCAGTACGTCGTGGCTGATGGCCGCGAGGAAGCGCGTGCGCGACTGCTGCGCATGCTCGGCGGCCTGGCTGCGTTCGGCCACGCGCTGTTCCAGCGTCTCGTTGGTTTCCAGCAGTTGTGCTTCGGCATGCTTGAAGTCGGTGATGTCGTTGTAGCTGGTGACATAGCCACCTCCGGGCAGGGGTTGCCCGCGCATCTCGATGACCTGGCCATCGGCGCGCACGCGCTCGAAAATATGCGGCGAGCCAGCGCGCATGTAGCGGATGCGCTTGTTGATCTGTTCGTCGATGTCGCCATCGCCCAGTTCGCCGCGTTCCGCGTTGTAGCGGATCAGATCGGCCACCGGACGGCCCACGTAGAGCATGCCGTCGGGATAGCCGAACATCTGCTGGTAGCGGCGGTTCCAGGCCACCAGCCGCATGTCGGGATCGACCACGCTGACACCGGCGCTGATGTTCTCCAGCGTGGTGGACAGGATCTCGCGATTGAAGCGCAGCTCCTGGCCGGCCTGGTCGAGTACCGCGACTACTTCGCCCAGCTCCATGCCCGAGCCGCGCAGCACGCTGGTCAGCACGATGCGCGCCGAGGCGGCGCCGATGGCGGCCGCGAGCAGGCGTTCGGTGAACTGTACCCAGACGCGGTCGGCGGGCACATTCGGCTGCAGTTCGCGTTCCAGCAGCTGCGCCTGTTCGGCAAATGCTCGCCGCGCATGGCGCTCGCCGACCACGCGTTCCGCCAGCGTGCGCAGGTCGCCCACGCGCACGCTGCCGGGCCATTCGCCGGCCACCAGCGCGGGGCGTTGTGCGTAGGGATCGAGGAATGGCGCGGCCCGCAGGCGTTCGTCCACGCCGGGGCGCGAGCGCGCGGAGACGATCATCATCGCGCCGGTGTTGACCAGCAGCGACCAGAACGTGCCGTGCGTCAGCGTGTCCCAGCCGCTCAGGCCGAACAGCTGCTGCGGCCGCAGCCAGGTGATGCCGAACGGACCGGCATGCAGCCAGTGCGGATCGAACCAGCCGGCCTGGGTCATCGTGGGCAGCAGCAGCGTGTAGATCCACGTGGCGAAGCCCAGCACCATGCCCACTTCCACGCCGCGCCGGCTGGCGCCACGCCAGTACAGGCCGCCTATGAGGCCAGGGGCGAACTGCGCCACCGCGGCGAACGCCATCAGGCCGTACGACGCCAGCGTGCTGTCGTTGCTGCTGCTGCGGTAATACGAGTAGGCCGTCAGTGCGAGCAGCAGGATCGCCACGCGGCGGATCCACAGCACGCGCGAGGCCACGTCGGCTTCGGCATGGTGCTCGGCCCAGCCGCGGCGCAGCAGCACCGGCATGATCAGGTCGTTGCTGACCATGGTGGCCAGCGCGATGCTGGCCACGATCACCATGCCGGTCGCTGCGGAGAAGCCGCCGACATAGGCGACGATCGCCAGCGCGGTACGGCCCTCTGCCAGCGGCAACGCCAGCACATAGCTGTCGTCGGCCACATTGGTGCCCCCGAACAGCGCGATGCCGGCGGCGGCGACCGGGACCACCATCAGCGAGAACAGCACCAGGTAGCCACCGAACAGCCAGCGCGCCTTGCGGATATCGCCCACGTCGCTGCATTCCACCACCGCCACGTGGAATTGCCGTGGCAGGCACACGATGGCGAGGAAGCCGAGCAGTGTCTGCGCGATGAAGCCGACCGGAGGCGCGTTCTCGAACAGCGTGCGGGCCGAGTCCGCGACGTGGATGTTGTTCCCGTCCAGCCACAGATAGGCGAACACGCCCACCGCGATCATCGCCACCAGCTTCACCACCGACTCCAGCGAGATCGCCAGCATCATGCCGTGGTGGTGCTCGGTGGCGTCCACCTGGCGGGTGCCGAACAGCGCGGCGAATAGCGCCATCAACAACGCGACATACAACGCGGGATCCGTGAAGAAGCCGTGCGAACTGTCGCCACCTTCGCCGCTGAGCACGCTCAGGCTCATGGCGACGGCCTTGTACTGCAGCGCCAGGTATGGCACCACGCCGATCAGGGCGATCACGGTGACCAGTGCAGCGAGTCGGCGTGAACGGCCGTAGCGGGACGAGATGAAGTCGGCGATCGACACCGTGTTCTCGCTGCGTGCGATCAGGGCCAGCCGTTCGATGATGCGCCAGCCGAACAGCAGCAGCAGGACCGGGCCGAGATAGATCGGCAGGTAGCCCAGGCCGTTGCGCACCGCGCTGCCGACCGCCCCGTAGAACGTCCACGATGAGCAGTACACCGCCAAGGCCAGGCTGTAGACGACCGGCCGCAACCACGGGCGGTCGGGATACATCGGGCGACGGTCGCCCCACCACGCCACGCCGAACAGCAGCGCGGCATAGCCGACGGACACCAACAGCAGGATCCAGCTGGAAACCAACGCCCTCTCCCCCGGCGCTCAACCCGTCGCCGAGTGTACTGCGTGGCGCGGGCTGCGGCGGGCGGTCAGGCGGGCGTGGTGGCGAGCAGTTCGCGTACGGCGGTCTCGGCCTGGCCGCGCAGTTCGGGAATGGCGATGCTCTCCCACACGCAGCCGATGCGCAGGCTGCCGAGAATGAACACGCGCGGTTGCGGGTTGCCTTCCGCGTCGACCATGCGGCCGTCGCGTGCCGCCTTCAGGCCGATGCCATGCGGCCCCGCCTGTGCATGCCCCTTGCCCAGCAGGTCGTGCAGCAGCGGATTGCGCATGGTCTGCGCGCGCATCTCCACACCCGTGGCATTGACCACGTAGTCGACGTCGAACTCGTCGGTACGGCCGTCGCGGGTATGCGTGGTCACGCGCAGGCAGCGTCCCTCGGCCATCACCGTGTCCAGGCGGCCGCGGTGCAGCCGCAACTGGCCGCGATCGAGCAGGGCCTGCAGTTTCGCGTGCACCTCCGGCGCGATGCGGTGCCGGTGTACATCCCACTGGCGCACCACATGGCGCAGGAACCGGCGCTGATCGGCGATGGACATCGATTGCCACAGCGCCTGGCCATGCGGACGGATGCGCTCCATGGCCGCCTGCCACGGCAGTCCGTCGGCGACCGCCTGCTTCGCTGCCGCACGCAGGAAGCGCATGCGTGCGCGCAGGTCCATCGTCTGCAGGGGAGCAGGATCGTAGGTCGCAGCCGGTCCGTGGCAATGCGGCAGCGGCAGCAGCGCGTGCCGCGACAACACGTGGATCGTGCCGGCGTGGCCGTTGTCGGCGAGGCTGAGCACGGTGTCCACCATGCTGAGGCCGGAACCGACGATGCAGAGGTCGGCATCCACGGGAATCGCCTTCACCGCATCGAAATCCCACGCGGCGATCGAATGGCCTTCCGGCAGTTGCGGCGCACCCCGTGCCGGTAGCGGCTTGGGCGTGTTGCCGACGGCCAGGACCACGCCACGTGCCTCCAGCGCGCCATGCCCGGCCAGTCGCAGCGTCGCACCGTCGTCGCGCGCGTCGAGTTCGAGCACGCTGTCGTGGACGACCTGCAGCAAGGCCGGACTGGCCGCGATGGCTTCCTGCAGTCGCGTGCGCAGGTAGTCGCCGTAGCGGCGACGCTCGATGAACGCATGCGCCAGCGTCTCGCGGTCGGGGCCGCCCGCGGGCATGTTGGCCACGACATGGTCGAGGAAATCGGCAGGCCGGTCGTCGAAGGCACTCATGCGGCCCGCGGGGACATTCAGCACGTGCTCGCCATGGGACGTCGCATACGCGACGCCCTGCGCCAGCGCCTCGCGAGGCTCGATCATCACGATACGCAGCGGCGTGGTGGCCTGGCGCAGTGCCTGCATCGCCGCCAGTACGCCACCGGCACCGCCACCGATGATCGCGAGGTCGCAGGGCGGCAGGCGGGGTGTCGTGGCAGCGCTCATGTCGCCATTGTAGGCGAACGGCATGCCGGCCCTCATGCGCAAGCTGCATGAGGGTGTGCCCACCCTACATCAGCGAGTCGGCCAGCCGTGCGATGCCTTCCCGGCTGCGCTGCCAGCCGGGGCGTCGCCGCCAGGCATCGCGTTCGACGTGGTCCGCATGCGCCAGGTAGTCGGCCTCGATCGCGCGGATGTGCGCGACCACCCCGGTGTCGTAGCAGACCAGGCCGATTTCGGCATTGAGCGCGAACGAGCGGATGTCCAGGTTGATCGAGCCGACCAGGGCGATGCCGTCGTCCACGGTCAGGTGTTTCGCATGCAGGAAATGCGGCCGGTAAAGCGCGATCTTCACCCCGCAGGCCAGCAGCTCTTCGTAGTACGACTGCTGCGCCCACGCGGTCAGCGTCTGGTTGTTGGTGGCCGAAAGCACCAGTTGCACGTCCACCCCCGACAACGCGGCGATGCGCAATGCGCTGAGCGTGGCGTCGTCGGGGACGAAGTACGGTGTGGTCAGCACCACCTTGCGGCGTGCCAGGTGGATGAGTGCATTCACCGTGTCGCGCGCGTTCTCGAATGGATACGCCGGTCCGCTGGGCAGCAGTTGCGCGGCGACATCCTGTGCCTGCACCGTCAGGTCGGGGTGCACCTCGAGCCGCTGGCCGGTTTCGATGTACCAGTCGCTGGCGAACACGCCCTCCAGGTGCGCGACCACGGGGCCCCGCACGCGCGCCACCAGTTCGCGATTCGGATGGCCGGGAACGAACGTCGCGGTGGCCAGGTTCTGCGAGCCCACGTAGCCGATACAGTTGTCGATCACTGCCACCTTGCGATGGTTGCGAAGGTCCATGCGCCCGCTGCGTCGCCAGCGCAGGCCACCCGGCAGCATGTCGTGTACGTCGACACCCGCGGCGCGCAGGCGCGTTGCATAGGCGCGCAAGCCGCGTTTCGCCCCGACGGCGTCCAGCAACATGCGGCAGGCCACGCCGCGTGCGGTGGCCCGGCAGAGTGCGGCGGCGATCGCTTCGCCCACCGCGTCGTCGAACATCAGGTAATACAGCAGGTGGACCTGCTGGGTGGCGGCGTCGATGTCGTCGAGCAGCGCGCGCAGCGAGGCGTCGTAGTCGTCCAGCAGATCCACGGCATTGCCATGGGTGGGCATGAAGGCGCCCTGGCGTTCGATCAGGGGCGCCATCTCGACGGCAGCGCCCTCGTGTGGGGACCAGCGCAGCGCGCTGAGCGGACGCTGTTCTTCGCGGATCACGTCGGTGGCCCGCGACTGCCGGTCAATGCGTTCGCGCGACAGCCAGGGATGGCCGAGCAGCAGATAGAGCGGCAGGCCCAGCAGCGGCACGAAACCGACCAGCAGCAACCAGCTGCGTGCGGCGGCCGGCGTGGTGCGGCTGGGAATCCACCACAGCGCCGCCAGGCGGATCAGCCAGTCGACGATCAGCAGGGCGGTGCCGAGGGACCAGTCCATGCGGTGCGTCTGCCCTGGGGAGGTGGGGTGATTGTGCTGGTGGTGGCCAACAAAAGGAAACCCGCGGTGAGGTTGACGCGCTGGTCGTGCCTTAGAAAAAAGCAATTCCCAGTAATCGGCTGACCACTATGGCGATAGCGATCAGGACGTAGCGCCGATCACGTGCGCGGAGGGCCTTGTATCGGTAGTAGTCGCTCTTGAACGCGACATACGGGTTGTTGTTGCGCGACATCGCTGGGGACCTAGGCTTCGGGTGCGAGCACTCTGCTTCTAACGGTATGGCGAAATCCCGCCGGTTTGTTACTAACGCGCGTTAGTCATTGCGGAGGATCCGACCTTCAGTTCGCCCGCGTTGAGTCTTAGCCATTTGAGCCGATGCTGCTTCGCGTCTCGGTTCATTCAATCGTTGACGAGGCCGGAAAACAGAAAACCCCGCCGGAGCGGGGTTTTCCTTGAGGCGCTGGATGCCCGCTTTTGCGGGGATGACGCCCTGACACCGGCGAACGCGCGAGCGCGTTCGCGTCATGGCGTCACTTGATCTTGCCTTCCTTGTAGATCACGTGCTTGCGCACGACCGGGTCGTACTTCTTGATTTCCATCTTGCCCGGGGTGTTCTTCTTGTTCTTGTCCGTCGTGTAGAAGTGGCCGGTGTTGGCCGAGGAGATCAGACGGATCTTGTCGCGCTTGGATGCCATGTTCGATTACTCCTCAGATCTTCTCGCCGCGCGCGCGCAGCTCGGCCAGGACGGAGTCGATACCGTTCTTGTCGATGGTGCGCAGTGCATGCGCGGAGACTTTCAGCTTGACCCAGCGGTTTTCGCTGGCAACCCAGAAACGGCGCTCGTGCAGGTTGGGCAGGAAACGACGACGGGTCTTGTTGTTCGCGTGGCTGACGTTGTTACCCGTCATCACACGCTTGCCGGACACTTGGCATACGCGGGACATACGCACCTCGATGGATAATTGTGTCGCCCGTAGCCCGGGAGACGGCGGCCCGGCGGACGGCCTGCAGGGCAGGACGGACACCACGCGATACGGCAGGAAAACCGCTGCTGACCCAAGCCGGAATCGCGCTTCCGGCCGCAGATCCGGTCATGCCGGACGCAGCGAGCCGCGCATTATGCCGATGTTTCCCTTGCCCCGCAAGCACTTAGGCGGAGAAAGACGCCTGCAGGAGGGGCTTCAGCCCCGACCCGGGGGTCCTGGACAGGGCGCTGGCTTCGGAAACATCGTGTGTCGGGGCTGAAGCCCCTCCTACAGCGTGACGCCGAGAGCCTGGCCCTGGTCCGGCATCGCAGGGGCGGCTTGTGGACAAGGTGGGCCACGGCCCACCCTGTGTCACGGCGCGGCCGCAGCCGCCTTGGGCGGGCCGGCCTTGCTCTCGGCGATGAAGGCCCGGATCTGGCTTTCCAGCACCGGCAGGGTCACCGAGCCCTGCTTGAGCACGGCGTCGTGGAAGGCCTTGATGTCGAACTTCGGGCCCAGCTCGCGCTCGGCCTCGCCGCGCAGGCGGACGATGGCGATCTCGCCCAGCTTGTAGCTCAGCGCCTGCGCCGGCCAGGAGATGTAGCGGTCCACCTCGGTGGTGACCTCGTGTTCGGACAGGGCGGTATGGTCGCGCAGGTAGGCCATCGCCTGGTCGCGGGTCCAGTTCTTGTGGTGCACGCCGGTATCGATGACCAGGCGGGCGGCGCGCCACATTTCGTAGGTCAGGCGACCAAAATCTTCGTAGGGCGTCTCGTAGATGCCCATCTCCCTGCCCAGCTTCTCGGTATACAGCGCCCAGCCCTCGCCGTAGGCGGAGATGTAGTTGTCGCGGCGGAACGCCGGCTGTGCGCCCTGTTCCTGTGCCAGTGCCGCCTGCAGCGAATGGCCGGGTGAGGATTCATGCAGGGTCAGGGCCGGCAGGTTGTACAGCGGGCGCGACGGCAGGTCGTAGGTGTTCAGCCAGTACGTGCCCAGGCCGCCGCGGCCGGCGGTCCAGAACGGCGCGATGTCGGCCGGCACCTCGACGATGGTGAAGC
>Ga0065704_10071254_pt1 | contig 12212 bp, 8 predicted proteins | sample SwiRhicommuniRL2_FD_59091 | JGI IMG/M metagenome (GOLD analysis project Ga0065704, IMG submission 59091) | Switchgrass rhizosphere bacterial communities from Rose Lake, Michigan, USA - RL2 v2 (version 2) | ecosystem: Host-associated > Plants > Roots > Rhizosphere > Soil | place: East Lansing, MI
GTGTGTGCTTACTGTGAAAAATGTAGTAGCAGTACTTACAGGCGAACAGCCTGATACAAAAAGTATATTCAATTTTAGTGCACTTAAATAAAGCTAACTTAAATAAAACTAATTAGCACAAACCCGTCATCTCGACGATAGGAGAGATGACGGTAGCTTTTTTTTAAACTGTTATTTCTCTAGCAGATGTTGTTTTAACAACTCTGCCGGGCTATAAAATCCTGTTTTAGCTTTAGTAGCGTTTCTCACTGCCTTTACTTTAGTGGCAGAAACAGCCGAAGCCTTATTCCCAAATGAATTTCTTACATAAGTAAGTACTGCTGCCACTTCTTCATCCTTCAATAATCCTCCAAAAGGAGTCATTGGTACCTGGCCACTATATTTTTTTCCATTAACTTCAATTGGGCCCATTAAACCTTTTAATACGAGCTTAATTAATCGGTCTTCACTTCCTGTAACCCATTTAGATCCGGCAATTGGAGGGAATCCCGATGAAGGTAATCCCTTACCATCACCCTGATGGCAGGTAATACAATAGCCTTCTTTAGCAAATATTGCGCGTCCTTTTACATAAAGCTTACGCTCTTCGCCACTAAGAGCGGTAGTTACTTTCTCATCTTTTTTATCATCTGCCGATCTGCCATTTAAATGAGCAACAGCAGTTTCATAAGGAGCCTTCATCCAATCGTCGAGCGGTTTTTTAGCAACCTGCATCTCAATAGGTAATGCTTTTTCTTTAGGCAGCCATGATGCAGCAGCAATTACTTCCAGACGAACCCTGCCGTTTTCATCATCAGCAGCCTGCATTAATAATTCAGGCTGATCAGCTATCTGATGGCCGGTATATCTTAATACCCTTACAGCAGCAGCCCTTGCATGAAAATCTTTAGCTTTTAATAACTGTCTAAGTAATTGATCATCTACCTTGTTAGCTCCCCAGGTTACCCAAAGTGCCTCTAAAAGATTATGCTCGTATCTGGGATCATTTTTATCCAGTTTAGCTACCCATGTCTTTACCCCGGCAAGTACATCCGAAACTTTACGTCCGCGCAATTCAGATCTGGTACGCGATCTTGTTCTGTCCTCAGGTAATTTAAGATTTTCCAAAAGCTCCAGAATACTTGCATCAACAATTTTTGCAGGTTTTATTAACGGACGGGAAGGGTAAGTGATTCTGTAAATCCTTCCATGTACATGATCTCTTAGCGGGTCGCGGGCATTGTGTTGCATATGGCCGATCAAGATATTGTGCCAGTCGGCAACATATAAAGAACCATCAGGTGCAAATTCCAGATCAACCGGTCTAAAGTTTTTGTCTTCAGCTATCAGTAAATCCTGTCTGTGGCGGCTTTTATATCCAGTGCCATCATCAACAAGGGTGTGCTCTTTAGTCCCCAGAAAACCTATGGTATTATTGATCAGAAAATCACCCTGCAGCTCATCAGGAAAGTGGCGACTAGAAACAAACTCCAGACCCGAAGTAGGGCGAACACGATGCTCAGGTTGCAGCAAATCTCTCGATTTCGGAGTAAAAACACCATACCTTGGTTTTACGGAAACCGGAAGCATCCAGCACACATCCGGGCTCGAAGTTTCAGCATAAAAATTCTGTCCCCATTGGTCAAATGCGATGCCCCATGGATTTGGAACATAAGGCTGTGCAGTGCGCTCTAATTTACGAAGTTGCGGGCTGTAGCGGTAAAAACCACCATTGGTGCCTCTAACAGGCCCGTACGATGTCTCTACATTTGTGTGCAAAAACACACCCTCACCCATATATATAGCACCAGAAGGATCGGTAGTAAAAGCATGTATATTATGGTGGGTATCATGATCGTCAAAGCCACTAAGCAGAATTTCTTTTTTATCTGCTTTACCATCCCCATCAGTATCTTTTAGAATTACAAAGTTGGTACCCTGCGAAAGATAAACCCCTTCGGCAGTAATTTCGAATCCTAGCGGCAGATGCAATCCATCAGCAAAAACAGTCTCCTTGTCGGCCTTACCATCGTTATCGGTATCTTCCAGAATAATCAGCTTGTCATTTGGTTTAGCATCACCAGGCTTGTAATGCGGGTAACTTGGCATAGTTGCTACCCATAAGCGGCCCCTGTTATCAAAAGTGATCTGGCAGGGTTTAGCCAAATCAGGGAATTCTTTTTCTGAAGCAAAAAGATCTATTTTAAATCCCGGGGCAACTTTTAATTTGCTCAATGCTTCCTGTCCCGATAAATACTTCAGGCTTCCATTTCTATCTGCGTTGTAATTGGTTTTTACAACAGGAGGGGGAGTGGTGTTTTTATCAGCTGCCACCAGATCCATTTTTTCTCCATGTATGGCTTTCCAGATGGCTGTATCTCTTATTGCAGTCATCTCGCGGAGTCTTTTAATTTCAGCAGGGTAATTGTCTGGCCCAAAGGGATCATATCTCCGGCCATAAGCATGCACACCATTTGGGATCTTAAAGTCGTTATGCCATGTCCAGTTTTTTTCCAATACTGCTGCATGTACAAGATCTTTGTTCGTTTCTGTTTTTATTGGCAGTTTACCAAAAATCTGATCTGCCAGTAGTGGTGCAAAGCGGGCATAACCTTCGTCGCTAAGCTGCGATCCATCGATGGTTAAATATTTTTCAGCGGTTTCAAACCACTTCTTTGTAGGTGAGTAGGCATCAACAAAATGCACATCATTATTTGCTGCAATTTCTTTCATCGCCTCTGCATATAAGGACAGGTTAGCATTTTCCTGTTTTCCGTTCGGCAGGTCAAATTGTTTCGACAGATCTTCAAACGCAATAGGCGATACAATTGCCAGCTGAGGGGCCGAAACGCCATTATACTGTTGTTTTAATGTATGTTTAATAAAGGCATCAAGTTCCGCTTTATAATTTTCAAGACCCTTTGGCCCTTCAAAAGATTCGTTATACCCAAAAAATGCAATAACTACATCTGCTTTTAATCTGCTAAGCCATTGATCTTCGGTTTCAAAATGACCCTGACTATCAGAGTTATTGGCAAGTTCTGTCTGGAATTTTTCTGCTCCCGGGAATGCCCATGGTGATACGCGGCTGGCATGAGGCCTGAAGCCCGGGGTGTTGCCACCATCGCACATGTTTCTGATATAGAGGTTAAATTCGGGGTATCGCAAATGCATCTCTGTTTCGAAATGCCCATAATTCATCATTCTTGATCCTAAATTGTTACCTATAAGGACAATGTGGGCTCCTTTTTTTAACTGGAGCGGAGTAGTGTTTGAAGGAGTGAATTGCAGTGTAAAGAGCGCAATTACCACACCCGCCAAAATTGTAAGAGTAACTCTGGTTCTCTTTTTTGCGAATCTGATCATCTGATATTATATAGTACCTAACTGATACTAATATAACTCTTTATCTAATACGATTTTGCATAATCTGTAACTTCTTCGTGATGCTGAAGATAGCCGGGTTTAAAAGGCTTGTCACAATTTACCCCTATAATTGTCGGTTATGACCACCATATTACGTTTTTATGTGTTGTACCTTAGTATAACTAAATATTTAACCCTACATACTATGAAAAATTTAATTTATCCTTGTTTAACCATCAGAGGCAAAATTGCAGAAGCGTCAGATTTTTATATCCAGACTTTTGGAGAAGGAAAAATCCTCCAAACTTCGCCAATAGTAATACAAATTGAGTTAAGCGGGCAAAAATTTATGCTGCTTAACGATGGTCCAACCTCGTCCCCAACGCCCTCCATTTCTTTTATGGTAATCTGTAAAAGCACCGAAGAAGCAGAGAAATACTGGAATAAACTTATAGAAGGCGGCAATGTGTTAATGCCACTTGACAGTTACGACTGGAGCCCTAAATATGGCTGGGTACAAGATAAATATGGCGTGTCGTGGCAGATATATACCGGGGATAAGCCTGATTCACAGCAGCAAAAATTTAGTCCGACGCTAATGTTTACAGGTGATGGGGCAGGTAAAGCAGAAAATGCCGTACATTTTTACACAGAGTTGTTCCCTCAATCGAATATAGAAGGTGTATTGAAATATAGCAAGGACGATGAAGATAAAGAGGAATTTGTAAAACATGCCCAATTTAAGATTAAGGACTATGTTGTAATGGCTATGGATAGCTCGGCCGACCACGCTTTTGGTTTTACAGATGCAATATCATTAGTTGTTGAATGTGAAAATCAGGAAGAAATTGATAAATACTGGGATGAGTTAACTACCAACGGGGGCATGGAAATTGCCTGTGGCTGGCTGGTAGATAAGTATGGCATTAGCTGGCAAATTATACCCAAAGCGATAGTTCAGCTGGTTACCGATCCTGTACGCGGTCAAAGGGCAATGGGAGCCCTTATGAAAATGAAAAAGCTAATAATTGCAGATCTTGAAAATGCGTAGTGGCTGTTAATCAGCCTTGTACAAAGTTTCCGACATGTGTTTTATTCCTTCGTTGTAACTGGTTGGCTTTAAGTTAAAAGCGTTTTCAAATTTCGAAGAATTAAAATTGTAGTCGTGGTCATATTGGTAATACATTTCTACAGTTCCTGCAACAACCTTTTTAAACAGACCTACCAGTTGAAGCATAAATTTATTAATAGTGGTATAAGCTGGTTTTACCCCATAAATATCAGCAGCCAGTGTTATAAATTCCTTTCCTGAAATTGGTGCTGCAGTAGGCAAATGCCAGATCTGATTGCCAGATTCTGGTGTTTGTCCTAAAAGGTACATTGCTTTTCCGGTATCAGGTATATACGTAAAGTTGTGCAATACCTTTGGATCTCCAATCCACTGAGCTTTTGTTTTTTTAGCATATTTATCTAAAACCATCATATCCAGGAAACTGTTCATAGAATCGGTACCGTAAAAATCTGCTGCCCTGGCAATAGTGGCCTGTATATTTCCTGCTTTTACCTCATCCATCAGCTGGGTAGCAATACGTGATCTAATCTCACCTTTTACGCTAACCGGATTGTAAGGAGTAGTCTCGAGCATAGGGCCTTTTACCAGCCCATACATATATACATTGTCAAAAAATATGAGCCTTGCCTGGGTTTCTTTCGATGCATTAATCAGGGTCTGCATAACTACAGGCCATTGTTGCTGCCAAATTACTTTATCATAAACCAAACCGGCACACATGTAAACCACTGCCGATCCTTTTACTGCTGCCAATACCTCTGCATAGTTTAGCAGATCGGCTTTTTGCCATGTAACATTGGCACCTGTAATCTTTGCAGGTCTGCGGCTTACCAGTCGTATTGTCTCATTAGGGTTATTAGCTAATAATTCTTTTGTAAGCGCATTTGCTGTTGGCCCGCCGGCACCTAATATAGTATGCATGTTTTTTCGATTTGTATAATACAAATGTAATTGCGCTTTGTAAAACAAAACGTCAACAAAAGATAAGAAATTAATTAAATATCGAACAGTAAATGTTCATTTTTGAACAGTAATTGTTGTTCAGTGCCTTATTAAAGGGGATATGTATATTGGCATAGCCCTTGAGCCATACACAGAAACAACCCCAGATGAAAAGTTCAAAATTCTTAATTATCGCTTTGATATCCGTTTTTACGATCAGTGTAAAAGTATCTGCTCAGAAAACAGCAGCAGTAGACATTACTAAAGTTGTACGCACCGTAAATAGAACCATAAATATGACCAGTGCAGGCCAAAACCCGGTTCTGCACATAAATGCCAATCCTGGTCCGGGTCTGGCAATAATAAAACACCGTGATTTTAAAAACGGTGAAATAGAGTTTGAAGTGAAGGGAGAAGATGTTTTTCAGAAAAGTTTTGTCGGATTTGCCTTTCATATACAAAACGATTCTACTTATCAGGCAATTTATTTCAGACCATTTAATTTTAGAGCAGAGGATGCATTAAGGAAAAAACATGCTGTTCAATATATCTCAGTTCCAGACAATGACTGGCCGAAACTTAGATCGTCTTTTCCGTTAAAGTATGAGCAGCCACTTGGAACAGAAGTAAATCCGACAGAATGGTTTAAGGTTCGAATTAAAGTTGATGCAAAAATGATCAGCGTTTATGTAAATGAAAATCCTAAACCATGCTTAGAAGTGGTTTCTTTAGGTAATTTAAATTCCGGAAAAATAGCTTTCTGGGTTGGACATGAATCTGCAGGAGATTTCAGGAACTTAAAAATCACAGCAAATTAGTCTTTGTTTTGGTCTTCGTCTTCCTGTAAAAGAATTTTTTTAATTACAGCGATCTGTCCTAAATGGTAATGGGTATGCTCAATAATCCCCTGGATATTTCTGTAGTAAGTTCCGTATTTCGCATCTTCAAAGTTTTTCCAAAGTTTATGTTCTGGTAACTGTTCTATCAATAAAGTAAAGGTTTCAGCGTCGGCAAAGGCCTTGTTTCGTAAATGATCCCAATCTTTTTGTCCCAATATAGGAGGGAGGTCAAAACTATATTTATCGCTGGCCTGAAGCGGTTCCCCCTGTAACACCTTTAGCACGGCACTTATATAATAGTTTATATGAAAAACCAGTGTGGCAATGGTATTTAAAGAATAAACTTTTGTTGTAGCTTGTTGCCAGGTAACATCTGCTAAATTATCTTTCAGGTTCGATGAAGTCCAGTTTCCTCCAAAATGAACATCTTTTAAGTGCTTTGCTAATTGTGTCGTTAAACTCATGTGATTTATTACTAGCAGTAAATCAAGAGAATAGTTATAGCATTTTTAAATGCTATAACTATTCTTTGTAATTGTTGTCTAAAACTTAATCAGAGCAGGATCGTTTACTACCATCTCTGGTTTACCTTTAAAGGTACTTATTGTGCCCTGGATAGTGATGGTTTTTCCGTTAATCTTATTTGCCAGTGCTTTAGCTTTTCCTTTTAAGGCTAAGGTAAGCAACTGATTGGGGTGTGCAGCTCCGATATTTACAAGTACCATGCTTTTAATGTCTTTCAGGCTGTATACTTTGCCGGTTACAATTACATTTTTGCCCACAGAACTTTTTAGGTCTGTAAGTTTTACCGGAACTGCTTTAGCTGCAGGTTTGTTGGGTACTACCGAAGCAGCAACAGGAGTTACCGGTTTTTCAGCAGGGTTAATTTTTTGATCGTTCAATAATTTATTCAGCACACCGGCTAAACGTACGCCAGCCTGAGCCACGCGCAGGTGGATAATTGCAATTGATTTTTTGTAAGTATCCTCATCAATATTGCCTCCAGGTTGTACTTCGTCGTAAATCTGGGTACTTACCTGGTAGCTTTCCCATAACCATTGCATAGGGCTGTCGGCCTGCCATTTTTTTACCTGATCAGGGTTTGCCCAATCATACTTTTTTGCCATTTCTGCGTAATTGAAACCTTCGTGGTCAATAAGTTTCCCGTCCCACAGGGCATGTAAATTGGTTCCTTTTCCATTAAACCTAACCTGTACGTTATTGCCGCCTTTATCTTCGGCCCTACTAACATGCATAGGCTGATGTGCATCGCCAACCAAATGAATCAGGAATTTGAGTGCCTCATTTTTTTGATCCAGGCTAAGCGTTTTGTCTTTAAGGTTTGCTTCGGCCTTTAAAATTGCCGTGTATACGTTGTCTTTATCCTGCTTAATTACATAGTCTGTAAATTGTTCTTTTGTTAATCCTAAAGGCAGGTTAATATAGTGCCATGATGCCGTTTTTTTATATTTAGGATCATCACCAATCTCATCGGCCCAGGTACTGGCTTCGCTCATGGTTTCGCCTTTCAGGTAGGTGTTTACTATGTTTTTAGTGTTTGTGGTTAAGTGTTTTTCTGCTATTGTGGCAATGGCTTTATGACCTTTCTGGCCCCATGATACCAGGGCAATAGTCAATACAATTAGGGATGCGGTTAAGGTATATTGTCTCATATTTCAAAGTTAACAAGGAGTAAAGCAAATAGGAACTTTAGTTGCCAACATTTGGTTTTAGTATTTAGTACTTAGTAGATAGTACTTAGTATTTAGGCATGCACCAGTTTTCAAGGCGCCAGATTTGGGTTCTTGTACAAAAATCATGGAAAAGGAGCGGGTGATTACCACTTATCCAACTGAATTATATAGACTTGCAGAAAGTTTTTAATAATTTTATGGTAATCCTACTTATAAGTTTTTATAAAAACTGGCTTTCACAGTGCAATATCATTAGATAATGAGGATGTATAGTAAACTTTCTGATGTTGAATTAATTACTTTACTGAAAGAAGGTAATCAGGCTGCTTTTACTGAACTTTATTTAAAGTACAGTGGCCCTATTTACGTGAATGTGCTGAAAATGGTGAAAGATGAGTTGCTTACTGAAGAGTTAGTTCAGGATCTGTTTTCACGTATATGGCAAAAACACCAGAGTTTTACAGAAGATATCGATTTTAGGGCTTATTTATATAGAGTGGCTCAAAACCTTGTTTTTGATTTTTACAGAAAGCTAAAGCGAGACCACAATATGTACGAAAAGTTTAAACTGATTGTTTCTCAGGAGTACAGCCATATTGAAGAGGGTTTACATTTAAAGGAGAGTGAAGCGTTATTGGAACAGGCTATGGCACAGTTAAGCCCTCAGCAGTATGCTGTTTATAAGCTTTGTAAAATTGAAGGGTATACATATAAACAAGCTGCTGAGCAGATGGGTATTTCTCCGCATACGGTTAAAGAGTATTTAAGTAAATCGACCCAGCTGGTTAAAAATTATATGATCAATAACCTGGATTCTTCTTTAGGCTTATTGCTTTTTATGCTAATGATGTAAACTGGTGGAGATGATATCCATGACTTAGTAAACAATATTTTTTTGCTGACATCCCCCCACTTTTAATTTCGAAACGTCTTTAGGGAAATCACAGCATAAAGATGGCCCAAGACATTAACCATTTATTTAAAAAATTGCTCAATAACCAGTGTTCAGCACAGGAGTTGGATGAGCTATTGGGTAATATGAATGATGCGCAGTATAAGGCAGTTTATGATCGATTGATTCTTAATCAGCTGGCAGAACCCGTAGCCCACGATGAAGTATCGGATGATTTAAGGGAAAGATTAAATGCGCGGTTAAACCAAATTTTAGGAACCCCGGCATCTGGAATTACAACGGATATAAATAAAAAGCCAACGGCTAAACTATGGTTGCGTATTGCCGCTGCAGCAGCTGTTCTTTTGGTAGTTGGCGCTGGCCTATTCTTTTATACATCCTACTATTCACCCCGTCATCTCGATGATAGGAGAGATCTCTTGAATTATACCAACGACGTTGCACCAGGTAAAAACACTGCTACGATTACATTAGCCAATGGCAGAAGAATAAGTTTGAGCGATGCGAAAACAGGAGTGGTGGTAGGAGCTTCTGGTTTGAGGTATAATGATGGTAGTGCGGTGGCCCCGTCAAGAGATCTCTCCGGTACGGCCGAGATAACGGAAGTTGCTACCCCTCGCGGAGGAACTTACCAAATCACATTGCCGGATGGCACCAAAGTATGGCTAAACGCTGCTTCTTCACTCTCATTCCCATCAACTTTTCAAGGATTAGGTATCAGAAAAGTTGAACTAAGCGGCGAAGCCTACTTTGAGGTAGCTAAAGATAACAAACATCCGTTTATTGTACTAACAGAAAAACAAGAAGTAGAAGTGCTGGGCACGCACTTTAATATAAACAGCTATGCTGATGAACTGAGCACCAAGACCACGCTTTTAGAAGGTAGTGTATCTGTCCGTCATCCCGACGATAAGAGAAATGAGGGTAAAGCCGTTATTCTCAAACCCGGGGAGCAAGCCAACGTTACTACCAACAACCGTATCCGTGTAACGGATGCCGACCTTGCCGAAGTTACTGCCTGGAAAAACGGCGATTTCTTATTCAAAACGGAGGATTTTAAAACCATTATGCGCAAGGTAGCGCGGTGGTACAATGTGGATATTATTTTTGATGCATCGGCTCCTACAAATCTATCACTTGGAGGGGTAGTATCTAGAAATAAAAACATATCGGCAGTATTAAAAATCATGGAAGCAACAGGAGATGTTCACTTTAAAATAGAAGGAAGGAGGATAACGGTTACAAAATAAAATAAAGAAGGCCAGAGGTGCTACGAACACTTCCGGCCAGATGGTCATCCCGCCAATATTATTTCGACAACAGTATCAACTAACAACCAAACCAAATGTATAAAAATATTACCAAACAATTGGGTATACCGCCAGGCTATATCTATAAAATCCTGCTGATTATGAGGCTGACCACCGTTTTATTAATAGCAACTATTATGCAGGTTAGTGCGGGTTCTTTTGCGCAGAAAATCTCTTTGAATGAGAAGAACGCACCACTGGAAAAGATCTTTGACAAGATACGCTTACAAAGCGGATACGATTTTCTGTTTAACAGGGAATTACTGAAAACGGCAAAGCCCGTAGATATTAATATAAAGAACGCAGATATAGAAGATGCCTTAGCAATATGTTTTAAAGGGCAGCCATTTACCTATACGCTTGAGGAGAAAACCATTGTTATTAAGGAGAAAACGCCCTCCTTTCTGGAACGGGTGGTTGATCACTGGGCTGCTATTGACGTGCATGGTAGGGTGGTGGACCAGGAAGGGAAGCCGTTGCCAGGGGCAACAGTGAAAGTAAAAGGCACAGGTAAGAGTGTTAGTACTAATGGAAAAGGAGAGTTTTATTTGGAGAAAGTTGAGGAAGGAGTAGTATTGGTGATTAGTTTTATAGGCTATGTTAGTAGGGAAGTGAGTGCCACTAAAGAGATGGAAAATATGGTGTTGGAAATAAGTGATAGTAAACTTGATGAAGTTCAAATTATGGCTTATGGAGAGACGACTAGAAGATTAAGTACAGGTAATATTTCGACTATTAAATCCGAAGATATTGAAAAACAGCCTATTAATAATCCACTATTGGCACTTCAGGGACGTGTGCCAGGGTTAATTGTTACTCAATCAGCGGGGTTGCCAGGAAGCGGAATCTCATTGAAAATCCAAGGGCAAAATAGTATTGGAAAAGGGAATGATCCACTATATGTCATTGATGGAATTCCATATTTCTCCCAACTTTTATCTACCAATGATTCAGAACTGCTAGGTAAATCTGGCGATACGTACGGGAGTCAAAATGGGAATCCCTTAAGCTTTATTAATTCTAACGATATAGAATCCATTGATATTTTGAAAGATGCCGATGCTACAGCAATATATGGTTCTAGGGCATCTAGTGGAGCGGTACTAATTACCACAAAAAAAGGAAGGGAAGGGAAAACCAATCTTAATGTAAATGCTCAAACCGGGTTCGGTAATGTAACAAGAAGAAGAGATTTATTAAACACAAAGGAATATATTGAAATCAGAAAAGAGGCATATAAAAATGCAGGGGTGTCGTCAATACCGACGACTGCATTCGATCTTCTTGATGGTCCATGGGGGGACATTAATAAATACACAGACTGGCAAAAAGAATTCATAGGAAAGACAAGTAATCTTTATAATATCCAAGCATCAATTTCTGGGGGTAATCAGTTAACACAGTTTTTAGTAAGTGGAAATCTTAGAAAAGAAACTACTGCATTTTTAGGTGACTTTGGCAATAAAAGCAATAGCGTCCGATTTAACATTAGTAACAAATCACTAAGTCAACGATTTCAGATTAATTTTTCAGGAAACTATTCTAACGATAATAATAAACTGCCAGGAAGTGATATTTCGAATTCGATAATGTTGCCTCCAAACGCTCCACCTCTTTTTAATTTCGATGGAAGCGTTAATTGGGCATATAACTCTGCTGGTTCGGTAACTTTCAATAATCCTATAGCAGTATATTTAAATCAACCAAGAAATATAGTAACCAAGAATTTAGTCGGGAATATGACCCTTAGTTATGATTTGTTTGATGGTATAAGTATGTTGGCAAATTTGGGGTATGGAAACAATTTGCAAAATGGCCTGTTAAAGGTTCAGATTGGATCCTACCTTCCTCAAGATAGGCCGACAAGTCAAAGAATATCGGCTTATGTGGATAATAAAATAGAAACATGGACAGTTGAACCACAATTAAAGTATTTCAAAAGAATCTCTGGTGGAAATTTAGATTTCTTACTCGGTTCAACCTTTCAAAAAAATTCGAATGATGGTCAAAGAATAATTGCAAGTGGATTTGATAGTGATTTAATCATGAATGAACCTGGGGCTGCAACATCTATTTTAGTAGGTAATGTAGATCATT